>Ga0190265_10000119_pt1 | contig 80132 bp, 64 predicted proteins | sample Popmic124T_FD_133135 | JGI IMG/M metagenome (GOLD analysis project Ga0190265, IMG submission 133135) | Populus adjacent soil microbial communities from riparian zone of Indian Creek, Utah, USA - 124 T | ecosystem: Environmental > Terrestrial > Soil > Riparian zone | place: USA: Utah | collected... | reverse complement strand
TCCCTGGGAGCGCCGACATCCTTGCCGGCCTCTTTCCCTTCCAAAGGGTAGGGCTGCAGGATGCCGGCGCTCGGGACGTTCTGCCCCTGGGCGGAATACCTCGTACCCGCTGCTCATGACGCGCCCGCCCCCTGGACGGCCCGCCCCTGGCGCGGATGGCCCGGCCCCAGCTCGTACGACGCGCAACCGCCGCGGCTGACCTGTCCGCAACGGGTACGGCCTCCTACCCTGCGCGCACGGCCCGCACGCCGCAGGGACGCCTCGTCCCCGACGCGTAGGGCTTCGTACCCGAAGCTCAGGACTTGCCCGCGCAAGTTGTGCCTCGTCCGCGCAGAGTAGGGCTTCCTACCCTGCGCGTACGCCTCGTTCCCAAAGGGGCTGAAGCCCACTCTGAGGGTATGACCTCCTACCCTCAGGTCGCGGCCCGTTCCCCGATGGGGAGGCCTTCCCCAGCGAGGAAGGCCGGCAAGGATGCCGGCGCTCCTAGGGAAAGAACCTCTCCAGCGGCAAAGTTAACGCCTATGGGGACAGGGGGTGAGGTCTCAGGGTCTCCAGACCGTGGTCAGCCACCACCGGGTCTCGTCCTGAAGGGGAGAACCGGGGGATGGATCGTCCAGCACCCGGGCCACTCCAAGACGAAGATCCAGGGCAGGGACGCGGCCCAGGGGGATGGGGCCGGTGGCCCAGCGCCATTCCAGCCCCACCAGGGAGAGCCACTCCCCCTTGGGATCGCCCTCGGACCATAGCCGGTGGCGCTCGAAGAAGAGCGGGGCGGGCAGCAGGTCCAAAACCAGCTCGGCCCTCTGGCCCTCGTGCTCTTCCCCCAACAGCGTCCCCAGGGGCAGGGCCGGGACGGAGATCCGGCCCAGGAGGATGCTTTCGGGCAGGAGGCTCGTCTCCGGGCCGCCGAGCTGGAAGAGGTCGAAGGCGTGGCGCACGTCCGAGGAGGTGCCGCGGCGCCAGTCGAGGGTCAGGCCCGAGTCGCCGCTCCCGAGGTTCAAGCGGAGCCAGCCCATCGAGCGGGACCACACGTCACCATCGGTGTTCCCGGCATCGTGGTTGGCCGCGATCACGGTCTGCAGCCGCCAGGAGCCCCTGCGGCGGACGAGGCCGGTCCCGGCCGAGAGGGAAGCAATCTCCTGATCAAGAGAGTCCACCTGTCCGAAGAGGGTCCGGCCGTCGATGCGGAGCGCGCCGCCGCTCCAGGTCCGGTTCCAGCGGGCGGAGATCTCGGCTCCGTGGCGGTCGAGATCGAGCTCCTCCGCCTGGAAGAGATGGAAGCCCGCTTCCACCGGCCAACCCCTCCAGGCCGCGGCCAGCGCTCCGCCCTCGGCCCATCCGCTCCCGGAGAGAGCGCCGAGCGCCAGCCAGTCCAGCCGTCCCACGACGTCTCCGCCCCGCACCCCCAGCTCGAAGCTGCCCCCTGACGAGCCGCCTCCTCCTCCAATCAATGGGAGCAGCTCCTGCCGTCCGAATCCATAGGGACGGGCGGCCGACACCTCGGCCGTGGCGAAGGGCTCGGGGGGGACCGGAGAGGGCGGACGGATTACGGGGGCCAGCTCCGTTGGGAGGTCAGGCAGATCCGCGGCCCGCCCGGGATCGATCCGGCGGAGGTCGAGGCCGCCCGGCTCCAGGGAAAGGAAGAAGAGACTGCTTCCGTCCGGAGCGGGAGCCGGGGCGAAGGCTGCTCCAGTGGTGCGGGTGACAGGCCCGGGCTCTCCCCCATCGAGGGGAAAGGCCCAGACGTCGATGAACCCGCGGTCGCCGACGACGGCATAGATAGTGTCCTGACCCCATGCCGGGGTGGCGATGGTCCCCTCGCGGGGTGGAGCAAGCGTCTGCTCCTCTCCCGAAGCCAGATCCCGGATTACCAGGCGCCACGCTCCCTGCCTGTGGCGAACGAAGGCGACCCGGGAGCCGTCCGGCGAGATCCGCGGCCGGTCGTAGACCTCCTCAACGGTCGGCGGCGTGATCTCCCGCACCTCGCCCGTGGTCAAATCGGTCCGCACGAGCTGGGAGGTGCCGTTGCGGTGGCGGACCGCGATCGCCCAGGTGCCATCCGGGGACGGGTCGGGGTAGCGCAGGTCGGCCTCGCGAGTGACCCGCCGGACGTTGCCATCCTCGGGTATCCAGAGAAACAGGTCGGGGTGGAGGAAGCCCTCGGGGTCCGGCTCGAAGCGGACGAAGAGGAGGGAGTTGCCGTCGGGCATCCAGCGCGGCATGGTGGGCTCGGTGCCGTCCCACGCGCTCAGGGTGTGGAGCGGCTCGCGGGGGAGCGGCCGGTTGCGCTCGGCGGGGACGTCCTCGGGATCGCGCTCCAGGATCTCCCGGCGCCGCTTCTCCCACTCCTCCTCGGCCTTCTCGTCCGGCTCGGTGGACAGGACCACGAGCTGGCTCGGGAGGTCCCGCGATCCGAGGACGAGGGCCAGGCGCTTGCCGTCGGGCGAGACGGCCGGGTCGCCCACGTTCCAGGAGAGGTCCTGCCAGAGCTCCCCTTCGCGGACCTCGCCGATCCGGCGCTCGGTCTCCAGGGCCCGCCCGGTCACCTCGGCGCGGAAGCGGTCGTAGAGGTCGGAGGGAGAGTCGCCGAACACTCCTTCGAAGGCGTCGTCGAAGCTGCGGGCCTGGCGGGCGGTCATGCGCGCCCACAGGTTGCGGAGGCTGCCCGGGCCGGCGCGCTCTTCGAGCCACTCCAGGTAGGCGGAGCCCACGAGGTAGGCCATGCTCATGCCGATCCAGCTCCGGCTGTCGGAGTCGAGCTGTCCGTAGCCCGGCAGCTTCCCGGCCCGGGCCCAGCGCCGGAGGATGGCGGCCCGCAGGTCGCTGTTCGGCCGGCCGGACGCGGTGAGCCGGCCTTCGACCACGGTGGCATATCCTTCGGTGACCCAGCGCGGCGAGCCCAGGGCGATGGGGCTTACCGGAAGGACGCGGGAGACGAGCTGCCGCCAGGGGTTGCGCGACGGCCGCAGCAGGTGGACGAGGTGGGCCTCCTCGTGGACGAGGAGGAGCTCGGCCCAGTCCGAGTAGTGGCCGATGACGGACTCCGGCCCCGGCGGGCTCGTCCACAGCACCAGCCGCGGCCATCCGAGGATAGGCAGGGCCATGCCGTTGGCATCGGCCACGGGATCGGAGACGAGGACGTCCACGGTTTCCGGAGGCGTGTACCCGATCTCGGCCGCCACCCGCTCGCGGATCGACTCGAGCCGCGCCGCCGACCGCTTTGCCCAGGCCTCCGACTCGGCCGGGTAGTGGACCCGGAAGTGGGGGGTCTCGATGGTGCGCCAGTCGGCGGCGGGGCTTTGGGCGATGGCGGGGGCGGCGAGGAGAAGGGCGAGAAGGAAGGCCCTCACCTCCTGTCCCCCTCTCACACCTTCTTCGGCGGCAGCTCGCGCGCCTGAGGCTCGTCCTGGAAACCGTGGTGGTTGTGGCTGCCGTCGCAGAACGGCTTGTTCTGGGACGCTCCGCACCGGCAGAGGGAGACCACGGTGCGACCTCCCAGACCGTAGGTGCTGCCGGTCGGATCGAGGATCTGGACGTCGTCCCCTTCCACGCGGAAAGGTCCGTTCTTCATCACGGTAATCTTCATGTCGTTCTTCCTCCCGTGCGCAAGAGTTTCTCAGGAGCGTCCGGCCGTCAACCCCGGTGCGCTATCCTATGCGCCCTCTCAGCCGAGCCGCCCATGACTCCCGATCCCCCCAAGAGCTCCGCCCTCAAGACCTGGGGCATCCGTCTGCTCAAGACGGGGATCACGGTGCTGGCGCTCTGGCTGACCTGGCGCCTGGTCTCGGACATCCAGTGGTCCGACCTGACCGGCCGGCTCTCCCACGCGGACTGGTGGTTCCTGATCCCCGGCCTGCTGCTGCTCGTGGGCCGGTATTACCTGTGGGACTGGCGCTTCCGGCTCGCCTCGCAGGCCGCGGTCCAGCGCAGCCCGCGGGCGGGGCTGGGCTTCACGGTCCTGATGGCTTCGGCGGCCCTGAACCTGATCACCCCGTCGGCCCGCCTGATCGGGGGGTTGATGCGGGCGCGCTACTTCGCCCGGTACCTCTCCCGCCCTTTCGGGCTGATCTACGGAGTGGTGCTCTACGACCAGGTGGCGCACCACGTGGTGATGACCACCTGCACCTGGATCGCGGTGATCGTGGCCGCGCCGCTCTTCGGGCACGCCTGGCTCGGGATGGCCGCGGCGGCCGTTCTGGTCGCGGTGGTGGCGGTGATCGTGGTCTGGACCCGGCGGAGCTCCAATCTCATGGAGAACCCGCTGGTGCGGTTCCTGGCCCGGGGCGCGGCCAAGGCGGAGGGGCGGATGCAGCGCCTCTACTCCCACGGGCACGAGGCCGTGGAGGTCTTCGTGCGGCTCCTGGGACATGGACGGCTGCACGGGAGGGCCGGAGTGCTGGGCCTGGGCTTCTTCGTCCTGAACCTCCTCTCCCAGTGGCTCGTGTTCCGGGCGCTGGGGATCGAGGTGCCCGTCCTGGTGATCTTCGCGGGGGTGGCCCTGGGCAACGCCGCGGGCATGCTGACCGGCACCCCCGGAGGCCTGGGGACGACCGAGGCGGCCATGGTCGGCTCGTTCGTGGCTATGGGGATGATCCGGGAGGACGCCTTGGCCGGCACCCTCCTCTACCGGGGCCTCCACTACGCGAGCATCCTGGGGATCGGGCTCCCCGCCCTGCTCTTCCTGGAGCTGAAGCTTGGGGGACGAAAAGAGGTGACGTCATGAATGGAGGAAACATGGACGACACGAGGCTGAAGCACTTCCGCGAGATGCTCCCGGTCACCGAGACTTTCGCGTACCTGAACCACGCGGCCGTGGCGCCGCTGCCCCGGGAGGCGACGCGGCGGATGGCGGCGATGGCCGAGGACGTTTCCCGCTCCGGCGACCAGCACTGGGCCGACCGCAACCGGGAGACCGAGAGGGTGCGCGGGCTCGCGGCGCAGCTTCTCGGTGCCAGAGACCCCCGCGAGGTCTCGTTCTGCGAGAACACCTCGACCGGGATCTCCATGGTGGCCGAGGGCTTCGCCGACTGGAAACCGGGGGACAACGTGGTCGGCGCCTGCCTGGAGTTCCCCTCCAACGTCTATCCCTGGATGCGCCTCGCCGATTACGGCGTCGAGTACCGCCAGGCCGAGGAGCGCGACGGACGGATCGACGACGACGAGGTCCTCTCCCTCATCGACGACAGGACGCGGATGGTGGGCCTCTCCTGGGTGCAGTACGCCAGCGGCTACCGCTGCGACCTCGCCCGGATCGGACAGGCCTGCCGCGAGCGGGGCGCCCTGTTCGTCGTGGACGTCATCCAGGGGCTCGGCGGGCTCGCCCTCGACGTGGAGCGCGACCTCGTGGACGTGGCAGTGGGCTCGGCCCACAAGTGGCTCCTCGGACCGGAGGGCATCGGCCTCCTCTACGTCTCAGACCGCGTCGTCGATCGGCTGCGCCCCACCCGCGCCGGCTGGCGCTCCATGCGCGACCAGCTCGGCTGGACCGACATGCGAGTCGATTTCGCCGAGGGCGCGAAGCGCTTCGAGAGCGGCACGCTCAACGCCTACGGCATCACCGCCCTCGGAGCCTCCCTGGAGATCCTCCTGGAGGCGGGGGCGGAGGAGGTCGAGCGCCGCGTCCTCGACCTGACCGAACGCGCCGCCGCCGGACTGGTGGAAAAAGACTGGCAGGTGATCAGCTCGCGGGCGGCCGGCGAAACCTCGGGCATCGTCACCGCCGTCCACCCCGGACGCGACGCCGAGGAGGCAGTCCGGCATCTGGCCCAACGCGGAGTGGTCGTCGCAGCCCGGGCGGGACGGTTCCGGGTCTCTCCGCACTTCTACAACACAGCGGAAGAAATTGATCGTATGCTGACGAAACTGTAGAGCTTCGCCTGCAAATTTCACAAGACCATCTCCTTTTTACCATCTCTCTCCGATTTCGCCGGAGCGCGACAGGGCGCCGGTTTGCTCCCCCTTTTGCCGGTGCCAGAGGACCGCGTGCGAGACCGCCGCAATCGAAATCATTTATTTAAATCAGGGAATGGTTGTTGCAAAGCGGGCGGGGCAGGGGTTTCACCGGGAGCGAGGACTTAGAGCCGACTCGAGTCATGTCGGGCGCGTGCCTTCGGGCTCCGCCCTTTGTTTCATCTGCGGCATGGAGGAATGATTGTGCCCAGCTTGTGCTTCAGGATCCGTCTTCTCCACCTGCTGACCACCCTCTCCCTCTTCTCGCTTCCCACCCTCACCGCGGCCCAGACACCCGACATCCCCATCCCGGCCGGCTGCTCGCGCATGCTCTATGCGAACGTGGTCGCGCTGGACCAGGTCTTCTTCTGGAACCGCTACGGCGCGGTCGAGCCCCAGGGCATGATCTACGCCCTGGAGCGCGACATCGTCGCCACCAGCCCCAGCCCCGGCTCGGGTTTCGAGCCGGGCAAGGTCGCTCTCCGGCACAGCAAGCGGCCCCGGCCGCTGGTGCTGCGCATGAACGTGGGCGACTGCCTGGCGATCCGCTTCACGAACCTGCTCGCCCATGAGCCGGAGGACGAGGAGCAGCCGCATACCCGGGCGGCCTCGATCCACGTCGTCGGCATGCAGCCCGTGCGGACCATCCGCGACAACGGCGCGAACGTGGGCGAGAACGGCGCCGCGGGCAACGGCGTGGTCGCGCCCGGCGACAGCATCACCTACGTCCTCTTCGGCGAGCGCGAGGGGGGCTACCTGATGCACAGCATGGGGGCCATCGCGGGCGGCGAGGGGGACGGCGGCAGCATCTCGGCCGGCCTGTTCGGCGCGATCAACGTCGAGCCCCGCAACTCGGAGTGGTACCGCAGCCAGGTCACCCGCGAGGAGCTCAAGGCGGCCTTCGACACCACCCCGGGCCCGGTCCCCGGAACCCCGAAGATCAAATACGACGCCACCTATGCGTCGGGGCAGCCGGTCCTCAAGATGCTGCATGGCAACGAGATCATCTACTCCGACTTGACGGCGGTCATCACCGGTCCCAACGCCGGCAACTTCGACAGCTCCTACCCTTACCAGACCACCCCTCTCTACCCGGACCGCAACCAGCCGTTCCGGGAGTTCACGATCATCTTCCATGACGAGATCGGCGCCGTGCAGGCGTTCCCGCACTTCGAGGACGAGATCCTCCAGTTCCCCCTGCACAGCACCCGGGACGCGTTCGCCATCAACTATGGTACCGGCGGCATCGGCGCCGAGATCCTCGCCAACCGCCTGAAGGTGGGGCCGGTCCACGACTGCGACGAGTGCAAGTACGAGGAGTTCTTCCTCTCCTCCTGGGCCGTGGGCGATCCGGCCATGGTGGTGGACATTCCGGCCAGCAAGCCGTGCACCATCGAGCAGCTCAGGGAGGGCAGGAACTGCCAGCCCCAGCAGGGGCGCAAGGCCACCAAGGCGTTCTTCCCCGACGATCCGTCGAACGTGTACCACAGCTACCTGAACGAACACGTGAAGTTCCGCAACCTGCACGCGGGCACGGACGACCACCACGTCTTCCACCTGCACGCCCACCAGTGGGTGCACACGCCGCTCAGCGACAAGTCGGCCTACCTGGACAGCCAGACCATCGGCCAGGGAGCTTCCTTTACGTATGAGATCGCCTACCGGGGGAGCGGCAACCGCAACCGCACGGTGGGGGACGCCATCTTCCACTGCCATTTCTATCCCCACTTCGCGCAGGGGATGTGGGGGCTCTGGCGGGTTCACGACGTGCTGGAGCTGGGCACGGAGCTGGACGAGGAGGGGAAGCCCAAGGTGGGCGCCCGCGCCCTGCCCGACGGCGAGATCGGCCGGGGGACCCCGATCCCGGCCGTGGTGCCGATCCCGGTGCTGCCCATGGCTCCGCTGCCGGGTCAGATCGCGCTCAACGACGGCCAGATCGACCTGAATTCCTGGGACGGCAAGCACCCGGGGTACCCGTTCTTCATCCCGGGCCGCGCCGGCCGCCGGCCGCCGCACCCGCCCCTGGACACGGTCCACGACGGCGGCCTGCCCCGCCACGTGGTCCTCGACGGCTCGGCCGTCAGCGTCGAGACGCGCCACGACTTCAGCAAGGTGGTCGAGAAGCTGGAGGTGGACTGGCTGGACGAGGGAGGCGAGCCGATTGAAAGGGTGGCCATGGAGTTCCATGCCGATCCGGACGGCTACCCCAGGCCCACTCCCAAGGGGCTCACCGGCGGGATCTTCAAGGTCAACGGCGCGCCCCCGCAGCCGGGCGCCCCCTACGCCGACCCGTGCATCACCGAAAACGGATCGCGACTCAGGATGCGGTACTACAAGGCCGCGGACATCCAGCTCGACGCCATCCTCAACAAGAAAGGCTGGCACTTCCCGCAGCAGCGGATCACCTCCCTGTGGAAGGACGTGGAAGCCTATGTGAACCCGGAGCCCGGCAGCCTGCCCAAGGCGCCGGAGCCGTTCTTCATCCGCGCGGAGAGCGGCGATTGCGTGGAGTTCTGGCTCTCCAATCTCACCCCGAGCGAGTACCACCTGGACGACTTCCAGGTGCGCACGCCCACGGACATCCTGGGCCAGCACATCCACCTGGTGAAGTTCGACGTCACCTCGTCGGACGGCGCGGCCAACGGCTTCAACTACGAGGACGGCTCGTTCGCCCCCGAGGAGGTGCAGGAGCGGATCGACGCCATCCGCGCCGCCAACGGTTGCAGCACGACCGACTTCGACCCCGACAAGTGCCCCAGGGCGGAGCCGCACCCCTTCTTCGACCACGAGCACAACGCCGACTGCGACAAGCACGACGACTGGCTGGGCGCCCAGACCACGGTGCAGCGCTGGTGGGCCGACCCGATCACCACTCTCCACGACGGCGACCGCACCATCCGCACCGTCTTCACGCACGACCACTTCGGCCCCTCGACCCACCAGCAGGTCGGCCTCTACGGCGGCCTGGTGGTCGAGCCCGAGGGCAGCTCCTGGTTCCATAACGAGACCGGCGCCCCGCTCTCGATCGACAACTTCCCCGGCCTCGATCACGACGGCGGACCCACGAGCTGGCAGGCGCTGATCGAGGGGAAGAACGACAAGGAGACCTACCGCGAGTTCATGGTCGCCTTCGCCGACTTCCAGCTCGCCTACGAGCCGGGCGGCCCGCGCTGCCCCGACTGGAGGCCGGGCGGCGACGGCTGGGCCTCCCCGGCGTTGGCCGTCAACCCGCCGGGGCGCAAGGAGCTGCCGCCGCCGGTCCTCTATGAGAAGCCGGACATCTGCCCGATCAACGAGGACGACCCCGACGGGCCGATCCTCCCCAACCCCGAAGGGATCCACCCCCCCTGCCCCGAGCTGGTCTCGGCGGAGGACCCCGGCATGGTGGCGGTCAACTACCGCAACGAGCCTGTGGCCCTGCGCGTGCGCAACCCGGACACCGGCAAGCAGGCCGCCGGGCTCGCCGGGGACCTCTCGTTCGCCTACGCGAACCTCGACCGGGCCGACAACGAGCTCGACGTCCAGCCCGGCTTCTACCCGCCGCTGACGTTCAACCTCAGGCCGCAGGACCCGTTCACCCCCCAGTTCCGGGTGCTCGAGGGGGACCGCGTCCACGTCCGCATCCTGGTGGGGGCGCACGAGGAGCCGCACAACTTCACGATCAACGGCCTCAAGTGGCTCGCGGAGCCCGACTACCCGAACTCCGGCTACCGCAACTCGCAGGGCATGGGCATCTCCGAGTGGTTCGACTTCGAGGTGCCCCGCGTGCCCAGCCTCGACGACGGCGACATCGCCGACTTCCTCTACCGGCCGAGCGCGGCCACGGAGTGGCAGTGGGACGGCATGTGGGGATTGATCCGTGTCTACCGCGCTGAAGCGCCAGTCCTGACCCGGGCGTCCAACAACCCGGACGGCCGGGCATCCATCACCGTGGACGAACAGCTCAAGACCTTCACCCAGGAGGAGGCCGTCGCCCAGAAGATCCCCGGCGCGGACAAGGAGCCGACCAACAAGCCGATCCGGATCGTCTGCCCGAACGACATCGACGAGGCCAGGTACCGCACCTACAACATCACCGCGGTCTGGGCCGCGGAGGCTCTGCAGGACGATCCCATCGGGGTGGACGGTCTGGTCTACAATTCCCGCGACAGCGCCGTGAAGATCCACCACGACGACGACGATCCGCCCGAGCCGGACGAGCGGTTCGGACCGCTGCACGACCCCACGGCCATCCTGTTCGTCCGCAACGAAGACCTGGACTGGGTGCCGAGCCCGATCGGGCCGCGGCCGCGGGTCAAGCAGACGGTGCGGCGCGAGCCGCTGATTCTGCGCGCCCTGGCCGGCGAGTGCGTCCGCGTCAACCTGCACAACGCCATCCATCCGACGAAGTACGAGGACCTCCCCGGCTGGAACGCCATGCCCATGATCATCGAGCGCTTCAACGCCAACGACGTCGTGCCCTCTCTGCACGTGGGCCTGCACCCGCAGCTCGTCTACTACGACATTCGGCGCAGCGACGGCATGAACGTGGGGCTCAACCCCCAGTACGCCGTGCAGACCGTGGCGCCCGGCGACACCATCCCCTATTTCTGGTACACGGGCGACTACGCGCCGGGCACCCGTCCGCGCGCGATCGAGTTCGGCTCGACCGGCCTCTCCTCCGCCGACCCGATCAAGCACTCCAACAAGGCCGCGGTCGGCGCGCTGATCGTGGAGGCCCCGGGCACCACCTGGGAGGAGAATGACCTGGACTCCTCCGGCAAGATCACGCGGGCCTCGGCCAACATCATCCTCGACGGCAAGAAGACCCGCGAGTTCGTCCTTATCTTCCAGGACGACGTCAACCAGCGCTACGCCGACGGCGCGCCGGTGGAGAACCTGGAGGTGGGTGCCGACCCCGAGGGCTCGGGGCAGAAGGCGGTCAACTACCGCACCGAGCCGGTCTGGTTCCGCATCGGCCTGGCGCCCGACTGGCCCGCGGAGGAGACGCGCGAGTTCGAGCTCTTCGACCAGGTGCTGACCAACGACTGGATCGGCGGCAAGGACCCGGAGACCCCGGTGTTCGAGGCGGACAGGGGTGACCCGGTGGTCTTCCGCGCCGTCCATCCTGGCGGCCACACCCAGTCGCACGTGTTCGACCTCCACGGCCACATCTGGGAGGAGCTGCCCTACTTCCAGAACTCCGAGCGCATCGGCTCCAACTCCGAGTCGGAGTGGAAGGGCGCGCGCGGCGGCCATGGCCCGAGCAACCATTTCGAAGCCATCCCCAAGCACGGGGCGGGCAGCCTGTTCGGGGTGACCGGCGACTATCTCTACCGCGACTACCCGGCCTGGCTGCTCGACGGCGGCATCTGGGGGCTGTTCCGTGTGCATCCGTAGCACCCTGGCCGGACTGACGGTCCTGACGGTCCTGGCGCCCGGTCCCCTCGCGGGGATCGAGCGCCGGGCCGTCCAGGACGGCATTGCGGTCGACCTCTCCATTGAGCCGGTAACAGGGGGAGAGGCGTTGCGGGAGGACCGGGACGTGCGGGTCCGCCTGCGGATCTCGGACACGGCCACCGGCGCGCCGCTCACCGGGCTCTATCCGGGCGCCTGGGTGGACCGCCCCCCGGCCGGCGTCGAAGAAGCTCCCCGCTCCTGCGGGCAGAAGATCTCCGCCTTCCTCGGCGGCTCGGTCCTCTCCCCGCCGGAGCTGGACCTCAACATCTACTACGTCCTCGCCCTCAACCAGGACGCCACGATCTCCGTGGTCGACCCGATCTTCGGCTTCGGCGGCAGCAAGCTGCTGACCATGGTCTTCCTGGACAGCCCGGGCGAGGACTGGGCGCTGTCGGCCGACGGCGATCGCCTGTTCGTCTCCATGCCGCTGGCGGGAGCGGTGGCGGTGGTGGAGACCCGCGGCTGGAAGGTGGTGGGGAAGGTGGCTCTTCCCCGCCCCGGCCGGCTGCTCCTCGACGGCGACCGCCTCTGGGTCGCCGCCGGGGACGGGGTGGCGGCGGTGGATACATCCCGTCTGACCGTCACAGCCCGCATCCCGACCGGCCGGGGACCCAGCGACCTCGCGATCGGACGCGACCGTGTCTTCGTGACCAACCGCGACGAGGGCACGGTCTCCGTGATCGACGCCAGGGCCCTGCGCAAGGTCGCGGACGTGAAAACGGGTCTCCGGCCGGTCTCGGTGACCTGGTCGGACCTGGCCGGCTCCGCGTGGGTCGCCCACGAGGGGGACGGCGCCATCGTGGCGATCGAGGGGGAGGAAGCAGTGGTCCGCCTCGCGGGCAAGCCGGGCCTCTCCCAGATCCGCTTCGCGCCGGGGGGACGGCTGGCCCTGGCGCTCAACCCGGCCGAGGACCAGGTCCAGGTGATCGACGCCGCGGTCCGGAAGATCATCCAGACCGGGACCCTGGAGGACGGCCCCGACCAGGTCACTTTTACCCAGGAGCTCGCCTACATTCGCCACCGGGGGAGCGAGACCGTGCTCATGATCCCGCTGAAGGAGATCGGCCGCGAGGGCGCGCCCGTGCCCGTAGCCGACTTCCCCGGCGGCCAGCACCCGCCCGGGAAGCTCACTCTTCCGACTCCGGCCGCCGGCATCGTGCAGGCGGCCGGGGACGCGGCCGTGCTCGTGGCCAACCCTCTCGACCAGGCCATCTACTTCTACAAGGAAGGGATGGCCGCGCCCATGGGCCACTTCAAGAACTACGGCCGCCAGCCGCGGGCCGCGCTCGTGGTGGACCGCACCCTGCGCGAGACCGCGCCGGGCGTCTACGAGACGGTGACCCGGCTGCGCCGCTCCGGCCGGCACGACCTCGCCCTCTTCCTGAACGCGCCGCGCCTGATGCAGTGCTTCTCCTTCCCGGTGGCCGAGGACGCCGCCCTGGCGGCGAAGCGGCGTCCGGCGCTGCGCATCGAACCCCTGGCGGAGCCTGAAGAAGTGACTGCCGGCGAGGAGGTGGCCGTCCGCTTCCGGGTCACTTCTCCTGATGCCGGGGCTCCGCAGGCCGGGCTCCGGGTGCGCTGGATGGCCTTCCTCTCCCCCGGGGTCTGGCAGCTGCGCGACTCGGCGGCCGAGGTGGCCGAGGGGGTCTACGAAGTCCGCTTCCGGGCTCCGGAAGCCGGGCTCTACTATCTCTTCCTGGAGGTCCCCTCCGCGGGGATCGGCATCCGGGACTCCACGCCCTTTACTTTCTTCGCCCGGCCCCTGCCGGCCGGCAGTTGATGTCCATGATCTCGGTCTACATCAAGGAGAAGTCTTGCTCAATCTGTGCGCCCGAATCCGCCTGCCCCATCTCCTGTCCATCCTCGCTCTTCTCGCTCTGCCCTCTCTCACCACCGCGCAAACCGTTCCCGATGGCTGCGCCCGTCTGATCAAGGCCGACGTCGTCGCTCTCGACCAGGTCTTCTTCTGGAACCGGCTCGGCGCGGTCCAGCCCCAGGGCATGATGTTCGCCCTGCGGCGGGACGTCTGCACCGAGACCTGCTCGGGCTCCACCTGCACCGAGCGCTGCGGCACCCAGGACCTGCCGGCCGGCAACGTCTACCTGCGCGCCGACAAGCGCCCGCGCCCCCTCGTCCTGCGCATGAACGTGGGAGACTGCCTGGAGGTCAAGTTCCAGAACCTGCTGAACGAGACCAAGGTCGACCAGGAGCAGCCGGCCACCCGCCAAGCCTCGTTCCACCCCATCGGCCTGCAGCTCGTCGACTCGATCCTGGACGACGGCTCCTACGTCGGCAAGAACCCGACCAGCCTCGCCGAGGTCGCCGACCGCTGGACGTACACCTTCTTCGCCAACCGGGAAGGGGAGCACGTGGTCCACAGCACGGGCACCACGACCGGCGGCCAGGGGGACGGCGGCCAGATCAACGCCGGCCTCTTCGGCGCCGTGATCGTCGAGCCCGAGGGCTCGCGCTGGTACCGGAGCCAGGTCACGAAGGCGGACCTGGACCTGGCCACGGTGCAGACCCTGTCCACGGGCCAGCCCAAGATCGACTACGAGGCGCGCTACCCGGCGGGGCACCCGAAGTGGCCGCGGCCGGTCCTCAACATGCTGGACGGCAGCGAGATCGTCCACTCCGACGTGACCGCGGTTATCGCGGGATCGACCCCGAACACCCAGGCGAGCGGGGTCGCGAAGCCCGGCTGGTTCCCGTCCTCCGCGTTCCCGCTCAACCAGTACACCTATCCGGAGCGCTACCAGCCGTTCCGCGAGCTCGTCACGATCTACCACGACGAGATCGGCGCCGTGCAGGCGTTCCCCGAATTCGAGCAGCCCGCTCTCGAGCACACGCTGCACAGCGGCCGGGACGCCTTCGCCATCAACTACGGCGCCGCGGGCATCGGCGCCGAGGTCCTCGCCAACCGCTTCAAGGTCGGGCCGCAGGCCAGGTGCACCGAGTGCAAGTTCGAGGAGTTCTTCCTCTCCTCCTGGGTCGTGGGCGATCCGGCCATGGTCGTGGACGTCCCCGCCAACACCCGCTGCATGGTGCAGACGAACAATCCCAACAAGGTGGACCGGCAGACGGGCTTCGAGACCAAGGTCCAGAACCTGCGCGACGGCGTGGACTGCGACCTGGACACGGGGAGGAAGGCGAACAAGGCGTTCTTCCCGGACGACCCGTCGAACGTCTACCACGGCTACATCGAGGACCACACCAAGTTCCGGGTCCTCCACGCCGGCTCCAAGGAGCACCACGTCCACCACCTGCACGCCCACCAGTGGCTGTTCACCGCCGACAGCGACAAGTCGACCTACCTCGACAGTCAGGCGATCGGCCCCGGCGCCTCCTTCACGGCCGAGATCGCGTACCACGGCGGCGGCAACCTCAACAAGACCGTGGGCGACTCGATCTTCCACTGCCACTTCTACCCCCATTTCGCGCAGGGCATGTGGGCTCTGTGGCGGGTTCATGACGTGTTCGAGAGAGGGACCGCGATGGGGACGGACGGACGCCCGACCCTGAACGCGCGCGCCCTGCCCGACGGCGAGATCCTCGCCGGCACGCCCATCCCGGCCGTGGTGCCCCTGCCGGGCAAGCCGATGGCGCCGGTGCCCGAGGTGGCCGTCACCATCAACCGCGACAACGGCCAGGCGGTGATCCCCGCGGGCGGCAACCCGGGCTTCCCCTTCTTCGTGGCCGCCATCGCCGGTCACCGGCCGCCCCATCCGCCCAAGGACATCGTGGTCGAGAACGGCGTGGCCCACGACGGCGGCCTGCCGCGGCACCGGGTCTTCGGCGGCGAGTTCGTGGAGGCCCACACGCGGCTCGACTTCCACAAGGAGCTGATCAAGCTCAAGGTCACCGCGCTCTCCGAGAACGGCACCGCCGTCGAGCAGGAGGCCATGGACTACCACGCCCAGCGCCAGCACCCGAGCTGCCGTCCGGACGGGGTCTGCGACAGTGCCGGCACGCCGGTCAAGTTCATCACCAACGGCCGGCCCGCCGTGCCCGGCGCCCCCTTCGCCGATCCCTGCATCAACGCCGAAGGCACCCCGGTGGGGAGCCCGCGGCTCTACAAGGCCGCCGACATCGAGGATGACGTCAAGATCAACAAGAAGGGTTGGCACTTCCCGCAGCAGCGCTTCTCCGCGCTCTGGCAGGACGTCGACGACTATCTGAGCCCGGCCGTCTCGCCGCCCAAGCCGCCGGAGCCGCTCTTCTTCCGCGCCAACAGCAAAGACTGCATCAACTTCTGGTTCACCAACCTGGCTCCTCATGAGTACCAGCTCGACGACTTCCAGGTGCGCACGCCCACCGACATCCTGGGCCAGCACATCCACCTGGTGAAGTTCGACGTCCTGGCCTCGGACGGCGCGGCCAACGGTTTCAACTACGAGGACGGCAGCTTCGCCCCGGCCGAGGTGCGCGAGAGGATCGATGCCATCCGCCTGGAGAACAACTGCACCGCGGGCGACTCGCGCAACGGCACCATCGCCTGCCCGGTGGCCAAGGCGCATCCGTTCTTCGGCGCGGGCGCGGGCGGCGAGTGGATGGGCGCCCAGACTACGGTCCAGCGCTGGTACGCCGACCCGGTGCTCGACAACAACGCCAAGGACCGGACGCTGCGCACGGTCTTCACCCACGACCACTTCGGCCCCTCGACCCACCAGCAGGCGGGCCTCTACGCGGGCCTGGTGATCGAGCCCACGGGCTCGACCTGGTTTCACAACGAGAGCGGCACCCAGATGTACAACACCGGCGGCCGCCACGACGGCGGGCCGACCTCCTGGCAGGCGGTCATCGTCGACCCCAACGGCTCCGACTACCGCGAGTTCCTGCTCGAGTTCGGCGACTTCCAGCTCGCCTACGAGGAGGACAGCAACTTCTTCCCCGACCCGCCCAACGCGGTCAACCCGCCGGGCCGCAAGGAGGTCGGACTACCCGAGCTGCTGGCCCGCCCGGACGTCTGCCCCGACGGGGTGAGCGTCCCGCCGTGCCCCGAGCTGGTCTCGGCCGACGACCCGGGCACCATGTCGCTCAACTACCGGCAGGAGCCGCTCGCGCTGCGCGTCCGCGACCCGCAGAACAACGAGCAGGCCACGACCCAGGGCGGGAACCTGTCGTTCGCCTTCTCCTCGCGCGTGACGCGCAAGGACACGGCGTTCAACAGCCAGCCCAATTTCTACCAACCTCTCACCAACGACCTGAAGCCGGGCGATCCCTTCACTCCGCTGCTGCGCGCCTATGAGAACGACCGCGTGCAGATCCGCGTCCTGGTCGGAGCCCACGAGGAGGGCCACAACTTCAGCATCCACGGCATCAAGTGGCTGTTCGAGCCGTCGGAGCCGAGGTCCGGCTACCGCGGCAGCCAGATGATGGGCATCTCCGAGCACTTCGAGTTCATCGTGCCGCAGCTGATGAAGAAGCCGAACGGAGAGGCCGTCGACCGTCTCTACGCCGCCGGCTCCTCCAGCGATGACTACTGGAACGGGATCTGGGGCCTGTTCCGCGCCTACACCGGCACGCGGCAGGGCCTCATGGCGCTGCCGGACAACCCCAACGGCCGCTTCCCCGTGGACCCGGGGGCCCAGGGGGCCTTCGACTTCTCCTGTCCAAAGGACGCGCCGGTGCAGACCTTCGACGTCAGCGCCATCGCGGCGAAGAGCGCCCTGTCCGAGGGCCGGCTGTTCTACAACAACCGCATCGACGGCTCCATCGGCAAGCTCTACGACGAGGGCGCGATCCTCTACGTCATGACCTCGGACCTCGACCCCGCCTTCACCACGCCGCGCCTCAAGGACAGCGCCCCGCGGGAGCCGCTGATCCTGCGCGCCAGGGCCGGCGACTGCATCAAGCTCACCCTGCGCAACAAGCTGCCGGACACCCTGCTCGACCGCAACGGCTTCAACACCCTGCCGATGATCGTCGAGGGCTTCAACGCCAACGACGTCAAGCCCTCGAAGGACGTCGGCCTGCACCCGCAGCTCCTCTACTACGACGTCAGCCGCTTCGACGGCGCGAACGTCGGGGACAACAACCTGACCCAGACCGTCCCGCCGGGACAGTTCACCACCTACGAGTGGTACGCCGGCGACGTGGTCGTCAATGCCAACGGCACCGTCACCAAGGTACCGATCGAGTTCGGCGCCACCAACCTGATCTCGTCCGACCGCATCGAGCATGCCAGCAAGGGGGCGATCGGGGCGCTGATCATCGAGCCGCAGGGCTCCACCTGGACCCTGGACCCGCTGACGCGCGCCGCGGCCACGGTGACCAGCGGGGACAGCTCGTTCCGCGAGTTCGTGCTGCTGTTCCAGACCGACCTGAACCTCAGGACCGGCGACCTGCCGGGCCAGGCCATCCCCAACCTGGCCGGGATCGAGGACCCCGAGGACAGCGGCCAGAAGGGGCTCAACTACCGCACCGAGCCGCTGTGGAAGCGCATGGGGCACCCGGCCAGCAAGCCTCTCGAAGAGACGCGCGACCTCGACTGGCACACCGTGCTCTCCAACTTCCAGGTGGGCGGCGCTGACCCGCAGACGCCGGTCTTCACCGCCGCGCCCTCGGACACGGTCCGCTTCCGGCTGCTCGCTCCGGGCGGGCACACGCGCAACTCGGTCTTCGTGCTCCATGGCCACATCTGGGACCGGGAGCCGTACATCGCGGCATCCACCCAGATCGGCCGCAACTCCTTCTCCTTCTGGGAGGGGGCGCACGGCGGCCACGGCCCGAGCAACCACTTCGACGTCCTCCTGCGCAACCAGGCCGGCGGCGCTTTCAACGTCACCGGGGACTACCTCTACCGCGACTTCACCTCCATCCTCTTCGACGGGGGTATCTGGGGCATCCTGAGGGTCGAGCCATGAGGGCGCTGATCGCCGCAGGGCTGCTCCTCACGCTTGTCCCCGGAGCGGAAGGGGCCACTCAGAAAACCGTCCAGGAGGGGATCGCGGTCGAGCTGTCCGTCTCGCCCGTCGATCCCCGCGAGGGGGAGCTGCGCGAGGGGAAGCGGGCGCGGGTGAGCCTCCGGTTCACCGATCCCGCGGGCACCCCGCTCGGCAGCCTCTACCCCGCGGCCTGGATGGATCGTGTGGTGGCCAGGGAGGAAGACCCCGAAGCCTGCCGCAAGAAGACCCAGGGCTTCCTCGGCGGTGGGCTCCTCTCCCGCCCCGAGCTCGACCTCAACACCTACTACGTCCTCGCCCTGAACGACGACGCCTCGATCTCGGTCGTCGACCCCCTGTTCGGCTATGGCAACAGCAAGCTGCTGGCGATGGTCTTCCTGAAGAGCCCCGGGGAGGACTGGGCGCTCACCCCGGACGGCGCACGCCTCTTCGTCTCCATGCCCGGATCGGACCGGATCGCGGTCGTGGAGACCTCCGACTGGACGGTGGTCACCGAGATCAAGACCCCGCGCCAGCCCCGGCGCCTGAAGCTCCAGCCCGACGGCGCCCTTCTCTGGGTGGCGCGGGAGGGAGGGGTGACCGCGGTCAGCACCCGCGCCCTGCGATCGGTCGCCGAGATCGCTACCGGTCCGGGGACGGGCGACCTCGCCGTCAGCCAGGACAGCCGCTTCCTCTTCGTCGCCAACGATACTGCCGGAACCGTGTCGGTCGTGGATACCGGCAAGCTGGAGAAGATGGCGGACGTCAAGGTCGGAGCGGGGCCGCTGTCGCTCGACTGGTCGGAGCCGGCCGGTGCGGCCTGGGTGGCCTCGGCGGACGGCACGGTCGCCGCCGTCCGTCCCGGCAGCCCGGAGCCGGTGGCCCGGGTTCGGACAGGGCCCGGCCTGGGCCGGCTCCGCTTCGCCCCCGGGGGGAGGCTCGCCTTCATCCCGAACCCGGAGAAGAACGAGGTCCACATCCTGGACGCGGCGCGCGGCCGTATCGTGCAGACGGCCGACGTCGAGGCCGGTCCCGACCAGGTGACGTTCAGCGATGAGCTCGCCTACGTGCGCCACCGGGGGAGCGAGACCGTGCTGATGATCCCCCTGAAAGAGGTCGGGGTGGAGGGGAGGCCGGTGCCGCTGGTCGACTTCCCGGGCGGCCAGCATCCGCCCGGGAGGCTGGCCATGCCGACGCTCGCGGACGGCATCGTCCAGGCGCCGGGGGCCGCGGCCGTGCTCGTCGCCAACTCCGAGGACAAGGCCATCTACTACTACAAGGAGGGGATGGCCGCGCCCATGGGGCACTTCCCGGCCTACGGCAAGCGCCCGCGCGCCGTGCAGGTGGTGGACCGGAGCCTCCGGGAAACGGCGCCGGGAGTGTATGAGACCAATGTCCAGCTCGGCCGCGCCGGAACCTATGACGTGGCCGTGCTGGTGGGCTCGCCCAAGGTGCTCCACTGCTTCCCGCTGACGGTCGCGGAAGACCCCAAGGCCGGCCGCCGGAAGGCCCTGGGGATCGAGTACCTCGTGGACCGCCGGGAGGTCGGAGTGGGGGAGGAGGTGGCCGTCCGCCTGCGGATCACCGATCCGGACGGCGGCGCGCCGCGGAGCGGGCTCAAGGATGTGCGCGTGCTCACCTTCCTCTCGCCGGGCCAGCGCCAGCAGCGCCAAGTGGCGGACGAGGTGGGAAACGGCGTCTACGAGGTCCGCTTCCGGCCCACCAGGGAGGGGGTCTGGTTCGTGTTCCTGGAGGTGGACTCGGCCGGCCTCTCATTCGAGGAGTCGCCGTCGCTCACGCTGCAGGTGAACGAACGGGGATGAAGGAGCGTTTCTGCCCGGCGGGCGGCAAGAATGACAAAGCCCGCCGGGCATCTCTTGTCCCGAATGTCCACAGGCAAGCACCGAAATATCAGCTGGTGTAATTTTAAGTTTTCTTGAAATATCGGAATAGATCTTGCAGTAAGCCCATGGCAAGCAGTCGGAAATCCGATGTACAAGCCGCTTTGCCTCGTCCGCTGGCTCCCTCCCTCTGACTCTGGCCATTCCTGTTGCCGAAGTCCAGGTCCGAGCCGGCTTTTTTCAAGGAGGTAGACGATGGATTCGACATCCCGCCTAAGCACCCGCCTCTGCCTCGCCGCAACGGTCCTCCTGGCGTTCCTATGGCCGGGGACCGCGCGGGCGCAGACCTGTGCCCGCACCCTCATCGCGGACGTGGTCGCTTTCGACCAGGTCTTCTTCTGGAACCGGCTCGGCGCGGTCCAGCCCCAGGGAATGATGTACGCCCTGAGGCGGGACGTGGTGCCGATCTCCGGGGGCACGCTCTCCCAGGGCAACGTGCGGCTCCGCGCTGACAAGCGCCCCCGCCCCATGGTGCTGCGCATGAACGTGGGGGACTGCATCCGGATCGACTTCCAGAACCTCCTCGACTCCAACCGGCGGGACCAGGAGCAGCCCGCGACCCGGTGGGCCTCGCTCCGCGCCGTGGGCGCGGAGCTCCTGACCATCAACGACGACGGTTCCTACGTGGGCCAGAACAACAACAGCCTGGTCGACGTGGGGCAGAGCACCAGCTACTTCTTCTACGCCGAGCGGGAGGGCGAGCACGTCCTCTACAGCGCCGGGGCGACCAACGGCGGGGAGGGGGATGGCGGCTCGACCAACTCCGGCCTCTTCGGAGCCCTGGTCGTCGAGCCGGCCGGGTCGGTCTGGTACCGGAGCCAGGTGACCCGCTCCGATCTCGACCGGGCCACCACCGGTACGAATCAATATGGACAGCCGCTCCTCAATTACGCGGTCAAGTACCCGGTAGGGCATCCGCAAGCCAACCGGCCGGTGCTCGCCATGCTCGACGGCAACAACATCGTCCACACGGACCTCAACGCGTTGATCGTCGGCACCGGCGGCCAGCGCGACGGCTGGTTCCCTCCCGGCACGTTCCCGCCGAACATCCACACCCTCCCCGAGCGCCACCAGCCGTTCCGCGAGTTCACGGTCATCTATCACGACGAGATCGGCGCCGTGCAGGCCTTTCCGCAGTTCGAGGACAACGTCCTCGAGCACACGCTGCACGGCGGGCGCGACGCCTTCGCCATCAACTACGGCACCGGCGGCATCGGCGCCGAGATCCTGGCCAACCGTCTCCGCGTCGGGCCGATGTACAACTGCGCCGAGTGCAAGTTCGAGGAGTTCTTCCTGAGCTCCTGGTCGGTGGGCGACCCGGCCATGATCGTGGACAGGCCGGCCAACGTGCCGTGCGGCCCCGAGAACCCGAACCCGAACTCGCTGGGGCAGGACCCCAACCTGCCGCTCTTCGTGAACCAGCTGCGCAACGGGACGCCCTGCACCTCGCTGCCGAACGCCAAGGCCACGAAAGCCTTCTTCCCCGACGATCCCTCGAACGTCCACCACGGCTACCTGAACGACCACACCAAGTTCCGGGTCCTCCACGCGGGGACCAAGGAGCACCACATCCACCACCTGCACGCCCACCAGTGGCTGTTCACGGCCGACAGCGACAAGTCGACCTACCTGGACAGCCAGGCGCTCGGACCCGGCAGCTCCTTCACCGCAGAGATCGCCTACCACGGGGGCGGCAACCAGAACAAGACGGTGGGCGACGCGATCTTCCACTGCCACTTCTACCCGCACTTCGCGCAGGGAATGTGGGAGCTCTGGCGGGTGCACGACGTCTTCGAGAGAGGGACCCTCCTCGACGCCAACGGCCGGCCGCAGGGGGGCTCCCGGGCCCTGCCGGACGGCGAGATCGCCGCGGGCACCCCCATCCCCGCCGTCGTGCCGCTGCCCGGCATCGCCATCGCTCCCGTTCCCCAGGCCACCGTCTCGATCGTCGGCGGCCAGGTGCAGATCTCGGGGGCCGGCAACCCCGGATATCCCTTCTTCATCCCGGCAAACGCGGGGCACCGCCCACCCAAGCCGCCGCTCGACACTATCGACGACGGGGGCCTGACGCGGCACAACATTACCGGCGGGACCTTCACCGAGGCCCACACGCGGCTCGACTGGCACAAGGAGCTGCTGACCGCGGTCGCCCAGCAGCTCCCCGAGGCGGGCACCGCGGTCGAGGATGCCGCCATGCAGTTCCACTCCCAGTTCGGCCATCTGAGCTGTGAGCCGAACGGCAACTGCGCCGCCATGACCTGCCCGTCCAATCCGAGCCTGCCGTGCACGCCGGTGGTCTTCGAGTGCGAGCCGGGGAGCTTCTGTACCCAGCCCATGGAGTTCAGGACGAACGGCCGGGCAGGCAAGCAGGGGGCTCCCTACGCGGATCCCTGCCCCGAGGAGGACGTGCAGCAACGCCTCTACAAGGCAGCCGACATCCAGACCGACGTGAAAATCAACAAGAAGGGGTGGCACTTCCCCCAGCAGCGCTTCTCCGCGCTCTGGCAGGACGTGGCCAGCTTCGTGGACCCGCCGTTCGGCTCGACCAGGAAGCCGCCCGAGCCCCTCTTCTTCCGCGCCAACAGCGGCGACTGCATCACTTTTCAGCTTACCAACCTGGTGCCCCACGAGTACCAGCTCGACGACTTCCAGGTGCGCACGCCCACGGACATCCTGGGCCAGCACATCCACCTGGTGAAGTTCGACGTCACCGCCTCGGACGGCGCCGCCAACGGCTTCAACTACGAGGACGGCTCCTTCAGCCCCGGGGAGGTGCGCGAGCGCATCGCCGCCATCCGCTCCCAGAACAGCTGCACGCCGACCGACCCCAGGAACAACACCTTCGCCTGCCCGCTGGCCAAGCTGCACCCCTTCGCGCCCTTCCAGCGGGAAGAGTGGCGCGGAGCGCAGACCACGGCCCAGCGCTGGTACGCCGATCCGGTCCTCGACAACAACGGCAACGACCGGACGCTGCGCACCGTCTTCACCCACGATCACTTCGGCCCCTCGACCCACCAGCAGGCCGGTCTCTACGCTGGTCTGGTCATCGAGCCGGTGGGCTCCACCTGGAAGCACAACGAGTCGGGCGTCCCGTTCTACACCCGCGACGACGGCGGTCCCACGAGCTGGCAGGCGGTCATCACGCCGCAGTTCGATCCGGACTTCCGGGAGTTCCTGCTCGAATACGGCGACTTCCAGCTCGCCTACGAGGAGGACAACACCGGCTTCCCCGACCCCAACGACGCGGTCAACCCGCCGGGAAGGAAGGAGATCGGCATCCCCGACCTCCTCGCGCGGCCGGTCACCTGCCCGACGAAGGACGGCAGCCCGGGCCCCGCGCCCCCCTGCCCGGAAATCATCTCCGCGGACGACCCCGGCACCATGTCCGTCAACTACCGCCAGGAGCCGATCGCCCTGCGCGTACGCAACCCTGGCCCCACCAACCCCAACACCCAGGCCACCGGCAATGCTGGCGACCTCTCCTTCGCCTTCTCGTCGAACCACAACCGGGCGGACACCGCCTTCAACACCCAGCCCAACTTCTATGCGCCGCTGACGGCGGACCTCAACGGCCGCGATCCCTGGACGCCGCTCCTGCGCGCCTATGAGAACGACCGGGTGCAGATCCGCATCCTCGTCGGCGCCCATGAGGAAGGGCACAACTTCAGCGTGCACGGCATCAAGTGGCTGTTCGAGCCGTCGGAGCCCAACTCCGGTTACAAAAACAGCCAGATGATGGGCATCTCCGAGCACTTCGAGTTCATCGTGCCGCAGCTCATCAAGAACCCGACCGGGGCCTACGTGGACCGGCTCTACTCCGTGGGCTCCTCGACGGACGACTACTGGAACGGCATCTGGGGGCTGCTGCGGGCCTACACCGGCACCCGGCAGGACCTCGTGCCGCTGCCGAGCAACCCCAACGGAAGCTCCGGCATCGATCCAGGAGAGATAGGGGCCTTCAGCTTCTCCTGCCCGAAGGACGTCGTGGACCGCCTCTTCGACATCACCGCCATCACCGCCCAGCAGGCGCTCCCCGGCGGCCGGCTGATCTACAACGGCCGCGCCGACGGCACGTTCGGCCCGCTCTTCGACCCCACGGTCATCCTCTACGTGCGCACGAGCGACCTCAACGCCACCACGCTTCAACTGAACCCCGGCGTGCCCATCGAGCCTCTGGTGCTGCGCGCCCGGGCCGGCGAGTGCATCAAGCTGACCCTGAGGAACAAGCTGCCGGAAACGCTGCTCGACCTCAACGGCTTCAACACCCTGCCGATGGTCGTCGAAGGCTTCAACAACAACGACATCAAGCCGTCGCGCCACGTCGGCCTGCACCCGCAGATGCTCTACTACGACGTCAGCCGCTACGACGGCGCCAACGTGGGCGGCAATTCCGTGCAGACGGTCGCCCCGGGGCATTTCACGACCTACGAGTGGTACGCGGGCGACGTGACCATCAACCCGGATGGCAGCGTCACCGTCACCCCGATCGAGTTCGGCGCCACCAACCTGATCTCCTCGGACCGCATCGAGCACGCCAGCAAGGGGGCGATCGGGGCGTTGATCATCGAGCCCGCGAACGCGACGTGGACCGAGGGCGGCACGGGTTGCACGCCCGTGCCGGGCGGCCGGTGCACGGCGACCTTCGCCGATGTGTCGAGCGCCGGGGGGCCGGTGCCCGCGTTCCGCGAGTTCGTGCTCCAGTTCCAGAACGACGTCAACATGAGGACCGACGTCGAGATGACCCCCCGCTGCAACGTGCCCACGGGCGGCACCGTGCCGGGGCACGGAGCGCCGGTGGAGAACCTCGGCTGCCTCGGGGACCCGGAGGACACCGGCCAGAAGGCGCTCAACTACCGCACCGAGCCGCTCTGGAAGCGGATGCAGATGCCGCCGGGCACACCCTTCAATGAGACGCGGAACCGCACCGACTGGTGGAACGTGGTCTCCAACACCAAGGTCGGCACGCTCTTCACCGACCCGGAGACGCCGGTCTTCCTGGCCGAGGCCGGCCAGGAGATCCGCTTCCGCCTCCTCGAGTCGGGCGGCCACCAGCGCAACCACGTCTTCGCCCTGCACGGCCACACCTGGGACAAGGAGCCCTACGTCCAGAATTCGACCAAGATCGGCCGCAACGGATTCTCCTTCTGGGAGGGAGCGCGCATGGGTCACGGGCCGTCGAACCACTTCGACGTCCTGATCCGGCACGGCGCGGGCGGCAAGTTCTCCGTCGTCGGCGACTTCCTGTTCCGCGACCAGGTCTCGATCGGCTTCGACAACGGCCTCTGGGGCATCCTGAGGGTGGAATGACATGAGACCACAGATATCGTTTGCCATCCTGGCGGGGCTCCTGACGGGGCTCCCGCCCGCTTTTTCCTCCGCCCCGTCCACCCCTCCCCCCGCTCCAACACCGCACAGGCTCGTGCAGGAGGGGATCGCGGTCGAGCTCTCCCTCGCGCGGGCCGACGGGCAGCCGGGGCCTGTCCGCGAGGGGGACTACGCCCGGGTGACCCTCGCGGTCACCTACACGGCCAGCAGCACGCCGCTGAGCAACCTCTATCCGGCGGCCTGGATGGATGGAACCGGGACGAAAGAGAGCGCCGACTGCAGGAAGAAGGTCGAGTCCTTCGTCGGCGGCTCGATCCTCTCCCGGCCCGCGCTGGACCTCAACACCTACTACGTCCTGGCCCTCAACCAGGACGCCACGATCTCCGTCGTGGACCCGATCTTCGGCTACGGCGGCAGCAAGCTGCTCGCCATGGTGTTCCTCAAGAGCCCGGGGGAGGACTGGGCGCTCACCCCGGACGGCAGCCGCCTGTTCGTCTCCCTGCCCGAATCCAACCGCGTCGCCGTGATCGAGAGCGCCAGCTGGCAGGTGGTGTTCGAGGTTGACACGCCTGCCCGGCCGCGGCGGATCGTCCTGCAGCCGGACGGCCAGTACCTCTGGGTCGCCTTCGACGGCGGGGTGGCGGCGATCGACCTGCGCTCGCTCCGCCAGGTGGCGCGGATCGACACCGGCCGGGGCGGCCACGACCTGGTCTCGAGCGACGACAGCCGCTTCGTCTTCGTCACCAACGAGGACGACGGCACGGTGTCGGTGATCGATGCCGCGCAGCTCGCCAAGGTACGGGACGTCAAGGTCGGCAGCCGGCCCGTCTCCATCGCCTGGTCGAGCCAGGCCCAGGCGGCCTACGTGACGAGCGCGGGGGACGGCGCGATCACCGCCGTCTCCGCGCAGAGTCCGGAGCCGGTCGCGCGCATCGCGGGGGCTCCCGGGCTCGGGCGCATCCGGTTCGCCCCCGGCGGGCGGCTCGCCTTTGTGGTCCAGCCGAACGCCGACGCCGTGCACATCGTCGACGCCGCGAGCAACCGCATCGTGCAGACGGCCGACGTCGAGGCCGGGCCGGACCAGGTCACCTTCAGCGACGAGCTGGCCTATGTCCGCCACCGGGGGAGCGAGATCGTCCTGATGATCCCGCTCAAGAGCGTGGGCGAGGCGGGCAAGCCCGTGCCGGTCGTGGACTTTCCGGCCGGGGAGCATCCGCCGGGGCGGCTTTCCCGGCCGACCCCCGCGGACGGCATCGTCCAGGCCGCCGGCGCCACGGCCGTGCTGGTCGCCAACCCCGAGGACGAGGTCATCTACTTCTACAAGGAAGGGATGGCCGCTCCCATGGGGCACTTCCGGAACTACGGCAAGCAGCCGCGCGCCGTGCTGGTGGTGGACCGCAGCCTGCGGGAGGTCCGGCCGGGCGTCTACCAGACCCTCGCGCGCATGGGCAAGGCCGGCGACTACGACCTCGCGCTCTTCGTCGCCGCCCCCCGTGTCGTCCACTGCTTCCCCGTCAACGTGGCACAGCATCCCGAGCTGGCCGCGCAGCGGAGGAAGCACCCGCTGGACGTGGAGATCCGGGTCGACTCGCGCGAGGTGAAGGTGGGGCAGGACGTGCGGGTCCGATTCCGGTTGACCGATCCCGAGAGCGGCGCTCCGAGGCCGGGGCTTGGGGACGTCCGCGCCCTCGCCTTCCTCTCGCCCGGCGTGTGGCAGCAGCGGTATTGGGCCTCCGACCTGGGAGAGGGCCTGTACGAAATCACCTTCCGCCCAGAGGAGGAAGGCGTCTATTATGTGTTCCTGCAGGTCGCCTCGGCCGGCCTGCAGCTCCAGAAATCTCCTCACCTGACCCTCATCGCCCGGCCGTCTGCCGTCGATCAAGGAGGAACGAGATGATGCGTCCCGCCGCGCCGATCCTGGCGCTGCTCTTCGCCGCCGCCCCTGTCTTCGCCCAGCACGAGCACCACGCGGCGCCGGCTCCAGCTCCCGTTCCAGAGGAACGTACCGCGAAGCTCGACATCCCCGATGTGCAGCTCGTCGACCAGGACGGCCGTCCGGTCCGCTTCCACACCGATCTCGTCAAGGACCGGGTGGTGGCGGTCAACTTCATCTTCACCACCTGCACCACCGTCTGCCCGCCCATGGGCGCCACCTTCGGCAAGCTGCGCGAGCAGTTGGGAGAGAGAGCGGGGAAGGACGTCCACCTCATCTCGGTGAGCGTCGATCCCCGCACGGACACGCCCGAGCGGCTGAAGGCCTGGGCTTCGAAGTTCGGCGCCGGTCCAGGCTGGACCCTGGTCACCGGCGAGCCGGACAAGGTCACGGCTCTCCTCAAGGCCCTCGGGGCCTACACCGCGAGCCCGGCCGAGCACACTCCGCTGGTCCTGGTGGGCAACGATGCGCAGGGCGAGTGGACCCGGGCCTACGGGCTGACTCCGCCGGCCAAGCTCACGGAGCTGATCGACGAAGCCGCCCGCAACCCGGCCCAGGCGTACTTCGGCGATGTCCCGCTGGTCAACCAGGACGGCGAGACCATGCGCCTCTACTCCGACCTGATCCGCGGCCGGACCGTGGTGATCGACGTCATGTTCACGGGCTGCACCGGTGCCTGCCCGGTGATGAGCCGCACCTTCGCCAGGGTGCAGGACTGGCTCGGCGACCGGCTGGGCAAGGATGTCTACCTGATCTCCATCTCGGTCGATCCGGTCAACGACACCCCGGCGAAGCTCAAGGAGTACGCGGCGGGATTCAAGGCCCGGCCGGGATGGTACTTCCTGACCGGCAAGCCCGAGGACGTGCAGGCGGCCCTGGGCAAGCTCGGCCAGGCGGTCGAGACGCCCGAGGCGCACAAGAACCTCTTCCTGATCGGCAACGACCGGACCGGCCTCTGGAAGAAGGCCATGGGATTGGCCGCTCCGGAAGAGATCCTCCCCATCGTCGACAGCGTGGTGAACGACCAGGGGTGAGGGTCCTTGCTCTCTTCCTCCTCCTCCCTCTCCTCCTCGGGGCCGCCCCCCAGGAGGAGAGGGGCCGCGGGATCTACCTGGAGGGCGCCAGCCCTTCCGGGAGCGAGATCACGGCGGTGATCGGCGACGGGGGCGTCGAGGTCCCCGCCTCGGCCCTCCCCTGCGCCGGCTGCCATGGCCGGGACGGCCGCGGCCAGGCCGAGGGAGGAGTCACCCCATCCAACCTCACCTGGGAGAGCCTGACCCGCGAGGGAATCCGGCCGGGCCGCCGCCATCCCCCCTACGACGAGCGTCTTCTCAAGCGGGCCATCGCCATGGGTATCGACCCGGCCGGGAACCCGCTGAATGCGGCCATGCCCCGCTACCGGATGAGCCAGCAGGACATGGCGGACCTGATCTCCTACATCCGGAGGCTCGGCCACGAATCCGACCCGGGGGTGAGCGACACCGTGGTCCGGATCGGCGCGGTGCTTCCGCCGCCCGGCCCCCTCTCCCCCATGTCCCGGTCCATCCAGGCCGCCCTGGCCGCCCGCTTTCAGGAAGCCGGCGAGCTCTGGGGGCGCAAAATCGAGCTCCGAGCCCTGGATCTGTCCGGTCCCCCATCCGGCTGGCCCGCCCAGGTGAAGGATTTTTTCGGAAAGGACGAGGTCTTCGCGGTCGTGGGAGCCTTCCTCGCCGGAGCGGATCGCGAGCTCGCCGAAGTTTTCGAGGAGGCCGAGGTCCCCCTCGTCGGCCCCTTCACGCTCCACCCCCGGGAGAACCGGTACGTCTTCCACCTCTCCCCGGGCCTGGAGGACCAGGTGCAGGCCCTGACCCACTTTGCGAGCCGGGAGAAGCTGCCGAACCCGCTGATCTTCCGCGGCTCGGGTCCCGAAGCCGTGGCAAAGCTGCGGCAGGCTGAAGCGAGCGGCGCCCATCCGACCCTCCTGGCCACGGGCTCGGCCGCGGACGCCGCGCTCCTGTCCGCGCCGGCTGGATTCGACGGCAGGATCTTCGTCGCCGTCCCCGCCCCGCCGGGAGAGCCGGAAGCGTACCGGAAGCTCGCCGCGGCTCACGGCCTCTCCCGCGAGAACCTCTCCGCCCAGCTCTCGGCCCTTGCCGCCGCCGAGGTCCTGCTCGAAGGTCTGGAGCGCTCGGGACGCGGCCTCACCCGGGACCGCCTGATTGAAAGCCTGGAATCCCTGCGCGGCTTCGTGACCGGCCTCGCCCCGCCAATCACCTTCGGCCCCGCCCGCCGGATCGGCGCCCGAGGCGCCTACATCCTCAAGGCGGATCTGCGGAACAGGAGATGGATCCCGGCGGGTGGTTGGGTGGGGGCGGAGTGATCCGGACTCCGATCCGAAGTCGTGACTCAACTGCAACTTGCCGAGTTGCTCCAATCGAGCCAGAGTCGCGTGGCAAAGGTCGAAGCTGCTGATGAGTCAGTGTCCTTGGACCTGCTCATCCGGTCGCTCCTTGCTCTAGGAGCTACGCAACAGGATCTCGCGAAGGTGATCACCGGCAGAGTCGCCCAGGCTTCATAAACTCGGTCAATTTCACTTCCCACGCGGGGACGAGTCCCGCGACAGCGGCACGCTGCCCGTCGCGGGAGGTCGCAAGTCGCGTCATCTCTCTCCCAAGGCTCCACGGCCAGCCGATTTTTGGCGCAACAACACCCCGCGGACCCGGCTCCAGACCCTTCGGCGCGAGCCGAACGGCTTTCGGTGACGCGATATGGGCCAGGGCGCCAGGACAATCCCTTTTCCTGTCGTACCCAGGATCAAGTCGCATCAACCGGACCTATCGCTGTCGCGACTATAGTTCTCGCTGTCGCAACTCAGGTCCGAGTCGTGACAGCGGAACCTATCGGCGGCGCGCCTCAACCTGTCGTCGCGTCACCGGACTCTATAGTCGCAGCATCGATAGAGCTCGCTATCGCGACTATAGAGTCCGGCGATGCGACTTAAGCTTGAGTCGGGACGCCGAAACCTTGAGTCGTGACGGCCAAGCCTATCGTCGCATCACCGGAGCCTATAGTCGCGACAGGAAAGCTTCCAGTCACGACAGCGAAGTCTATCGGTGACGCGACTATAGGCTGAGTTGCGTCATTGGAATCTATCGTCGCGACAGGAAAGCTCTCTGTTGCGACAGGATGCTGCCGCGTCTTCCGGCAGGCGAGAGCGGATCATCCAGCCGCCGCCGCGGCGCTGTCGTTGCGCATCATGACGGCGAGGTAGAACCCCAGCATGGCCATCCAGGGCAGCTCGGGCAGCTCCGCAGCCATGGGCTCGATCTCCATTTGCGCCGTCATGCGCAGCACCCCGCCCGTCCGGAAGCGGATCAGGGGTTCCCCGCTCTCGGTTTGAATCTCGTACTGGGTCTGCCAGAAGTTGGTGCTTGCCAGGTATTTGCGGCCGTCGGGCAGCTCCAGGGTGCCGCCGGCGCTCCAGGTGCCCTGCCGGAACGTGGCGATCTCCGCCTCGGATTCGCACGGCCGGACCGTCACCCGGGTCTGCCAGAAACCGACGCGCTTGAACGTCCAGCAGCCGTCCGCGCTCTCTGCCGTGGCGAAGGAGCCCCAGGAACTGCGGAATCGCAGCGTGGCCACGAGCTCCTCACCCGCGCGCAGCTCGTACTCCATCTTGGGCGCCCGCGGCTGATTCCATCTGAGCTCCTGTCCCACCATTTGTGCGATGTGTCTCATGAACATCACACCTCGACGAAGCGGTAGCTCGCATGGCTGTCGTAGTCGATCCCGTGCTTCTCTTTCAGCTTCTGGATGTAGCGGAGCTGGCTCCTGGTGTGCGGACTGGCGACGCCGTCGCCGAACGGCTCGCAGGTGTGCAGCAGAATCTCTTCGAGACAACCGGTCAGGCTCATCCCCTTGTGCTCGGCCAGATCCTGCAGCAGAGCGGCGAGACGCTTCTCCAGACGCACCGGGACGTCCACGCGCTCGATCTCGACCGGGTCTCCGACGGTGTAGATGTAATGTCCAAAACCGAGGATGTAACCGTGGAGATCCCGGACAGTGTAGTCGCGCAATCTATAAGGCCTGTCCTCCGGCGGCTCCACGACCTCGACGCCGTTGGTGCGCTGGAACTCGAAGAGCTCGTCGGCGTCGCCGATGACGAAATTCACCGCGCAGCCCTTCGGGTCGGGCGTGCCCTGCTGGAGGAAGATCTGTACCTCGCCTAGATTCACTCCCGCCATGGTCGGAGGATCGCCCCAGGTGAAGCCCAGGGTGAAGCCGAGCTTCTTCGTATAGAAATCGATGGCGGCAGGGATGTCGCTGACGTACAGCGTGGTGTGGTGCCGTTCGCAATCGACCTGCGGTGCGGAAGCGCTCATGGGATTTTCTCTCCTTGCGCGGGCCACTGAAAGCAGATCACGTAACCGTCCGGATCCTTGAGCCACACCTGCTTCATGCCATAGGGTGCGACTTTTGGCTCCTGGGCATCGATGCCGTGCGCGCGGAGGTGCGCGTATACCGCGTCCAGGTCCCGGCACCCGAAGAAGAGCGCGGTGTCATCATGGGCAGCGACCCGGGCCGGGTCCGGCTCCGGCGGCCGGTTGTCCTTCTCGTACGCGGTATTCAGCATCAAGATCATGTCGCCGAGCCTCAGCATTCCCCAATCGAAATCGTCGCCATTCCGGGGCTGCGAAGTTTCGACGACCTCGAAACCGAGCACGTCGCGGTAGAACGCGATCGACCTGGGCATGTCGAAGACCTGGAGCAGGGGGGTGAGGCTTTCAACCTTGAGCGCCATGAGCATCCTCTTGGGTCAGCAACGGCGGTGGGCAGCATTATAGCCAAGGCGTGACGGCAGACGGGTCAGGGCCGAGCCGGCGAGACCCTCGTCAGGGTTCGCGAGAGGCTCGTCAGGTTCAACGAACGGCTCGTCAGGTTTGATGAGAGTCTCGCCGGGTCTGACCAGAAGCTCGTTGAGGTCGACGAGGGTCTCATCGGGCTCGACGAGAGCCTCGTCAAGGTCGATGAGACGCTCGTGACTTCGACGAGAGGCTCGTCAAGCCCGACGAACAGCTCGTTGGGGTCGATGAGGGCCTGCGTCCGGTTGACGAGAGCCTCGTCAGGGTTGACGAGCGGCTCGTCGAGTGCGGCAAGAGGCTCGTTGGGTTCAACGAGAGGCTCATCCAACCGGCGAGAGCTTCGTCAAGGTCGATGAGGGTCTAGTCAGGGTCAACAAGACCCTCGTCAGGTCTCGCACTGGCAGCCCGCTGGCGGTGATTTTCCATCAGCTCGGCCCGGATCGCCGCCACCGCGGCCTCCTTGCCCTGGATCGCATCCCGCCGCACGAAGTCGCCCGAGCTGAGCGGATAGCCTTCGGCCCGCTCCCGCACCGCGGGCTCGAAATACTGGACGACAGGCACGTAGTCCCGCTTGAAGCGCGGGTCGTAGTCGAGCCCGGCCTGCAGCGTCCAGTAATGGTGCAGGTGGATGAAGGTCGGCTTCACCTCGTCAAAGACGTAGTCGTAGAAGGCCTCCGGGTTCTTCTCCAGGGTCCTGGCGATGGTCCGGTCGGTCAGGCCGACGAGGTCGTAGACCCGCAGCTTCGACACCCAGAGGGTGCCGCCCACGTCCGGGAGCAGGATCGAGGCCCGCTCGAGCCCCAGGAGGTCCGCGTAGCGGTTGTAGGGGAGCCCGAACCTCTCGACCACTTCCTGGAAGGAGATGGTCGGAGCCGCGGCGAACAGGATCGAACGGCCGGAGAAGAGGGTCAGGCTCAGCCCCACCGCAGCCAGCCCGCCAACCAGGACCGGGAGCCGTCTGCGAGCCGGGTCCGGGAACAGGATCTCTCCCAGGCTCGCCGCGAGCGACGCGCCATAGGCATAGAGGAAGGGGAAGAACGGCGTGGCGAACCGGAACTCCTCCATCCAGTCGAAGGGGAGGAGCAGGTAGGGCACGGCCCCGAAGTACGCGAAGGCGAGCAGGACTCCGTGCCTCCAGCCGAACCGCCCGCGGCCGATCAGGAACGCCGTGCCCCCGAGCAGGGCCGCGAGCAGCAGGACGTTGGCGGGGCCCGCCACGGACTCGAACAGCCCGAAAGCCTTGGTCGCCATCTGCGGCGGCAGCGTGAGCAGGTCCAGGTACACCTTCGCGTTGGGTCCCCCCTTGGCGTAGAAGGTGTTCGGGTAGAGATCGCCGAAGTAGGACCAGCGGAAGAGGAGGAAGGCGCCGAGGAGGAGGATGAAGATCGCCGCGTATTTGATCCCGTTCCCCCTCTCCCCTGCCCTCTCCCCCGTGCCGGGGGAGAGGGAGAACTGCCTGGCGATCGTCAGCAATGGATAGAGGGCCGCGAAGAGGATGCCGTCCGGCCGGGTCAGAGCAAGCCCTGTGGCCACGGCTCCGGCCGCGATGGCGCGGGAGGTCCCTTCCCGCGCCCGGACGGTCAGCCAGAGGAGCAGGCAGAGGAGGAAGACGTAGAGCGGGTTTTCGAGACCTGAGACCCCCCAGATCACGAACGGGCTGCAGACCGCGAGCAGAAGCAGGGTGACCAGGGAGACCGCCCGCGAGCCGGTCAGGGAGAAGAGCGAGCGGTCCAGGAGGATGAACGAGCCTGTCAGGAGCCCCAGGCTCACCAGCTTCGGGACGATCACGGGATGGAAGAGGCCGACCAGGAAGGCCGGCACGAAGGTGAGCATCCAGAGGAAGTTGGAGAACCCCTCGACCGGAGGGAGCCCGGGCTGGGACACCAGCCCATGCCCCGCCGCCAGGTTGCGGGCATAGACGAAGGTAATGCCGGCGTCGTCCACGATCCATTCCCCGAACAGCAGGGCGTGGGCGAAGAGGACGAGGAGGGGGAGGGGCCAGCCACTGGGTAGATCCCTCTCCCTGTTGGGTAGACCCCTCTCCCCGCTAGCGCCGCCGGGTTTCTTCACTTCTGCGCCTTCCACCGCCGGTGCATCCAGAGCCACTGCTCGGGATGGCGGCGGATATCCTGCTCGGCCACCTCTAGATACCGGCGCGTGAGCTCCACGGCCGCCTCGTCTCCCTTGGCTCCCTCTGGCGGGAAGATCGGGGGATGGGCGATGAAGCGGTATCTTCCCTTGGGCTCCGGGACGACGATCACGGGCAGGACCGGGGCGCCGGTGCGGAGGGAGAGGCGGGCGAGCACCGGGGTTGTCAGCGCAGGACGGCCGAAGAAGGGCACTTCGATCCCTTCCTGGGGCTGCACCCGCTGATCGATCAGGATGCCGATGATCTCCTTCTCCCGCAGGACCTCCAGCATCCGCCTCGCCGCCCCCCGCTTGGGGATCACGCGGTTCCCGAACCGGGTGCGCAGGGCGAGCAGCTCCCGGTTCAGGTACGGGTTGTCCGCCGGGCGGACGACGATGTGGAAACGTCCCCGATAAAGGCCGATCAGGGGCGCCACCATCTCCCAGAATCCGAGATGGGGGGAGAGCACGAAGAGCCCCTTGCCGGCCCGGTCCGCCAGGTCGACGTTCTCCCATCCTTCCAGGGTGAACCTCCGGCACATCTCCTCCGCGTCGAAGCGGGTAGAGGAGATCGTGTCGCACAGAGCAGCTCCGAAGTGGCGGTAGCACTCCCCGACCAGACGTTTGCGCTCCTCGGGGAGGATCTCCGGCAGGGCCAGCTCCATGTTGCGCAAGGCAACTTCGCGATGCCGCCGGTCGAGAGCATGCCCGAGGGCGCCCACCTGCCGCCCCAATCCCCGCGCCGCCTCATGGGGGAGAGCGCGGAGCAGTCCCTTGAGGGCGAGAAGGAGGCCGTACTCGATCCGGTGGCGGATGGGGCGGTTCTTCAAGAGCGCACGGAGCCTTGACGTCTACCAGCCCCTTGACAGGGCTCTGGCTTGGAGGGCGGCGATGACTGGATCGAGAGAGGAGTCCTCCTGGCTGTAAACTCGGTTCAACGCCTCGGTGATGTGCTTCGAGCGGTGAGCCTCTAGAAAAGCCTGGAGGGCAGAGGTATAGAGATCGCTTCGGGAGATCCCCAGCTTTTTGGCGAGTTGATCAGCCTCCTCGAAGATGGCGTCCGGGATGGAGACCGCCGTTTTCATAGCCTCAAAGAGTATGTCCGAGGACGTGCGGGATCAAATCCGGCCGTCCAGCCACTCCCAGAACGCCGGCTCGGGCTCGGCGCGGATGGGCAGCTCGGCGAGCGGGAGGTCCAGCCGGCCGAGGAGCTTGACCGCGTCCTTGACCGTGGTGAGGACGATCTCGGCGCCGCTCGAGCGGAAGGCTTCCGCGATCTTCTCCAGGCTCGGAGCCGGGTAGGCGTGATGGTCGGGGAAGCGCAGCTCCCCGGCGACCTCGAAGCCCAGGCTCCGCGCCGTGGCCACGAAGCCCTCCGGCCGGGCGATGGCCGTGACCAGGAATACCTTCGTCCCCTCCCTCAGCTCCGGTTGTCCGCCGGCAGGGCCGATCCGGCGCGGGGTTCCGGGACGGGTGAAGCTCGCGAAGCCGGGTCCGGTGAAGCCGTAGGAGCGCAGCGCTTCGGCCAGCGACCGTCCGTCCTCCGGAGATCCGGCATGGGTCATGAGCACGGCATGGGCGCGGGCGATCGAGGCGAGAGGCTCCCGCAGCCGCCCGCCCGGGAGCAGCCGGCCTCCTCCGAACGGGTCGGTCGCGGGGAAGGCCACGAGGTCGAGGTCCCGGCGCAGGGCCAAGTGGGAGAAGCCGTCGTCCAGGAGGAAGAGGTCTGGCGTGCGGTGGAGGCGGTGGAGGGCGGCCATCCCCGCTTCGAAGCGGTCGGGGCCGACCACGACGGCCACACCCGGCAGCTCGCCCGCCAGGAGCACAGGCTCGTCTCCGGCGAGGAGCGGACCCAGGAGCGGCCCGTCCCCCGTGCTGACCACCCGAACGCCCCTCCCCCGGCTGGCATAGCCGCGGGAGAGGATGCAGACCGCGAGCCCCCGGTCCCGCAGGTGGGCGGCGACCGCCGCGGTGAGCGGCGTCTTGCCGGTCCCTCCCCAATGGAGATTGCCGACGCTCACCACCGGGCGCGGCAGATGGCGGGAGCGCGAGTGGTACCACCGGTACCGGAGCCGGTGAGCGCCCCCGTAGAGAAGCTGCCAGGGAGAGGAGGAGGGGAGTGGGGGCTTCATTGGAGCACCGGCTCCAGCAACTCCAAAGTCCGCCCCAATGCCCCGCGGTTCTCCTCCAGAAGCTGAAGCGCACGCCCCCCCTGCTCGCGGGCCGCCTCGGGATTACCCAGCCACTCCCCCCAGACCGCGGCCAGCTCGCCCGCATCCGCCACCCGCCTCCAGGCCCCGGCCCGGTCGAAGCGCTCGGCCATGTCGCGGAAGTTGTGCATCGAAGGCCCCACCGCCACCGGCACCCCGAAGCGGGCCGGCTCCAGCGGATTGTGCCCGCCCTTGGGGACCAGGGTACCCCCGATGAACGCCCCGGCCGCGATCCGGTAGAGACCGGCGAGCTCGCCCAGACTATCCAGGAGGACGACGTCCGGCCGGGGGTTGATCCCATCCCCCCTCTCCCCAGCCCTCTCCCCCGCCTGCGCGGGGGAGAGGGAGTCTGGAATCCCGGTTCTCCTGACCGCGTTGACTCCCCGGGCGCGGAGGAGCGCGTCGACCTCGTCCCAGCGCTCGGGGTGGCGGGGTGCGATCAGGAGCAGCGCCCGTTCTCCTCCTATCCGCTCGAACGCATCCAGGACCTGCTCCTCCTCCTCAGCCATGGTCGAGCCGGCGAGGAGGATCGGCCGGCCGGTCGCCAGGGCTCGGATCTGCGCTTCCAGATCCGGCTTCACGGCCGGCTCGGGCGACTCGTACTTGAGGTTGCCTGTCACGGTGATCCGGTCGGCGGGCACCCCCAGGGAGAGGAGACGGTCGCGGTCCTCCGCGCTCTGGACCCCGAAGCGGTCCACCCGGGAGAAGAGGTAGCCGAGCAGGGGCTTCAGCTTCCGCATCCTCCCGAAGCTGCGGTCCCCCACCCGACCATTGACGACGCTCACGGGGAGGCCCCGGTGCTTCGCCTCGGAGAGAACCAGCGGCCAGTAGTCCCCCTCCACCAGGACCAGGGCGCGGGGATGGTACCGGTCGAAGAAGCGCCGGACTGCGAAGCCCAGGTCGAAGGGGAGATAGGCGACCTCGGCCCGGTCCCGGAAAAGGGTCTTCGCCCGCTCCTGCCCCGTGGGGGTCACGGTGGTGATCAACAGGGGAAGATCGGCAGGCAGGGCTTTCACGAGCGTGGCGGCAACCGCGACCTCCCCGACGGAGACCGCATGGATCCAGAGGAATCCGCCTCGACTCGAGGTGCCTGATGCAGCTGCCGCGGAGGAACCGAGCCGTCCGGCCAGAGTTGGGAGATAATGGCTCCCTCTCCGGATGAGGAGGAACGGCCCGGCAGTGAGGAGGGCGGCACCGGCCGCGAGCTGGTACAGACCCCGGAGGAGGGCGCGCATCGGCTGGGCAGTATAATGACCCTCGCAGGACCTTAGACGTTTCCCGGAGCCGCTCCGTATACCTAGACTGAATATGCTAGAGCTCGTCTACACCCGCCGCACTCAACCCGCCCCGTGGGCGGATGTCTCCGACCGCGACCTGCTGCTGGCGGTCCGGAACGGGGACGAGGCCGCGTTCAACGAGCTGATCGGCCGCAAGACCAAGCCGCTGCTCCAGCTCGTCCAGCGCATCCTCAACGACGTGGAAGAGGCCCGGGACGTCGTCCAGGTGACCTTCTTCAAGGTCTGGGAGAACCGCCTCAAGTTCAACGAGCGGTGGAGCCCCAACACCTGGATCTACCGCATCGCGAGCAACCTGGCCATCGACCACCTGCGCTCGCGCCGCAGCCGGGAGAAGATCGACGAGCCGGTGCGGCAGCACCTGCGCCAGGTGGCGGACGTGCGCGCCCACCGGGACCTGAACGAGCTCCAGCAGGCCGAGGTCGCGGAGATCTTCCGCGAGCTGTCCGCCGGGCTCTCCGAGAAGCAGCGGACGGCCTTCCTCCTCAAGGAGGTCGAGGGGCTCTCCTCCGCCGAGGTGGCGGAGGTGCTGCGCTGCCGCGAGTCCACGGTCCGCAACCACCTGTTCAATGCCCGCCAGTACCTCCGCCGGGAGCTGACGAAGCGCTACCCCGAGTACGCCGCCGGCTTCCTGTCCGGCGAAGCCGGGGAGGCCGTGCTGTGAACCGCGCTGCGAGCTGCCCGGACTGGACCACCCTGGCCGCGCACCGCAGGGAGCCCAAGGGTGTCGAGCCCGCGGGCTGGAGCGAGGCCCTGGCCCACTTCGACGGCGGCTGCAAGGTCTGCCGCAAGGCGGCGCTCAAGTCCGACCCGACCCTGGTCTTCCGGCGGCTGCCCGCGGTCCCCGCGGCCGTCATGACCGAGTCCCAGGAGCGCGCCGAGGTGGACGCCGTCCGCCAGGCCGTGTCCGCGATGCGCGCCGCCAGCCGCCTCGACTCGCTGAAGACCGGCAAGCGCGCCTTCGGTGGCTTCGGCAGCTTCGGCAGATGGAAGCGCTGGTCGGCGGCCGCGGCCTTGACCCTGGTGGGCTTGTCGATCCCCGGCGACGACACGCGGCAGCTCCAGCCTTACGAGCCGCAGGCCGCGATTTTTCGCAACGGCCAGATGGCCGTGGGCTCCCAGGGCCTCGTCAGTGGAGACTCCGAGCAGGTGACCCGGCAGGTCGATCTGGATCTCCCGATCCTCGATGGCGGGGTGGACCTGCCCGACGCCCGGGTCTACCAGCAGAGCTACGACGGCCTCTCGGTGGTGATGGTCGTCGATGAGAGCATCAACATCTGAGCCCGGCCGTCCGGGCCAGTCTTCCCCCTTTGCGAACGTGCTTCCGATGTCCCCCGTCCGCCGGATTGTCCTGAGCGCCCTCTGGGTCGTCCTGATGTCCCCGTCCCTGTCGGGCCAGATGATCCGGCGGGAGGGCGAGCTGGTGCTGCACGCGTTCACGCTCAAGCACCGGCCGGCGACCGACGCGATCCAGCGCGTGTTCCCGCTGCTGTCCAAGCAGGGGACGGTCGAGCTGCAGCCGGCGACCAACACGCTGGTGATCCGGGACACTCCGTCGGCTCTGAGCCGGATCATTCCGGTCCTGCGGGCGTATGATCATCCGTCTCGGCCGCTGACCCTGGAGATCTACATCGTCCGGGCGCTCCGCTCACCGGTGTCGCCGCCGGGTCCGTCGGACCTGCCGGAGCCCCTGGTCAGCAGGCTGCGCGCCATGCTGCCGTATGACACCTATCTGGTGCAGGCACAGGCGCGGCTCTCCTCGCGGGAAGGAGAAGCGGTCACTTATGCGTTGGGAGGGGAGTACGAGGTGAGCTTCCGCCTCGGCACCATCGTGGACGGGCAGCGCGTCCGGCTGTCGGGCTTCCGGATCCTCCGCCGCACGGAGGAGCGCCGGGCGGGCTCGTCGCTGATCCACACCAACCTGAACCTGCCGCTCGAGCAGACCACGAGCTTCGGTCTCGCCCGCACCGAGACGAGCACCGAGGCGCTCATGGTCGTGCTCACGCTGCGGCAGGCGGGCAAGCGCCCCCTGCAGAGGGTGAGGTAGCAGGAAGAGATGGAGGAACCATGCAGTTCGTAGCGCGAGTAGGAACCCCGGACGGCCGAGTCCTGGAGGAGGTCCACAGCGCCTCCGACGAGACGGCGCTGCGGAGCGACCTCGGGAAGCGCGGCTTCCACATCTTCGAGATCCGCCGCCGCGGCGTGCCGGTCGGGATGGCCGGAACGGCCTCCGCCGCCGGGCGGATGCGCCGGCGGCGCGTCCCGGCGCAGGACTTCATTGTCTTCAACCAGGAGATCGCGGCCCTGCTCAAGGCCGGCCTGCCGCTGCTCCAGGCCCTGGAGCTGATGCTCGAACGGATGCCCCAGTCGCACTTCCGCTCGGTGCTCACCGACATCCGTGACCGGGTGAAGAACGGCGAGGACCTCTCCGAAGCGTTCGCGGCCCACGGCGACACGTTCCCGCGCCTCTACCCGGCCACGCTCAAGGCCGGCGAGCGCAGCGGCGAGCTCGAAAGCGTCATCCGCCGCTTCATCCGCTACATGAGGCTGGTCATGGACGCCCGCCGCCGCGTGGTCTCCGCCCTGGTCTACCCCGCGGTCCTGGTCTGCGTGTCGATCGCCATGATCGTCATCATGGCCATCTACGTGGTGCCCAAGTTCATGGGCTTCTTCACGGAGCTCGACGCCGAGCTGCCGCTGGTCACCCGCATCGTGCTCGCGGTCTCCAACTTCGCCAACACCAACTGGCCGGTGATCCTGCTGATCCTGGTCGGCGGCGGGCTCTTCCTGCGCTCCTGGGGACGCACGCCTACGGGGCGGACGGCGATGGACCACTTCAAGATGAAGCTGCCGTTCATCGGGCCGGTGCTCCACCGCTTCGCCCTGGCGGAGTTCTGCCGCTCGCTGGGCACCCTGCTGACGGGCGGCATCCCGCTGGTGCCGGCGCTCGAGATCGCCGCCGCGTCGGTGGGCAACACCTACGTGCGCGGACGCATCGAGCCGAACATCCAGATGGTGCGCGAAGGCAAGCCCTTCCACGAGGCCCTGGACCGGAGCGAAGTGTTCACCGACATGTCGATCGACATGGTCAAGGTCGGCGAGGCGACCGGCTCGCTCGACGACATGCTCGCCAACGTCGCGGACTTCCTCGACGAGCAGATCGAGACGCGGATGCAGCGTCTGCTGTCGCTCGTGGAGCCGCTGATGCTGGTATTCATGGGAATCCTGATCGCCATCCTGCTGATCGCGATCTATCTGCCGATGTTCAGCATGCTCGGCAATTCCCAGTTCTAGCACCTGGATCTTCTGGAGAGACTTTTCGATGGCAGTGATGATGAATGGAAAGATGGCGCTGGCTCCGCCGGAGCCCGAAACCATCGAGCAGGCGCGGGAGCGCGTCGCGCGCGAGCGGCAGAACGCGGAAGCGTTCGCCGCTCGCTACGGGCTGGAGTTCGTCGACATGACGCGCTTCCGCATCGACAACGACCTGTTCCGGCGCATCCCGTTCGACCTGATGCTGCGCTACAACTTCATCCCCGAGGCGCAGAACGACGGCAGCCTGTCCGTGGTCATGGCCGACCCGTCGGACGTGACCAAGATCGACGAGCTCGAGATGCTCCTCGGCCAGCGGGTCGAGGTCAAGGTCGGCGTCCGCTCCCTGATCGACGAGATCCTGCAGAAGTCGGAGAGCACGCAGCGCGTGCTCGACGAGGCGAGCGAGGACTTCCGCATCCAGCTCGTGCAGGAGGACGAGGACGGCGAGGAGGTGCTGTCGATCGACCGCATCACCTCGGACACCAGCCCGATCATCAAGCTGGTCGACTCGACGATGTTCAACGCCATCCAGCGCCGGGCGAGCGACATCCACATCGAGACGCGGGACACCGAGGTCATCATCAAGTACCGCATCGACGGCGTGCTCTACCAGGCCATGGAGCCGATCGACAAGCGGCACCACCAGACGATCATCAGCCGCATCAAGGTCATGTCGGAGCTCGACATCGCCGAGAAGCGCATCCCGCAGGACGGCCGCTTCAAGCTGCGGCTCAAGGGGCGGACGATCGACTTCCGCGTTTCGATCATGCCCTCGGTCCACGGCGAGGACTGCGTCATCCGAATCCTCGACAAGGAGTCGATGAACAAGGAGTTCCGCAACCTGCGCCTGGACATCCTCGGCTTCGATGACGAGACCATGCGGAAGCTGCGCAAGTTCATCCGCGAGCCCTATGGAATGGTCCTGGTGACCGGCCCGACCGGCTCGGGCAAGACGACCACGCTCTATGCCTGCCTGTCCGAGATCCAGTCCTCCGAGGACAAGATCATCACGATCGAGGACCCGGTCGAGTACCAGCTCCGCGGCATCACCCAGATCCCTGTGAATGAAAAGAAGGGCCTCACCTTCGCCCGCGGCCTGCGCTCGATCCTGCGCCACGACCCCGACAAGGTGATGGTCGGCGAGATCCGCGACGAGGACACGGCGCAGATCGCCATCCAGTCGGCGCTCACCGGCCACCTCGTGTTCACCACGGTGCACGCCAACAACGTGGTCGACGTGCTGGGCCGCTTCCTCAACATGAAGGTGGACCTCTACAACTTCGTGTCGGCGCTCAACTGCGTGCTCGCCCAGCGGCTGGTGCGCAAGATCTGCCCGCACTGCAAGTACCCGGTGAAGACCTCGCGCCAGCTCCTCGACGACAGCGGGCTCGACCCGCTGGTGTACTCCGACTTCACCTTCTACGAGGGGGCCGGCTGCATCGAGTGCAACGGCACCGGGTTCCTTGGTCGGCTCGCGGTATCCGAGCTGCTCGACCTTTCCGATCACATCCGGGAGCTGATCCTGGACCGCCGGCCCGCGTCCGAGATCAAGCGCGCGGCCAAAGAAGAGGGGATGACCTTCCTGCGCGAGTCGGCGCTCGAGATGGTCTTCCGGGGAGTGACGACGCTGCGTGAGTTCAACAAAGTCACCTTCGTGGACTAGCGCGCTGAGCGGCCCAAGCTCGCGCTCCAGCGCGAGCGCCTGGACATCCCGGCTGCTGGGCTTCGACCCGGTGCCGGCGCCGCCGCACGCCTTTTCGATCGACGCCCACCGTCTGCGCTACGGCCAGTTCGCGCGCGACCGGGCGGGCTTCCGCATGCGCGGCTGGCGCGAGGTCTCTCTGCCGCCGGACACCTTCCATGGCGGCCTGCTCGGCGGACCCCTGCGCGATCCCGCGGCCTTCCAGGCCCTGGTGGGCGGCATGGTCAATGCGATTGGAAAGGGATTGAAGGACGCCTCGCTGGTCGTGCCCGACGCCTGGCTGCGGGTGACCTTCTCCGAGATCACCGACATCCCCCGCCAGGCGGAGGCCCGGGACGAGGTGCTGCGCTGGAAGCTGCGCCGCCTGGTCCCGTTCCGGGTCGACGAGCTGCGCGTCAACGGGGTGGAGGTCGAGCCGCTGCCGGTTCAGGAGGAGCCCCGGCGCATGCTCCTGGGCTTCGGCGTCGAGCAGCTCCTCGCGCAATTGGAGGACGCCTTCGCGGCCCACGGCGTGCGGATCGGCCGCATCACCAGCTCCAGCCTGGCGCTGCTCTCGGCCCTCGACTTCTCGGCGGCGTCCGCGGCGAGCGGCTTCGCGGCCCTCGTCCAGGTCGACGCCGACGGTTATTCCCTCATCTTCGCCCGCGGCGGAGAGCCGGTGCTCCACCGCTACAAGCCGTTCACCGGGGGGATGCCCGAGTCCTCGGAGGCCGGCTTCGTCACGCGCGACCTCAAGCTCACCCGCAACTTCCTCGACGAGCACTTCCCCGGCTCCCCCCTCGGCCCGGTGCTGCTGCTCGCTCCGCCCGAGGCCGAGCCCCTGTGGATGGACCGCCTCCGGGAGGGGCTGGGCGAGAGCACGTCCCCGGTCGCCCCCATCGACGGCCGCCACCTGCCCAGCCTGCGCAGCGAGGACCCGGTGGCTCCCCCCTGGCGCGACCTGGCGCCCATGCTCGGCGCCGTCCGGCAGGAGGTCGCGTGATGGGCGGCCGGATCAAGAGCTATCTGAACCTTTCGCGGCGGCCGTTCCTCAACACCCGGCCGGTGACCCGGGTGGCGCTCGTCCTCTGGCTGCTCGGCGGGCTGCTCCTGCTGGGCAACGTGACCCTGTTCTGGAACTATCTCTCCGGATCAACCGAGAAGCGCGAGGAGCTGGTCCGCCTGGAAGAGCAGGTCGAGCACGAGCGGGAGGCGGTCTCGCGTCTGGACGCGCGCCTCGCCGGGCTCGACCTGGAGGAGCAGAACGAGCAGGTCGAGTTCCTGAACGCCAAGATCGCGGAGCGGTCCTTCTCCTGGAGCCTGCTCTTCGACCGGCTGACCGAGACCATGCCGGACGGGGTGCGCCTGATCCAGCTCAAGCCGACCGCGATCGGCGGCGAGGATCAGCCGGGCGCGCGCCGCGCCGCCGGCACAACCAGGGCACCGAGGGCACCGCTCGCCAGCGACCGCGTCTACCTGAGCATCGAGGCCGTGGCCAAGACCGACGAGGATATGCTCCGGTTCGTCGACAACCTGTTCGCCCACACCGCGTTCGACGACCCGGACATCACCGGCGAGACCCGGGACGAGGAGGCCCAGGACCGCGTGAAGTTCAGCGTGCGGGTGATGTACCTTCCCCGCAACGCAACGCCGGGCGTGACCGTAGAAGAGTCACCGGTTGTCGAGCCGGTCGTCGAAGAGGGGGAGCAGACCCCTCCCGCGGAGACGCCGGCCGCTGAAGACGAAACCGACGAGTCGGAGACCGAATGAAGGACCATTCCGAGATCTGGCGCCTGCGCCTCTGGGTCTGGCTGCCCGCGCTGCTGTTCTTCCTGGCGAACGCCGTGGCGTTCTCCATCTACCGCTTCGGCTACGCCGGGCAGGTGCAGTCTCTGGAAGCCGACCTGGGCGAAGTCCAGCAGCAGCTCCAGCCGCAGTCGATCCGGCGCAAGGAGCTGGAGAACCGGCTGCAGCGGGCCCGCGCCGCGGAGACCGCCGTCCGCCAGCTCTACGACGAGCGGTTCGCGACCCGCAGCCAGCGGCTGACCGCGGTCACGGCCGAGGTCAAGGACCTGGCGAACAAGGCCGGCCTGAACCCGCGCTCGTTCTCCTACCCCGAGCAGGCGATCGAGGACTACGGCCTGGTCAAGCGGTCGTTCATCTTCTCCGTCGCCGGGACCTACGCGGAGCTGCGGCAGTTCCTCAACCTGCTGGAGATCACCGACTCGTTCCTGACGCTGGAGGCGGTGACGCTCTCCGAATCGGGCGGCGAGCAGGGGCCGGAGCTGCAGATGAACCTGACCATCTCGACCCTGTTCTCCCAGGAGACGGGTCCGGAGGAGGCGGGAGCGGCGCGCACTCCCGCCGACACTGCGGAGCGGAGGACGGAGTCGTGAACGAGGGGCGCACCAAGATGCTCCTGGGCTTCCTCGGCGTCCTCCTCCTGTTCGTGGCCTGGCGGTACGTCGCCCCGGTCCTCGGGATGGGGGGCGAGGATATCGGCGGGAGCGGCGGGAGCGGCAGCGCCGAGGATTTCAGGCCCATGGGGCGGGTCGGCGGTCTCGGACGGTCGGCCGCCCGGCCCACGATGGTCGAAGAGGTGGAGGACCTGCGCATCGCCGACCTCCAGGGCGCGGGGCGCGACTACCGGGTGGGGCGCGACCCGTGGCGCTTCGTCGATCCGCCTCCCCCTCCGCCGCCTCCTCCTCCGCCGCCCCCTTCCCGGGCGGAGATCGACGCGCAGAACGCGGAGGCGGAGCGGTTGAGAAGGCTTCAGGAAGAGGCGGCGAGGAGAGCCGCCGAGGAGGCGGCGCGACCCAAGCCGCCGCAGTTCACCCTCAAGTACCTGGGGAAGTTCGGTCCCGAAGACCGCCCGATCGGCGTCTTCACAGACGGAAAGAACACCTACAACGTACAAGAGGGTGAGGTGTTGGAAGGAAAGTTCATCGTGGCCCAGCTCGGGTTCGAGTCCGTCGAGATCCGGTTCGTGGACTTTCCGAACTGGCCGCCACAGCGGCTGCCCGTCGGGCGTTAACGCCAGAACGGAGGAAGAGTGTCGAAGATGCGTCATGTCACCGTGCGGTTGCCGATCCTGGTGCTCCTGCTGCTGGTGCCGATCACCGCCTGCACGAGCCACCTGGCCTCGCGCCAGGCCGAGATCGCCGCGCAGCGCGGCGACTGGGACGAGGCCGTCCTGCAATACATGAAGGCCGTGGAGCAGAGCCCCGAGAGCCTCGCCTACAAGGGCTCCCTGATGCGCGCCCGGATCAAGGCGTCGCAGGCTCACTTCGAGAAGGCCCAGGAGTTCGAGAAGGCCGGGGTGGTCGAGCGCGCTCTGGTCGAATACCAGCAGGCCGTCCAGCTCGATCCGACGAACCAGTACGCCCTGGCTCGTCTCGAGCAGGCGCGCGAGGCCTACGCGGCACAGCGCAACAACCGCGAGGCGCAGACGATCGACCAGATGAAGAAGAGGACGAGCGGCACCCGCCCGCAGCCGCCCGTCCTCAACCCGCGCTCGAATCAGCCGATCTCGCTGGAGTTCCCGGAGCCGGTCTCCATCTTCCAGATCTACAAGGCCCTGGGCGACGCCTTCGGGATCAACGTCCTGTTCGATCCCAACCTCAAGGACCAGGAGATCGCCATCGAGCTCAAGGAGGTGACGGCGCAGTCGTCCCTCGAGACCCTGATGCGCGCCGGCAACCACTTCTACAAGGTGATCGACGAGCACACGATCATCATCGCCCAGGACACGCCCCAGAACCGCCGCACCTACGAAGACCTCGTCATCCAGACCTTCTTCCTCTCCAACTCCGAGGTGAAGGACATGATGACGATCCTGCGCAGCCTGGTCGACGCCAAGAAGATCGCCACCAACGAGCAGCTCAACGCCATCATCCTGCGCGACACCGCGGACAAGGTGAAGGTCGCCGAGCGCATCATCGAGGCCAACGACAAGTCCAAGGCCGAGGTGGTCATCGACGTCGAGCTGCTGCAGATCAACACGCTGCGGCTGCGCGACCTCGGCGTGAGCCTGTCCTCCTACCAGGTCACGCAGCAGCTCGACACCGGCGGCACCAGCGGCGGCGGCACTGGCGGCTCCGGCGGAACGGCCACCCCCGGGCGCGTGCGCGTCTCCGACCTCGAGTTCCTGAACCAGAGCAACTGGTTCCTGACGCTGCCCAACTTCCTCTACAACTTCATCAAGCAGAACTCCGACGCCCAGCTCCTGGCCAAGCCGCAGCTCCGCATCACCGATGGCGAAAAGGCCAGCCTGGTCATCGGCGACAAGGTGCCGATCCCGCTGACCACCTTCAACACCTCGAACACGGTGGGCGGCAGCATCGTGCCCATCACCTCCTTCCAGTACCAGGACGTGGGCATCCGCATCGACCTCGAGCCGCGGGTGCACCACAACCAGGAGGTGACGCTCAAGATCAAGGTGGCGGTGGACCAGATCAACTCCTTCCGCGGTGACCAGCCGATCATCGGCACGCGCACCATCGAGTCGGTCATCCGCCTGCAGGACGGCGAGACCAACTTCCTGGCCGGCCTGATCCGCACCGACGAGGCCAACTCCGAGAGCGGCATGCCGGGGCTCTCCGAGATCCCGATCCTCGGCCGGCTGTTCTCCAACAAGCGGACCGACGCGCAGCGCACCGACGTCATCCTGACCCTGACGCCGCACATCATCCGCAACGCCGAGATCACCGAGGAGGACCTGCTGCCGATCTGGGTCGGCACCGAGGCCAACATCACCTTCCGCGGCGGCAGCCCGCGCGTCGAGTCCGACGTGGACGGGCCGTTCGAGGCCGGTGAAGAGACCCCGGAGGAGATCCAGGACGCCATCCGCCGCCGGCTCCAGCGCCTGCCGCGGGGTCTGCGGCCCGAGGACGGCGGCGCGATGATCGACGAGGGGGAGGCCGAGGTCCCGGAGGAGCAGCAGCCCCCGCCCGGCATCGACCTCGCCCCTTCGGCGCCGCCGAGCGACATCTTCCGGCCCCAGATCAACCCGCTCGACAGCCCGCCGCCGGATCCGCCGGATTCCGAGGACGAAGGCCTGGAGGAGGAGCCGCCGGGCCGCCAGGCGAGCGCTCCCCGCAGTTTTTTCCCCCGAGCCATGCTTGGCAACTGGCGCACGGAGCGCTCGGCCGAGAATGCGGGAGTCACCCTGAGCGCGGCGAAGTCGCCCGCGCCGGTCCAGGTCTGGCTGATGCCCCGGAAGCTGAAGGTGGTCCCGGGCGAGCGCTTCGTGGTCAAGGTGCAGGCGTCGGCCGACCGGCCGGTCTCCCACCTGCCCCTGTCGCTCTCCTATGACCCGGCGGTGCTCGCGGTCGAGCAGGTGGAGCGCGGGGGCTTCCCGGTCGAGGCGCAGATGCTGGCCGACGCCTCGCGTCCCGGCGAGGTGGTGCTGGGCGCGAGCCGGATGGGCGAGGTGCCGGGGGTGACCGGGCAGGGCACGGTCGCCCGGATCACCTTCCGGGCCCTGCCGGGGATCCGGCCGGGCTCGACCCGGATCGATTTCTCCCGCTCCAAGGCCCTGGATGCCGCGTTGAAGCCGGTGCTGCCGGTGCGGGCGCGCTCCGTCGAGGTCTCGGTGGGGGCGCGCAAGGAAGGCTGAGGCACCGGAGATTGTTGGAGAAGATATGAAGAGACGGCTTGCACCTCGTCCGCTTCGGCGCCCGTTCGGCAGTACCCGCTGGCAGGCGGGCTACACCCTGGGCGAGCTGGTGATGGTCGCTGCGGTGATGGTGATCCTGGCCGGGGCGGCGCTGCCGGCGGTCAAGTTCACCGCCCGGCGGACCAAGGAGATGGAGCTGCGGCACCACCTGCGGTCCATGCGCGAGGCCATCGACACGTACAAGCGGTACAGCGACATGGGCATGCTCCCGGTGGACCTGGGGACCGACGGCTACCCGGAGGATCTCGAGGTGCTGGTGGAAGGGGTCGAGCTGGCGGGCCAGGTGGACCGCAAGCTCAAGCTCCTGCGCCGCATCCCGGTGGACCCCATGACCGGCGAAGCCGAGTGGGGTCTGCGCAGCTACCAGGACGAGCCCGACTCCGACTCCTGGGGTGGCGAGAACGTATTCGACGTCTACTCCAACTCCGGCGGGGTCGGTCTGAACGGCGTCCCCTACCGCAATTGGTGATGGAAGGAAGGTGCGCGATGCAGGAACGCAGTATTGACCGCAACCGTGAAAGCGGCTTCACCCTGCTGGAGCTGATCGTCGTCATCGCCATCATCGGCATCCTGGCGGCGGTCGCCATGCCCAAGCTCAAGGACGTGCCGCGCAAGGCGAACGAGGCGGTGCTCAAGACCAACCTGCACACCATGCGGGACGTGATCGACCAGCACTTCGGCGACAAGGGCCGCTACCCCGCGAGCCTCGAGGCCCTGGTGGACGCGGGCTACCTGCGCAAGCTTCCGATCGATCCGATCACCAAGAGCAGCGAGACCTGGGTGGTTGTCTACGAAGAGACCGACCCGGACAACCCGCCGGTGGAGACCGAGGAGGGCGAAGGCCCCGGCGTCGTGGACGTCCACTCCGGCTCCCCGGCGATCGCGCTCGACGGGACGGCTTACGCGGAATGGTGATGAGAGCCCTCTCCCCTACCCTCTCCCGCAAGCGGGAGAGGGGGAACAGCACCCCGGTGTTGGATTCCGGGGCGGGTGGGGGCTCCCTCTCCTGCGCAGCAGGGGAGGGCAGGGGAGGGGTCTTCTTCCGCCGCTCCGAGGCCGGGTACAACCTGGTCATCCTGATGGTCTCGCTCACCCTGCTCAACATCGCGCTGGCGATGGCGCTGCCGAAGTGGAGCAACCTGATCCGGCGCGAGCGGGAGGAGGAGCTGATCTCCCGCGGTTTCCAGTACGCGGAGGCTATCCGCATCTTCCAGAACCGTTTCCAGCGCCTGCCCGTGCGGCTCCAGGAGCTGGTCGAGGTCGAGCCGCGCTCGATCCGCCGGCTCTGGAAGGACCCGATGACCGAGGACGGCAAGTGGGTGCTCATCCCGCCCGGAGGCCAGGGCCAGCCGCTCACGCCCCAGCCGACCGATCCCAACCAGCCGCCGGAGCAGCAGCCCCCCGATGGCCGCGACGAGCCCGACGACGATGAGGAGATCGATCCCGACACCGGCATCGGCGAGAAGAAGGGGACGGTCCAGGTGGGTCCCTTCTCAGGTGTCCACAGCCGGAGCTCGAAGGAGTCGATCCTGGTCTTCAACGGCCGTACCCGATACGACGAGTGGCACTTCACGGTGGAGATGATCATGATGCTCATCGGCGGCGGCGGGCAGGGCCCTCCGGGCGCGCCGCCCCAGAACGTGGTCGGGGTGGACTACATGCGGATCCCGAACCTGAGCACGCGCTGGCTTGGCCGTCCCGTGCCGGCCTTCCTGAGCCCGACCCAGGACGGCCAGATGCCGGACGGCAGCCTGCCGGGCCAGGTGCCGGGGCAGATGCCGGATCCTCCCGGCGGCCGGAGGAACAGGCCGAATCCTCGCGGCGGCCTCCGCTGATCCCCATGAAAGTGCGGATCAAGCGGCTCCCCGCCGCCCGCGACCTCCCTCTCCCCTCCCCCGCTTCCCCGGGAAGCTCCGGCTTCGACCTCCGCGCCGCGATCGACGACGAAGTGGTGCTCCGTCCGGGCGAGCGCCTGCTCGTGCCCACGGGTCTGGTGCTGGAGATCCCTTCCGGCTGGGAAGGACAGGTCCGTCCCCGAAGCGGCCTCGCCCTCCGCCACGGCATCGGCATCCTCAACGCCCCGGGCACCATCGACAGCGACTACCGCGGCGAGGTCGGAGTGATCCTGGTCAATCTCGGAGAGGCCCCCTTCCCCCTGAAGCGGGGAGACCGCATCGCCCAGCTCGTCTTCGCCCGGGTCGACCCGGTGGAGGTGGAAGAGGTGGAGATGCTCGAAGAGACCGGGAGGGGGACGGGGGGGTTCGGGTCTACCGGAGTTGGGTAGACGTCCTTAGAGTCTCTAACAAAACCCGGCCCAACGGGCCGACAGAGTTCAGCCCAGGGCTGAGGCCGAAGGCCGATGCCCTGGGTAACCAAGCCAAATCTCTATGCGGCCTGAAAGGCCGCGAGAACTTCGCTGGATATAGCCGAGCGCCGAGCGCAACTCTCGCGGCCTTTCAGGCCGCAACCTTGCTTTGCCTTTCCCCAGGGCATCGGCCTGCGGCCTCAGCCCTGGGCTCTGCTCTGCCGGCCCGTTGGGCCGGGGTTTTGTTAGAGGCTCTTAGCCCTGCTCCTCGCAACGGTCCAGATCCAGAAAGATCTGATCGGCCGCTAGAACCAGTTCGGCCTCATCCAGGAATGGATGATCTTCTGCCAAGGTCATGGGCAAAGAGTCGCAAAAGCCGTCGCGCCAGTCAAGAGGAACGGGTGCCCGGGGTCGGGTAGCTCCGATTGACAGCCTCCGGGGCGGGGGCGTACGCTGAGTCCAGCCTATGAGATACAGCCTGCAGGTATCTTCGATCGTGCTTCGCTGGCCCGAACGTTGCGCCTGTTGCGGGGCGGCGCCGGAAACCCATCTTCGGGCAAGCGCCTCCAGGGCTGCGGGCAGGCTCAGACCGACGACGACCTGGTGGGAGGTCCCCTACTGCCTGCGTTGCGCCCAGCACATTACGAAACATCGGAAGGCGAAGCAGGCTGCCGAAGTTGGGCTCTGGGGAGGCGGGGCCGCCCTGATGCTGATCACGGCCAAAGCGGGCTTGGCCGTGATGCTTGCGCTCGCCGGAGCTGCCGTAGGCGTCCTGACCGTGAGCTTCATTGTCGGGCGGGTACTTGAGAGCCGGGCAAGGAAGGTCATGGCGCCATCGTGTTCCGCGCCCGGTCTGGCGGTGGAGTACGGAGGCTGGTCCGGCACGTCGCACGAGCTCGTCTTCACAAGCAAGGCCTACATGGAGGCTTTCAAGGAAGCCAACCCAACCACGAGGATGTCTAACGCGCGGATCGTGGAAAGGTTCCAGGAGGCGGGCAGCTAGGCCTGCCAAGACCCGGTCGCTTGATACCAGATAAGACCTTCAACGAACCTCCCTCCAACGGGAGGTTACCTCGCCTCCCGACTCCATGCCCAAGCGAAAGACCCCTCAGGAAGTCATCTCAGGATTCCGCAAGGTCCATGGGGAGTATTACGATTACTCGTCAGTCAAATATCTGAGTTCTCAGGTGATGGTGAAGGTTGGCTGTCCCGTACATGGTGAGTTCGAAATTACACCGGAGCACCATAGGAGGGGCGTTGGATGCCGGCTTTGCTACTTCGAATCACAGAGAACCTCCAAGGCAGAGTTCGTCTCACGGTCACGCCAACACTTCGGGGATCTCTACGGATATGATTTGTTTGAGGATCTGCCAAGAGTCGGAGAGAAAGTAGCGATCCTATGCCGCAAGCACGACAAGATCTTCTGGCAAGAGCCGCGAAGTCATATGCGCGGACACACGGGATGCACTAAGTGCAAATCGGCCAAGCTGGCCGGCCCTCGTGATAAGAGGGGGACGATCAAGTCCGAGGAGGAGCTGAGACAAGATTTCCGCGGGCGAGCAGAGCTTGTTCACGGCTCTGAATATGACTACAGCCAGTTCGAATACACGGGCTCGAGTGTCAGCGGTAAGATTATCTGTGCCCGCCATGGCGAATTCTGGCAAACTCCAAGCAATCACCTAAGAGGCACCAAGTGCCCAGATTGTTCGCGTGAACGACGGCGCGCAACTACCTTCAAGGGGAAGTGCAAAGAATTGGGTATTGACTATTGGCGAACTCTCAAGCGACGCGAGGCAGGGATGCCCGAGGTTAAAATATTTGATGAGGATTACATTCGCCACTTGCGAGAGATCAACGAAGTCACCGTTGCAGGGGTCAGTTACCCGAACTTGGAGGAAGCGGTAAGGCATCTGAAGCCACCCGCCAGCAGCCATACGATTGGGCGCTGGCTGGCAGAGGGCTTGACGCCGGAGGAAGCTTTTGGGCGAATTCCCAACCCCGGATATGCGAACGGCATCATCTACGTGGTCTCACACAAGGCTACCGGAAAACGATATGTCGGCTTGACGATCCAGACCTTGGATCGTCGATGGAAAATGCATGTAGAGCAAGCTTCTTCAGGATGTATCAAGGGAGCCGAATCCCTGCATGCCGCCATCCGGGAGTTCGGGCCTGATGCTTTCGAGATCGTTCAAGTCGACCAAGGCACAACGAAGAGAGATCTCGAAGCCAAGGAGCGGTTCTGGATCAAGAATCTTGCCACTCTGGTACCCGAAGGGTACAACATATCCCGGGGCGGGGTCAGCGGTGGTTCTACCAGGAAACCTACTGTGGTGGATGAAGTCCTCTTTGAGAGTGTGGGGAGTGCCGCCGAGTACGTTTCGAAGACCCGCCGTATAAGCGTGGAAGCCGCGAAGAGAAGGCTTCTGCATAAACGAGTTGATGTCAAGACGCCTGCGAGGCCAGGCACGAGTCTGGTTAAGACCAAAGCTTACAAAGCTTGGAGCCGGATCGTCCATGGAGCTCTCAATCCCAAGTCCAGAGAGTACATCCCCGGGGTGCGAATCCATGAACCTTGGCGCGACTTCGTTACGTTCTACCGGGATGTAGGGAATCCGCCAGAACAAGGTATGGCCTTTACGAGACTGGAAAAGTCCGGAGGCTTCTTTCCAGGGAATTGTATTTGGCTCAGCAAAAGCGAGGCCAGCAAGATCAATGCCGAGCACATGAAGCAAACGGGAACCTTGGTCGGGAGGAGGGGGCTGCCAGTGCCCCGGAAGAAGCACCGAAAGAGTACCACGTAGTTTGATTCATGAGCCGTGCGTTGGCTCGAACACGCAAAACACTCAAGGACTCCAGGACCAAGCGTCTCCAACTGGTCGGCGAGTTCTCCAGAATGCTTTCCAGGCGTATATCCAGCTTCGCGACTGAGCGTCCGGTCGCCGTCGTGCTGCTGGTCTTCAGCGGGGCGACGTCAGAGGCCCCGGCGCGACCGGGAGCCCGCTGGTCGGCGTTGACGGCTTGATCCGGGAACTGGAGCGGGCGGAGTTGGGAAGAGCCGGATAGTGGCGATGCCGCGGGCTGTTGCCGTCTCGGCTCAGATCTTTCCCGTGATGCCGAAAGGCTTTGCCGGCTCCCTGCAAGCCTTCGCCGGCTCGCCTCAACCTGTCGCCGCCTCGTCGAAAGGCTTCGCCGACTCCCCGTAAGGCTTTGCCCTCTCGCCGCAAGGCTTCGCCGCCTCGCCTCAACCTATCGCAGTCTTCCCGTAAGGCTTCGCCGCCTTGCCTCAACCTATCGCCGTCTGCCCGTAAGGCTTCGCCCTCTCGCTGCAAGCCCTCGCCATCTCGCCGCAATATATCGGCCTCTCCGCGAAAGACTTTGCCGACTATCCGAAGTCCATTGGCGTCTCCCCGAAAGCCATTGGCGTGTTCCCACAAGCTATCGGCGCCTCACTGAAAGCTATCGGCGCTTCCCTGTAACCCATCGGCCTCTTGCCGATATATATAGGCGGCTCGCCTCTACATAGAGCGAAGGCGCCGATAGCTTGTGGACAGGCGCCGACGGCTTTCGGGGAGACGCCGATACGTTATGGACAAGCGCCAACGGCTTACGGGGAGACGCCGATACGTTATGGACAAGCGCCAACGGCTTACGGGGAGACGCCGATGAGTTTTGGACAGGCGCCGACGGCTTTCGGGGAGACGCCGATGAGTTATGGACAAGCGCCAACGGCTTACGGGGAGTCGCCGATGAGTTATGGACAGGCGCCAACGGCTTACGGGGAGACGCCGATGAGTTATGGACAGGCGCCGACGGCTTTCGGGGAGACGCCGATGAGTTATGGACAAGCGCCGACGGCTTTCGGGGAGACGCCGATGAGCTATGGACAGGCGCCGACGGCTTTCGGGGAGACGCCGATGAGCTATGGACAGGCGCCGACGGCTTTCTGGGAGACGCCGATACGTTGAGGAAAGCCGCCGATACGTTTTGGTGAGCGGCCAAAACAGTTCGCTGGTTCGCCGATGCGCTACTCGACGACAAGATCCCGCACCGCGCGGCGGTCGACCTTGCCGCTCGGCAGGTGCGGCAGAGCGTCGACGATCCTCACCTCGTCGGGCACGGCGTAGCGCGGCAGGAGGTCGAAGCACTTGTGGCGCACGGCTTCGGGGTCGAGGGTCTCCCCGGGCCGCGGCAGGCAGACGGCGACCAGGCGTGGACCGCGGCGGGTCTCTCCCGCGGTGACCACCACAGCGCGCTGGATGCCTCCGGTCTTCTCCACCGCGGACTCGACGTCCGCGAAGACCACCAGGAGACCGTCGCGCTTCACGCTGAGGCCGGAGCGGCCGAGGATCTGGACGTAGCCGTCGGCGCGGATCTTCGCCAGGTCCCCCGTCGAGAACCAGTCGTCCTCCCCCCGGGGCTCGAAACGCCAGCGCTCTTCTTCCAGGATCAGGTAGCCGGCGAAGCCGTTCTTCTGCCGGCAGTGCAGCAGGCCGACCTCCTCGCCCTCGGCCACCTCGATGTCCGAGCCCGCCTCCTCGACGCGCAGCTCGATCCCGGCGAGCGGATGACCGGCCGTGCCGAGCCGCGTCTCGGGTGGGTCTTCCGGCGAGGCCGAGGAGACCGCGCCCATCTCGGCGCTGCCGTAGAGGTTCAGCAGCGGTCCGAAGCGCGGCTCGAAGCCCTCCATCGTCTCGGGCTTGATCTTGTCGCCCGCGGTCACCGCCAGGCGGTAGAAGCGCGGCCTCTTGCGCACGCTCAGGAACATGTCGCAGAGCGCCGGGGTCAGGAAGGCGACGTTCGGATTGAACAGGTCCTCCCGGTCGAGGTAGCGGAGGATGTTGCCTCCCGATCCGACGTCCATCGCCGCTCCGGCCAGAAGCCCGGGGAGGAAGGCGGCGCCGAAGCCATAGCTGTGGAAGATCGGCACCGGCACCGTGAGCCGGTCCGCGGATGTCAGCTTCCAGCGCTCGACGCAGGCCATGGCGTTGTTCAGCCACTTCTGGTGCGACATCCTGGAAAGCTTGGGCACCCCCGTGCTGCCCGATGTCCTCAGATAGAGGTCCGGACCCGGGAAATCCGCGATCACAGGCTCCTCGGCAAAGGATTCGTTGGCCGCGGTCTCCACGGCCTCCTCCGGCGAACCGGCCGTCCGCGTCCTCGCCGCCGCCACGGTGATCACGTGGGAGCAGAAGCTCGGGATGAAGCGTGGCATGCCCGCCTCCTTGGACGCTTCCCCGAGCTCGGGCAGGAGCACCACGTCATACTGCCGGCTCAGCAGGTGGAGGAGCGCCAGGGCTCCGGCCACGGTCTGCGAGCACTCCAGGGCCACCGGGTGGCGCAGGGTCACGCCGGAGCGGGCGAAGAGGTCGTCGAGCCGTTCCAGGAGAACGGTGGTGCCGGAGTACGGTACGGTGTGGCGGCCGTCCGTCAGGGACCGGTCGCGGACCCCGGGGTCGGCAGCCAGCCAGCGGACCAGATCGGGTCCGGAAGGGGCCTCCAGCGGAGGCCGATCAGATAGACTCTGCCTTGCCATGTCCATAGACGCGCTCCCTGCCGGTTTGACTCACGAGGCGACCTACGAGGTCACCCCGGACATGAGACCTCCCCACATCGACGGCATCCTCGCGACCTCCCGCATGATCGGGCTCATGGAGGATACCTGCCTCGCGGCCGTCCAGCCATTCCTCGAAGAGGGGCAGACGACCGTAGGCACCCGGGTGGACGTGACCCACGTCGGCACCGCCATGACGGGCGAGGAGGTGACGGTCAGCATCCGGCTGACGAAGGTCACGCAGCGCCGGCTGCTCAGCTTCGAGGTCCAGGTCGAAGCTCCCGGCGGCACGATCAGCACCGGCACCCACCAGCGTCTCATCGTCCACCGGGCGCAGTTCGCGCCGTCCTAGTCCTCAAAGGCGATCCCCTCGAGGTCTTCGAGCTTCGCCTGGACGCCCCAGCCGCCCAGGTCTTCCGAGACGGCCATCACGAGCTCGTTCCTCCCCTCCTGGAGAGGGAGGTAGAGCGAATCGAACCAGCCGATGCTCCCCAGGAACCGGTAGTCCCGGGAGCGGTAGGTGTCGTCGCCGCGGAAGAGCGGCCGGCCGTTGAGAGACACCCGGACCCGGTCGCTGAACCCGAAGTCGAGCCTCTTGACCTGCTCCCGGTCCGAGAGCAGGACCTTCTTCGCAAGGACGGTGTTCCTGAGGAAACGGATCCCGTTCACCCTCGCGAGGTTGGCGAGGCCCGAGCGCTCCGTCTCGAGCCGGGTCCAGCTCCGGGCCGCCAGGTCGAGAGGCTTGCTCTCCTGGAAGGCGTCCGAGACCCACCAGGAGGAGATGACCCCCTCCGGCACGGGCTCGGGCTCACCCGGCCGCCCCTGGATGGGAGGAGTATCCGTGGCCGTGAACGAGAAGCCGGAGAAGTGGGCGGCCGCGAAGTTGCCGGCGCTGAGGCCCACGCTTCCGGGAGCGGCGCTCCGCTTGAGGCCGTCGACGAAGAGGGCGGGCTTTTCCAGGTCGTGGATGTAGATCTCCGCCACGCTGCCGGAGAAGAGGATCCGGACTCGGGTCCATTCGTCGAAGCGATGGACGGCGGGGACCGTGTAGCGCTCGCCGTGGTAGAGCTGCCAGCCCGAGACGCCATTGAAGACGGGTGTGTACTGGGTCGCGTCCGGGTTCCCGGACTGGTGCGGCCTCAGGTAGAACTCTTCGTAGTTCCTCGCGTCCTGGACGCGCCAGATCCCGCCCAGGAAGCCGCGCTCGCCGGTGAACGCGACGTCGAACTCGATCCATCCGTTGGTGAAGGAGGCGTCGGCGACGGTGGCGATGCCGCGCTCCAGGTAGAGGCTCGGACGGCCCAGGTGGTCCTCCACCCGGCTCGCCGCCGCGTTCCATTGCCAGCGCCCGGAGTCGAACGGAACCATTTTCAATCGACGGAGAGGAGGTCGTCGAGGACCTCCCGGAAATCGTGGAAGCCGGGTCGTCCGGCGATCCATCCCGCGGCGAGGAGGGCGCCTTCGGCGAAGCCCTGCCGGTTCCGCGCCCGGTGCTCCAGAAAGAGGGTGTCGGCCGCCGAGTCGAAGCCGACGGAGTGCACCGAGGGCACGTAGCCGGCGCGCTGGCTGGTGATCGGGACCTCGCGGTCGCCGTAGTGTTGCGCCATCCGCCGGCGGATTTCGAGCGCCGTTCCGGACGGGCTGTCCTTCTTGAACCGGTGGTGCCAGTCGTGGATGAAGGGGTCGTAGCCGTCGAAGGCGGAAAGGATCTTCGCGGCCCTCTCGGCGAGGTGGTAGAAGACGTTGACGCCCAGGGAGAAGTTCGAGGCGCGGACGACGCCGATACCCTTGGCCAACTCGCGGACCTCTTCCAGCCGGTCGTCCCAGCCGGTGGTCCCGATCACCACAGGGAGCGACAGCTCCGCCGCAAGCCGGACGGTTTCGGGAACGGCTTCCGGAGCGGAGAAGTCGACGAGCGTCGCTCCGGAAAGGGATGCGTCTGCGCAAAGGGGTTGTTGACGGGTAAAGCGGGCGACCACGTCGAAACCCTTGGCGGCGGCCACCTCGTCGACGACCCTCCCCATGTTGCCGTAGCCGACCAGGGCCAGCTTCATCGGATGCCCATCTTCCGGGCGAGCTCGCTTTCGATCATCGGCGGCCCGCCGAGGAAAGCGATCAGGTTTCCCGAGAGCGGGCTGTCGATCTCCAGGCCTGTCAGGCCGCGCAGCTCCGTGGTCTTCGCGATGACGGCGGCCAGAATCCTGGCGGCCGCGGCGGCCGTTTCGAGCCCGCTGTTCGCGGAACGCGCCGCGATCAGGACAAGCTCCGCCTCGATCTCCAGCTCGGTGATATCCATGGCCACGAGCTGGGATGCATTGAAAGTGGAAGTCCTGGCGAAGCGGCGCAGCGCCCGGACTCCGTCGCTCGCGCAGATCGCCGCGGCCAGGGCCCAGATGCCGGCATAGGTTTCGAGACATCGGAAGAGGTCGGCGAGCGGCACCGGTCTCGAAACGAGATCGGAAGCGGCCACAACGTCGAGCGAGCTCCCGTCGCCGTCCACCCACGCCAGCCGGTGCTCCGGACCCGCCAGCCTGGCCAGCACGATCGTGCCGTCGGCGGCCGAGCTCGCGACCCGGACCCTGCCGCGCAGGAGCAGCCCCGCGTCGATGAGCTCCCCTTCGACCGCCGCGGCCTCCCAGCCAGGATCGGGCGTGGGTGTGAAAAGGCCGAGCGAGCCGAGCTTCAGACGAGCGATCTCCTCGATCGCCGGGCGCGGCTCGAAGAAGGCTTCGAGCAGGGGCAGGACGCCGAAGAGGTGCTCGACCATGCCGAGCGCCTCCGCGGCGGGGAGGCGCGCCAGCAGGCTCTCAACCTCTGTCCTTGCGTCGGCCCGGGTCCGTCTTTCCATCGTATCGATCAAGCGGCCTTGCCCCGCCGCTCCACGAGGTAGCGCACGATGTTGTCGATGGTGTGCAGGAAGCTATGGTCCGGCTCCTGGTCGAGGTCGATGGCGACGCCGAAGGTCCTTTCCAGGCCCTCCAGGAGGTTCAGGTATCCGAGCGAGTCGAGCCCGATGTGGCGCAGGTCGGCGTCATGCCGCTCCAGCTCCTGCTCGCTGATCCGGCCTCCCCCGGCCAGGTAGACCAGGCGTTGGACCCGCTTCTTCATCGAGAGGACGTCTTCATTGCTCATCCCGCGTGTTTCCTTTCATTCAGTTGCTCGCGGAGCACGGCGATCCGCGGTTTCCCGATCCCGGTACGCGGGATCTCCTGGACGAAGCTGATGCGGCCCGGGACCTTGTAGGGAGCGAGGCGCGAGCGGCAGGCGTTCGCGATCGCCTCCGCGGTGGCCTCCCCCACGACAACGAGGTGCACGAGCGCCTCCCGGTTGAGGTCCTCGTCGGGAAAGGCGATGGCGTCCTCCACCCCCTCGACCTCGCGGACGACGGCGACGACTTCCGTGGGATCGATCTTGCGCCCGGCCACGTTGATGTGGTCCTGGGTGCGGCCCACGAGGTGCAGCCGCCCGTCCACGATCCGCCCCCGGTCTCCGGAATGATAGAAGCCTTCGGCGTCCACGCGCTGCTCGAACAGCTCCGGATGGTTGAGATACCCGCTGGCCATCGACGATGTACGCACCAGCACCTCGCCGACTCCATCCTGATCGGCGGCGATCCGGATCTCCGCTCCGGGCAGCGGCTCGCCCAATCCCGTGTGATGGCTCTGGTTGCGCTCGAACGTCACCGGCCCGGTCTCGGCAATCCCATAGTAGTCGGAGATGTCGAGGCCGTACCGATGGCGGAACTCCTCGCGGACGTCGGGCCAGAGCGGAGCGCCGGCCGAGATCGCGTGCTTCAGGCTCGCCATGGCCGAGCGGTCCGGTCCGCCGGGGGCCGCGAAGTTGCGGTAGAGCGTGGGGAAGGCGACCAGCCTCGTGATCCCGGACTCCTCGATCCGGCGCGCCACGGGCCGGGTCAGCGGCACCCCCTTGAGGAAGTGGAGCTCGCCTCCCGCGAGGAAGGTCGAGAGCAGGGAGGTGTTGAAGGCCAGGCCATTGGAGAGGGCGGCGAGGCAGAGCGTCCTGTCCTCGCCGGTCATGCCCGTGCCCAGCACCCAGTTGCGCGCCGCCGAAACCACGGCGTCGCCGCTGAACTCCAGGCACTTGGGCCGGCCCGTGGTGCCCGAGGTGAAGCGGCAGACCTGGGTCGCGGGCCGCGGCGTGAAGGTCGGCTCTCCGTTCCGGGCGAGCGGCAGGAGGACCACCTCGCCCCCGAACGCGACCGGTTCGCCCTTGCCGGGGATGTCGAGCCCCTGCGCCTTGGCTGGCTCGATCACCAGGGCGTCGAGGCCGCAGTCGCTCCGGATCGCCTCGATCTCGCCGGTGTTGAAGTTGGCGTCGAGCAGGAGCGGGAGATGGCCGGCGTACAGCGTGGCGAAGTAGAGGACGACATACTCGGGACGGTTGCCGAGGCAGAAGCCGACGTGTGGTGAACCGCCCAGCAAGTGGACGGCATCCTCGATCCTGTCCCGCAGCTCGTCATAGGAAAACCTTTCCGTACCCACTACCGCCGTGCGGCCGGCATGGCGGGCGAGGCTTTCCCTCATCGCGTCCTGGATGGGGCCGCTCATGCCAGGGCGTCCAGCTCTTCCCGGTACGCCAGCGCCTGCCCGGCGATGGCCTTCATCGTCGTGGAGCTCCCCCCGGCCATCTTGAGGCCGAGGATCTGCGCGTGGGCGATCAGGAACTCGCTGTCCCACATGTAGCCGGCTCCGCCTTGCATCTCGGCGCAGAGGGCGGCGAAGCGGGTCGTGCGGTCGACGCAGAACCACTTGAGCCCGGCGACCTCGGCGACCGCGTTCTGATTCTTCTCCAGGCGCTCGAAGCGATCGATCAGGCCGGCCCGCATCAGCTCCTGGTCGGCGGCGGCGCGGGCGAGGGCGTGACGGTTGATCGGCCAGCTCGCGAGGGAGCGGCCGTCGACGATCCTCTGGCCGCCGTACTCCAGCATCCGTTCCAGCAGGCGGCCGTGGAGGAAGCAGGCGTCGGCGCACATCAGGAAGCGCGCCACGGTCATCACCTTGTTCCATTGCATCAACTGCCGCACGCCCCGCTTGGTGGACAGGTGCGCGGCCGGCACCCGGACGTCCTGGAAATCGATCATCGCGGAATCGACCGACCGGGTGCCGAGCTTGTCGAAGACCTTGAGCACCTGGACGCCGGGGCGCTCCTTCTCCACCAGGACGGTCGCCATCTCGCCGTCGAGCTTCAGCGTGACGAAGCAGAGGCCGGCGTTGAAGCCGTTGACCACGTAGAGCTTGCGGGCATGGATCACCAGATCCTCGCCGTCGTGCTTCGCCGTCGACTCCATCTGCCTGCCGGGCTCGGTGTCGCAGGCGCAGCCCACGAGCCGGCCCGCGATCATTTCGGGGAGATAGCGGTCGCGCACCTCGTTTTCGTGAGCGGTCGCCAGCCACTGGCCGGTGATGTCGGTCTGGCAGTGCACGCCGAGGGAGACGCCGAGGTCCCCGAGCTGCGAGGCCGCTTCGCTCAGGATGAGCGCGCCGAGCAGGCCGAGCCCCTGGCCGCCCAGCTCGCGGGGCAGCGAGACTCCCAGGAACCCCAGCCGCCCCAGCTCCTCCCAGTGCGGCTTGCCGAGATGGCCGCCCCACTCCTGAAGCCGCGGGGCTTCGAAGTAGCGCAATGCGCGCTCGCGCAGATCCCGGTGCTCCGCCGTGAAAAACCTTTCCAGGGCGGGATGATCGAGAAGAGGCCGGTCCATCATTCTTCCAGGGTGGTCTGCCCGTGGCTGTACGCCACCTTCAACCGGTCGTGCTTGAAGGCGGCATCGTTGGGAATACCGAGCAGGATCACGTAGGCGACCTCCTCCTCGCCGGCGAGCCGGGCGAGGGCGGCGCTCTCCTCGCCGTCGAACCCGCCGACGCAGGTCATTCCCAGGGCTCCGAGCCGCGCGGCCGCCAGGTGGAGGCGCTGGCCCAGCTCCGCGGCGCGGAAGAGCAGCTCGGTGAACCCCGAGTACCCCCGCTCCTCGAACAGGCGGCGGACCGGAGCGTGGAAGATCAGCAGGGCCGCCGCGTTGGCGGCGATCGGCTGCTGCATGCAGGCGGGCCGGAAGTCGTCCGCCCGGCCGTCGATCCGGTGGAGGGCGTGGCTTCGCGGGGCATAGGCGAAGACGCCGGCGAGGTCCTCGACGTTGCGCGCGATCAGGCGCGCGCCGAGCCGGGCGGAGCCGTCCGGCGGGCAGTCGGCCGGAAGGCCCTCGTCCCGCAGCACGCAGAGCAGCGCGCCGATCTGCTCGATGGTCAGCGGCTTGTCGTAGAAGCCCTTGGCCGAGCGCCGGCCGAGGACCGCCGAGTGCCACTCCCCTGCCGCCGCAGGCTGGGGCCGGCCGGCCGGGAGCGGCACGAGGAGCTCTTCGTCGACCCCCTCCGGCTCCCGCAGGAGCGTGGTTGCGGCGGGAACGCTCGGAGGCTCGAGGGGGGAGTCGAGCGAGAGCAGGCCCTGGAGCGACATCCAGTTCAGGATCTCCGGCTCTTCGGGCGGCTCCAGGCCCCCGATTTCGACGTCCATCCCGGATTCCGGCTCGGCGGCGATACCCGCGCCGGCGAAAGAGAGGATCGCGAGCGGCTCCCGGCAGAGGCCGTCGAGCCGCAGGTGGGAGGACACCGGGGAGCGCGAGAAGCGCAGGTGGAGCGTGGGGGTGTAGCCCAGGGCTTTCGTGTAGATCGCCAGGTTGGTGGCCGCGTGCCCCACGTCGAGATGACAGTAGGCGTAGCCCCGCAGGCTGTACTTCTTCATGCTCAGCCAGGGGCGGGCGACGAGGACGAGCAGGGCCTCCAGCCGGTTTCCGGGCGCGGTGGCGAGTCCGGCCGAGGCCAGGTCCTCGCCCCTCATCGGCTCCAGGCCGCAGCGCAGGAGGCGGCCCCGGTCGATGTCCCACAGGTAGCACCCCTCGCCGACCACGCACGCCATCACGTCATAGGGATAGAGGGCTCCGGCCGAGGGCGTGGTGCGCCAGCGGATGCGCTCCCAGGAGCCGTCCACGAAGCGGGACTGGCCCTGGATCCCGTACCCGACCTTCAGGATGTCTTCGAGGGCGGCACGCCAGGGGATGGCCCCCGGGGCCTGGCGGACGGACGCGGACTTGGCCTGGGCGACGCGCAGGCGCGCCTCGTCCCAGTAGCTGACCAGCCTCCTCGCGGCAGCCTTCAAACGTGTCACCGGTGTGGTCGAGACCTCGAGCTCATCATTGACCATGGGTTGCATCTCTCTGGCTTAGGCGAAGAAGTTCTCGTGCAAGCCGCTCAGGGCCGGGGCCAGATCGTCCGGATGCACGGCGCAGCTCAGGCCGGAGCGGCCGGACGGTTGGGGGACCAGGTCGCCGCGGGCTCCCGCCTCAGCCAGGCAGGAGAGCATGCGCGACCGGATGGCCGGGTCGCCGGCGACGCCGTCGCCGACCGCGCCGACGAGCGCCGGCGTGCCGTTGTTGCCTCGCCGGGAGGCGAGGGCCACCACCCGGGTGGCGTCGCGTTGCAGCCTCTCCAGCAGCAGGGTGCCGGAGTCGGAGCCGTGCCCGGGGACGGAGGAGACGAGCACCTGGATGGCGCGCCCCCGCAGGGGCTCCAGGCAGCCGTGGTTGACGATGCGCGAGCCGTAGGCTCCCAACTGATCCGCCTCGTCGAACGAGATCTCCTGGACCACCCGCGCGCCGCGGACCTCCCGCGGATCGGCGGACATGAACCCGGGGACGTCCTTCCACAGCTCCAGGCGGTCAGCGTCGAGACCCGCGGCCACGGCGCAGGCGGTGTTGTCGCTCCCCCCGCGTCCGAAGAGCACCACGCTGCCATCGCCCCCGATCCCGTAGAAACCGGTCAGCACCAGGACGCGGTCCTGCAGCCGGGGGCGCATCCTCTGGAGGCTCGGAGCGCTCGCCGGGATGTCGCAGGACCCCGAGCGGGGGGAACCCGCGGCCCGCAGCCCCGCCTCTTCCGCGGCGACAGGCTGCGCCTCGTGCCCGGCCGCCCGGATGGCAGCCGCCAGCAGGATGACGCTCAGCCTTTCGCCCGAGGACAGGAGACGGGCGTAGACCGGGTCGGGGAGCTCTCCGCGGGCACGGATGGAGGCGACGAGCGTCTCCACCTCGTCGAGCGCTTCCCGGATCCGGTCAAGGGCATCGTCATCGCGTGTGATCTCGATGTGGCGCTGGCGCAGATCCCCAAAGATCTTGCCCAGATGACCGTTCTGCGGATTCAGGGCCTCGTCCGCAGCCTGGTCCAGCAGGTCGGTAACCCCCTTGAGAGCCGAAGCGACCACCAGGATCGGACCCCCATGGCGGCGCCTCTCCACGATGGCGGCGGCGGCACGATGGAGATCGGCCGCGCTCCCGAGGAGGCTTCCTCCTATCTTGACGACGGTAAGGCGCGATGGCCAGCTCGTTGATGTCACTATGCAAATTCCCTTGGAGCATGTACGTCCGGAGCGGTTGAAACGTTGCAGTCATCCGTTTGTCACCCGGCCGTCACAAAGCCTACAATCCATAAGTGCATCAACGGATGGAAAGTGAGTCGATGGTTTTCGGGCTCGTTTCCCGCCCCGCGCGGCACCCTTTTGTTTTGTCGAGGCACTAGGCCGGGAGAGGTTTGGCATGATCCTGACTCCGGATTTCGTCTATATCCACTACCCGAAGACGGGTGGTACCTTCGTGACCCACGTGCTCTCGCGCATCTACGAGGGCCGCGGGTTCGCCGACGTCGACAAGCACGCCGCCTGCGAGCAGATCCCCGAGGAGCACCGGGGCAAGCCGATCGTGTCGACGCTGCGCAACCCGTTCGAGCGCTACGTGTCGCAGTACCGCTTCGCCTGGTGGAAGCTGCACCCCGACCTCTACTGCGGGGTCGACGAGATGAAGGCCCTCTACCCGCACTACCCGGACCTCACGTTCGCCGAGTTCGTGCACATGGCCAACACGAAGTTCCTCAACTGCTACGAGCGGCGCCCCACCGGCTTCGTCAACCGGAGGTTCCCGCCGGGCCGGGAGCTCGGGTGGCATACCGAGCAGTTCGTGCGCTTCTTCTTCCGCGATCCGCGGGAGGTCTACGCCCGCCTGGACGAAGAGTCCCTCGACCGGGAGGACTTCCGGAAGGACATGTACCCCGTCCGCTTCCTGCCCGTCGAGAGCCTGAACGACGCCCTGCACGAGCTGCTGCTCGGCTTCGGGCACCGGCCCGAAGAGATCGGCTTCGTCCGCTCGGCGGACAAGGTCTTCCCCGTGGAAGGCGGCCGGGAGCCGGGGGACCGCTGGCAGAGCTACTACACGCCGGAGATCCGGGAGTACATCCGCACCCGGGAGAGGCTCCTCTTCAAGCTCTTCCCGCAGTTCGACACGGTCGAAGAGGGCGTGCATGCCTGAGCCGAGGACAGTTCTGGTGACGGGCGCCAACCAGGGGGTCGGCTTCGAGATCTGCCGCCAGCTCGCGGCCCTGGGCTGGAAGGTCGTCCTGACGGCGCGCAGGGAGGAGGCGGGGAGGGCCGCCTGCGCGAAGATCCGGGACGAGGGCGGGGACGTCCTCTTCCACCCGCTGGACGTGACCGACCCGGAGGCGATCGAGCGCGTCCGGGACTTCGTCGAGCGGGAGGTCGGCCGCCTGGACGTCCTGGTCAACAACGCCGCGGTCTCGGTCGAGAGGGGGAAGACCGCGACCCAGGTGGAGATGTCCGTCGTCCGCGGAGTCATGGAAGCCAACCTCTTCGGCCCGTGGGCGGTCGCCCTCGCCTTCATCCCCCTGATGAAGAAGAACGGCGGCGGGCGGATCATCATGGTGTCGAGCGGCAAGGGCTCGTTCACGAAGCTCGGCGCCGACTACCCGTCCTACCGGATCTCGAAGACCGCCCTCAACGCGCTGACGGTGGTCCTCGCCGACGAGCTGCGCGACGCCAACATCCAGGTCAACGCCATGACCCCGGGCTGGGTGCGGACCCACCTGGGAGGCATCAACGCGCCGCGTTCCCCTGCCGAAGGGGCGGACACGGCGGTCTGGCTGGCCACCCTGGAGGAGCCGGGCCCCACGGGCAAGTTCTTCCGGGACCGGGAGGAGTTCCCCTGGTAGGCCGCGTCCTCGCCGCGCTGCTGGCGGCAGGGGTCACCGCGGGAGCCGGGTTTCAAGAGGTCTACAAGGCAGGGACCCGGGATGCCGCCGGCAACTTCATGGGCGGCACCTCGCTGTTCCTGATGGTGAGCCACGCCGGCAGGCTCTGGGCCTCGACCGGTTATTACTGGGACGTGCCGGGCAACGACCCCGCGACCGGAGCCCAGGTGCTGGTGCTCGACCGGCCCGGCGGCGCCTGGCGCGTGGACCACCAGTTCCCCGCGAAGCAGTGGCGGGCCAGCCTCGATGCGATCACGTTCACCACCGACGGCCAGGGCAAAAGGCTCGCGCAACCTGTCTCCATGCTGGTGTCGGCCCCGACCGACCCGGACGGCAAGATCGTGATGCACAGCCGCGACGACGCCACGGGCGGCTGGACCGCGATGCCGCTGGCCACGAGCCCGGAGATCGTGAGCGTGCGCGGCGTGGTCGTGCACCGCGACAGGGTCACCGGGGTGGACCGCGTCTTCGCCGGCGCCCATCCGAACGGGGTGCTCACCGGCGTCTACGATCCCGGAGCCCCGGGCCGGATCCGCTGGGACCCGAAGCCCGAGCTGACGGGTTTCCCGATGCCGGCGGGCTTCGCCGAATGCGCAGGCGCCCTGTACCTGGCCGCCAAGCCCCATCTCTACCGGCGGGTGGACGGCAGGAGCCCGCGATGGGAGAAGGTCTACACGATCGAGGGGCCGATCCCGAGGGGGAGCGTCGGGCTGCGGGGCCTCACCACCATCCCCGATCCGGACGGCCAGGGAGAGATCCTCCTCGCCGCGCTCGACGGCAACCCCTCCCGGATCGTCCGGATCGATCCCGCGCGCGGGCACAGAGTGACCGAGGAGCTGGACGTCCTCGGCTTCCTCGAACGGCAATCGGGTGGACGGCGGCCGGGCTTCGTCATCCCGGCCTTCAACGGCATGGAGCCGGTGAAAGACCCCGCGACCGGAGAGACGCTCCACCTCATGGGGCTGTCCATCAATTTCGCTCCGCTCGGGGAGCGCTATCCCAAGGAAGGGTGGGACCCCGGCGGCTGGTACCTGATCCGGTATCCCGGCGGGCGTTACGAGATCCGGCAGATCCTCGCGCCCGATCCCGCGCAGAAGCTGGTCGCGACCCGGCAGATCCTGGCCTCCCCCTTCGGCGACCGGACGCTGTACTTCGCGGGCTACGATCCCAACATGAACCCTTCGCACAACACGGCCTGGATCTTCTCCGCGCCGGTGGAGACCGCCCTCGCCCCGCAGCCCTCCCGCCCCTCATGGTAGAGTGCGCGCCGTGCGCCGCAGCGCCCTCCTGCCCCTGATCCTCATCCTCCTCTCCTGCCGGACGTTCCCGGCTTCCCCGCCGCGCAAGGTCGTCATGATGAGCCTCGACGGCGCCGATGCCGCGACGCTCCACCGGTTCTACCGCGAGGGCAAGCTGAACGCGGGAGGGTTCGCGCGCTTCTTCCGGGAAGGCCAGGTCGCGGACGCCCTGGTGCCGGTCAACCCGTCGATCACCGCGCCGAATCACATCAGCCTCGCGACCGGGCATCTCACCGAAGAGACCGGCATCGTGGGCAACGACATCCGCCTGCCGGGGATGCCTCTCGACAAGATGGCGAGCGGGTTCGCGGCGGAGATCCACACCGACACCCTGTGGGAGGCGGCGCGGAGGCAGGGCAAGCGGGTGGGCTCCACCGGCTGGCCCGGCACCAACGGCGGCGAGGACAGGCGGAGCGCCGACTGGGGGGTCCGGTACGCCGGCTCCCCCGAGCGCGGCTCGGAGCTGAGGACCGTTCCCCGCGCCGATTGGCCCGGACCGGTCAAGAAAGGCGAGTGGGCGCTCGTCCCCTGCGGCTCGCCCGCGGACCGCTGCTGGGCCAAGGTCCTGGAGGTGGAGCCGGATTCCGTCCGCGTCTACTTCGGCGAGGTCTACCGGCTCCGCGCCTACCCGGAGGAGTTCGACAAGGTGCTCCGCGACGCCGGCCTGGTCTGGTCCGGGCCGGCGGACAGCGAGAGCTTCGAGGAGACCTGGGCCGGACGGCCGGGCATCGACCTCGACACCTGGGTCGAGCAGACGGAGCGCTACTCGGCCTTCTTCATGGACCTCCTGCTCGCCGCGGCCCGTTTCTCCGATTGGGACCTCCTGATGGGCTACACCCCGGTGATCGACGACGCCGGCCACGAGCTGCTCCTCGTCGATCCGCGGCAGCCCGGCTTCTCCCCCGAGCGGCGGGACGCTTTCGCCGCGGCCCGCCTGCGGGTCTGGCAGTCGGTCGACCGCGAGCTGGCGCGCCTGCTCGGTGCCATCGACCTGCGCAGCACGACCGTCCTGATTGTGAGCGATCACGGCATGACTCCGGCGCACACCCAGATCGATGTCGACACCCTGCTCCGCGAATGGGGCCTGGAGAGCAAGGCCGACGCCCTCGGCGGGGGAGGCGTCGGCCACGTCTATGTCCAGTCAGGTCTTGCGGACCGCGAGCAGATCCTGGAGAGGATCCGCACCGATCTCGCCACCTGGTCCGAGCGCGAGGGCCGCCCCATCGCCCGCGTGCTCACCCGGGCCGAAGCCGCGGAAGTCGGCATGAACCACCCCAACAGCGGCGACCTGGTCCTGTTCGCCGAGCCCGGCTACAACTTCCGCGACGAGGACGATCCGGTTTCCGCCACCCCCCTCTCCCCGACCACCGTCTACGGCAAGCACGGCTACCTCAACACCCACCCCTCCATGCATGCCATCTACATGGCATTGGGCGCCGGAATTGAAAGAGGAAACGCCGGCACCGTCAGGAACACCGAGGTGGCCGGCCGGGTGGCGGGCTGGCTCGGAATCGAGCCCCCTGGGAAAGCCCCTCAGAGCTCTTCAAAATAAATCTTTCGCGCAAATCTTGTCCCGATTCACGGGCGCGGCGCACCTTCCGTCTTTAGGGAGGTTGTTAAGATGTCCCGTGAAGGCTTGCAGATCGTGACCGAGTTGAAGCGGATCATCGCCGATGATCTGGACGTAAACCTCAAGTTCGACGAGATCGACGACAAGGTCCCTCTCCTGGGCGCTGGCCTGCACCTCGACTCGGTCGTCATCGTCGAGCTCATCAGCCTGATCGAAGACCGCTTCGGCTTCGAGTTCGATGACTCGGACCTGAACCTGGAATCGTTCCGCAATCTGACCACTCTCGCCGGCGTGATCGAACGGCGTGCCGCCTGAGCGGCTCGAAGGAGATGTTCGTGAGAATCGAGCCGACCCGAAAAGGATTTCTTTCCAGCTATCCGCTGCACCGGCACTGGCGCCCGGAGAGCATCGGTGGAGTTCTTGAGCCGAAGCCGCTCAACGTCTATCTGCACTCGCCCTACTGCATCCAGCGGTGCGCCTACTGCTATTTCAAGACCGCGACGATCGGCGAGACCCGCCGCGACGAGGTCGACCGCTACGTCGGCGCGCTCTGCCGCGAGGTGGAGCTCGCCGCGCGCCATTTCAACCTGGGCTCGCGGCCGGTGCGCACCGTCTACTTCGGCGGCGGCACCCCGACCCTCCTCTCGGAGGCGAACCTCAAGCGCCTGATGCGGACGCTGCGCGAGAACCTCGCCTTCGACGATCCCGAGATCGTCATGGAGGCGGAGCCGGTCACCCTCACCCCGGCCAAGGCCGAGACCCTGAAAGAGCTCGGCGTGAACCGGATCAGCCTCGGAATCCAGTCGTTCCGGGACGAGATCGTGCTCAGGACGGGGCGGCACGACAAGGAGGTCCAGGCCCTCGCGGCCATCGAGATCGCCAAGAGCACCGGGGCGGTGGTGAACGTCGACCTGCTGAGCGGCCTGGCCGGGGAGACCCACGAGACCTGGGCCTACTCGGTGGAGCGCGCCATCGAGGCCGGCCTCCACGCCGTCACGGTCTACAAGATGGAGCTCTACGCCAACACCGAGTACTACAGCGGCGTGCGCCAGCACACCCTCGACCTCCCGTCGGACGAAATGGAAGTCGAGCTCATGAGCTACGCCATGGACCGGCTGGAAGGGGCCGGCTACCTGCCGGTCAACTTCTTCACCCACACCCGGGAGGGGAAGTACGCGCAGCAGCACATCACCAACCGCTGGCGCGGGGAGGACCTCTTCTCGCTCGGCGTCTCCGCGTTCGGCTCCTTCGGCAGCTGGTCCTACCAGAACACGAGCGACCTGGGCGAGTACCAGTCCCAGCTTGAAGGCGGGGCGCTGCCGGTGCTGCGCGGCTACACCCTGAGCGGTCTGGACCTGATGGTGCGCGACATCGTGCTCGGCATGAAGCTGCTCAGCCTCGACCTCAAGGAGCTCCGCAGGCGGCACGGCGTCGACCTGAAGCGCCTGTGCGCTCCGGCGCTGGAGGAGCTCGAGCGCCAGGAGCTCATCCGGATCGAGGATGCCACGCTCCTGCTCACACGCAAGGGCCGCCTCTATGGCGACACCGTGGGCAAGGCCCTCGGCGCCAGCCTGCAGCAACTGATGACCGGCGAAGCACCGGCCTAGGCGGGAGCCGTGCGCCGCCCGAACTTCTTTCTCGTCGGGGCTCCCCGGAGCGGAACCACCGCGATGTACGCCCTGCTCAAGCAGCATCCGGAGGTGTATCTCGCCATCCTCAAGGAGCCGCACTTCTTCGGCACCGACCTGACGGTGCAGCCGCACACGATCCGCGACCCCGATCTCTACTTCGGCTTGTTTGCCGATGCCGGGGACCGCAAGTGCGTGGGGGAGGGATCGGTCTGGTATCTCTCCTCCACGCGTGCCGCCCGGGAGATCCGGGAGCTCTCGCCCGAGGCCAGGATCCTGGTCCTGCTGCGCGAGCCCGCCGAAATGGCCTGGTCGCTCTACCACCTCTATTGCCGCACGGGCAACGAGGAGCTGCCGGGCTTCAAGGAGGCCCTGGCGGCCCAGGAGGAGCGGCTGGAAGGACGGCGCATCCCCGCCTCCTCCTACTTCCCCGAGGGCTTGCAGTACCTCGAGGCCGCGCGCGCCGCGGACAAGGTCGGGCGCTTCTTCTCGGCGTTCGGCCGCGAGCGGGTCCGCGTGGTTCTTTTTGAAGACTTCCGCCGCGACAACGCGAAGGTCTACCGGGAAGTCCTGGAGTTTCTTGAAATCGATCCCGGTTTCGAGCCCGAGCTCGATCCGCTCCGGGCGGCGGAGCGAATCCAGGAGATGGCGATCCGCCAGCTCCGGCGGACCGACCCGCGGGTCCGCAAGCGGATCAATCCGGCAGGAGTCCGCCAGCAGGCAGTCAGGGCCCCCGGGCCGATCCCTCCGGATCTGCGGGCCCGGCTGAGAGACCTTTTCCATCCGGACGTCGAACGGCTGGCCGGGCTGATCGATCGCGATCTGTCGCACTGGAGCGCCTGATGGAACCTGGGCTGGACCTCCGGCGGCTGGTGCGGACGGCGCGTGCGATCAAAAGGCTGCGCTCGCGCATTGAGGTCTACGGCGTCGAGACCGTGGAGGAGACGTTCCGGCGCTGGCAGGCTTTGCGTTTGCCCGGGCTCGCCCTGAGCGTGCGGGAGCACGACCCGGAGTGGGCGGACCGCTTCGCCCGGGAACGGGACCGCATCCTCCCGGCCCTCGGCGCGGTCGAGATCCAGCACTTCGGCAGCACGTCGATCCCCCCGCTCCCCGCGAAAGACATCATCGACTTTTTCGTCGCGGTCGACGGGCCACCGGTCACGCCGGAGCGGGTGGAGACCCTGGCCGGGCTCGGGTACGAGCTCTACGGCAACAGCCCGGTCGATCCCGAGACCGTCTGGTTCTGGAGTACCCGCGCCGGCCCCTGCGCCTTCGCGGCCCACGTCTGCCAGCGCGGCCTCCCCTGGCTGAGCACCGTGGTCAACTTCCGCGACTTCCTGCGCATTCACCCGGAAGAGCGGCGGCGCTACGAAGACGCCAAGCGGCGGCTCGCCCGGGAAGAGGGCCAGGACTTCCTCGGCTACAGCGTCGGCAAGATGGCCCTCTTCAGCGAGCTGAACGCGAAGGCCGACGCCTGGCACGCATCGGGCCGGGGTCGTCTCGGGCCGAGCCATATGAAACAAGGAGTCTGAAATGAAATCCCTCGCGCTGCTTCTCCCCCTTCTCCTCGCCTGCCAGGCCCTGAGGGCCTCGCAGGTCCCCCTGCAAGCGACCATCATGCAGATCCAGGGGACGGGCCAGCTCTCTCCCTTGAAAGGAAAGACCGTGGAGACCTCGGGCGTCGTGACCCTGGTGACCGTCAAGAAGGACGGGTTCTGGATCCAGGACCCGGCGGGCGACGGCGATCCCGCGACCTCGGACGGCATCTTCGTCTTCGGGTACCCCAGCCTGGTCGTCCCGACCCCCGGGGATCAGATCCGCATCCTCGGCCGGGTGGAAGAAGAGCAGAAGGGCAACGAGCTGCCGCGGACGCGCCTGGCCGCCGTGGAGAGCCCCAGGGTGCTCTCCCGGCAGGTGCCCCTGCCGGAGCCCGTCGCCATGACGAAGCTCCCCGACGTCTCGATGGCCGAAGGGATCGCCTTCTGGGAGGCGCTGGAAGGGATGCGGGTCCGCGTCGACGGCGCGCCGGTGATCTCGCCCACGAACCGCTTCCGCGAGTTCGACGTTCTGGCGCCGGGCAATGCCATCCCCGGCTCCGGCTACCACCCGAGGAGCGGATACCTGCTGGTCCGGAGCCTCGGCGGCGACCAGGTGGACTACGCGCCCGAGCGGATCATGGTGGGCGACGCCACGCAGGAGAAGCCGGCCGTTGTCAGCGCCGGCGACCGGGTGGAGTCCCTGGTCGGCGTGGTGGACTACACCTTCGGCTACTACAAGGTTCAGCCCGAGACCCTGAACGTGGCCGCCCGGGAGATCCCCAAGGCGCCGGTCAGCGTCCGCACCGGTCCGGCGGGGAACTTCGTGATTACTACGTACAACCTCTGGGACTTCTTCGACCCGGTCCCCCGGCCGATCGACGAGCGCTTCACCCTGAAGCCCGACGAGTTCGACAAGCGGGTCACCAAGATCGCGCAGTCCATCGTGACCGAGCTCGAGCTGCCGCAGATCGTCGCGGTGCAGGAAGCCGAGGGCACCGCCATCGATGCCCTGGCCGAAAAGCTCAACGGTCTTGCCAACATGCGCTACCAGGCGGCCTGGCTCCCGACGAGCGATTGGAGAGGGCTCTCCATGGGCTTCCTCTACGATTCGGCGCGCGTCAAGCTGCGGAGCCTCACCCAGCTCTCCGGCCCCGAGGTGGAAGAGGCTTTCGGCCGCAAGGCCGCCGTCGGCAACCGGGAGCCGCTCGTCGGAGTCTTCGAGGCCGGCCCCGGGATTCCGCCGATCACCGTCATCTGCAACAAGATCAAGACCAAGCGCGCCGAGGAGTCCCCCTTCAGCATCGAGCCGCCGTTCCGGTTCACCGAGCTCCAGCGCAAGCCGCAGATGCGCGCGATCCGGAAGTACCTCGACTCGATCTTCGAGAAAGACCCGAACGCCTACGTGGTGGTCACCGGCGACCTCGGGGACTACGATTTCGCCGAGCCCGGCGAGGGCGAGGACCATCCGCTGGCCATCCTCAAGGGCCTCAAGGGGACGGACGGCGAAGTGCCGATGACCAACCTGGTGAGCCGGGTGGACGAGGCCGGACGCTTCGACTACCTCTTCCAGGGCGCGGGGGTCGTGGTATCCCACACCCTGGTCAGCCCCGCCCTGCTCGAGGCGTTCGCCGGGGCCGACATCCTGCACTTCAACACTCCCTTCCCCGAGGCGGTCAAGTGGGACCCGAGCACCCCGGTCCGGGCGTCGGACCGCGACCCCCTGGAGGTCCGCTTTCAACTCGGGGGAGAGCGGATCTCCCAGGGTTTCCGGCAGGTCTTCCAGGCCGGCACGCGGGACCCGGAAGGCAGGTTCATGGGAGGCACAGAGGTGTTCAACCTCGTCCGGCACGGAGGGAAGCTCTGGGCTCTGACCGGCTACCCCTACGACCAGCCCGGCGGCGATCCGACTCCCGGAGCGCAGATCCTGGTCCTCGACCGTCCGGACGGCGAGTGGCGGGTGGACTACGAGTTCGGGCAGAAGAAGTGGCGCGCGAACCTCGACTCGTTCACCTTCACCACCGACGGCCGGGGACGGAAGCTCGACAAGCCGGTCTCGATCCTGGTGGGAGCCCCCGCCGACTTCGGAGGCGAGATCGTCCTCTACAGCCGCGACGACGCCACGGGCACCTGGACGCCGATGCCCCTCGCCAAGAGCGAGAAGATCGCCAGCGTGCGCAGCCTCGCCCTGCACCGCGACCGGGTCACAGGAGTCGACCGCATCTTCGCCGGGGTCCTGCCCAACGGGCTCTACAGCGGCGTTTACGATCCCGAGGCCCCGGGGCGCATCCGCTGGGACGCCGAGCCCGAGCTCACGGGCTACGATCAGAGGCCCCTCTCCTTCGCCGAGTGCAACGGCGTCCTCTACATGGCCGCCAAGCCGCACCTGTTCCGGCGGATCGACGGCGAGCAGCCGCGGTGGGAGACGGCCTACACCATCCCCGGCCCGGTCCACAAGTTCAGCTTCGGACTGCGCGGCCTGACCCCGATCCCGAACCCCTCGGGTCCCGGCGAGGTCCTGCTCGCGGCGCTCGAAGGTTATCCCGCCTGGATCATCCGCCTCGATCCTGCAAAGGGTTTCGAATCTACCCTGGAAGTGGACCTGGTCGACTTCGTGGAGCGGCACTTCGGGCGCAAGCCGAGCTGGGTCACCGCGCCGCACAACGACCTCACCCCGGTGATCGATCCCGCGACCGGCCGCACGATCCACCTGATCGGCTCCGCGTTCAGCTTCGCCCCGATCAGTGGCGAGTACCCGAAGACCGAATGGGACCGGGGCGCCTGGTACCTGGTCCGCCATGAAGGCGGGCGCTACGAGATCAGGAAGATCGTGACGGGAACGGATGACCCCGAGCTGATCGCGACCCGCTCCATCGTGGTGTCCCCCTTCGGCGACGGCACCCTCTACTTCGCGGGCTACAATCCCAACGGCGCCCCGGCGCACAACACCGGCTGGATCTTCGCGGCGCCCCTGGAGACCGCTCTCGCTCCACGCGAGCAGAAGGCGGCCGGAGGCCGATGACGGAATGCTAGCTGTCGACCGGGACCTCGTGGAGGCGACCCTGGACCGGCCGGTCCTGCGGGGACCCGAGGGGGAACCCAGGGGAGAGGTCCGCGTCCGGGACGTGATCGGACGCCTCCAGGACGCGGGCATCCGGATCTGGATGACGGGGGGCACCCCCCGCGACTGGCTCTACGGCCAGGTCTCCAATGACGTCGACCTCTCCCTCGACCGCGATCTCGCGTCCGCCCATGCCCTGCTGAGGGAGGCGTTCCCCGGCGAGGACCCGGTCGCCTTCCAGTTGGAGCGCTTCGGCATGCTGCGCTGGGGAGACCCGGAGCTGGGCGAGCTCGACCTCAACATCCTGCGCAGCCACGAAGATATCCAGAACGGGAACATGTGGACGACCGCCTTCGTACCGCGGAGCGATCTCGAAGCCGACTGCCGGATGCGCGACTTCTCGGTCAACGCGTTCTATTACGACTGTCAATCGGGAGAGCTGCTCGACCCCCTCGGCGTCGGCCTCGACGACCTGCGGACGCGCACCCTCCGTCTGATCGCCCATCCGAGCGTGCTCGCGGGCAGCTACCGCATGTCCTTCCGCATCCTCCAGTTCCTGGCCCGGGGCTACCATCCGGCGCCGGAGACCCTGGACTACCTCGACCAGCGGCTCGACCGCGACGTCCAGGGCATGGGACCGCGGCTCTACTTCTGGATCAAACAGCACGTGATCGCCCGGGGCGGAGACCTGAGCCAGTTCCGGGCGAGCCTGGAAGAGAGGGTGCGGGAGCCGGCCTCGCGCGAGGTCCTGGGACTCGTCTTCGCGGAGCTCTCGCCGGGAGTTGGACGCGAGGCGTAGGATAGGCATCGACTTCGATTCAGGGTCAACCCAAGAACCGGAACGTCTACGACAGGGCTCCGGCGCGGCACGGCTCCGCCGGGCTCACCACCGCATCTGGTAGAGCATCCAGTACACGATCACGCCCGTCACCGAGACGTAGAGCCAGATGGGGAGCGTCCAGCGGGCAATGCCGGCGTGCTTCGACCAGCGCTTGCGCCAGGCGTGGATGACCGTGATGGCGGCGAGGAACGGAACCGCCGCGGCCAGGATCGTGTGGGTGATCAGCACCGAAAAGTAGAGCGTGCGCGCGGAGCCGGTCCCCTGGAACCGCACCGAGCCGACCTGGTAGTGGTAGAACAGGTAGGAGGTCAGGAACAACCCCGAGCAGACCAGGGCGGCGATCATCACGTTGCGGTGGGCGTCCCTCCGTCCCTGGCGGATCAGGGCGTAGCCCACGAGCAGCAGCACGGTGGAGAGGGTGTTCAGGACCGCGTTCAGAGCGGGGAGGTCGCGGACGTCGAGCATGGGAGGAGGCTCCCTCCCCCGCCGAGGGGGGAGGGAGGAAGAAGCCTAGTGGTTGTGGCCTTCGTGCTCGTCCGGAGTCCCGTCCTGATCCCCGGGCTGGGGACCGCCGGCGCCGACGGGGTTCTGGCCGGGCAGAGCCTGTCCCGTCGGGGTTACGGCCTCACCGGTGGGAGCCGGAGGCGCCGGCAGGGCCGCGATCTTCGGAGCGTTCTCGGACAGCCACTTCTCGTAGCCGGCGGCGTCGTGGATCTGGTAGATGCCGCGCATCCGGTAGTGGGTGATGCCGCAGAGCTGCGCGCAGGCGATCTCCCAGCAGCTCTTCGTGGCAACGCAGGCCGGCTGCGCGTTCTCAGGCGGCGTCACCTTGGTGGCCTCGAACCAGACCGGGATGCTCTGGCCCGGGATCGCGTCCTGCTTCACCCGCATCTGGGGCAGGAAAAGGCTGTGGATCACGTCCTTGCTGCTCAGATGGATGAGGATCTTCCGGTTCACCGGCAGGTGGAGCTGGTTGATCGTGACGAAGTCGTCCTTGCCGGCAGGATCGTTGGGATCGAGGTTCAGGGGATTGGACGAGGAGATCCGTTCGCCCACCTTCAACGGGAGGGCTCTGCCGAAGATCCCGTCCGCACCCGGGTAGTGCGCGTTCCAGGCGAACTGCTCGGCCACGACCCGGACCGTGACCGCCTCCCGCTCCGACGGCACGGCATTGACCCGCGTGGCCCAGATGGGCACCGCGAAGGCGACAAGCAGGATCACCTCGATCAGCACCACGCCCGCCTCGCCGTAGGTCGAGAAGTGCCCCTTGGCGCCCTCGTAGCTCGCCACCGGGTTGCGCCGCTTGCGGAAGCGGAACAGGGTGTAGACGAAGAAGATGCCCCAGCCGACGAACAGCACGGCCATGAACCAGTGGACCAGCGCCGTCAGGTTGTCGAGCTGCAGCGCGTGAGCCGACGCGCCCTCCGGAAGACCGAGAGGGATACCGTAGTGTGTTTCCATCACTCTTTCTCTCCGCGAATGAGACGCAGCTGCGGCTTCGACCGCTCCTTCTCCGCCAGCCGCCTCGAGCGCTTCCTGAAGTCCAGAGCCACCTTCCCGATGCCGACGTAAACGAGGCCCACGACGCCGATGAGCATGAGGATGGCGTTGTTCATCCCCTTGGTCATCGGGGAGTCCGCCGCGCCGAAGCAGGTGGCGCAAGCGGATGCGATCTCCGGCAGTGCCAGGGCCATGACGCCCGCCGCGAGCACGACGATCGTCTTGATACTTCTCATGACGACCTCCAATATCTCCTCAATCGTCTTCCGGCTCCAAGTCGCGGAGCTTCTTCCGCACCTTGAGACCGTACAGCGCAAGCAAGATACCCACCACGAAGAAGAACGCGCCGAGGGCGAGGTCGCCCGTTGCCCCCGTGTCCCGCCAGCTCTGGAAGCCCCACACACCCACCGCGACCGACAGCAGGAACGAGGCCGCGATGAAGAACAGGTGGAACGACCGGAGCGACAGGCTCATAGCTTCCGCTGGTCCCACTCGCTCAGTGTGGGGTAGAAGAGCAGCACCAAGAAGAAGAGCACCGTCAGGGCCAGCACCCAGTAGATCAGCTTGCGCTCGTCGAACAGGTGCATGAAGACCCCGGCCACGAGCGTCCCCTTGAACAGCGCGATCACCAGCGCGACCCCGACCGCCAGCGCCACGGGCATGTGGATGTACGCCACTCCCACCGTAACCACGGTCAGGACCATGAGGGCCACGAAAACCTTGATATAGGCCCCGGTCTGCTTCTTGATCGAGTCGGCGTCGTCGTGCGAGCTCATCGTGTTCGTCTCCTCCTGAGCCTACAGCAGGTACAGGGTCGGGAACAGGAAGATCCAGACCAGGTCCACAAAGTGCCAGTACAGGCCGGCGACCTCGATGCGGTTCGTGAACCGCTCCGGCTCGGTCTTCCACATCTTCGCGCCAGGGCCCCATAAGTAGCCGTTGACGATCATCCCGCCGATCACGTGCAGGCCGTGCAGCCCGGTCAGCGTGAAGTAGATGGCCAGGAACGTGTTGGTCGAGGGGTAGAGATGGTGCCCGAACTTGGCGCCGTACTCGAACCCCTTGACCACCAGGAAGCCGAGCGCCAGCAGCATCGTCAACCCCATGTACAGGCGGTACTTCTTGAAGTCCTTGAGCTTGAGCGACGCCCAGGACATGACCATGGTGACCGACGAGCCGATCAGGATGACCGTGTTCAGGGTCGCGAGCGGCACGTTCAGAATCTCGCGCCCCATCGGCCAGGTCGGGGCGCCGGTGCGCAGCAGGATGTAGGACGAGAACAGCGCGCCGAAGAGCATCACCTCGGAGGCGAGGAACAGCCAGATGCCCAGCTTGGCGTTGTACAGCCCGGTATCGGGGCGGGGCTCTACGTTGTAGGGAATCTCCATCGTCCTCTCCTCTAGCCCTCGTGCTGCGGCGTGAAGTCCTTGGGCGCGCCGGGCAGGCTGTAGTCGTAGGGCCCGCGGACCACGGTCGGGACCGTGACGAAGTTGCCATGGGCGAGCGGCGGCGACGTGGTGGCCGCCCACTCGAGCGTCGTGGCGTCCCAGTAGTTGTGGCCCACCCTCTTCCCCTTCGCCATGCTCCAGAAGAGGTTGATGATGAACGGGATCTGGGCGATCGCCAGGCCCCAGGCCGAGTACGACATCATCTTGTTCAGCCCGAGCACGCCCTGGGCGTGGGCGTACGCCTCGCCGCCGTCATACAGGCGGCGCGACACGCCGGCCATGCCCTGCCAGAACATCGGCATGAAGATGCCGTTGATGAAGATGAGCGAGAGCCAGAAGTGGATCTTCCCCAGGGCATCGCTCATCTTCTTGCCGGTGATCTTGGGGAACCAGTAGTAGATGCCGGCGAACATGGCGAAGATCGTGCCCGGGGCCACCACGTAATGGAAGTGCCCGATCACGTAGTAGGTGTCGTGCAGGTGGATGTCCGTGGGGGCCAGGCCGAGCGGCAGGCCCGTGAGGCCGCCGATGGCGAACATGGGCAGGAACGCCAGGGCGAACAGCATCGGCACGGTGAAGCGGATCGAGGCGCCCCAGAGCGAGATGATGAACGCCGTCAGCACGATCACGGACGGGATCGAGATGATCATCGTCGTGATCTGGAAGAAGGTGCTCATCACCGTGCCCATGCCGGTCATGAACATGTGGTGCG
>Ga0190265_10000118_pt1 | contig 80474 bp, 110 predicted proteins | sample Popmic124T_FD_133135 | JGI IMG/M metagenome (GOLD analysis project Ga0190265, IMG submission 133135) | Populus adjacent soil microbial communities from riparian zone of Indian Creek, Utah, USA - 124 T | ecosystem: Environmental > Terrestrial > Soil > Riparian zone | place: USA: Utah... | reverse complement strand
GCAGGTCGATCTGGACGTCGACGGCAACGTCATCGCGCGCGACGGCAGCTACCGCCGAACCGGCGGCAGCACGCGCGACATGGCCAGCGTCCAGTTCGCGCTCGACCAGGCCGGCGGCCGGCCGGCAATCCCCGAAAACGCCGATCTCGGCGACCTCTGGCTGCTCCCCAACCTCACCGCCCGCGCCGCCATCCCGGACCTCAGGACCGCAATGTATTACGATCCCGCGCTCAAGGCGATGGTCGAGGCGCTGGTCCAGGACGACCTCGATTTCGACACCTTCATCGAGTTCACCGGCGGCGGCAAGGATCTGACCGAGCTCGGCGCCTCGATCGAGGGCAGGTTCCTCGACGTGCTCTATCGCTGGGCCGGAGTCGACGTCTCCGCGCCGGCCGATCCGGACCGGCCCTGTTTCTGGAGCGTGTTCGAGGCGCTGACCGGCATGTCGCTCGGCGAGCCCAACACTCACCAGCGCGAGGTGCTCGGCGAGCTGTGGCAGCAGGCGGTGCGCCAGCTCGGAGTCCAGTTCCTCGTCCAGGCGGCGAACAACCCGCGCATGGCGCCCCTGCTCGAGCTGGCCGGCTCGGTCGCCGCGCTCGATCCGGCCGACCCTTCCTGGCTCGACGACGTCGCCGCGCTGACCGAGGCGGCGATCGCGGCGGGCGAGGCGATCGATCCGGCCTACGCCTATCTCGAGCCGTTCGCCGGCTTCGGGCTCGATCCCGCCACCGGCGAGATTACCGGCGATTTCGAGGCGCTCGTCGCCCGAATCGTCGACGATCAACCGTGGTGGGGCCCGCCCTTCGGCGGCGCGGCGGGCGGCGGCGGCGGCGGGGGGATCAGCGTCGCCTTCCTGCCGTCCGACAGCCGGCATCCCTGGACGGCCTGGTTCGAGGATCACGGCTCGATCCTGCTCACCGTCGCCGAGGCGATGGGCATCGGCCGCGATTATGTGCTCGATATCGCCGGCTGGTCCTGGCTGAGCGGCAAGGCCACCGACCTCCACGGCACCGACGGCAACGATCTGATCGATCAGCCGCTGACCTGGGTCGACCATGTCGACATCGTCGGCGTCGGCACGGTCACCACCCATGTGCAGACCTACCGTCAGCGCATGTTCGGCTATGAGGGCAATGACGAGCTCAGGGGCAATGGCGACGTCGACAGCCTGATCGGCGGCGCCGGCAACGATCTGCTCAAGGGCGGCTCGGGCAGCGACATGTACGTCTATGCGTCCGGCGACGGGCTCGACCGGATCGTCGACGAAAGCGGCGCCGAGGATTCCGTCCATTTCTCCACCGAGCTCGACGCCGCCGATCTGCGAGTCGCCCGGATCGCCGGCACCAGTGATCTCCAGCTCCATTTCGGCAACCTCGCCGAAGGCATCGTCCTCGCCAGTCAATGGTCGTCGGCCGCTGCGGCGGTGGAGCGGGTCCATTTCGTCGGCGAGAACGGCCTCGACGCCGACGACATCGCCAGCCTCTATCTGGCGACTCTGAGCAGCGCCGGCGCCGACACGATCGCCGGCAGCTGGACGGACGATCGGATCGCCGGCCTCGACGGCGCCGACACGCTTTCCGGCGCGGCCGGCGACGACCTGCTCGAAGGCGGCGCCGGCAACGACACTTTGAACGGCGACGCCGAGAGCGACACCCTGGTCGGCGGCGCCGGCAACGACAGTCTCAAGGGCGGCGATCAGGGCGACACCTATGTCTACAATGTCGGCGACGGCGACGACGTCATCGTCGATCATTATCAATGGGATTCGACGCCGGACATCCTGATCTTCGGCGCCGGCATCGCGCCCGCCGACCTTCGCTTCGCGCGCATCGCCAACGACTGGGAGGACATGAAGATCAGCTTCGCCGGTTTGGCCGGCTCGATCCTGATCGACGAGCAGAGCTGGGACCGGGGCGGGGTCGAATCGGTGCTGTTCGACGACGGCACGGTCTGGAGCCTGGCCGAGCTGATGGCCCATTATGTCGCCGGCCAGCAGACCGCCGGCGCCGACACCATCCACGGCACCAATTTGGGCGACGTCGTCGAGGCCGGGGCTGGCAATGACAATGTGATCGCCGGCCTCGGCGCCGACACTCTGATCGGCGGCGCCGGCAACGACACGCTCAACGGCGCCGAGGACGGCGACACCTATGTCTACAATGTCGGCGACGGCGACGACGTCGTCGTCGATCATTATCAGTGGGATTCGGGCCCGGACACGTTGCTGTTCGGCGCGGGCATCACCCCGGCCGGCCTGATCTTCTCGCGCGTGGCGAGCGACTGGGAGGACATGCGGATCTCCTTCGCCGGCCAGGCGGGCTCGATTCTGATCGACGAGCAGCATTGGGAGCGGGGCGGGATCGAGACCTTCCTCTTCGCCGACGGCACCGTCTGGGATCTGGCCGGGATCACCGCGCTTTACGTGGCCGCCCAGCAGACCGTCGGCAACGACACGATCTGGGCGAGCAACCTGGCCGACATGATCATGGCCGGCGCCGGCAATGACGCCGTCGTCGCCGGCGAGGGCGCCGATACGATCGCCGGCGGGCCGGGCGCCGACAATCTCAACGGCGGCGACCATTCCGATACCTACGTCTATGCGCTCGGCGACGGCGACGACGTCATCGTCGATCACTATCAATGGGATTCGACTCCGGACATATTGATCCTGGGGGCCGGGATCACCGCCGCCAGCGTGCTTCTGTCCCGCGTCGCCGCCGATTGGGACGATATCCGCATCTCCTTCGTCGGCCAGGCCGGATCGATCGTCATCGACGAGCAGCTGTGGAATCGCGGCGGCATCGAAACATTGGTCTTCGCCGACGGCACGAATTGGGACCTGGCCACTCTGATGGCCCGCTATGTCGCGGATCAGCAGACCGCCGGCGACGACACGATCTGGGGCACCGACGGGGCGGATTCGGTCGCGGCCGGCGACGGCGCCGATCTCGTCGTCACCGGCGACGGCAACGATCTGCTCGCCGGCGAGGGCGGCAACGACATTCTGCAAGGCGGCGCCCATAGCGACCAGCTGACCGGCGGCGCCGGCGCCGATACGCTGACCGGCGGCGCGGCCGCCGACATCTTCCGGTTCGGGGCCGGCGACAGCCTGGTGGGCGCCGCCGCCGATCGAATTACCGATTTCGCGCCGGGATCGGACAAGATCGATCTTGCCGCCCTGGATGCCGATCCGGCCGCGGCCGGCGACCAGGCCTTCTCGTTCATCGGCACCGCCGCCTTCGGCGGCACGGCCGGCCAGTTGCGCTACGTCAAGACCGACGCCGACACCTGGCTGCAAATGGACCTGGACGGGGACCATTTTGCCGACATGGAGATCGTGCTCGGCAATGCCCCGACACCTTCGGCGTCCGATTTTTTTCTGTAGCGCGCGGCCGACCCGGACGCGGCGGCGCCGACGGCGCGCTCGCGGAAAGCGCGATCGAGGAGGTGCGATTCGCCGACCTCACGATGTGGACCGGCGCGGACCTCCACGACCTGGCGTTCGGCGGGATGCTGCTGCTCGGCTTCGCGCCGGCCGGCGGCGGCGATCCGTTCGGCCGCCCGCTCGACGGCTTCGCCGCCCATATGGTCTAGGCTGTATCGACATTCACCGGGGCGATCGAGTTTGCCCTTTCTTATCCTCCCTGTGAGCGAAGCTCATGGGGAGGGGGACCCTGCGAAGCATGGTGGAGGGGCAAACAGCGCAGTCAGCCCCTCCACCGCACTTCGTGCGGTCCCCCTCCCCATCGCCTTCGGCGACAGGGAGGATTGAATGTCGATTCAGCCTAGAGTCGGTTCGACATTCAATCTCACGTCATACCCGCGAAAGCGGGAATCCAGCTTCTTCAACAGCGTAAGAGAATGAGGAAAAGCTGGACCCCCGCTTTCGCGGGGGTGACGGAAGAGGGGAAATTCCCCTCCACACAGAGGGGCATCGGCTGAATGTCGATTCAGCCTAGGGCGCCAGCGTCGGCGCGGTGTTCACCACGCCCGCCCCTTCTGCCTCGTCCTCGCGCTCGGGCAACACCTCCTCGGCGATCGGCAGCGGCGCGCCGATCCAGATCCGGTCGGCGACATGATCGCGGCGGGGACGCCCGCTATTGGCATGGACGAGAATGGAGAGCGCGCCGTGGTTGAGCATCAGCCAGGGCACGAGGGTGGCGAACAGTTCGGGCGCGAAGGCGATCTGGAACATCGCCCTCGCATGCGGACCGACGGGGCGGTCCCACCACGTGCCGAGCCGAACCGCGAACCGCTCGGCGACCGCCTCGCGAAGCGCCCGCGCCGCCGCCGCCTGTTCGGGCCCGTCCCAATAGACGTGGGCGTGGAAGCTGGCGATCTCGGCGACCCGGCGAATGGGCGTCACGCGGCTCGGCTCAGGAAGGCGGCTTCGCGGTCGGTCCAGTGCTTGAAGCTCGGCCGGGCGAGGATCGCCTCGACATAGGCGGCGGTGCGGGGGTGGCGGGCCGGATCGACGGCGATCTGGATATGCCTCAAATTGGCGAACGGGCTCGCCACCGCGATGTCGGCCAGCGTCAGCCGGTCCTCGACCAGGAAATTGCTCGCCGGGATCACCCGCTCGAGATAGTCGAGCAAGGGCGGCAATTCCTCGCACTCGGCCCTGGCCGCGACCTCCTCGTCCCCCGCCCGCCCGAGGAAACGCGGCGCCACCAACCGGTTGAAGAACATCTTCCCTCCGCACCCAAACAAAATCGTGTCCGCGAACTCGTCGTACCAGATCGTCCGCGCCCGCGCTTTCGGCTCGGCGGGGATGAGGTTGGGCTCCGGCTTCACCGCCTCGAGATAGGCGATGATCGCCGAGGAATCGGAAATGGCGAAATCGCCGTCGCGGAAGCCGGGCATCTTGCCGAACGGGCTCGCCTCTAGGAAGTCCGGGTCCTTGTCGCCGAGCCCGGCCGCCTTAAGCTCCAGCTCGATCCCTTTCTCGGCGGCGAAGGCAAGGACCTTGCGGACGAACGGCGACAGTGACGATCCGTAGACGATCATGGCTGCGACTCCCGGTTCAGTTTTTATCTGCTACTCAGATAGCGCTCTCCGCCGCAACGGTCACGCGGCAATTATTTGCGTATTGACTTAATTAAGCCTTAGGTTAATAGAAGGCCGAGATGGACCAGTTCGCCGCCCTTGCCGACCCGAACCGCCGCCGCATGATCGAGCTGCTCGGCGCCGGTCCCGAGCCGTCCGGCGCGATCGCGGCCAAATTCGGCCTCAGCGCCCCGGCGGTGTCGCAGCATTTGAAGGCGTTGCGCGAGGCCGGCCTGGTGCGGGTGCGGGTAGACGGCCAGCGCCGCATCTACAGCCTCGATCCGGACGGCCTCGCCGCCGTCGACGCGTGGCTCGCCGGGGTCCGCGCTTTCTGGCCGTCGCGGCTCGATGCGCTGGAGGCAGCGCTGAAGCAGGAAAAGGGAGCGAGGAAATGACCGACCATCACGGGATCATCACCGAGGCGGGCGCGGTCCGCTTCCAGCGGCTGCTGCCGGCGCCGCCCGAGCGGGTCTGGGACTATCTCACCAAATCGGAGCTGCGCCGCACCTGGTTCGCCGGCGGCGATATGGATCTGAAGCCCGGCGGCGCCCTCACCTTCGTCTTCCGCAATTCCGAGCTTTCCCACCACGACGAGGAGATGCCCGAGCGCTTCCGCCAATATGAAGGGCTGGAGACGCACGGCAGGATCCTCGAATCCGATCCGCCCCGCCGCCTCGTCCATCTCTGGGGCGAGGAGGAGGTCGAATGGACGCTCGAGCCGCGCGGCGAGGAGACCTTGCTCACCCTCGTCCACCGCCGCCTGCCCAGCCGCGCCATGCGTGTCGACGTCTCGTCCGGCTGGCACATCCACCTCGACGTGCTCGAAGACTTGCTCGCCGGCCGCACGCCGCGCCCCTTCTGGTCGACCCAGGCGGGCTATGAGAAGGACTATGAGGCGCGCGTCCCGGCCGAGTGAGACGGGGCGCCGTGGCTCTCACGCCGCCGCCGTCCGCCGCATCGGCTGGCGCTCCATGTAGGTCAGGGTGCGCCACAGCCATTCGACCGGCCCAAAACGGAAATGCTTCAGCCAGAGCGGGCTGATCACGAGCTGCGCCGCCCAGATCGCGAACACGACATAATAGAGTTCGTGCCGCTCGAGCCGGTTGTACCAGCCGAGCCCGATGAACAGGAAAGAGCACACCACCGAATGGGTGAGATAGTTGGTCACCGCCATCTGCCCGACCGCGGCAAAAGCGCGCCGCAGCCAGCCGAACGCGCCCGAGCGGACGAACAGCAGCAGCGCGCCGAGATGGCCGATCGTCATCGCCAGCCGGCCGAGATCGTAGGTGAGGTGGGCCTGGCCGAAGGAAACCGCGCTGAACTGGTGCGCCAGGATCCAGCGCGTCTCCAGGATGTTGACGGTGATCCCGATGCCATAGCCGAGCACCAGCATCACCCAATAGAGACGCGCCGGCCGCTCCAGCGTCAGCACCCCCAGCCGGTACAGCGCCATGCCGATCAGCATCATCCCGAACAAGTCGAAGAAATAGCGGTACAGGAACCAGGTCTGGAAATAGGCATTGATCGATGCCGTCCGCACGAAGGCCGGCCAATAGCCGCTGGTGCGCGCGGCGACCGCGTCGGCGATCTCCTCGGGCGTCGACTTGAACTCGGTGCGCGCCTCCTCCCAGGCGCTGATCGCGCCTTGCTGCGCCTCGCTGAGCGGCGCGCCGCCGTCGCGGACCTGCACCGCCGCGACATAGGCGGCGTGCTCGTCGAGCAGGACCCGATTGTCATAGGCGTTCCAGACCGCCCCCAGGAGCAGCACTCCGACCCCGATCGCAAGCAGCCATTTCGGCGCCATCTTGCGGAAGGCGTAGACGAACAAAGCGGTGACGCCATAGGCGTAGAGGATGTCGCCGTACCAGAGGAACAGATAGGCGTTCACGAAGCCGAAGCCGATCAGCCACAGGTTGCGCCGGAAATAGATGTCGGCGGCGTCGGGTCGGCCGGCCGCCTCGAGCCGCGAGGTCAAAAGGATCACGCTCGCCCCGAACAGCATCGAGAACAAGGCGCGCTGGGTTCCTTCGAAGCCGACTTCGGTGACGATCCACGCCCAGAGATTCGCGCCCGTCGCGCCGCCCGCATTGACCGGGTTCACATAAGCGTCGGGCAGGCCGAAGCCGGTGATGTTCATCAGCAATATGCCGCAAAGCGCGACGCCGCGCACGAAATCGAGCGCCTCGATCCGGCGCTTCGCGGGCGCCGCGCCCTCCTCGCTTGTCCTTATCGCCCCCTCCTGGCCCTCTGCGGTGATCGTCGCCATGATCCGTCTCCCCGACTGATCTTGTCGCGCCAAAGTCCATTATGGACAAGCATTTCGTAACCGTACCGATTGGAGCGGGAGTAACCGTCGGTGCTGCTCATGGGTGGCGGCGAGCGCTGCCTTTTTCAGACCAATGAGGGGAGGAAACCACATGCCTATCTTTACCGGCACTCCAGGCGACGACACCATCAGCGGCACTCCCGGCGACGACCAGATTTTCGGCCTGGGCGGCAATGACGGCCTGATCGGGGTCGGCGGCAACGACCTGATCGACGGCGGCGCGGATCACGATTTCATGCGCGGCAATGACGGCAACGACACCCTGCTCGGCGGCAGCGAAGACGATTTCCTGAACGGCGGCATCGGCGACGATCTGCTCGACGGCGGCAGCGGCATCGACCGCGCCGCCTACAGCACCGGCGCGATCGCCGGAGTCACCGTCGATCTCAATATCGTCGGCGTCGCCCAAGACACCGGCTCGCAGGGCTTCGACACGTTGACCGGCATCGAGCACGTCTCCGGCACCCGCTTCGACGACGTGCTGACCGGCGACGGCGGCGACAATTGGGTTTGGGGCGGCAGCGACGGGTCCGGCATCACCGGCAATGACAACCTCTCCGGCGGCGGCGGCAACGACCTCGTCCAGGTCGGCAACGGCAATCACGTCGTCGACGGCGGCATCGGCACCGACACGTTGCAACTGAACGGCAACGGCACCGACATCAGTGCGGCCGGCGTCACCGTCTCGCTCCTGCTGCAGGGCGCGGCGCAGGACACCGAGCAGGGGCTGATGACGCTCACCGGCTTCGAGAATCTGTCGGGCTCCACCTTCGCCGACAGCCTGACCGGCGACGGCAACGACAACCTGCTCGCCGGCGACCTCGGCGACGACGTCCTCGTCGGCGGCGCCGGCAGCGACACGCTCTACGGCGACGGCCGCGTCGGCGTCGACACTCACGATACCGGCGGCTCGGGCCCGATCACCACCTATGCCGACGCCAGCACGCTGCCTTTCTCCGATCCGCCGGGCGACGACGTGCTCGAAGGCGGCGACGGCGACGACCTGATCGACGGCGGCGGCGGCTCCGACACCGCGAGCTACGCCTCGGCGAGCGGGGCGGTGCAGGTCAATCTGATCGCCGGCAACGCCACCGGCGCGGCCGGCAACGACACGCTCATCAGCATCGAGAATTTCACCGGCTCTGCCTTCGACGATTTCGCCCGCGGCAATGCCGGCGACAATATCCTCGCCGGCGGCGGCGGCCACGATTTCATGCGCGGCCACGCCGGCAACGACGTGATGATCGGCGGCAATGACGACGATTATCTCGACGGCGCCGAAGGCGACGATTTGCTCGACGGCGGCAGCGGCTGGGACCGGGCCACCTACGCGCCGAGCGCCACCGCCGGGGTCACCGTCAACCTCAACATCGTCGGTGTGGCGCAGGCCACCGGCCAGGGCAATGACACGCTGATTGGGATCGAGCATGTTTCCGGCACCCGCTTCAACGACATCCTCATCGGCAATGGCGGCGACAATTGGATCTGGGGCGGGTCGGACGCTTCGGGCGTGACCGGCAACGACAATCTGTCCGCCGGAGGCGGCAACGATCTCGTCCAGGTCGGAACCGGCAACCACGTCCTCGCCGGCGGCACCGGCGTCGACACGTTGACGCTTCACGGCAACGGCACCGACATCACCGCGGCCGGAGTCACCGTCTCGCTGGCGCTGCAGGGCATGGGCCAGGCCACCGAGCAGGGAATCATGAACCTGTCCGGCTTCGAGAATCTCTCCGGCTCGACCTTCGACGACGTGCTCGGCGGCAACAATGGAGACAATCTGCTCGCCGGCGACGTCGGCAACGACATGCTCGGCGGCGGCGACGGCGACGACACGCTCTACGGCGACGGCCGGGTCCTCGTCGACCATCACGGCACCGGCGGCTCCGGGCCGATCGTCACCTATGGCGACGTCGCCGATCTGCCCTTCCCCGAGGCTTCGGGCAACGACGTCCTCGACGGCGGCAAGGGCGACGACACCCTGCTCGGCGGCGGCGGCAACGACGAGCTGACCGGCGGCAAGGGCCGCGACACCTTCGTCTTCGGCCCCGGCGACGGCGACGACGTGATCACCGACTTCGAGAAGAACAAGGACACGATCCTCTTCGACGGGATCGCCGGCGTGGACGACTTTGGCGATCTGACCTTCACCAAGCTCGGCAGTGACGTCCTCGTCACCTGGGGAACCGCCGATTCGATCCTGCTCGAAGGCGTGAAGCTCAACCAGATCCACGCGGGAGACTTCATGTTCGGCTGAAGCCGACCCTGGCGCAGTCGCCGCGAGCGCGCAACGATCGCAAGCTGCGCCGGGAGTCGGCCAGCCCGGCCGACGGGTCGGCCAAGGGCCGAACCCGATCGACGTCACGGCACGATGGTGCCGTGACGGCGCGCCTCCCCGATCACCTCAGCCGGTAATAATCCCCCAGCCGGTCGAGGGCGAAGCCGAGAACGAGCTTGCCGGCCCGCGCCGGCCAGCCGAGCGCGCGCTCGGCGTCGCGCATGCCCTCGCCCGCGCAAACGACGCGCCACAGCACGTCGCCGAGGCCGGGCCCGACGGCTCTCACCGCCGCGTCGAACCGCTTGCGCGCCGCGGCCTGGGCGAGCGTCGGCTCGGGCGCGGCCGCCGGGCCGCGCGGATTCTTGTCCGGCGGCGGCGCGTCCCAGCGCATCGTCACCCGCGGCCCGAGCGCCGCCCGCTCCCAATCGGCCCGGAGCTTCTCGCCGGCCTCATATTGGCGGGCGCTCACATGCCCGCGCGACTTGAGCCAGCCCAAAGGCGATTCGGCGAGATTGACCGTCACCGTGCGCGCCGGCCGCTTTCCGCGTTTCTCCTTCCCGTCCTTCGGAAGGGCGGTTTCGACAAGTAGCCTGTTCTTCATTCGTTCCTCCGAATCATTGCGCAGCGCCTTGCCCTCATTGCCAAAGTGTAGGAAAGAACTAACCGGTCGGGTTCGGAGGAAGTTTATGATCACCCGCATCCGCGCCGTGCGCCGCGCTCGCAAGATGACCCTCCAGGACGTCGCCGACCGCTGCGACCCCCCGACCACGCCGCAGACGATCGGACGGCTGGAAACCGGCATCCGTACGGTCTCGGTCGGCTGGCTGAACCGGATCGCCAAGGCGTTGGGCGTCGATGCCGCGGAGCTCGTCACCTTGCCGGACCGCCAGGACATCCCGGTCGCCGCGACGCTCGATCATGACGGCGCTCACGCGCCGCGGCGCGAAGGCGTGGCGATCCCGCCTTCGGCCGCTCCCGGCCTGGTCGCGATGACCGTGGCATCGGGGATCGGCGACTATCGTAGCGGCGACGAGATCTGGCTCCATCGCGTCGATCCCGCGGGCTATGCCGGCGTGCTTAACCGCGACGTCCTGGTGCCGCGTCCGGGCGACCGCTTCCTGTTCGGCCGGTTGATCGGCCGCGAGGAGCCTGCCCCGGGGCAGCCCGGGGGAAAGCTCCACCTCCTCCCGCTCGGCGCGGGCCAGCGCCAGGCGGTCGTCGCCGATCCCCCCTGGGCGGCGGTGGCCGTGAAGCTGATCCGCAGCCTGTGAGCCAAAGCACGCGCCGGCTTGCCAGCCGTAGCTTTAGCGAAGGCTGGTGGGCGCTGACGGGCTCGAACCGCCGACCCTCTCGGTGTAAACGTTCGGTTTGCCGTCATCGCACTGCGCAATCGCTGCGGAACGGACCATCCGAAAACGTGAATGGAGCGGGAACGTGAACGATTCTGCGGACCAAGTGCGGACCAGAGAAATCGATTATGCTCAGTTTCCGGTCACAGAGGAAGGCTGGCTGGATGCACTGGTCAAGGAAGATGATGGCTCTTGGGAGAGGGTTCCTGTCTTCATGCGCCCCTACATTCGCGATGGCTTTTTTGAACCGGACGGCACCCCAAAACGGCCGGAAGTTCTGTTCTGCGCTACGCCGATGTCCTATGCCCGTTTCCAGTATGCTTTCGATCGGCAGGCGCCGAGACCGCCATGGTCTCGCGACTCTACACCGCGCCCGCGGGTCAAGCGCGCTCTCTGGACCGCCGCCAGTGAAACCCTCTCTGAGGCAGGCTGCCCTACCCGCATCTATTTCATCGGAGCGGACGATGGGCCCATCAAAATCGGAATATCCGCGTCGCCAAAGTCTCGACTAACAGCCCTCCAGACTGCTTCACCTTTCCGTCTTCGTCTACTCGCCATTCGCGTTGGCGACGTGCTGACGGAGCGCGACTATCACCGGCGCTTTGCCGCGCACCGCCTCCACGGCGAATGGTTCGAGCGCGCGCCAGAATTGCTGGCAGAGATAGAGAGACTTAACATTCCGGAAGGGAGCTCACGATGACGAAAAGTGCCAGGGAGCAGATTGGTGATTTGCGCGACGAGTATATCGCGGACCGCGAGCACGTCATCGAACGGCTGAAGCGGCTCGAAGGATGCAGCGGCAGCCTGACCAGCAACGGGATTGATATTCTCCAAGGCTGCATCGCGGGTGACCGCCGCCTGATCGACGTGCTCGCTGAGGACATCGCTTGGCTCGAACGCGAGATGGAGAAGCTGTGAGAGGCATGACCCCTTCCCGTCTCGACCAAAGGCTTCAATCAACTGTCGCATAGGAGGACTAACATGGCCGCTGCGGCCTCACTGGAATCGACCGAGGCGCTGTTCGATCAACTGCGAACAGAGGTGGCGCGTATCTCGGCGGCGGCATTCGGCACAAAAGAGCGTTGGGCGAAATACACCATTGCCGGCGACTTGGTCGAACGGCTCGCTCGGCGCTCCATAGCGAGACCCGTCCCGCTGGAACTCTTGACGCAGCTTCGCTCTCCAGAATACCGCATTAGCGCGACGACGCTAGGCGAAGCGGCTGAGTTGCTCGAAGCGCAAGCGGGCCACGTTGCCGGGCGAATGCCTTCGGCACCGCGCTACCCATGAACGGAGCCAATCTTCGTTGTCTCCGCCCTCACGGGTGGGTATCGCATTTCGCATAGGAGAATGACGATGGAAAACTGCTACTTCATAGATGGGCCATGGGCGGGGCGATGTTCGAACTTGCCCGCTCACGAATATCATCTTCTCGCGGTCACGCCACCGCTCACCAGCATCTCCAAAGAGCCTGTCGTGGAAGAGACGATTCAGATACAGCGCTTTCGCTATAATCTCCATCCCTTTCGGACGCCGGAGAGAGTTTGGAATATCTACGCGCCGCCCGAGTACGACGACGACATGATCATGAGCGAGCTGGTCCACACCTACATGGAGGCGAAGAGCTTTGGCCGCGCCGACGCGCAAGCGGGCGTTACCCGAATGGGCGGAGACGGCGAAGCTGGCTCCGTGGCGAAGCCATAGCACGCGGTCCGCGCAGCGGATGCGCCCATAATCTGCACGGCTTACCCAGGGTGAAGAGAGGATGAGGAATGGACTGGTTGCCAATTGAAACTGCGCCGAAGAAGAAGTACCCGCCTGACGCGAACATCTGGGTCTGGCGCCATGAGATTATAGCAGGGTGGCGCGGTCTAAGAGACGTTGCGTTCGCTCGATGGCTCCCGGATCGCGATGAAGGCGGGAGCTGGAACCAAGAGGGAAAGGGCCGGTGGCTCATATGCAATCAGCCAGGGCGGGCTCCTCCCACGCATTGGATGCCGCTTCCCGATCCTCCCGGCATGGCGACGGCTGAACCTGGAGACGGAAAGTGAGCGACTGGCAGCCAATCTCGACGGCGCTGAAGGACAAGAAGCGGAAGCTGCTCGGCACCAATTATCCGAAGGCCCGCTACCCGGTGATCACCGGAGCTTGGAACGAGCGACTTGGCGAGTGGCGATCCGAACCTGGAGGATGGCCGATGCGCCCGACGCACTGGAAACCGCTGGACGATCCCCCCGCCTAACCCCATCGACACTACCCCTCTATGCCAGAGGGGATGTGTGTTAGGGTCTTGGGGATTTTCGAACATGAGGTCGCAGGCGTGTTAACTCGCTTTACAGGTCGCTACAGGTCGCGGATGTCGTCGAAGTTGCGGTCGCCGATCATGTCAGTCGTCAAAGTCTGGAAACCACGGCATCGCGCATTCTCCTTTTTACAGGCCGCGACGGGTGATCTATCGTCTCGCTCTGATGGCGATGCCGCCGCCGCAACCATGAACTACTGGTAGCAGGATGCCCACGAATCGCAAGGAAAAGCTGGCATTTCAGCCGAAAACGACTAGGATCGAATCATGTCAGCAGCCCTGAAAACAGCCCCTGAATATGGCGATGGAGACGGCAGCGGCCCGTTCGATCCGCGCGACGTGGCGATCTACATTCTGGAAACCACGCTCGCCGAATTCCGCGATGTCATGCGTCGCCTCCTCGACAGCGAGGGCGAGGAAGCCACCAGGTGCATGGCCGAGGCTGAGAAGCTACTGGACGCCTACGATACGGTTGATCGCGAGGTCGAGGACGAGGAGGCGCGGGACGCTTTCCATGCCAGCCCCGTATGCGACTGCGGCACATGGAAAGGCGTCGGCACGTCATACTGCCCCGAGTGCGATGCAGACGCGCTGGCGAGGCTGAAAGCGATGCCCGCCACGCGTGACAACGTGACGCCTATCGGCCGCTGCCCGTTCTAGGGCCTGCAGCATAACTAGATAGCAACCGACTTTTCGACGGAATGTTTCGGACTATCCCACTCTGGACTAGCTCGGCAGGCCGATTGCAACGACCCCGATCGCCAGAAACACGGCGACCACGGCAAGCAATATCCCGACACGAAACCCCCTCGATCGTGTCAGAGCGAAGATGAGCGCCGTATCCGTTGGGTAGCTCATGCAGCGTCCCTTTCAGCATATTCGGACAGAAGCCGTTCCCGGCCGTCCACCTTCATGAACTCCATGACGATGCGGTTCAGCTCGAGGTCGTGTTCCTTGCAGAGGCCGTACCAGGCGTATCGCCCGATCGCGCATGGCCGCAGATGCCATTGATGTTCGGACGGGGCGCCGCATTGCCGGCAGGGGATTCGCTTAAGGCCCTCCTCCGTGTAGGGCTGGCGGCGGAGATAGTTTTTCACCGCTTTGTCGGCTTGGCGCAAAGTGAGGTTCGCGACCTTCGACATCGGCTTTTGACCGCTCACGGCCTCGGCGCGGGTCATGTCACTTGCTCTCCAGATGACGGCGAGCCTGCCTCACCGCAGCGGCGTTGTTATGTCGGTGCTTCATCAGCCGGCCGAGAAAGTAGACCGCGCACCCGAGGCGTAGCAGGGTCCCGCTCCAGTCCTCGAAGGGAGTTGGCGTCGTTGACATGATCGGACCAACCGTCAGGATCATCCCCGCGCCGAGCACGCCCATTCCAATGCGCTCCATAAGCGTGAAAGCTTGCGGCCGGCAGAAGAGCTTGTAGCCGATGATCACAGCCACGGTGAGGCTGCACAGCATATTCAGGATTGGCCAGGTCATCGCTCGTTCTCCTCAGCCTTGACCCCGACGAGGGAGCTGAGCTTCTTAATCGCCAGAGGAACGAGAATGTTCGATCCCGAGGCCATCAGGTAGAAAATCCCGCCGAGGACCCGGATATCGACGGGGCCGTTGCCGTAGATCATTTGCGCAACCCAGGGGCCGACGAAGATCGCGAAAGTCGCCCCCACGGTCAGGGCGAGGGATATCTCCCCTCGGGTCATGTTTCGAAAGGGCCTGAACGATAGCGCCGTCAACGCCCCCGCGAAGCTCGCGAGGATCGTCCATGCGATCTGCGCTAGGGGGTTGCTGGTGTCATGCATGCCCCCTCACTCCCCCGGCACGACTTGGGTTTCGACGGAGACGAACAGCTTCATCCGGTTGGCGGCGGCTTCGGCTTCCGCTTCCGTCGAAAAGCGGCGCTCATCATCGGCCCAGTCGCCCTCGCCGGTCATGCGATATTGGATCTTGAACATTGGCCCTCCCTCAGGTCACGCTGGCGTTGCGCAGATGCTCGATCAGCACCCCGCCCCGGCATTGGTAGGAGATGAAGCCTCCTGCAGCTCCGGCGCGATTGGCGGCGCCGAGGTTGCTGACGCTCGTTCCATTGTGATTGATCGTGAACGTGCCGGCGCCGATGAAGTCGTAAAAGTGCCCGTCGATGCCGCCGGTCACGCTGGTGACGGTGAGACCGTTCGAAAGGCGATAGGTGCGTCGGCCGGCAAGGGCCGGGGTCGCGCTCGACAGGTCCCAATACTGAGCCCCGATCTCGGTGGCGTAGACCATGGTGTTGGGCTCGAACGCGATGTCGAGGGCCAGGAGCCTGAGGTCGAGCGTGTTGCCGATGGCGGTAACATTGCCGATCCGGACCTTCGCGCAGTCGACGCTGATCCGGATGCCGTCGCCATTGCCGTTATAGGCGCCGCCCGAGATGCCGACGTCGGAAACGGTGAAGCCGCCTGAGGGCGTGACGAGCAGCCCGTAATGGTCAGTCCCGGTGTAGCCGCTGACCCTGTTGCCGATGAGCTCGATCCCGGAGACGTTGCCGGTAGCGGCGATGATGCGGATGCCCGCGACCTTGGTCGCGGCGGCGCCGGCGGTGATCCGGTTCGAGGAAATTACGATCCCCGTGCTATTGTCGATCTGGATGCCGAACTCGTTGCCGTCCAGCGCGTTGCCTGTGATCGAGCCGTCCTCGACCTGCGAGATATAGATGCCAGCACCACTGACCCCGCAGGCTCGGATGACGTTGGCGGTGATGACGATGCGCTGCGCCTTGATCGCGCCGACGATGTCAGTCTGGATGCCCTGAGCGGTCCCGTTTTCGAAAACGTTTCCGACGATGGTGACGTCGTCGCAAAAGACGCCGGTGCCAGCAAAGCCGGACAAGGCGACGGCGGTGAAGAAGCCGGTAGCCGTGTTGCCGATGATGGCGGTGTTGTGGTGAACGCCAGCGACGAAATCGCCTCGGACTGTAGGCGTGGCGGCATTATAGAACTGCTCGCAGATGTTGGCCGAGACCGTGAGGTTGAAGCCGTTCATCCCCGCATTGGTGTGGCCGAGATAGCCGAAATAGCCGACATTCTTCGAACGATTGCCGTGGATGCGCCCGCTGCACGCGTTCAGGAACAGGGCGAACGTCGCCGTATTGCCGGCGCCCATGTTCCCGTTGATGAACTTGCAGCCCTGGATGTCGACATCGCAGCGATAGGCGGCGACCAGGGCCAGGTTATCTGTCGTGCCCGAGGGGAAGCCGTTGGCGTCGATCGTCAGGTTGTGGATCTTGAGCTTGTAGTAGCTCGCGGTGCCGTCGAACTTGAGCAGGCACCTGTTGGCGGGGCCGACGACGCCCAGATTGGTGGGCATGGCCAAGACCTTGATCGTGGCGCCGTTGCCGTCGATGTCGATATCTTTGGTGAGGGTGGCGCTGAGACCGGTCCAGGCCGCCGCGCCGAGACCGTAGGTGGCGCCCTGCTTGAGGCGGATGGGCAGGGAAAAGGCTTGGGCGGCCGTGATCAGTTTAGCGAACGCCGCCGCATCGTCCGTTGGGACATCGCCGACAGCCCCGAACCCCTCTGCGGTCAGGGGCTGGTCGCGAAACCATGCGAGCAGGCTTCTTGCCAGCCCGCCGACGCCCAGCGACAGAAGGCCGACCAGCGCGCCGCCTGTCGAAGCGACAAGGTCGTCGCGCAAGGCGTCGTCCGTTCCCGTCCCCGACAGGGCCGTGGGGTTCCCTTCGGCATCCCACCCCAGGAACTTGCCGCCCTTAGAGGCTAGCAGCAGCTCGTCGCTGACGACGCTGTCGACCCGCTCTTTGAGGTACAAGTCACGGACCGCGGCGCGATCGAGTTGAGGGTTGAGGGCAGCCGGCGAGAATAGTCCCTCCGCCCCGAAATTGGCCTCCCGCGTGAAAAGGGGATCGGAGAAAATGTAGAGCTCGCCAATTGCCGCAGCGGGGGCGGTGGTGAAGGTTATGGTCCCACCATCTCCGCTGTTGACGGTGACGTCGTAAAGAGCTGGGCTGATCGTCGCCCACGTGTCGCCAGCGAGTGACCTGGCCTCGATCTCGCTTGCCGATGCCGCCTTGAAGGCGAATGCGAACTGCGTCGTCACGCCGTTGGGCGTGAACGGACCTGAATAGGTGGCGGTGGATGTGACGGTCATCGCCGGCAGGATAGTCATCTCCGCCGCCCTCAGGCGGAGGGATGCACAGCGTTATTCGACTTCCTCCAGCCGCCCCCTCGTCAGACCAGTGTAATAGTCGCCGACGGTCTCCGGCTCGGCTTCCCCGGTGGCGGTGTCGTAACTGAACTGAGCCGCCGCTGAGAGCTGGCCCGTGGGCTTGCCGAACAGGAGGCCGTAGAGCGTGAGCGTCTGCTTGACCCAGCGGTCGCTCGGCTCAGTCCCTTCGTCGCGATCCAGCATCCGCTCGACATTCTGAAATCCCTGGAGAAGGCTTTCACCGACCATGGACACGGGGGAAATGCGGTAGCCGAAGCCTGAATCGACAGCGCCGCCAACCTCCCGGATGCCGGGGATCGAGGCGATGTTGCCAAACATAACGCGGCTTGCCAGCCATTCGCCACGCTCCTCCAGCGATATCTCGCCGTCCTCGTCATCGTCGCCAGGCCCGGACCCGCCCATCCACTCGCGAATGAGCCCATCGACGATCGGCGGCATGATCATTACCCAAAATGCGCGGTGAAGGACGGTCCCAGCGTCCTTCGCGCTCTCGATCCTCCGCAGGCGATGAAACACGTCCCGCTGCTGGCTGTAGAGCGCCGAGAAATAGGAGAAGAAGCGGGTGAAGACTTTCACCGCTTCATGCTCGCGGGTGATCGCCGCTTGGTCCTTGGCCCCGCCCGCGCCCTGGGACAGCCGGATTGTCTGGTCGGCGAACGCAACGGCCTCCTCTTCGCTCATCCCCTCAGCCGCCGCCTTGCGATAGGCCCCAATCCACCCCGCCGTCGTCAGGAACGCGTCCATAATGAGGATGAAGTGGAAGGCGTATTTCGTGAACCAGCCGGGTCCCTGGATCGCCCTGATCCCCCGCCGTCCAGCCATCTGCTGGGCGCGCTCGACAATATCGCGGTCCATCGTTGAGAAGCGGTCGCGCATTTCCGCCGACTTGTCCGTGACCTCGCGATAGGCGGAGAGCGGGTTGGACATGAACCGCAGCCACCCCTCGCCCATCCGCACCGCGCCGATCTTGGCAATGATGTTCGGCATACCCGCGACCTGGGCGATGGCGGAAGTGAGCCGATAGCCGAGCCCCACGAGCGTGACGTTGCGATTGAGCCCGCGGAAAAAATTGACGACAATCGAATTCGAGTTGGCGTTCCGCGCCGCATCGTTGGCGATGTGCTTCAGCCAAGGCGTCAGGAGCTTGCCGTACTCCGGCCCCATCGTGTTCGAGATGACTCTCTGGATCCGCTCATCCGAGACGATGCGGTTAACCTCGATGAGCGCTTCCCGGTGCGTGATGTCGTGAATAACCTCGCCGAGATGACGGGTAATAACGCCCATGGACAGCAGGATCGGCCGCTTCACGCCTTCGATGCGCTCTTGGGTCGAACTGGCGCGGGTGTTGGCTTTCACGTAATTGGCCTCGAGGAGGTTCTTTTCCGCATTGGCCTCGGCGCGGGACGACCAGGTCGGATCGTAGACAGCCGGGAAATAGCCGCCTCGGAACGTGCCGAACGGCGTCTCGACTGGGATCGCCTCGACCTTGTCCGGAGCGAAGCCGTTGACCCTTCGCTCCATCTCGGCGACTTGCGGCCAAAGCTCGTCGATCGTGTCCCAGGTAGCCTGGACGAAAGCCCAGTCCTCCGCCGACATCAGTCTGGCCAGTACGATTTCCACCTGAGCCTCCGACCAGCGGTAGCCGTCAACGATGCGCTGGCGGTTGCCCTCGTTGCCCCAGTTCATCGCCAGCATGACGATTTGGTCTTTGTAGAGCCGCCACGGCCGCCCGCGCTCCGGATGGCCTTCGACGTTGACAATCAGCTCCGGCGTGTCGACCTCTCGCCCCCAATCGCGAAGCTGCTCCTTCGGCATCCCACTGAGAACGACGTTCATCTTCTCGACGTAGAGCCGCATCATGTCGGCTTCCCTACCCTGGGCTTCGGCCATCGGGCGGAAGATCATACGGGTGAACGGGCCGTTCTGCCGGTTCCCGTCCAGCCACAGGCAAAGCTGCTCGATCTTGACCATCGCCGCGTCGGCGCCGCGCAGCTTGGATCTTGTCTTGTCTAGGAAATTACGATCCGGATCGTTCAAGGTCGAAGGCGGACGCTGCTTCAGGCCCCCGCCGACCGCCTCCATCTCGGCGATGACCTCTTCCCGATCCCGCCGCTCCTTGCCGTCGAGAAGGGTCTGCTTCAACCTTCCTAGGTGGATGATTTGCTGGACCGTGTCGTCGAGCCCGATCAGCTCTTCGACGCTGAGGCGCGACCAATGCGTCTGTCCCAAGGTATTCGCGAAAGACGCGGGGACGGTCAGGTCATGGCCGGCGGCCTCCTGCGCCGCAGCCCACGTTTCGAACGAGATGCGCTTGTCGATCGCCGTCTGCGACCGCTGCCCCAGGTCAACTTGCTCCAGCAGCCCGTGGACCTGGTCGAGATAGTCCTGATCTACGGATTTCATCGTCCGCCGCTTGGCCAGCTTGCCGAGCCGGCGGACGGCTATGTCGATCCGGTCCTTCGCCTTCCTCCCTTCCGAGATAAGGGCGTTGTTGAGCATCTGGGACTGCTTCTGGCGGAACGTCTCGTTTGCATCGCCCTTCAGCATCGCCTCTTCGGCGAGCTTAGCTGCCCTCCGCGCGGCGCGCTGGTATTGCTGGAGTGCCGTTCCCGAGGCAACGCCCACAACCACGCCAGTGGCGATCCGCTCGGCGGCCCACTGGCGAGCAATTGAATATGGTGTCGGCCGCTGCCCCGTCTTCCTGCCCAGCGCCCTGATCTCGGCCGCGATGACTTCGCCCTGCCGGTCATTGTGGATGAGAGCGCGGGCCTCCTCCTCGATCGAGCCGTCCCGCAATGGATCCCCGTAGCGCTCGGCCATGCGCGCGGCCGTTTCCTCGTCGATCAGCACTTGCCGTGGGGAGCGCTTGTCGCCCTTCGCCCTCAGCTCCTGCCGGGTCTGCTCATGCCCCATCAGCATTCGGATCATCTCGTCGCCGGATTCGAAGCCGACCTCACCCGCGATCACGTCGGGGTGGGTGGTGTTCTCGCTTCCGAATATGGGCGGGACGCTCTTCGGCATCGCGTCAAGAGCGTCTGGCCCGTAGGAGTCGATAAGGAATTGCCTGTCCAGCTTGACCGGCCGCGCCTCTTCATCAGTGACTTTTCCGGTACGCAGCAGACGAAGAGTTTTGAACACGGGCTGGTTATCGACCGCGGCCGCGATCTCGGCGTTGACGCTCGCCTCTTGGGTCCGATATTCCTTCGTGCGCGAGGCTCGAATCGTCGCCATCGTCCGCTGGAGAAGGGCTGAATGAGCTTCGTCTCGCGCGTCTTCCGTCGAACGATTGTAAGCCGCGAACTCGGCCGCCGTCATCCCCGCTTCCTTGGCGGTCTTGAACAGCGCCTTGATCTGCTGCTCTTCCTGAGCCGCGGCGATCTCTTCGTCCGTCGCCAGCAGCCGGGCCATGACATCGCGGATTTCAGGCGTGATCGGCGCGCGGAGCCTGTCCGCCGTCTTGTAGATATTCAATAGCCAGGACCGGAACGCTTCGAAGGCGCGGCGGAGAGTCGACGACGGAGCTTTGCCCTCCATGGCGTAACGCTCGAAACCCCGCGCCCACATTTCGTGCGCTTCGGTTGGGATCACGCCGTCTTCGCCGATCGGATGACCCTCGCGCGCGAACCATGCTTTGACCGTTTCGAAGTCGGCGAAGAGTTGCCGGCCTTCTACGGTGTCGAGCTGGAGCGCGATTGCCGCGTCTGTTTTTAGCTCCTCGAGATAGAGATGGCCAGATTCGTGGATCAACGTGCTCAGGTCGCGCGCTTCGAAGAGGTCGATAACTGAGCGCCCATCGGACGTGAAGGTGATGCGCCCTCTCGGGCCATCCCCATAGGTCTGGAACAGGCTGTCCTGATCGCGCTCGGCAGAGAAGAGGCCGCCGGCCTGATCCTTCACCGATGCCTGACCGCCACGCCGCGCCATGGATTGCAGCTGGCGCGCATCAAGTTCGGCGCGCTGCTCGGTGGTCATGCTCCGACGCGGCTGTTCGGGATCGTCGAAAAGCCCCTGCCCGAAAGACCTCCCCTCCATCCGCTCCGATTGATATTGCGAGACCGTTCGAGCGATCTCGGCATCGCTAGCCGTGTCTGCGTCCAAGCCACGCTGATCAAGAAGCGAAGATAGTTCCTGGGCGGCATCCCTCAACATATCGGCTTGGTTTTCATCCGCCGGCACAAAGCGGTCGCGGCCCGACAGGCCCTCCGAAATCGCATTCAGAAGATCATTGACACTCGGCCGCTCGGCGAACTCGGTGAAGTACCCAGCCTCCCATGCGCGTAACGCCAGCTCGTCCGGCGAATTGCTGTTCTGTTGTCCATCGGCGCCGAGCAGGGAGGGCTGACCGTCGTTGCTGGGTCTGATGAGCTTCCGCTGGCCTTTCTTCGCGCTGCCTCTGAGAGGCCCCGCTCCCATCGCGGCAATGTCGCCGCCGCGATCCTCAATGCCGCCCCGTTTGGCTATCCAGTCGAGCAGTGAGGGGCCGAACCTAGCCTGCTCGCTTCGGACACCGCGCTTGCGCCTCATCTCGGCGATGACGTCGCGCAGCCCCGCGTCGGGAACTTCCGCTGCCGTGATGGCCTGTGCCAAGCGTTCGGGCAGGATTTGCCGAACCTCCACTTCTCCCGCTTCCTGCCCGGTCAGAGGACGTCCCAGGCGCTGGGCTCGCACTGCTTGCCGCTGAGAAAATTGGGTCGCGAGCTGAGACGCCGCATCGGCGCGAAACCCCGCAAGCATCAGCTTGTCGCGCATCGCCTCATAGACCTTGACGACAGGCTCCATGGCCGCACGATCGGCTTCAAGCTCAGCGGTCAGCTCCTCGCCGGTCTGGCGGATCGCATCGGCGAATGCCTCGTTCGCTTCCTCCGCTTCGATCCTCGACATACCCCCCGCGGAGGTCCGCGCGTGATCCTTCAGCGCCTCCCATTGAGGATTGCCGGCGAGATGCGTCGCCGCTTCGGACAGAGGAATGACTACGTCCCCACCGATGGCCTCCGCTTCGGCGATATCCTCCGCATAGGCGCTCCAGAAATTGTCCTCCGCCAAATCTTCGGGGGTCTGGAAAAGCTGGCGGATGTTCTCCGGAGGGATGTATAGATTCTCGACGGGGGTTCCGTCCGCCGCTTCGTCCATAATCTCGCGGAAATCATGCGGGCTCTCTGTCCTCGTTCGCGACTGAGCGGACGCCCCCATGATCCGATCGACCGTCCGCGCGTCGGTTCGCGCCTGTATCTGCTCGACACGCCTGTTAACGACCGTCGCTATGGGATGAGAAATCGAAGTCGTCATGCCCGTGGCGAGGATGGTTGTAATGAAGGTGTCCAGCAACTCGCCGGGGAGGTCGCGGACGAACTCCCCCACGGTAACGCCCTGCCGCCTTTCGATACTGGCGAACCGGTTTAGCTCCTGCCCTGCCGTGGTCGCCAGCTCGCTCGGGACCTCGGACGCCACCTGATTGCGGAGAGTGCGCAGGAAGCCGCTGCCGCCCACTATGTCGCCGACGAACAGGCGGTTGCTCCAATACTCCATACCGCCTTCGATCAGGCCGTTGATGTCCGCGTAGCTTCGGGCCTCTTGCTCATTCAACCCGGAGGCGATGGCATCTTCATAGGCGCGCTCGGATTCCGCCACGCCCGCGATCACAGTTCCGGTCAGAGGGTTTCGAGTGGCGGCGGAGGCGAGCAACAGAATAGCTGAACCACCGGCGGAGCGAGCCGCTGTTTGAAGGCGGTTGACGAGAGGGCTGTCCGTTGGCGTGGCGAAGGTGTTGCCATAGCGAACGATAGGCCGCGCCGCCTCCTGCGAGGCCCGAGAGAGCGGGCGAGCCGCCGCGTCAGTCAAATCACGGATGGATGGAGACCCCGCCAAGACATGGGCGCCGCCGATTGTGCCGAGCGCGGTAACGCCAGTTTGCACGGCAAGCCGGCCCGAGGCTTGCAGGGCGCTCCCGCCCATCTCGATACCGCCGCCGACAAGGGCCTCTCCTACTGCCGCTGTGCCGCTGAGCAGGGCTGAAATCGCTTGCCCGACAGGACTGATGCCGCCGCCTCCGATGCGCCGCGGCTCTCGCCTCCCACTGGCCTCGGACATGAACGTAGCCGCCATGTCCCTCGACTGGCGATGAACGGCGTCGACAATATCCGTCAGCGGAGCCAAGTCGTCCGAAACCCGCTGATAGCGGCGAGGATCGGCGAGGATCGGAGCAAGGCGCGGGGCGCGGCTAAGCGCGTCCTGGACCTGAAAGCTTCGCGCCCTCGCCTCCGCCATGGGCCGGGTGGCATCATCGAAGGACTGCAGAGGTATGCCAGCCTGACGCCCGAGCCTCGCATCGGCCCGCGCCGTGGCCGGGCTGGTGTCATCGACGGCGTGCAGCGCCACGCGCGCGGCCGCTTCCCGGCGAAGCCCTGATACGCGCCGGGCTCTGCCCTCGTCAGCGGGAGATGGCATCGTATTCGGCCTTGTTCCTCAGATAGGCGTTGCCGCGATTGTTCTCGGTGATCGGCAGGCCGGCGTCGCGCAAATCCTGATCCACGCGGGACAGCACCCGTTGGGGGATTCGGATGGTGTAACTGCGCTGGCCTCTCTCCCTCGCCTCGAAAACGCGCGTCTGCTGCCCGTTAACGGTTACGGTCGCGACTTCGGCGCGAACGGCGCTGAGAATGTCCTGTTGCCTTACTGGCGTGCCTTGCGGGAACTGGGTCGAAAGACGCTGCTGGACCGCAGAGAGCAGCCTTGCCCGCGCCTGGCGTTCGGCTGTCTCCGCAGCTTCTCTCGCCACTCGGCGGCGAGGACCGGACAAGGTTGTCGCGATGTGCGGGACAAGCCCGGTGTCTGGCAAGACGAAGTTGATCATCTCGAGGATCTGTCCCGGCTGTGGCCCGGCGCGGTTGCGAATCTCGGCTTGGGTACGGTGTAGGGCCATGACCTCGGCATCGGTGATGCGATTGCGATAGAGTTCCGGGCTTTCACGAAGGAAGGCGTTCGGGTCTTCCGCTGCCCGCAAGACGAGTTCGGCCATGACTACCGAATTTGCCTCAGGCTCGCGGCGGCTGTTGGCGTCGGCGCTGGCTTGAAGCTGAAGGACAAAGGCCGGGCTGGCGTCGGATAGTGCGGCGGCTGGCAGTTGCGACAGGTTGGTGAGGCGCTGCCCGCTCTGGTTCATCTCGACGAGCCGCTGAGTAAGGACACGCTCGGCATCCTGCTCGCCGCGCTCGCGGACCCGATCGTTCTGGCCCGCGTATCGCTGCGCCTCTTCCCTGGCGCGCCTCTTTCGAGATTCCGACCAAGGCTGCTGATCAATGCGACTATAGAGCACCGCTATGTCGACGCGGCGGCCATCAGGCGCCGGCAAGCCCGTAGAGCGCTCTCCTACGATTGTCTGAGGGTCAATCCGGCGCCCCTGCCTATCGGTAAGCTCGGCGTGAAGGTGAACGCCGCGAGAAGCTGATCCGGTCTCTCCCACGCCAGCAACAGCATCATTCGGCGCGACACGCTGCCCTTCGCGAACCCGGATTGATCCATCGGCGAGATGCAGGTAGCGCGAACGGTAGCCGCCGGCATATTCGATCTCGACGGTATTTCCGCCCCCGTTGGAGCGGGTAACGCTTCGCACTGTGCCCTCTGCCATTGGATAGACAGGCGTTCCCTGCCTCATTCCGGCATAGTCGCGGCCAACATGTCCGCCATAGCTGCGCGGCGCACCGAACCTCCCGCCGGGAACGGTCGTCGAATCGACGCGCACCGGGGATCGCCATTCGGCTTCTCCTGGCGGGACATCGGGACTAGAGGGCGCTGCCCCCTCTGCAGTCGGCAGTTCGGCCACATAGGCCAAGTCTCGTGACGCTTGGTTGGCTTCCAACTCTCCGCTGATCAGGCGCCGCATCTGGGCTTCGTCATCGGCCCGGATTTCGTCCCCGCTCGCATCAAGGATCGCCCTCGCGCCTTCAGGGTCTTCTGCTTCGAACCGTTGACGAGCGCGGCCGATGTGAAAGCGGGAGCGTGTCGCGAGTAGCTGCTCTTGCCGTACAGCGTCGCCCCAACCGTTGAGCTCGGCGCGGCGGCTCACTTCGATGACGGCGTTCGCCATGTTCTCGGCCGCGATCTCCGGCTCTTCGGCGTGATCGAGGGCGGTCTCGATGGAGGCGTTCGCCCTCGCTTCGTGGCCGGTGTCGAGCGCGCGGAACTCCTCTGTGTCGGCATGCGATGACCAGCTATCGAGGGTCTGTCCGACTCGGCGGTCTATGGCCCGCTGAAGCATCTGCCGTGCCAAGGGGCTCGAGGCGTTAGATAGTATTTCCCCGCTAATCGTACGCAAATCCTCTTGGGCAGAGGCTAAGGCGCCGCGGACATTGACGCCGCGCGCGCGCCGGACCTGCTGGTCGAGTGGGCGGACGGCTTGCATAAGGCCGACATCGCCCCGTCGCGTCTCTTCCTCGGCCCGCAACTCTACAAGCCGCTGCTCGCCCTCGGCGAATCGGGAACCGGCTTGCCCCAGCTCTTGCAGCCCTTCCCCGATGGACCGTCCGACGCTGGACATATCCGGAGCAACGACGCGGGAAGCAGGCATGGGCTCGCGCCTGATGCGAGCGCCTTGGGTGATCGGGACGACTGCCATTACCCTGTCGGCCGGGAGAATTTACGATATTGCTGGGCGGCGCCCAGCGCCGTGCCGGCCATCGCCAGCCCGCCTTGGATCAGGAAACCCGTTTTGCGGCGCCGAGCAGCTTTGGCTTCCGCTCGGAAGCTGGCGGCGTTGATGTCGAAGCCGCGCATTTCCTGAAAGGTGTTGCGGCTGATGGTCCGAACATCCTCCGCCCCGATCATCGCCGTGTCGCCGCGCACATAAGCCGCCGAGCCGAATGTCGGATCCACGCCGTTGGCGGCCATTGAAGCCTGTTGCGTCCCCATCTCCTGCGAGACCTGGCGCTGATAGTTGAGATTTTCGGTCTGGCCCCTCTCGCGGGCGTCGTTGGCGCGCTCGCTTTCGATGCGGGCGTTCTGGTTTGCGGCCCGCGCTTCGTAGCCGGCCTGCTGCATGGCGAACACCGTTGAGGTGGCCTGCCCGACCATCTGCACCGCCGAGGCGGCCAAGGCCATAGTAGCGACTGGGAGGCACATCAGACCGCCCTCCCTTGAAGGAAGGGGCCAACTAGGGCATTCTCCGCCGCCATGAAGTTTCTCGCCCTCATCCTCGCGCTCGTCGCAGCAGAGCAATATCCAAGCCTCAGGTGTGACGCCGGGGACGAGCAAAGCAGGCGCGAGGCGATGACGACATTGGGCGGTGTCGCGCGTGAGTGCACCCTGCGCGCGGGCCGGCGGCTTGACCGGTCCAGAGCCCTCCCCGCCGACATTGCTGTTGCGGCGTTGGATGAATGTAGCGGCGCGATAGCCGCGGCGGTCGACGCCGCTAGCGACTGCCGGGGATCTGGATATCGGCGCCGGTTCACCACCTCGTTTCGATCAGGATTACGGGAGGATGTCATAGCTGAAGTGGTCCGTTTGCGGGCGAGAAGATAGCCTCTCTCCAAAACTCCCTGAACTCGACCCCGCCGAACTCCATCGTCTCGTCTCCGATCTCAAAGCCCCAGGCCATGAGCATCCTGATTGCCCGGCGGTTTCTGATGGAGACGTAATTCTCCAATCTGGCGAACCGGCGGTGCATGGCCTCGATAACAGGCGGGCCAAGGTCGAGGAGCTCCCTTGCACAATGGGAGGCTGCGTCCGTCGCCAGCATCCAGGGCCGCCCTGTTCCCTCCAGCGCGTTGAGCGGGGCAACGCCGAACATTCCCTCGGGTGAGCCGTCCACAAGGGCCGTAGACGCCAGCACGGAGCTTCGCAGACCCAATCGCAGCGCTTCCTTGGGAGAGCGGCCGTACGCCTCGCATTCCTCCCTATCAGCCTCCCGCATCCTGTTGGCGATCCGCCCGACATGGGCCGGGGAAGCGGCGACGATCTCGATCAAGTGTCCTGGCTCACAATGGGATCTAGGTAGATGGCGGTGATCGTCATCGGCGTTGGTTCGGTGGAGCGGACGAACAGCGTCGCTTCGCCAGCCGTCAGCGGTTCCGTCGCGGCGGTTCGCGCGCCTGTGAAGAGCGCCGTGGGCTCGCCGAGCGCTTCGGTTCCGCGCGCTTTGGTCGCATACATTTTGGACAGCCGGCGCCCCGCTTCGACTGAACCTATGCGGGTGTCGACGACTTGCAGCACGGCTTCGCCAATCATCTGCCGCTTGTCCCGAGGCCAGCCTTCGCGGGTTTCGAACATCAGCGGCAAGGTCTCGATTACCGCCTCATAGGGCAAGCCGATGGTAACGACCTCGTTCACGTCCTCCGCGAACTCGACCCGCCCGTCGCTTTCAACGGTGAGGCCAGTGACGACGAACCCATCGGCCAAGGCGTCGACGGTCGCTCCCGCCAGATGGGGGACGTAAAAAACGCTGGTCGGGGTCGCGGGCTCGAAGGTGGCTGCACAGTCCAGATAGCAGCTTTGCTTGACATCCTCCCACTTCGCCGACGCCATCCGCTCCAGAAACCGCCTTTCCTCCCCGTCGATCGTCCGCGTGACGATGAGATAGGGCCGGTCCTCGCCCCCTTCCCTGACCGCGATCACGTCCTCGACCGCCCCGTCCGTCTCGCACAGCGTCCAGCCCCATACTTGCTGTTCCTGCTGCCAGGTGAAGGTGGGCATCTTCCCGTCCGACCTTGCGGTCCATACCACGGACAAAGGCTCTTCGGCATAATCCCAGGCGTTGATTTCGTAGGACCGGAAAAACCCGGGAGAGAAGATCGACACGTCATTGGAGCGATAGCCGTCGATCTCGAAAGTGAAGCCCAGCGAGCGGACCTCGGAACCGATGGCCGGCTGATAGAAAATCACCTCGTCCAGGACCAGGGGTTTGAGCCTGTTCGCGCCTCTGCCCGATTGGCGGGGAACGCGGGGAGGCGGGCTGGCGGTGAGATAATCGGCGTTCGAACCCTTGATCGCGAAGATGGCATCGCCGGTCAGGGCAAGAAGGTTCTCCATCGGAACGAGGGAATGGACGCTGTTGACCTTCTGCGCGGCGATAGCGATGCTGATCGCGTCGCTCTCCTTGGACGGGCGAGCTATGTCGTGATTCTCGAAGTCGGCGGATTGGGACCCGAATACCGCGTTCGGACGCGCTCTGGTTCGCGCCCACCAAAGCCGCTGCTCGAAGAATGTCACGGTCGATGGGTTGTCGTCGTCGCCGGAGAAAGGATCGTCACCCGTGGGAGGCCCATCGGTGAAATCGAGAGTGAGATTGTCGTCGGTGAACATCGTTCCAATAGTCTCGCCGATATAGCCGTAAGCCTGCTCGTTGTCGGCGGCGTAGACCCGGTAGCGATTTGCTCCCGTGGCGGCGACCCAGGTCAAGACGTTCTTGTTGCGCTTCAGAGTTAGGTCGTTGGTCCCGTCGTCCGAGGTCGAAGCGCGGCTCTCCTGCCCGGTCGTGTCGTTTACCGAGGTGACGACATAATGCCGTGGCTGGGGGAAATAGGCGTTCCCAGAATTGGCGGCGTCCTGATTCGGATTGGTGACGGCAACGCTAAGGCTGGTCGGCGCCGCGATGGTCGGGCCGGTCGAGAGCGCGACATATTCCCAGTCCGCATGGCCGGAGCGGATGAGCTTGCTTCGGACGTGATCCAGGTGAGCGAGATAGAGGACGTCGAAGCTCTGGACGTAATCCAGCTCGGATAGCTCGGAAGCGTTGTAGGGCGTCGCCGCCCTGTAGATGCGGGCCACGCTCATGGGATGTGGTAATCCGGGTCGTACCAGTGGGGACCGCTCCCGCCTCCACCAACAGGCGGATCAGCGGGCGGCGGGACCACTGGCGGGACGGCCGGCGGCGCGGGCGGAGCGGCGGGCGCGCCGCTGCGGATGATGCCCCCTCCATCCGAAGCGAGCGCCGCATAGCCGGTTCCGTCAACGGGCACGGTGAAATTGTCGTCGTCGATCACGGTCACGGGAAGGACGCGGCCATTGAGTTCGATCGGCCCGTCGAGTTCCTGAAAGAACACCTCATCGCCATCCTCGAATCCGTGGAACGAGGCGGTGATCTGGACCGGGTCGGTGAGCGTCAGGGCCTCGACGGTGAGCTTTTCCTCCAGCACCATTCCGCCCAGCGCCGCCGGCCTCATGCTGGCCTGGCCCATCAGCAAGGCATAGGAGGCGTCCAGCGCGCCCTCGAAGGGCAGGAGCCGCTTTAGTCCATCGGTGATCTCGTAGACGAACCGCGTTCCGGGCCGTTTCGTCAGGCCGCCATATTTGAGGATGAGGACGTTCGTTCCCTGCCGGACAGCCGCATTGTAGGGGGCGATGTCGACGCGCCCCCATAGCTCCTCGGTGAGGACGCCCTTCGAGAAGTTGTGCTGTCCCGACCGGAAGGCCATCAGCCTACTGCCACGAAAGAACGCCGGACCGGACGAGCTGGGCCTCGGGGATAAAGTCTCTCGGGCTTTCGCGGTCGCGGTTCATGTCGTCGGCCTTGGCCCGCTCGCGCGCGATCTCCGCCATCTGGATCAGCTTGCCCTGGCGCTTGCTGTCCTTCTTGATCGGCATGACGACTCGGCTCGCCAGCTCCAGCGCCAGCGCGCGGGCGAACTTGGCTGAAAACAGATCCTCGGAAACGTCAGAGGTCACGAATTCGAAGATGGCGTTTTCCATGTTCGCATAGATCACGCCCCCGATCAGCCGAAAGGGTACAATGCCCTCATAGGAGCGGAGGCGGCCATAGACGGGATAGGATGGCGTTGAGCCGGCGCTGAAATCGGCGCCATACGGCAGCATGTGGCGCGGGGAGCGCATGTTGGCCGGGGCCTGATAGGCATAGGCCCATTCGGCGGCGCGACCATTGGTGACGACGGCTAGCGTCTGGCGGACAATCGCGAAGTCGTAATCGTGATCCTCCAGAAGCAACTCCAGCGCGGGCTGATAGGCCTCGGATAGCTTCTCGCCTTCAAATGAGCCGTCGTCCATCGCGTCGACCCGAGACGCCGGCAGCTCGTCGAGCGCCATGTTCCAGATGCCGAGACGGGATGTCGCCATGGCGGGAGATTAGCGCTGTGCGGGCGCCTAGGGCGCGGGGATGCACAGCGCCAGGCTCATGTCGTGATCCGGATCGCCTCGCCGTTCTCGTCGGGGACGATGCGAAAGCGGCCATTGTTCGAACCGCGAAGCACGAAGCTGACCTGTTCGTTCGTTCCAGCCGTGACTGTAATCGGGAAGGTCCAGCCGTCTCCGGCTATGCCGAGATCGGTGAAGGCGCCAGCGCGGATGCGAGCATGGGCGCCGCCTTGCTCATGATCAGCCACGTGGACGCTGACCTGATACTGCCCGGCCTTGGCGATGAAGCCGAAAAAGTCGCCCTCGATCGGACCTTCAAGCGCGATGACGTCGAAAATGCCGGCATCGCTCGCGACCAGCGCGGTTCCGTCCTTGGCGAACCCTCCCATCGCGGAATAATCGCCGCTGGCGAGGGCGGGGTCTGGATAGAGGTTCGGCATGATGCCCGCTCCTAGGTGATGTCGGTAATGACGAGATTGTCGACAGATAGGTTCGCGACGTTGCCCGCCTGTATTTTGTGATATTGTCCGGCGAGCGCGCCGACGCCGATGGTCACATCGTGAGAATAATGCCCGGCAAAGGTTTGGCCGCCTCCGGTAGTGCCGAGACTAACCCCGGTGACATCGGTTCCGATGTTAACACTGACCGAGCCGGCGATTCTGGCCACCAAGTCCCACTCAATGCGGTAGGTGCGCCCTTCGGCATAAGGCGCCCCTGCTCCCTCTTGGATGCACCGTTTGATCCCCGCCGCGCCGGAGCAGGCAAGCACCCCGCCACTGATCACGAAATCGTTGGTAAGCGTCCAGTCGGTGTCCGCATCGAACGTGCCGTTGGTGACGATGGAGGGGGGTGGCGCGGACGCATCCGCCCCAAGCCCTGCCCCAAGGAGAAGCAGGCTCATCAGACTTCGATGTAGACGAGCACGCCACCGACCGCGACGGCACCAGAGAGGTTGAGGTTCAAAGCCTCCCCAGCCACGGTCTCGAACCAGCCCACGGGGTTGAACGAGGCAGATGCCCCACCGCCCGCTGCGGCGATGTAGTGAAGCCCCGTCCTGTCTGCGCTGTCAGCCGAGCGGAATTTGGCATTGACGGCGCCCGCCCCCATCAAGACGTAGCCCAGCACTCGTATCTTCTTGGTCGCCACGGCCGCGACGATCTCATTGTTGCCGCTCGACGAAGCCGCGATCACAGCGTATTTCGGTACGAGTCCGGCCCCTATCGTGTCACTGGAGAGCGTTGCCGTCGTCGGTAGCGGGTTGGCCGCAGAGACCGGCGTGGCATCGCCGCCCTCGGCGCCCGTGACCAGGCCCATGAAGCCCGCAGCGCGGCCGAAGAACGACAGGATCGGCATCAGCGCGGTCAGTCCTTGGCCTTGGCGGGCCTGCCGGGCTTGCGGGGCTCAATGCCACCATCGACGCCGTCGATCTGCTCGGGCGTGTTGGCGACGACTTCCTCCAGCGCCGCCGGAGCCTCCTCTGGCGCGCGGCGGACGAAGCGGTCCCCAACCTGCTCCGTGCCGGGCGGAAGCGTCTGGGGCTGGGTCGCGCTGGGAGCATGGGGAGCGACAGCCGCCATGGCCAGGGGCTGAGCGCCGGTGTTGGTATCCACCGGGTCGGCGACGTTCTTGCCGAAGTCGGGCTCGGCCTTTTCAGGCTTGTCCGCCTTCTGGAGCCGTTCGAGACGCGCCTGAAGCTGCTCCACGGTCAACGAGCCGACCGGCGTCGAATCCGCCGGCTGCGGAATACCCTTGGCGTCGACATCGACGACGTCGCCGGGATAGCCCATATGCCCCATGGAGCCGTGGCCGATGAACGTCTTCTTGGTGAGAACCTTCTGCGTCATCATTCGTCTCCTTAGAAGCCGTGGCTCTCAGCCGCCGGGCGATCGGCCTGCGGGGTTTCGGTGCCGATGACGAGACCCGCCGTCACCTTGCCGGTCGTATAGTCCCCGACGTTGGTCGTGTAGCGGAAGCCGACATAGGCTTTGGACGTGGCGGGCATCGGCTGATCGATGACCCGCTTTCCCGCCGCGAGGTTGACGTTCGACGCGCCGTTGAGAATCGCGCCGGTTGAATAGAGCGAGACGACGTTGGTCGTCAGCGCCGTATTGTCCGCCGCGATGATCTCGAACGTGATGCCCGTGGCCGCGCCATCCGGCGTGAAGCTCGTCTCGATCTGGCAGAAGGCCCGCAGATTGCGCGTGCGATCGGCGCCCGACAGACCCGTCCAGAGGATCGCATCCGTCGAAACCGCGTCGGCGGTGATCGCCTGCTTGTCGGAGCAGAGCAGTTCCTTGTCCGTGTTCATGTCTCAGTCTCCTCAGGCGATAACGCGGGCTTCGTCGACGTTGAGCGCGTCTTCCGAGCGGATGGGGAGGCCGTCGAACGACGTGACCTTGCGGCCACCGATCGTCTCGAAGCCCAGAAGGCCCCGGCCGTTGCGGCTGTCGACCAGAGCCTGGCGGCGCAGCATGGCGCCGAGCGGCTTGGGCGCGTAGATCGCCGCGTTCGGCCCGGTCGACTTGATGCGCTCGATCGCCTGGACGAGAAGGTCCTCGAGGTCGGCGCCGGTCGAGCGATCCTTGGTGAGCAGCGAGAAGTCGATGTTGGCGATGCGAACGGCGCGCCGGTGATCGCCAACCGACAAGCCGGCCTCCCACTGGAAGAAGTCGGTATAGGCCGGATAGGGATTGCCGCTCTCATCGTAGACGAGATCGCCGATCGGATAGCCGTCAGCCGCCGGGCGCAGGTTCGAGGTCATGTCCATGTGGACCAGGCCGGCCTTCGTACCCTTGGGATAGATGCCGGCGAACTCGTCCAGATCCCAGTCGACGATCCAGATTGAGCGGTTGTCGGTGCCGGTGCCGCCAGCGTCGATGATATAGTCGCCGGTCGGGCCGTCGAGGTCGTTGTAGCGCGGCGTCAGGCCGGTGTACTCCGTCGATTCGACCATGCTGTTGCCGTAGAAGATGGTCTCCGCCATCTCATCGGCCATCGACTGAAAGTGCGGCTTGTTGAAGTTCATGCGGGCCTTGGCCGGATTGCCGCCGAGGATCGCCAGACCGCGATCCATCTGCGAGGCTGCGGCGAGCTGGGCAGACGCCTCGTCGAACGCGCCGACGGTGCCCTTGGAGCGCGGCACGCCCTGATTGAACCGACGCCAGGAGGCCGCGGCCTTGCTGGTGCGGACCCAGCGCCGATCGCCGGTGATGAGGTTGCCTTCGCGCCACGCCACGTCCTGCAGGATCGGGTGATCCTTCTCCATGATCTCCGCGATCTGGCCCTGCGATTCGCCCGCTTCGCCATAGGTCGCGGTGACATCGACCAGGGTCGCGAGTGCTCCGTTGCGTGCAGCCATGTCCTAGTTCCTTCTCACGTTTTCGGCTGAAATGCGGGGTCGTACATCTTGCCTTCCGGCGTCTTGGGCTGCGGGACGTGATCCCCCCGCTCGAAACCGCCTTCCGCGAGGTCATGCCCGATGCGGGCGAACACGCGGATCATGTCGGGGTGATTGCCGAGCCCGCTCTCATCGAGCAGCAGGCGAAGGCCCTCGCCCTTCTTCAGACCGTAATGGTCGAACACCCGCGCGGCGGCGGAGAGCGTGTCACCCTTCTTCGCGCCGCCGATGTCGGGGTCTTTCTCGAAGGAGTCGGCCCACTCCTTGCGGGCCTCGGCGGCCTTCAGCAGAACAGCATCGTTCGCCCGCTTGGTGATGGCGGGGATCGCCTTTTCGGCATAGGCGCTGACGAGCTTCTGAGCGTTCTCATTGCTGAGCCCCAGCTCGCGGAGGACGGGCTCGACCGCCGCGAACGTCTCCGTGTCGAACTCCATGCCCTCGGGGGCCTTGAGGTCGTATTTCTCGGGCGCGGCAGAAACGGGCTCCTTCTTGTCGCCGTCGCCCTTCTTGTCCGCTTCGGCCTTCGCAGCGTCGTCCTTGGCCTTGTCCGCCACCTTATCGGCATCGCCCTTGTCGCCGGCATCCGCGTCGCCCTGATCCGCGTCGCCGAGCAGCGTCTTGTCGACCGCATCCGCGTCGGCATCCCCGGCGTCTGCATCGTGACCGTCCGGCGCGCGCAGAAAGCGCCCAGCAGCGCACTCGGCCGCCGTCATCATCGCGGGGCGAAGCATGGTGCTAAGATCGTTCGGCGGGCTCTTCTGGATCATCATCGGTCTCCTTTGGGGTGGTTTCGCTCAGCACAAGGACGAGAACTTGCTCGATCGTCCCTCGCGGCAGTCCGCGCGCGGCTAGGCGAAGTATGTCCAACCCCAGAGACCTGTACCCTTCACGAAGGGTGTGTTCGGCTCCAGCAGTTGGCGACAAGATACCGGCCTGCCTGACGACTTCAAGCAGGAATGTGCGGAAGGGCTGTGCAAGGATTAGCTGGCGCATCGCCAAGTCGAGGGCGTTGGGTTTCACGGAATCAGCCTTTCCAGCATCGAACCGCTGCCCGTGTCGGCCTCGGACAGCAGGCGGGCGGCGTCGGCTCCGTCCTTGGCAGCCGGCATCATCGCGGCGATGCGCTCGGCCTGCTGAGCCGCCGCACGGTCGGCCCTGATCTTGTCGCGCACCTTGGGATCGCGAAGGCCGGTGGTCGGGGCGCCGGACCGCTCCCAATAATCGTGGACGATGGCGTCGGGATCGAGATTGTCTCCCGCCTCGGGGAAGGACGCGGCGAGGTTGCCGACGAAGCTCACGGCCCGTTCCGTCTGCGAGATGCCGAGCAGCTTCTGGGCCTGGGCGAGGACGGACGTAAAATCGACCTGTATCTCCTGGCCTTGGATGTCTGGCGGAGCCTCAGGCAGGAGCCCACCCCGCGAGAGGATGCCGAACATGCGGTCGAACGAGATTTGCAGGTCTTCCGTGTTGACCCTGTCCGTGACGGGGCCAAGCTGGGTCAGTTGCTCCTCATGCCGGCGGATCAATTCCTCCATGTTCCGGGGCTGCACCCCCTCCATGTTGGTGATCGCCATGAAGAGGTCGGCATAGGTGAGCCGATCGATGGCACGCTGGACGCGGTCTACCTTCGCATCCAGGCGCTCCATGACCTGAAAGGGTATTTCGTAAACGGGCTTGATGCCGACCTGCATGTCGACGGCCGCGACCGTCGTGTGCTGGCCAGGCAGCATCCCGACCCTGTCGACCGTGGGCGGGCCCCAGGTCGGCGGCTTGACCGCCATGTCCTCGGCCTCGCCGCTCCTCTTCTCCGCGAGCTGGAGCCCGCGAAGCGAGCCGAGCGCCTTCGCGCCCCTGCCCGTCCCATAGACATCGCCGCCCAGCGTTTCCCAGCGCGGCGCGGTGAAGGGCTGTTCGTGATAGCCTTCGATGCAGAGGAACTTCTTCTTGTTCTCCTCACCCGGCTCCCACTTCATCGAACGGAACCGCATTCCGATCTTGCCGATACGGCCGGGGATATATTCGGGGTTGGGCTCGATCAGCTGATTGACGGAGAAGGTGCGCTCGTAATGACCGCCGCTCCACGCCTCCTTGACCTCGCGGGTGACGCGGCCCCAGTGCAGCGTCTTGCTGTCGAACTTCTCGGCGACGAACCGCTCGACCATCTGGCGGGCGGTGAGCGTATAGGTTCGGGCGAGGGAGTCGGGCCGCTGGTCCTCGCCGGTCGAAATCGCATATTCGCCGGCCGTCAGGCTATGGTTGACGCTGATCGTCTCGCGATGGGGCTGGATGATTTTTGCCGCGGTCCCAAACGCGGCAAGCTCCAGATAGCTGGCAAGCTGGACCTCGTAGAAGTTCGACATGGCGAACGCGGACATGATGATCGTCCCAACCTCGTCCAGCCACGCTCGGACGGGGTAGAAGTTCATCAGATCCTCGTCGATTAGGGTCGGCTTCAGCCATGCGCGGGATCGGGAAGACAGGCCGGACAGCATCCCGTTCGCGCAGACCTCGAACGAGCGGATGCCGTGATCGTTGTAGCGAGTGACCTTGGCCGTGGCGCTGCGGTGCTTGCCCTTGTGGTTCTCGACGAGCTGCTTCGATCGGTGGGGGAGACAGAGACCGGCGATCTCGTACCATTCGGCGTCGTGCTCGCCGCGCTGCGCCATCATGCCCTTGAAGCGGTCATCGCAATATTTGCGCAGCTTCTCGTCGTCGGTGGTCCGGAGGGTCAGGGTGCCTTCGGTGGCCACCTAGACGCCCGTGATGTTGGTGGTGCCGGGAGCGCCCAGTGCGGATGGAGCGAACATGGTCGATGCGTAGCCGCGGCGCCTGCGGTCCCGATCCGTCAGGCGGGCGCGGATGTCGCCGGCGGGCTGTTTCGCCGCCTGACGCTCAACGGGCGTGGGAAGGTCTGGAGCGCTTGGCAGGCACATGCCGCTTGGATAGCGGCAGGATCAGGCTCTAGGCGGGGGGATGCACAGGGTCAGTCAGCTACCTTATTGGCCGGCATGAGCATGCTCACCAGCAGCAGTAGGGGCGCCAGCATCAGGAGGGTCCAGACAACCAAGGCGATCTTAAGCCATTCTGGCATGCGCGCACTCTACCTCAACTCCTCGTACCGATCCACCCCCGGCTCGCGATACCCATGGGCTCTCGACTGTACACAGCACGCATCGGCCTGCTGCTCCAGCACGATCTCGCCGTGGGCTCGATATTCCTCCACAGGCACATGCACCGAGCCCTGCCTGCCGTCTGGCGCGGTGAAGTCGGCGAACACCATCAGCCTGCCGTAGACGTCCTGCTCGCGGATGTTGCGGAGGGCTGGCATCACTGAGCGGCGAGATAGACGAAGATCGCTTCGAGCGAGCTGGCCTTGATGATGCAGAATCCGACCGGTGTCTCCGGATACCATTGCAACTGCCACATTTCGTTCGCTTCGTAAGCCTTGTCGCGCTCTGCTTCAGAGACCCAATCTCCACCACCAATCGGGCTCTCGTCGTCCTCTTGGACGGTCATATAATTGGAGAGGTGGTCGTTATGCGTGAGATGGAGCGACGCCTTATGAGGCGGCAGGGCTTTCTCGAAATCGTCTAAGGTCATGCTCAGTCCCTCAGCTCGGCGTAGCGATCGACAGGACCGCCCTGCGGGATATAGCTCAACGGATCGCGGTGTGCAGGCACGCGCGGCGCAACCGGCGCCGCAAAGGTGCAGGCGAGCGCATCGCCGTCATCGGGCGAAGGAAGCCCGCGCGCCTTCATATGCTCCTTCTTTTCGAGCTGGATCGCCTGCTCGTTGTTATAGCCGTACTCCGACCCGGTGAGGTCATCCTCTATCGCCTGCTCGTCGGGGATCGCCCCATTCGGAAGCCACGCCCTCAACGAGCAATACATCTCGGCTCGCTTGTTCGCGGTCCGCACCCTCAGGCCGGTCGACCATTCGACGTCGCGGCCCTTCCCGCCGAACCAGACTTCGAAGATCGGCGAGCCCGGCAATAGCTGACGAAGCCTGTCGATCACCGCCGCCCCGATATTGCCGGCGTCGACGAAGATCGCATCGGGCTTCCACATCTGAGCCTCGAGCGCGATATCGCCGGCCAATGTCATGGAATCGACCCCGTACCAGCGTTTCCACGGCCGGGTGCGAGCGTCGCGGCCGCACCGGATCGCTAAGGTCGAATGATCGTCGCCGAATCGCGCGCAATCCACGCCGAAGATGATCGGATCTGTAACGAGGCCCGGAGGGATGGCGCGGGTGCGCGCGGCCTGGGCAACGTCGGTGGCGATGAACTGCATCGACGACGCGGACGGGAACTGGCCAAGCACGCGCACCTTCACGAAATCGCTCTTGAGCCCGTAAGCCTCTATCTGGCCCGCGAGATACTCCTTGTTCGTCCCTTCAACGGTCCGGCTGTCGATCTGCTTCGCGCTCCAGCGGTTGCGATCCTTGCCGAAGCACTGCCGAAATCGGCCCGTGTTGAGCGTCGGGTTGCCGAACACGATCCAGATGAGTTCGGTGTCCTCGTCGGTCAGCGCCCCTTCCGTCACCTCCCACACCTTGTCGGCGATGCGGGAGGCTTCATCGAACAAAACCACGATGCGCTTGCCGAGGTTGTGAAGGCCAGCGAACGCTTCGGTGTTGTGCTCGGACCAGGTGACGAGATCGAGGCGCCAGCTATCCTCATGGCCGGGCATGGCCGATGACAGCTTCATCGCCGCGGGCTTGAACCAGTCGCGGGTGATCGCCAGCCGGTTCCACTTCATCACTTCCGGGCTGGTCTTGGTGAGAAGCTGCGGCTCGGTGTTGGCGGTGATCAGGACGCGCGTATCGACGCAAGTGTCGATCGCCCACTTACCGATCATGGCGATGTCGGCGGACTTGCCGATGCCGTGGCCCGATGCCCTCGCGATCCTGAGCGGCTGAAACCTATTCCGGCTCTGCAGATGCTCGGCGATCTCGATCATCGTCTCGCGCTGCCATGTCCTGGGGCCGGACTGGGGCAAGCGTTCCGTCTCCCACGGATAGGCATAGATAGCGTGGCCTAGCGGGTCGAATGCGTAGGAGCCGATATCGCGGGCAAGCTCTACCGCTGGGTCGGTTTTAGTCGCCATCACTCAGCTTTTCGGCGGCGCGGCGCCGAGCTCCCTCGATCTCAGCCGTCAGTCCGATCTTCTCGCCGCCAGAGGTCAGGTCGAGCTTGGGTCCGTACTTCCGCGGCGCGATCATCTGAGCATATTTGTGGCGCGTGTCGATGCGGAGCTTGCGATGGCCGAGCATGTCCTCGCGCTTGATCGTCGTCTTATCGCCGTCCTCGGTAACGGTCTCACCTATCTCCTGCTCGTCGGCGATGGCGAGCGTTTCGTCCATGATCGCCTCGACGCCGTTTTCCCGCGCACGCGCGACTTTTTCCATCAGTGTTTCGTCCGCGTAATACCAGTTCCAGAACGTGGCCGCCGCAGGCATTCCACCATCCTCACGCAGGATACGGCTCACGGCGCGTCCGCCGGCAAGCTCGGTCAAAACGTGCGCGACGATTATCCCGCGCTGCTCATCGGTGTAGGTGGCGGATGTTGCGGCCATAGCTTTGGACTCTACCTTTGTTCAGGCCGGCACAGGATGCCGCTGGACAGGGCGCTTGGGCCCAGATGCCTTCGAAGCGAGCCCAGCGCTCACTGCGAGCTTATCCGAGAACTGCCGAAAGTCCTCATCGATGATGCGCAGCAGCTTCGCCCGATTGTGTCCACGGACGACAGCCGAATGATCGCACCCCAGCCCGCGACCTATCTGAGTGAAGCTCGAATGCGTATATGTCCGCGACACCCACGAAATGGCGTGGCGTTCGCGCACCGTTTCCTGTCCAAGCTCATCGCCTCGCAACAGGCTGAGATGCGCTCGATCACCCTCCGTCACAAGGAAGATGAGTTGGCACACGATAAGCGGCGCGTTGCTGCACTCGGCCAGTGTATCCGGGCTCGCATAGCGATCGATCTGCATCAGCATGTCCTCTTTCCCCTGCTCGCCATTTACGCGTCTCCTGGAGTGTTTGGTGTGGTGGAAATGTCGCGGCTCGATCGGAAGCGCGAGGTGAGCCCGAACTCCTCGAGGATCGCTTTCGCCTGTTCTGGCGTGCAGCGCTCCGGCTCAGGAAGCAGGGCTTGCGGAACGGTTCCGCCCTCGCTCCTCACCGAATCGCGGCGCCAGCGCATCATCTCCTCCGTCTCGCGGACGATGGCGGGAACGAGCTTGGCGGGATGGTCGCAGGCCTCCCGGGCTTTTGCGCAGCCATAGGCCAGCACGTCCGCCGGCAAATGCTTGAGGGTCTGCCAGGCCACGGCAAGCCACTCGCCGCGGGCCTCCTCCGTCATCCCGACCGGGGCGACTAGGATCAGGCAGGCCGTCAGCTCATTGCGGAACTCTTCGCTCGTCGCCGGCTGGAGGCGCTCCAAAGACGCGGAGAGCTGCCCTTGTGGTCGGGCTGAGACCATCGGAGGGTTGATGTCTCCCCATGCCGTTTCCTGATCGTCCATTTCTTGGTCCTGTTTGATCGTGAGGTTCGAAAACGGTTATCCAACCCCGCTCGATGGCGAGGTCGATCATCTGGCCAGGTGGAAATCCATGCTCGGCTAGACCGGTCAGCTTGTTACAGAGCAGCGTGTAGGCTCGGTCGGTGAACTTGCCGCCCTTTGGGTGGGCCTTGCGATGATCGAGGAAGCCCAGCCATTGCTCGTCGGTGACGCCGTGGGGCGGTGGCTGACCGCGCCAGCGCTTGAGGTGTGCCGTGACGATCGCATCGACGCATTCGGCCAGGATTTCGACCGGCTCGCGCGCGGGGAGAGTATTAACTTCATGTGGTAAGAGATTAATTTTTTGGGTCTGGGTCTTTTTATCAAGAGAACCCCGTCCCAGCCTGTCACCGTCTGTCACGCCCTGTCCCGTGCCGTCACGTGACCGGGCCTTGCGCTCGCGCTCGTTGTGCCGCCTCTCCGCTAGGATCCTGCGCTCGGTCTCGGCCGTGAACAGCTCTTGTGCGACGGCCGCTAAGAGTTCAGGTGGAGTGCCCACCGCAGCGAGTTGCGCGACGAGGCAGGCGGCGCTCATATCTCCGACACCCCCCCAAGAGTGAACATGGGCTCGGGACGCGGGAGGAGAGTTTCGTGCTTCATCCGCCCAGCCTTTCAGCTAGCAGGCGCACGCGAGCGTCCATCGCCTTGTCCGCCATCATCAGTTTCTCGATCTGGCGCACGGCGTGGATCACCGTGGTGTGGTCGCGCCCGCCGAAGCGGCGGCCGATCTCGGCGAGGCTTCGAGGGGTCAGTGTTTTTGCAAGGTACATGGCGACTTGCCGCGGGCGGGCGACAATGCGGCTGCGGCGCTGGCTCGTCATCTCGATTAGCGGGATGGCATAGGCCTCCGCCACGCGCTGCTGGATGCGCAAAATCGAGGGTGGATGGGCGGCCGGCACGATGTACATGCCCATGAACCGATAACGTGCCGGCGGGCGCCAGCCAGGAAGCTGACTTGCGCGATGCGGGGCGCGGACCGCTATGTCGCAAGGAGCCTGCGCAGAGGCTTGCATCGCGGCGCGATAGGCCTCGTACATCACCCCTCCCCGATCACGATGACGACGGACCCGTTCTTGACGGGCTCGGCGAAGTGGATGGTGGGAGTGTCGAACATGTCGTCTCCCGTGCCCATTGCCAGGGCGATCCCATCCTGAAACGCCTTCAGGCTGGCGGCGGCATTGTCGCGATCGATCTTGTTGCGCGTTTTGGGATAGAAGGTGGCGGACCACTGAATCAGGTCGGACGTGTTCTCGGCCATGCGGCGGCCGCCCGCGGCACAGACAGCGCTGTAGGCCCATTGCTTATGCTTCTGGAACGCGCGGTGCTTCGCCATGTGATGCCCGCGGCCGTTGGGCCAGAGGATCTTGGCGGGAAATGGGAGCTCGAGGTTCATCCTATCCTCTGATGTGAGTGTGGACCTAGAGGTTGAGCGAGACCGCCTGCGGCGGCACGGCTCTGCTCGCTTCGCTCATCGAGCCGCTGCGCGTCTCGCCCCTCACGGGCGACGATCCTCTCGCAGCGCGCGGTCATGCCTCGCCCCAATCGCTGAGGGCGGCGCGCGCCTTTTTGGCTAGCTCATGAGCGGCATCGGCGTGCCCATCCTCGTAAGCGAGCAGAACGTCGTGATCCGAACCTTTATGAGGGTGCGGCTCCTTGTCCGGACCGGAATCGGCAATGTCCTGCAATGTGTCGACGAGCGCCTGTATCTGCTTCTCTCTGCGGTCGGCGAGGCAGCGTTGAACGAGTTCGGTTTCGGTCATGCTGCCTCCGAGAATTTGGAGGTCTCAGCCGGATAGTCCGACGCGCGCTCGAGGCGCTTACGACAGGGCGGAAACCATTCGAGGCGCGTCTCATCCTCGCCTTCGATCCAGACCAGCCAAGCATAGGCCGTGGCGGTTGACCCCTCCGGGGCCAACCGGCCCTTGTGCATCACGACTCGCTCTGAGAACTGCAGGACGAAGCTGGGCGGGTTCTTGCTGAACAGCCGTTCGTAGCGGCCCACGCCCTCCAAGAAGGCTGCGCGCACGATGACCGCAAAGCCGAAATCGCTTGTCGCGGTCATCCTGTCGATGAACTGCTCGGCGAGGCGGAAAGGAGGATTCGTGATGGTGTAGTGGACATGCTCTGGCGGAGGCCCGAACAGATAGTCCTCGACCGGATAGCCTACGCCATAATCGTGGATGTCGCTGGCCTCGACGCGGCGGAAATACTCGCGCAACGGCGCAACCATGTGACCGCGATTGGCCGCAGGCTCGCGGCAGTTGAGCTGGCCTATGTTTTCGCCACGGCGATTAAGCCATTCACACAGCGCGCGGGTCGCCCAGGGGGGCGTCGGGAAATCGTCCAGCGAGTCGTGCGGCTCGCTCCGCCGTTGCATAACCGCCGATGAGGTGTTCTGGCTCACGCCGCCCCCTTCAGCCGGTTGGCTGCGTCGCCACTCGTATCTTCGTCCCAGGCATCGCCGATCCAAAGCGCACCGATCGACACGACGACGATTGCCGTAGTCTTCAGGTCGAGTTTGAAGAGCACGACGCCGGCAACACAGACCGCTGCGGCCACGCAAAGGCCAAAATGCCGTGCCAAGAAGCGCGTGGCGCGGCTCATGCCCGCACCGCCTGAACGATCGGCTCGGCCGCGATGATCTCCAGCCAGTGGCCTGTCTTCTGGTGAGCCTTGCGGATGAGGTTTTCGTGCGGTCGCAGTTCGGTCGCCGTAGCCTCCCCGTCAGCCTCGGCCTCAAGGATGGGCGGGAGAAGCCTCGCCAGCGCCAGGCCGCCGTCATGGTCCGTGCTGCACTTGGCGCCGCAGGGGGCGGTGCGAAGGTTCGTAAGCGCCAGCACGCGATCAGCGAACCGCTCGCCCCAGTAATCGCAGGCAGCGAGAAAGGTTGGCATGTCCATGGTGGAGTTGCCCTTGGCGATGCGCTCCGCCTGATCCGCCGATTTGCCGATGATCCGCCCCAACTCGAAATAGGTGAGATTGTCGTCCGACTTGATCTTGAGCAGCACGCGCCCGGCTATTTCGACCGCGCGAGACGCGGAAAACGAACGCCGTTTGCGGCGGACTTGCTGGTCAGGCATCGGTATCTCCGGAAGCGTGAGGAAGTTCGGACGAACAGCGCAAAGGATCGAAGCCCGCAGGGCCGCGACCGCGCAGACGGGCGTGGTCGGAGACGAGAGCCTGGTCGGCGGAGCCGATGCGCCGGAACTTGGGTGCCACAGTCATGGGGCGGCCGGAGATGGACATGGGTTAGGCCGCGACCCCCGTTTCAAAGAGGCTCGTCTGGCGCTGGGCGTCCTCAATCCGCTGGCAGGCGATATCGAAATAGGCTTCGTTCAGCTCGATCCCGACAAACGAGCGGTTCATGCTCACGGAGGCCACGCCGGCGGTTCCTACACCCATGAAGGGATCGATCAGGCTTGCCGCGCCGCTGGTCTGGAGAGCGCGGGTCGGAAGCGCCACGGGGAACGAGGCGGGGTGGTCTGGGTCGGCTGTGGCCGGTACGCGCCAGAGGTCCCCCACTGCGCTGGCGGACTTGTCGCGAAGGGACCAGTCGGGCTTGGCCGCAAGTACGATCCATTCGCATACCGGCATGTAGGCGCCGGCCATGCAATTGAAGCCGGAGCCGCGATCCCAGATAATGACTTGCCTAACCGGCGCGTCGATCAAGTCGAGCGGGGATCGGAGGGTGCGTTTAACGACCCGCGGCTTGTGGTTGTAGTAGATGGCGCCCGAGACGACGCGGTACAGCTCGGCTGTGATCCGCCGCTGCCAAGTGACATATTCGGGATACGGCATGGCGTCATCGTGCGCGCCGTACCCCTTCCGGAGCTTGTCGCTGCCCCATTTGCTGCCGGCATGGCCGACTCTGAGGCCGCCCTTGCGCTCCATCCCCTCGCCGAGATTGTAGGGCGGCGACGTGAAGGCGATTTCGCTCGATCCGTCGGCGAGTGTAGGAAGGATTTTGCCGCAGTCGCCCAGATAGAGCATGGCGCGTCCGATTTGCTCGACGCGGCCCATCTACTCCTCTCCCCGCGCCGGATCGAAGCGCGTAGCGACGAGACCGCCTTCGGGCTCGGCCCGCAGGGCGAGAGCCGGTTCGGCGAAGCCGCGCGGCAAAACAGGGTAGTCCCCATAGGCTATCTTATGAGGGTCATAGTCGAGAGGCTTCGAACGGAAGCGACTGAGGGCTCGGAGGACGGCGGCGAGCATCTGTCAGGCCCTCCCCTGCCTACCGAGCAAGGCACGCCGCATACCATCTTCGATGAAGATGTAGCGGAGACCGCCGAGCTCGACGTGGGCGAGGCGCTCGAGCGGGAGCGGCCTGACGTCGACCTCCCTACGGGCGGCCCCTCTCTCCTTGTGGGGGGTCACGACAGACCTCCGGGGCGGGAGATTGACTCCCCCGCCCCTTTGGCCATCCTGCCGCTGTTGAGACCAGCAGGAGAGGTGATATGGCGATTACCGATGGGCCGGGCGCCACACCGGCCGACACCTATGCCATGGTGTGGGACATGGCGAAGGGCTTCGCGATCCTCGCCCGAACGGCGGCGCCCAGCAACCCTAGCCATGCGAGGGACCTCCTTGGTGTTGCGTCAAGGATGCGGGACCGCGCACGGGCGATCGAGCGCGACGAGCTCGCAGACTATCTGGATGCGGCCTGCCAAGTGCTCGCGCTGCGCGAATCGGGATGATGCGGAGCATGTCAGGGTCGAGCGTACGGGGATCGAGCGCACCCGTTTCCAGCTCGGCGAGCAGACGGGGATAGTCCTCGGGGAACCAGCCGTTCTCGTCCATCCGCTGGATCTCGTCGCGGATGGCCTGCCGGCTCCTGTCCGCAGCCGCCAACTCGACGCATTGCTTGAAGGCCAGAGCGAACAATCCCGTCAGAGCGAGACCCGCTGCCGCATAGGGGATGGCGGCGGTCATGCCGGCAGCCCTTCCGGGGAGGAGGGCGCCCCGATGTTAATCGAAGTGGACTCTCCTCCCCTTCCGGTCGTACTCAGTGATTTGGGAGCACTGAGACAAAGGATAGGGGAATGGGCCAATTTGATGTGCTGGGCGAAATGCGCCTCATCACGGAATCGATTACTTCTGGCATATATGACGCTCTCTCGAAGCTGTTGGTCACCCGCGACATTTCGAAAGAAGCGGCCTATCATATTTGCGATGTCCTTAATCACCGGCTTGATCTCCAACTTGAACACTCGGAATCCCGAGAGCTGCTTGACCAAACCAAGAAGCGATTGCTTTCATTATCGGCTTGCGCGACCACACCCTCTCAGCGGTGAGGCGCAGGACGCGGCGAAGAACCGCGTTATTTCGGTCAATGCGCTCCAACTCCGACGCCAGCGCTTTGAGCAACTCGCCCTGCTCAGCAGTCTTGTTCATGGTGCCGCCTTTCTTATCAGGCCCCCTTCGGGCATGGATGCGCGAGCGCGGTACCTGCCGGTTCCCACGCATTCCCATTGCTGTAAGCTAAGCCCCCGGATATGCTGCATTTCGGACACCGATTCGGTGCGAGGAGTACGTGTATGCCGCGCAACCAAGTCATTCGAACGATCGTCACCAAGCAGCCGGCGGACTTCGAAATTCCCGACGACGGGATCGCCTGCATTCGGGTCTACACGGCGGAGGGCATCGTCGAGATATACTGCTCGCCTCACATCCTGCTCGCCGGCTCGGCCAAGGCGATGCGCGCCATTGTCGATTGGCAAACCCGACAGAGCGATCCGGTTCGGTTTCGGCGCGATCCCGAGGGAGGGTGAGCGGAGGGCGGTCACGCGGCGCGGTCCTGGGCGCCCGCATCGGACAGTTCGGAGCGCGGCGTCCACGGCTCGACCTGTTCGAGCAAGTCGATTTGCTGCTCAGTCAGGCCGCCTAGAACCGAATGTCGCCAGCCGGTCTTTCGGAGGATATGAATCGCTAGCGGCCTGGGCGGGATACGGTTCCCGCTCAAGATCATGCTCGCATAGGATTGGCTGATGCCGGCCGCCTCGCGAAGGGCATTCGGGGTGGGCTGTTCCATCCTTCCTCAATCACATACTGTGATGACGGATGCAACCGAAAAATATCACAGGCTGTGCGGTGAAGCTGGGTTCACAAAGTGCGATAGTCGGCCCATGTCGACGATCGATAAAAATGCTGGCCCGAACTACCTGAAGGCGTGGCGCGAGTTTCGAAAGCTTACCCAAGGCGACCTTGCCGAAAAGGTCGGCACCAACCAGAATATGATCGCCTACTTAGAGAGTGGCGAGCGCGGTCTTTCGGCTAAGTGGTTGCGAAAACTAGCTCCTGCTCTGGAAACTACGCCAGGGCATTTGCTCGATCACGACCCTAACGAGCTTCCGGCTGACATCATCGATATTTGGATGCACGCTGACGCCGGACAGCGCAGGCAGCTCACCGACGTTGTTCGCGCGCTCGTCCGCACCGGCACGGATGATTAGGCATGTACGCCGCGTCGATCGCGCTCGTCTTAGTCTTAGCCCATGTCGCTGGCCTCGCTCAGGCGCCCGCCCCCGCCGTTGACGTTATGGTCACGGATGAGACTATCGCCGCGTTGACTGACGCGGAGATTGAGCGACATGCTGGGGAATGGTTCGTATTGCCGACCGGCGAAGGCGGCAACGTCATGGAGCTCGAATATGCGGGCTACCTGAGGCAACTGAGAGATCGCTCACCCGAGCCGCAACTGTGGATGCGCATCAACCGCTCCAGAGATCGCAGGGTACAATGGCGATTTGAAATCAATCTGATTCGGTTCCTGTGCCGATCGCGCGAGCTACGCTGGTTGTCGACGACTCGCTATCTTCCAGACGGCTCAATTCATTCAAGCCAACGATACAGCGGCTATGACAACTCGCTCGAGCACGCGGTTCCCAACAGCTATGGGGACATTGCGATGAGGTACGCCTGCCCCTCCGCATAGGCCGGCCCAGATCCTAAAGCCCAGATTTCAGCGCGCAACAGACCCGCCGGGGACACTCGATTCGCGGAACATCACTTTTTGTGATTTTCCCTATTGCATTGTAAATCACAGTGTGTGATACCTCCTGACACACAGGAGGCCGATATGCAGACCCCAACCCCGATCGACATCGCCAACGCGCTGGAGGACTCGGCCATCGGTTTGGCTGAGGCCCTTACCTCAGCCGCGGCCAGGCTCCCTAGACTACCCAAGGCGCGCGAGCCGATACGGTCTTGGCCTTTCTCAACTGTGCGGAAGCCCTGCGCCGCGTTGCCGCGCGTCGCGACAATGAGCCCACCCCCTTCTGAGTTCCGGACCCTGCCGCGCCATTCGCCCCCCGGCGCGGCAGGGCGAGGATGAAGTCGAGGATTGATTACGGAGATTTGAGATGACGACCGAAGCCATCGAACAGCGCGACGTGAAAGCCATCGCCGACAAGCTGACCGCGAACGAGTTGAAGGCCCTGCTCCAGCTTCGCGAGGACGGACGCGGCAATTACGATCCGGCGCTTACAAGGGCTCGGCAGTCTCTTGAGCGCAAGGGACTGGCCGACAGTCCGATGATGCTCGGCTTCGGCGGCGTAAAGCTCGCCTGCGTCCAGAAACCGACCGAGCTTGGTCTCGCTGTCCGCACGTACCTGGAAGCCTGACATGTCCCGCTCTCAGCAACCGGACGAGACACTGGGTGATATTCTTGTCGAGGCTCTCGCGAAGAAGGGTTTGGCGCCTCCTGCTTCGCAGGACCGCGTCACCGATGCTCCGCACCGAGCCGCTGAAGAAGCGTCTCGGCCCTCCGGGTCGGTACCGCATGGCGCGCTGGCACAGCTTCCGCGCAAAGCCGACAACCTTCGCTGCGCTGCCAATGCTGTCCGTGATCGCCAGGATCGCGAGTTGTTCGCTGGCAAGATCGCCGTGACCTGTGATGCTACAGCCGATTGGCTGGAGGCTGTCGGGCCGGTTGTCGGTGGTCTTTATGATGCCCTGACCCAAGCCCGCGCTGCGATAGCCTCGCTCGGTGAGTTTGATCTCGGCGGCGTGGACGTCCCTGATTTCTACACCGGCGAAATTGTGGGCCAGTACGGCATCCGCGACGAGCTGCTCGGCAATATGGACGCTGCCCTCGCGTCAGCGGCAGGCGCGCGCAGCGCCGAGACCGGCACGGGCTCGGGTCCGCAGGACCGCCAGAGCGGCGATGCCGAAGGCAGCGCGACGCCCAGCCCTTCCCCGGAGAATAGTCATGACTGAGAACAGGACAGCGTGGGCGGACATGCGGTGGAAATTGGAACGCATGGAAGGCGTCGACGAGTTTGCCAAGCTGAAAGGCGAAACGCTGGCGGATCACGAAGGCTATTATCGCACGAACGACGGCGGCTGGATCGTCTCTTTCAAGGGCAAGATCTCCGCCAATGATGACGTTGACGATGGCGGGCAAATCTGTGTCGTCGCGTTCAAGGGCACAGCCAAGCGCGGGCAAGCCTGGAATGCTCCCGATCCTGTCGGCATGGCCTTCGCCCGCCTGATCGCCGCCGCCCCTTATCTTTACGAAGCGCTGAGAGAAGCCAAGGGCCTCGCCGACATGGCGGTCATGTCCGACGACCAGGAGGGCACACCTAGCGACGATCAAGCGGTGCTGGAAAAACTTCGCGCGCGGATCGATGCCGCCCTCGCCAAGGCGGAGGGCCAATCCTGATGTCCTCCGATAGCCTTAGTGCGGCCGACATTCGCGCTGACTTCGTATCACGGCTTGCCGATATCGCCGAGGCCATTGGCTGGCAGGCCGGCGTTGGCGGCGCCGAGACGGCCGGCATGATCATCTCGTATCTCGCCGCACATCCGGAGCAGATCGAAACCGTGCTGGAGCACGGCATCATCGACTTGCCCGGCGATTTGTGGGCGGCCGGCCGCTTAACCTGGATGGGCATGAACGGGCAGGTCGTCAACCCGCAACAGGCCAGCTTCGCCCGCGTGATCCGCAAAATGCAGAAAGGCCACCCATGACCACCCCTCTATCCATAGCCGATGTACTCGCCAAGCTGGAGTCTCTCAATGCCGAGGCGACGAAAGGCCCGTGGAAAATAGACGGCGGCAACGATGTCTGGGCGGCCGACTGTAAAATCGCCGACACTGACGACCCGAAACAGAACGAACGCTATCGCAAACTGTCCCGAAAGGAACGCGAGGCCAACCGCAGGCTGATCGTCGTCATGCGGAACGCCCTGCCCGCGATCCTGGCCGCCCTTGCGAGGGAGCAGGGGAGATGAGGGCGACTGATTCAGGGCGCGTCGGCAAGCCGACCGGGCTCTCGCAAGCCGAGACCCAAGAAGGTCTCGGCCCTGCGGGCTTCGATCCCTCGCGCGTTGGTGTTCGATGTTCAGACGGCGACAGGCCCGCGCGAGAGCCGGGGGGTGTGGAGTGCGGGCGCTGCGGCTGCATCTTCATCGGCGAAGAATGGCACGAGTTCTGCGCCCTTTGCATCACCAGCGTGGCGCGTGAGATCGCTGCCCTACAGGGCCGCCTTGTAATGAGGGAGCCGGAGTTCCCCTGCGATAGCGATCGAAACCCGGAGGGCCGAGACGCCGAAGAGCGGCTCGGTGCGGAGCATGAGAGCGCGGGTCCGAAGGACATCGCCCAACCTCCATCGGGACAGTCCAAGTGACCCCCCCCGATCCCACCCTAGACATCCGAGCACGCTACGAAGCCCTCATCCAGGAAGCGATGCCGTTCGCCCGTCTCGAGGTCGCATTCCTCAAACAGCAGGGCGACAACCTTTCCGACGAGGGCGCTTGGGTTCGGAACATCGCCGCCGCCTACGCCTCGTTCGCGCTCATGCGCGGGCAGAGCATTGAGCAAGTCGCACTCCGCCATCTCCAGCCCGTCACCAAGGATATTGCGGCATGACCGACGGCTTCAACGATTGGCTGGATCGTGTCGCGGATGGCGAGAAGCCGACAGTGGCGAGCTTTGCGCAGTCGGCGATCACCGACCGGCCGAAGCGCATCGAAACCCGCGCCCGCCCGCCCATGAACAAGGGCATGTGGCCGCCGAAAATATGGGCCGAGATGCAGGCAATCAAGCGAGGCGAACGTGACTGATATCCAATCCCAAACAGGGGTGAGAAAAGACAGGAGGGCGGCCAGTGGCTGAGATGATCGAGAAAGCAGGTCGAGCGCTGCTCGCGTCGACGATCGGCTACTTGTTCGAACAGGACGGCTACCCGGAGCGCGATGCCGATGCCGCCGTTCGGATAGTCCTGACCGCCCTCCCGGCGCCGAATGAGGCGATGATCCGAGCTGGTGACGAGGCGCAAGACGCGGCCGCTGCTGCCCGTGCCAGCGACATGATGATGTTCGAAGCTGGCTTCATCGCCGCGATCCAGGCCGCTCTCTCTGAAGGAGATGGGGAATGAGCCATCTTTGGAATTGCCCAACGGATTGGGAGGCGCGAGGCCGAGCGCGGGATGATGCCGAGTTCGATCTTCGCTACGGCGGCGGTCGCTACGACTATCGCAACCCCTACGACTGCGACGAGGCCAACGACGCCTATCAGCGCGAATATCGCCGCGAGGCCGAACGGCTTGAAGAAGAGCGGGCGATGGAACGTGCCGCTGAACGCCGCCGTGAAGAGGCTCGGCAGGAAGAAGAATACTGGATGCGGCAGGCGGAGCAAGAGGCTCAGCAGCGCGCCGACGAAGATGCCTACTGGGCCGAGCAGGAAGAGATGGCGCTCCAATCTGCTCAGGCCGTTGGCGAGTTTGCCGCCGCTCTCTCCCCTAACCAGTCAGATGCGGAAGGGGTGGATAAGTGAGCAGGAACAACAGTTTGGCGCATTGCCGCTGTCGCGGCAACCGTGCCGGCGCCCCTGCGGGGCTGAGCCCGCAAGCGGTCTCAGGCAAAGCCGCTCGTCACATTGCGCAGGCCCTGCACGACTATCGCGGCCTTCTGGCCTTCCTCTTCATCTTTGCACTGATCCTCTTTTCATAGGAGCGCAACCATGAGCGACGAACTGATCACCACCCTCGACGAGGCCAAGGCGGCTCTCGACGAAGATATCGCAACCATTCAGAGCACGGTGGATTTTTACTCCCGCCGCTCCGAAGACGCCAAGCGCGACCTTCGAGAGCATGAAAGCAAGCTCTGGGCGCTCAAGCGCATTCGCCGCCGCATGGACCCGCCCGTCAGGCTGGAAGCCGTTGCCGCCAGCGAGCCTGAGGCCGCGTGATGGCCACGGTCAACGAAATGCTGGCATCCGTGGCCGCGTGCCAAGAAATCGCTGAGGCTCACCTGCCTGATTGTCCAGCGACCTTCCACGGCACCGAATATGACTGGGCAGTCCAGCACATCAAGCGCCTTCGCGGCATCGCTGCGACCGCGATTGGGCAGAGGGAACCATGATCACCGCCGCCAGATGGGACAGAATGGTCCTTCGCCCGGTCTTGGGGGAGGACGGCAAGCGCCGCCATTGGGCCGATGAGGCGAGCGCGAGAGCTGAACTATATGGCGCATCGCCGCGCGAGCTATTCAGCTTCTTCGAGGTCGAGCCGGTCGACCTGGATGCCTATTGGGCAGCGCTGGATCGCGCTGACTGGTGGTGGTCCATGGCCGACGACGGCGGGGCATATCGCGCCGGAGCGGCCGAAATCGGCAAGCTCGAATGTCAGGCGCTGTTATCGCCCGAACACGCGGCGACGTTTGCTGCTTTCCAGAGACACTATCACGCTCCGCCCGGCACTCGCGACCAGATTGCCCCAAAACCGCCTCGCGATAGCGGCAGGCTCCCGCAGGGCGAAGACAAGCGCAGCTTGGCTGAGTGCGAAGCAAGCCAGAGCGGCGGCGAAGCCGCATCGCCCGGAGACAATCCATGACCCTTTCGGCCCTCATGCTCGAACACGATATAGAGCGCATCGACGACAGTTCCTTGGCGCCTGCCGGCCGCTGCGCGCCCGTCACCGCGTGCTCGCCCTGCGGGCCGAGCCGCCAAGGGGCGTCTCGTCGCTCCGCGCTTCGCCCGACTGGCGCGGGGAGGCGATAATGGCCACCGTCATCTCTCCGCACGAAATAGCTCTCGCCATCGGCAAGCGCGAAATGCTGATCGATGACGTGACGCAAATCGCGCAGCGCGTCCCCTTCATCGAAGTGGCGCCGGCTCGGCTGTTCGACCCTGGCTTGCTGTCCGAGCTCGCGGACGCGTCCGACCGGCTCGCGGCCAAGGTCGCCAAACTCCAAGAGGCGCAAGGTGCTGATCGATGAGCCGCATGAAGGCTATTTCCAGATCCGTCTCCGCGCCCGCGGGCCTTGGGTTCCCGTCCGCGTCTGGCTCGAGGACGGGGAGCGCGACCCGGAAACGTGGGAGCTGCTTTCGGACCAGCGCTGGCTCGCCGAATGGGCGCCGCGAACCGACAGCGCGCGCCTGTTTCCGGTCAGCCCCTTTCGGCTCCTCAATGTGCTTCACCCCATCTCAAAGGATGATTTCCAATGGCTGCTGATACTCAGGTCGATCCCGCCCTCTTCCCGCCAGCGATCGGCAAAGCCGTCGTCCAGGTGATGAAGGCGCTCGGCACCCTCGCCAAGGAGCGGGAGAACACATTCGACCATTACGAATATGCCTCTATCGACGATTTCATTGAGCACGTCCGCGGGCAGTGCGCCGACGCCGGACTGTTCATCATCCCGAATGAAGCGCGCGATGCCGAGACTCAGGAGGTAACCAAGAAAGACGGCAAGCCAATGGTGGTGTGGTCGTCGCGCTTCGCCTTCACCCTCGTTCACGAAAGCGGCGCCGCCTACGGGCCGATATTCAAGTCCGTCAGCGTCCAGTTCAATGGGGCGCAAGCCGCCGGCTCTTCGCAATCTTATGCGATGAAGCAGCTCTTTCGCGGGCTCTTCCTCATCAAGACCGGCGACAAGGACGATCCCGACAAGGAGAAGATCGAGATCGCGTCCAAGGGCGAGCAGCAGACTGACCTGCAAAAGCTCGCGGGCAGCATCCGCAAGAAGATCAGGGAGTCCGGCGACATCGCTTCGCTCGGCCTCGCCTGGAATGACGCTGAGATCGACCTGGAGCTGATCCGAGGCGCATCCGCCACCGCCTACGAATTCCTCGAGAAGGAATATTTCAACCGCAAAACCGAATTGGAGAACGCATGAGCAATCGGCTTGACGCGCTGACCGTCCGCGAGAGCGACGGCAAGAGCTACTGGACGCGCATCGGCGTGGCCTTCGCTAACCGCGAGGGGGCGGGCTTTATGGTTAAGCTCGACGCCATGCCGGCCAGCAAGGACGGGCAGTACATCATCCATCTTCGCGAGCCGCGCGAGAACAGCAGCCAAGGCGGCGAACGACGGCAACAAAGCCGGCAGCCCGCCGCTGGCGATGACGACTACGTTCCCGGCTTCTAATGCTGGCCAGGTCCGCCTTTGAACCTCGGGTGCAGAATTCGCATCGAGCCGATGAATGGAAACGGTGTGAGCCTTTCCTGAAATGGCTGCGCGGGCGGTCGTGCTTCATCATTCAGCAGGACCCAAAGCACGTCTGCCGGGGCAAGGTCCGCGCCTGCCACTTCGATCCGTGGGGCGACAAGGGCATGTCGACCAAGGCTAGCGATTCCGCGTCCATGCCGATGTGCGACGGCGCCCATGAAGAGCAAACGGACGTACTGGGCTGGCCGGAGTTCCAGCGGAAGTACGAGTTCGACGGCCGCGATGTCGTCACCGCCTATTGGCTCGAATGGCTGACCAACACGCCCATGGGCAGAAAGTGGGAGCTCGATCATGCGTAACGAGCAAGATCTGGATATGGCGCTCGATCGGCTCGAGGAGGCGATGGAGGCCGCCGCAGAGGCGCGCGCCCAGGTCGAGGCCCTGGACGAACGCCGCAAACAGGTCCTCGCGGCCATGGTCGTCAAGCACCGCGGCGCCGGCAAGGGGATCGGCGAGGCCGAGCATTTCGCCCGCGCCGACGAGACGTACAAAGCCGCCGCCGCCGAGTGGGAACTGGCGAACTACGACTACCGGAGAACCGACGCAAAGGCCGAGGGCAAGCGCCTGAGGTTCGAGGCGTGGCGCACGGTCAACGCAACCGAGCGGGCGAAGATGAACCTGAGATGAGAGGATAGAAACATGCCAATTCCTGAGCCCCTTTCCCCACTGGCGCAAGCAGTCGTCTATGCTGCTCAGAAGCTGGGCTTGATTCCTGGCAGAACCCCGCGCGAGGTAGATGAAGCCCGCCGCGCGGAAAGTGAGCGCGCACTCGCGGCCCTCGCCCAAGCTGAAACACGCCGAAGGTCCGAGCTGATGGATGAGGCGCGGCGGAGAAATGGAGAAGTGGGATGACGACTGATTCAGGGCGCGTCGGCAAGCCGACCGGGCTCTCGCAAGCCGAGCCCCAAGAAGGTCTCGGCCCTACGGGCTTCGATCCCTCGCGCATGGAACGACTGACACAAGCGCTGGCGCGAGTCCTCGCAATTGCCGTTGGCCTGCGCGACGATGCGCCGCCTAGCGCGTATCGGCCTTGGCACCGCGAAGCCGGGATGGCGGTGAACTTCTTCAGCAACTACTTCGCCGAGACTTCCGCGCGCGAGATTGTGAAGCTGCGGGCGGACAGCGCCTATCAGAGCCGCTTACTCATCCGCGTGCGAGACGCGCTGATCAACGTGCGCGACAAGATCGAGGACGAAGGCGACCGCTCCTATTTCGGCAGCACGAACGATGCGGACGACTTCCGGGAAGTGGTCGAATCCCTTGATGCCTTCAAATGGGATCAGATCATGGCCTCGGCCGAACTGCCGGACCTCTACGCAGACCTGCGCGCACTTCGAGAGAGAGAGGTTGAGCTGGGGGCCAAGGTCGCGGCGCTGATGGGCGCCCATGGCGAGATAATCGACACCGAGCATCACAGCTTCGCGCCAGAGTCCAAGGCCGTAACGATAGCCCGTGCAGCGCTGATCGCCTCGCGCGATAGCGATCGAAACCCGCAGGGCCGAGACGCCGCAGAGCGGCTCGGTGCGGAGCATGAGAGCGCGGGTCCGAAGGACATCGCCGAAACTACCTATTCCTCACCCAAGGACTCCTCCAAGTGAGCGACGATAAGCTGAAACCCTGTCCGTTTTGCGGTGGCAAGGCGAGCATAATCACCGGTTACAAATGGCGCATCGAGTCGATAAGCTGCCTCACTTGTTGGGCGACAATGCCAGGCGAAGACGACCCTATCGGCCGTTGGAACACCCGCCCTCCCCTATCCGGAGGGGACGCGAGGGAGGCGGTCAGGCTTCTGAGGCGGCTCACTTACAGGGGTTATACGAGCGGCGGGAGAGCCGGATTTGACGATGAATTGTTGGACGCCTGCGAGGCTGCGGAAGCCTTTATCACGCGCTACGACGCCGCCCTTCCCAAGCCATCCGAATCCACCCCAACCGGCAACGAAAGCTTGCGGGTTCGATCGTCCGAAGGTGCCGTCCTCCCGTGCGATGTAAGGCTACCGCCCGCGATGGAAATTCGCGCTGGCGTCCGGCTCGCTACTCTGATGGAGGCTATCGAGCACCGTCGCGAAGCCGGGATCGTTCACTTCCGGCCCGCATCCGAAGGTGCCGGGGAAGCGGGGCTGCGGGCGCTTCTCAAAAGAGCTCGGCGCTACGTCGAGATTCCTATCACGTTGGCCGAGATGGAGCCCGCGATCGAGAACCAAACTGTCGCTCCGACATGCCGCACGCTTCTTGCGGAAATCGATGCCGCCCTTTCCCCATCGCCCACCATGCCTGCAGCCACTTGTTTGCACGATATGCAAATAAGTCCGGCGGGAGATGTCGAGCAGCGGGCGCGGGAGTTGCTGGCGGCTGAATATGAGGCGGCTGGGCAGCCGAATACCGCTCAGTGCATGCGAGACGGGAGGATGAATTTTCTCCCAGCGCCCGAAGGAAGAGACATAGCCCTCCGCGCCATCCAGCGCGCCTACCTTCAGGGTCAGTCCGATAGCATCGTTCTGAGCGGCTTGGCTGATATTACACCCTCACCTGACCCAGTATCCATGCACCGCCGCGCGCTGGCGCTGTTCGTACAAGCTCACGATGGCATTTCCGCCGACAGTTACGACGGGATCGAGCCTCGCTATGTGGCGCTGCTGCAAGAGGCGGCGAGCCTCGCGAGTCTGGCTGACCCAGTATCCATGCCGCCCACCAGGCTGTGCTGTCTCTGTGGCGAGACCAAACCCGCAACCGAATTCAGCAACATGCACGACGGCGATCAATGCAAGGAGTGCCGGAAATGGCCGTGAGTGATGACAAGAGCGCCCGGCCACCATCCATGCCGGGGGAGGTGCGGGATGATTGACGAGCAGACCGCCGCTCTCTTCTGGAGCAAGATCGATAGGCAAGAGCCGGACGAGTGCTGGCCTTGGCGGGGCCAGACACAGGGGAAAGGTTACGGCGCCTTTCACCACAAAGGCACCCTCCGCAGGGCCACTCACATCTCCCTGGAGACGGACGGGCGCAGCAGGCCCACCGAGGCTCATTTTGCTCTGCATTCCTGCGATAATCCGCCTTGCGTGAACCCCGCGCATCTGTGGTGGGGGACGCAACTGGAGAACATCCAGGACGCTCTCTCCAAGGGGCGGCTCAACAATCGAGAGCCCACCCATTGTAAGAACGGCCACCCCTTCAATGAAGCAAACACTCTTCGGGTCGTCTTCCCGGATGGGAAGAGAAGGCAGCGGTGCCGAGCCTGCGCGCTGGAATCTACTCGGCGCGCCAGAAGGAAAAAGAAAGAGGCCGGAATTATGGGCCTTTCTAACCCCATGCGCCGAATGCTGATCGCAAGCTGTCCTGACGATGCCACCGGCGAAGAAGGTTGCGGCGTCGAGCTGACCACCAGTCAGCTTTATGCTGCGGCGCGAGCACTCAAAAGGCGCGGCCTTGGCGAAGTGACTGGGCCAGGCGGCTCACTGCCCGGAATGTACTGGAACAACCGCGACGGCCTCGCCAAGCGCCTCGACCTCATCCCCCAAGGGAGCCCGTCATGATGGGAGAGGACGGCCTAAGTCTGCCCACGATTTACCACGGCACTCCGCTGACTCCGCGCGCTGCGCTGCTTGCCGTGTTGCTCGGGCGAGCTGCCTGCGTCTCTTTCTACCGCCCGGACGATATGGAGGCAGTCGAGGGCATATGCCCCGACATAATGTTTCGACCACGGCGGATATTCGTTCTGGATGTCGGCGATGCGGGCCGGTCAAGAGTGGGACCAAGAAAGACGAGACGCATGGTGGCGCGCCTATTATGCATGGCTAGAGCCGCGGCTATTCCTTCCGGGACGTTGGGCCGTGACTCCGGACAGCCCAAGCGCCCCTTCCCAACTCAACGACGCCCTACTGAACGACTGGCCTTTTGGCCGGAGCAAGGGCGCTCCTGTCTATCATATGAATGGCCGAATAGAGCGCCTAGGGCATCTCTGCGAACGATTCGACCGTGTTTGTCTCGGCTGGATCGGCCATCCCAAGCGCGAGCCGGTAGGATGCGATGCCTTTCGCCGGAAGATGGACGAAATAGATCGATTCTATGGAAACCGCTGGCATCCAACACATCTGCTGCGGGGGGCTGCAGAGGCTCACAAATATCCCGTTATCGGAGCGGACGCGACCACGTTAGCGCAAAACGGGCACCGCTACGACTGGCAGGATCAGCCCCCACGCCAGCTTTCCATCTTCGGCGAGTTACCAGCCCCAGAGCGTTGGTCCGGTCGCAATGCCTATGCCGACAGATTGGAGCGTCGGCATGATCCTTACCGGAGTTGGGGCAGTATTCAGCGCCTCGCACAAGTCTCCTGAGGGAGAGATGCACGGGCACAGCTACGAGGTTATCGCCTGGTTTCGGAATGTGAACAGGGCCGACGCGCGCTGTTTCAAGGCGGCCCTCCAGAGCGTCGTCAGCCTCTGGGATCATAAAGTTCTGCCAGAGGATATGTCTTGGGGCGAGGATATTGCTCGCGCTGTTGGCTGCCTCGCCAATTGCGTTGAGGTCGAAGTCAGGCGGCCCTTGGAGCGCTTCTACGCCAGATGGAAATCGGAGGACCACCCATGACCCTTCCCCACGATCCCCACCATAGAGGCTACGTCATCCGTCACAAACCTGGATGCTCTTGTCCGGGCTGTGGCCGTAGCAGTTGGCTGATCGGGCGGCTGTCGGCCGAATGCGCCTTCTGTGGAACGGCTATTCCGCTGGGGCCGGAGAGCTATGGGAGGGCGGCGTGAAAATCGCTTGCAGCCCCTCAAAAACCGTGATAGCGATGGGCCTTCGCTGTTTGCCGAGCTTCGGCATAGTCGATGAAAAAGGAGACCGCAACCATGAAGACGGACACCTAGATGGCCTCGGCCATTTCTGCTTTGATGACCTTGATCGACACCATCCGGCCCGGCGGCGGCGCGAGCGCCTGAGCGCTCGGCCGCGGCAGGGGACGTTCCCCGACAGGGCACCGGAGACGCCCGCAACCCAAGGCTCCAGACCGAGGCGGCAAGGGAGGCCCGCGCTACTCCGCCAGCGCATTTTCAACGGCTTCCCGCCCACCCGGAAATCAGCGCATCGCCCCACGCCCTATCGAATGGGCCATCTGGATGCCTAACCCTTCTCTCCTTGACCTTCTCACCGAAGCGGAAGCGGATAGCCATGGGCGCTGAAATCGGATCGATCGCCAAGAAGTACCGGCGCGCCCTTCGCAATGAGCAGGGAACGCGCTTCACCGCAGACGAGCTGCAGGCCCTTGCTGACCTAGGCTTGCTCAACATGCTATCCGACGCCGAGAATAAGGAGTTGACGGCAAAATGGGCCGACCAAAACGCCTCTACACAGTCGGCGACTACTGGCTCGGCACCCGCGCGGAATCGCCCTTCATCCAGATCTTCACCTACGACGCGGAAGCACGAACTACGCGGCATCGAAGCTCTGGTTGCCGGGAGATAGCCGATGCGAAGGCCGCCCTTCACCGCCACGTCGAAGCCGAGCGCGCCAAGGGAAAGCAGGCGCCGGATGAAGCGCCGGCCGTCCCGCTGCTCATGCTGTATTGGGACGAGCGGGGGTGCAAGGCCATCGGCTCGGCGCAAATCGCCAGTTCGCTTCGCCAGTTCATCTCGTTCCTGCGGCAGGATCGCGTGACCATCGGCGTAACCGTGGCGGGGCTCACCCCCGACGTTTTCAGGCGCTTCATCGCCTGGCGCATGGGGCCGCACGACTACGCAATAACCTGGCAGGGCCGGGACTATCGACACTCGTCGCCGGGCGTGAAGGGGGAAAGCGTCAAGCGCAATCTCGAGGACGTTCGGGCCGCGCTCAATCACCATGAGGCGCACGGGCGGCTGACTTTCGCGCCTAGGGTGCCGAGCGTGGCTACCGACCAGCGTTCGCCGCCGCGAGACGTGACGCTCACCTATGATCAGCTCGGCGCAATCGTCGGCTATGCGCTCAATGATATCGAGGCGCTGCGCTGGATATTGGGGATGATCGCTACCGCGGCGAGGCCCGATGCGGTACTGCGATGGCAGCCGGACAAGCAGATGAAGCGCGATCTATTCGACACTCATCCCCACGGCCTGCCGCTCACCAAGAAGCGGAATGCCGTCGTCCCGGTGATCCCCGAGTTTCGGCCGTGGCTCGATGCCTGGGCCTCGCATCCCCATCCGCGCGCGTTGAGCCGCAAGCGCTGGTGGCGGACGATGCGGGCCGCATTGGGCCTGCCGGCGAATATCGTCCCCAAGACGATCCGCCACACGATCGCTACCGAGCTCCGCGCAATGAGCGTTCCGCAGTCCGATGTCGAAGGCTTGCTCGGGCACCTGATGAGCAACCGGACCACGGCAGTTTACGCGAAGTACGATCCGGCCCGCCTTTCCTCTGCGAAACAGGCGCTTAGTGCCATTTGGCAACGTGTTTGGGGCGAGGCCCTTTCATGGCTTGCGGACCATTCGCGGACCACAAACCAGTTTGGCAAGGTTATTGTTGTTGCGCGGGAGCGGCAGAAATGCTAGGAGTTCTGCGGGTTTGCGGCTGGTGGGCGCTGACGGGCTCGAACCGCCGACCCTCTCGGTGTAAACGAGATGCTCTACCAACTGAGCTAAGCGCCCGCTGCCCGGGTCAGTGCCATCGCCCGGCGCCGCGGGCAAGCCCGGCTCAGATCGCCGGGGGCGCGATCCGCTGGACGGCGCGCAGATAAGCGGTGAGCGAGCGCGCCACCTCGTCGGACAGGGCGATGTAGACGCGGCGCCCGTCCTGGGGGTCCGCCGACCGGACGAACAGGCCGCGGTCGGTCAGCGCCTTGATCCATCTCAGCGCGGTCGTCGCCGGCACGGCGGCGGCGATGCACAGGCTGGACACCGCGACGCGCGTCCCCTCGAGCCGGGCCGCGAACAGATCGAGCAGCATGTCCCAGGCGGGATCGGCGAACAGGCCGCCGCGGAAAAACTGATCGCGCAGCCGCCGCGCCCTGATGATCGAGCGCACATAAGCGGCGTCGATCCCCGGCTCGTCCTTGTCCTCGCTTTGGCCGGTCTTCGCCCCCTCGATCGCCGCGTTTTCCTCCTCGGACAGCGAGGCGAGGATCGCGGCGATGCGGCCGACATCCTCGGAAAGCTGCTGCAGGATGAGCGGCCCGTCGTCGCGGCTGATGTCGTGGAGCCGCGTGACCGAGCGCTGGCTGATTGCGGAGACGATGGCGGTACGTTCGGCGTCGTCGCTGTCGCAGAGGAGCTCGACCCGCTTATGCCAGGCCCGCGCCGCAACCAGATCGATCAGCGAGCGCGGCATCGAGACGACCGAGCGCCGGCCGCTGCCCTCCGCCTCGTGGCGGACCCAGTCGAGGACGCCGGTCAGCGCGCGCTCGTCCGCGACGCCGGCGAGCTCGACCAGAGCGGCCGACGCCGGCGCGCATCGCGAAATTCCCTCCAAATCGGCCTCAATCCTCGTCGCGCTGGCGACGCGGCACCCGGCCGCGGCCGCGGTCCGGCTCATCCTGTCCAGGGCTTGCTTGCTGTCGCCGAGCAGGCAGACGGCGGGGTCGTCGCGATATTCGATCATTGCCAGCGCATCATGTGCCAAATCTCTGCCCATCGCCAAGCGCCCCCGTTCATCTCCAAAACGGAGAATGGCCCTAGATCAAGACAGATGAACCATTATCGGGTCCGAAATGGACCTTCTTTTGGTGCGCTAAAGTGCTTCATTTAAAGAGTTTTCGGAATCCGCCGCAGAGGGGGCTGGAGGGCGGGCGGATTCCCCCGGACAGGGCACGCCGGAGCCCCGCCGGATATTAAATACTTTAGTCTCAGCGACTCAGCCCTCGCTGTCGCACAACTTTGTCCATTATGGATGAAACTGACACCGTGTCGCGGCGGGGCCCGCGGTCAGGCGAGCGATTTCACGATCTCGTCGACCATCTTCTTCGCGTCGGCGAGCAGCATCATCGTGTTGTCGCGGTAGAAAAGCTCATTATCGACGCCGGCATAACCGACGCCCCCCATCGATCTCTTGATGAACAGCACCGTCTTGGCCCGTTCGACGTCGAGCACCGGCATGCCGTAGATCGGCGAGGTCTTGTCGGTCTTCGCGGCGGGATTGGTGACGTCGTTGGCGCCGATCACGAACGCGACGTCGGTGCGCGCGAATTCCGAATTGATGTCCTCGAGCTCGAACACTTCGTCATAGGGGACGTTGGCCTCGGCGAGCAGCACGTTCATATGGCCGGGCATCCGGCCCGCCACCGGATGGATCGCATATTTGACCGCGACGCCCTCCTTCTTGAGCAGCTCCGCCATCTCGCGCAGCGCGTGCTGCGCCTGGGCGACCGCCATGCCGTAGCCGGGGACGATGATCACCTGCTCGGCCTGCTTCATCAGGAAGGCGGCGTCCTCGGCCGAGCCGCGCTTCCACGGCCGGTCGAGCGCCGCGCCGCCGCCGCCCGCGACCGCGTCGCCGCCGAAGCCGCCGGCGATCACCGAGATGAAGCTTCGGTTCATCGCCCGGCACATGATGTAGGAAAGGATCGCGCCCGAGCTTCCGACCAGAGCGCCGGTGATGATCATCGCGCTGTTCTGAAGCGTGAAGCCCATCGCCGCCGCCGCCCAGCCCGAATAGGAGTTGAGCATGCTGACCACCACCGGCATGTCGGCGCCGCCGATCGGGATGATCAGAAGGAAGCCGATCGCGAAGGCGAGGCCGGTCAGAGTCCAGAACACCCACGGGCTCTGGTCCTGGGTGAAATAGCCGATCAGCCCCAATATCGCCGCCAGCGTGCCGAGATTGATGACGTGGCGCAGCGGCAGCAGGATCGGCTTGCCCGACATGTTGCCGTTCAGCTTGAGGAAGGCGATCACGCTCCCCGAGAAGGTGATCGCGCCGATCGCCGCGCCGAGGCCCATCTCGACCCGGCTGACCGGATCGATCAGCCCCGCCACCGCGATCCCGAATGCGTCCGGATTGAGATAGGCGGCGGCGGCGACAAGCACCGCCGCCATGCCCACCAGAGAGTGGAACGCCGCAACGAGCTGAGGCATCGCGGTCATCGCGATCCGCCGCGCCGTGACCAGGCCGATTGCTGCGCCGATCGCGATCGCGCCCAGGATTTGCAGAAACAGGGCCGAGTCCAGATATTGGAGCAGCCCGAATTCGAGCGTGGGCTGTGGGGGCAGCGGCCGGTAATGGACGAGCGTCGTCCCCACCGCCACCGCCATTCCGAACATGCCGAAGCGGTTGCCGCTCCGGCTGCTGACCGGGCTCGACAGTCCCCGCAGCGCGAGGATGAAGCATATCCCCGCCACCAGATAGGCGAGCATCACCCAGGCGGGCGGGGCGACGGCGTCATGCATCGCGTTCACCCGTCACCCCAGCGAAATTGAGCAGGTGCGCAGTGCCCCGCACTGCGCAGCCACGTCCGGGGGACGTGGCAGACCTGCTCAATCGGGTCCATGTTGAGTCGGTATGGATGCCAGCCTTCGCTGGCATGACGCCAGCGAACTTCATCCTTTCCGCTCCTTCTTCTTGTACATGGCGAGCATTCGCGCCGTCACCGCGAAGCCGCCGAAGATGTTGATGCTCGCCATCACCACCGCGGCAAGGCCGAGCCATTTTGCGGTCGAGCCGCCCAGCGTGAGGCTGCCCGCCGCCGCCGCGATCAGCGCGCCGACGATGATCACCGACGAGATGGCGTTGGTCACCGACATCAGCGGCGTGTGCAGCGCCGGCGTCACCGACCAGACGACGTAATAGCCGACGAAGCAGCCCAACACGAAGATCGACAATATGCTGATGAAATCCACGTCTGCCCTCCCTAGGCCAGCCCGAGCCGCGCCTCGAGCAGCCGCAGCAGCCGGATGTAGCGGTACAGCCATGTCTCCGGAACGCCCTCGCAGGGAACGCGCGGCTCGCGCGCCGCCGCCGCCGCAGCGACCGCCTCTATGCCGTAGCGAGACACCATGGCCGCCTGCACCGCTGCCTCACGCGCCCCGAAATCCGCGTCCCAGGATGCGTCGACCCGGCCGGGACGGGAGCCGTCGCACAGCACCGCCTGCTCGCGCGCGATGTCGGCATAAGAGCCCATCGCCTCGTAGACCGAAAGGTCGGGCGCCCGGCTCCAGCCGGTGCCCGGGATGGTGCAGCCGGGCAGGAGCGCCGCGGCGAGCATGGCCAATGCGATCCGGCTCATTGCGTCCCTCCGTCGAAGCCGGCGATTCGGCCGGCCAGCGCGTCGAGCCGCGCGTCGAACGCGGCAAGCGCGGCGCGATAGGGCGCGTCCCCGGTCCCGCACGGCGGCCGCTCGTCGTGGCGGCGGACCGCGGCCCAGTCATTCTCGCCGAGCCAGAGCGCGTGGCCGGCCTCCTTGCGGTAGCCGAGCTGCTTCAGCTCCTGGTAGCGCGCGGCCGCCGCCGCCGTCTCGGGCCGCCCCACGCCGCCGGCGCACGATATCAGAAAGTCGCGCGCCACAGCCGCCCGGAAACTGGCCCGGCGCAGCGGCGCGCCGGCGGAATCGGATGTTTCGGGATCGCCTGTCCCGCAGCCGGGCGCCAGCAGCATGGCCGCCGAGGCCATCCCCGCCATGGTCCCCGCCGCCTTCATCCCTGGAGCCGCTCGTGGACGATCCTGCCGCTTTTGGTCAGCCTGATCCCGCGCACGATCTCGTCGTCGTCGGGCAGCACGACGGCTTTCGCGTCGGCGTCCCAGAAGGCGGAGAGGAAGTTGTAGAGGTTGCGCGCGTAGAGCGCCGAGGCGTCGGCGGCGAGCCGGCCCGGCACGTTGCGGTGGCCGACGATCCGGACGCCGTGCCGTTCGACCACCGCGCCCGCCACCGCGCCCTCGACATTGCCGCCCTGCTCGACCGCGAGGTCGACGATCACGCTGCCCGGCCTCATGCTGGCGATCTGCGCGTCGGAGATCAGCCGCGGCGCCGCCTTGCCCGGAATCAGCGCGGTGGTGATGACGATGTCCTGCTTGGCGACATGGGCCGAAACCAGCTCGGCCTGCGCCGCCTTATACTCGTCGGACATTTCGGCGGCGTAGCCGCCCGTCCCCTCGCCCTCGATGCCGGCGACGGCTTCGACGAAGATCGCCTTGGCGCCGAGGCTCTCGATCTGCTCCTTGACCGCCGAGCGCACGTCGGTCGCGGAGACCATGCCGCCGAGCCGCCGCGCGGTCGCGATCGCCTGCAGGCCGGCGACGCCGACGCCCATCACGAACACGCGAGCCGCCGAGATCGTCCCCGCCGCGGTCATCATCATCGGGAAGGCGCGGCCATATTCGGCCGCCGCGTCGAGCACCGCCTTGTAGCCGGCGAGGTTCGACTGCGAGGACAGGATGTCCATCGATTGCGCGCGGGTGATGCGCGGCATCCACTCCATCGCCAGCGCCTCAACGCCGGCCCCGGCATAGGCCTGGATCCGCTCCGGCCGCCCGGACGGGTGGAGCCCGCCGATCAGCAGCGCGCCGGCCTTCAGCCCGGCGAGCGAGGCCGGATCGGGCCCGCGCACGCAAAGCACCGCGTCGGCGCCGGCCAGCACGTCGGCGCGCGACCCCAGGCTTGCGCCGGCCGTTTCATAATCCGCGTCTGAAATGGACGCCCCCGCCCCAGCGCCGGCCTCGACCGCCACCGTCGCGCCAAGCCCGATATATTTCCTGGCGGTTTCCGGCGTCGCCGCGACCCGACGCTCGCCTTCATCACTTTCCTTGAGGACCGCGATCTTCACCCCCGCGGCGCCCCGCTCAATTGCCGATAATGAAGATGACGATCAACGCGGTGACCACGCTGAGGATCGCGCCCCATTTCATCAGGCCGATGAACAGGGAATAGGTGCCCTCGTGCGCCCGCATTTCCTTCTGGGTGTCGCCCGGTGCCGCCATGTCGCTGATCCTCCTGTTTCGCGCGCGGCACGCTTAGCAAGGGGCAGGGACAAAGGGCAAGCCGCGAGCGCGCGGCTAGACTCGAACCGGATCAGCCTGAATCGTTCCCCGGCGAAGGGGCACCCCGCAAAGTAGTACTTTGCGGGGACCCCGAAGGCCGGGGTCCAGGAGCCGAAGGCTCTCGCCAGCCTATGCGCCCGAGCCCGGCGAGCGCCGGCCTGGACCCCGGCCTTCGCGGGGGAACAGCTGTACAAACCTGACCGAATTCGACGCTAGCGCTACGGTTCCGGCCTCGCCTCCGAAGGCGGATCCACGCTGAGGTCGACCTGTTCGATACGGGGCGTGCCGGTTCGCGTCCTGATGCGGGATCTCCCCGGCACCTGATAGAGCGAGGTATAGGTGTAGCGCTCGACCCGGTAGATTCCGGGCGAAGCGGGATCGGCTTCCAGCGGCGCATAGATCCGCCCGGCGACCGAGCGGAGCAGGGGCCCCGTCCAGCCAAGGCTTCCTTCGCTGCGCAGGATCTCGGCGTCCTGCACCCGGCCATCCGGGCGGACCCAGAAACCGAGGTCGATCCAGCGGCTGGCGAAGCCTGCGTAGGACATCCCTTCGAGGCCTGGTTCGCGAGGATCGCGGGCCCGGGGAACGGAGTCCGTCGGGGACGGCGCCCAGATCAGGGTCAGGCCCGGCTGCGGTCCCCGCCGGACCAGCTCGGCGAGCAATTGATCGGTTGCCGCATGATCTCCGCCCGCCCGCGCGATTCGGGCCAGCAGCACTCGCGCCGCCAGCCCGAAGGCGGACCTTTCCGGCGTTCCATCGGCGGCGATCGCCTGCAGCTGGCGCTGGGCGCCGCGCGCATCGCCGATCAGGTGGCGCAGCCATGCGAGGCGGAGCCGGGCCAGCGCCTCGACCTGCGCATTGCCTGCCCGGCCGGCCTGCCGCGCCACCGCCTGATAGCTGAGTTCGGCATGGCGGGCGTTGCCGAGGCTGATCTGCATGTCACCGACTTCCACCCGCCCCATGAGAAGGTCCAGCGCGTCCTGAGGCAGTCCTTCGGCGAGGGCGCTGACGATGCGATGACTCGACCTTCGATAGGCTTCGCCTTCGCCCAGATGGATGGAAACCCGAGCGTGCGCCCGGTACAGGCCCGCCACTGCGCGCGGCGAATGCCGGGCTTCGTCGCGGTTGCGGCCGATCGAGCCGGCCAGCACCGATCGCGCTTCGGGATAGGCGCCCGCGACGAACAAATTCTCCGCTAGCCGCAGCGAGGCGGCGATGTCCTCGAGCGCGGGGCAGCGGCGGCGAAGGCATTCGTCGAGGCGAGCGCGGTCGTCGCTGATCCGCGATCCGGTGACGATGACCCTTTGTCCTTGCGCCGGCTCCGCGGGCTCAGCCTGGAGCAGCGATAAGGCCAGCAATATCAACATATTAACCCCCTCCGAACACGCCCTTCAGGCTGGTCGCAAGCACGCGATGAACGAAGCATGACTCTCAGGTCGATTTACGCGTAATTTCAGAGTCATCCCGGCGGGAGCCGGGACCCATAAACACCGCCGTTTAAGGCTGACTTCAGCTGGTGGCGGCCGTTTTCATTGCCGTGACGTTGATCACGTAAAGGATCAGCCCGCGCTGGTCGGTGACGTCCATTTGCCAGACTTGATCGACCCACAGGCGGCTGGCGTGATCGGTGAGCAGTTCGCCGATGCGCCGGGCTGATTCGATGCGGGCGGCGTCCGTACTTGCCAGCTCCGCGCCTTCCGTCAGCATGACATGCGATTCGGTTCGCACTTCGAAATTGAAAAACGGCACGATGCTCTCCCGGGGAGGGCTGGAACGCCCGCCGCTGCCCGCCGCCGCTATATCAGGCTTGCCGCATCTTGTAAGGTCCACGCGGCTCGGCGACCCACGTCAGGGAAAAGAGTGACTGTCACTTTTTTCTCCTCCCCTCCCGTTCGCGGGTGAGAGGGGGCACACACCTACGTGTCCCCGGTTGGAGCGCTAAAAAGAGTGACTGTCACTCTTTTCGTTCCCCTGGCTGGCGCCCTCGATGTCGAAGCCCACGGCCTGCTGTTCAAGGAAATGATCAGGCGATCCAGGGCGCGAGGCTGAACGCCGCTCTGAGATAGGCGCGCAGGCGATCGGCGGCCTCGTCGGTGAGGTCGATCAGGGCAATACGCTTGTCCTCCGCATGGGCGCGGCGGACGAGCAGGTCTCGCGCGGCGAGGCGGTTCATGGCGCTAAGAGCGGTGGTTTTCGCCAAGCCGGCGGCTGCGCCGAGTTCGCTCAGGCCGAGCGTTCGGCCCTCGAGCCGAGCAGCGAGCGCCTCGAGCAGGATCGACCATTCAGCCTCGCCGAGCGCGGGGTCGAACCATTGCAGACGAAGGTGCGGGACGGCGATCACCGCTCGCACCGTGCCTGACGCAATCTCGGTAAATTCGTCCCGCGCTAGTCGCCGCATCGCCTCGATCTCGGTGGCGCGGCGCAAGGCCACGGCGACGCGCACCAGCTCGCGCGCCGACTCCTCGATCCGTTCAGCAACGTCCGTCATGGAGCCTCCGGGTTCTTGCAGCGCGGAGGTCGCCACGCTCGAAGGAGGGAAGCCGCTTTTGGCGCACCCTCTGGTCGTGAGACCGAAGATAGCGGGAAAGGCTGCGGCGGATCGTCAGGCGCACGGGCTCCCCTTCCCCCGGCGCTGGTGCCGGGTGGTTCATACGTGCGAGACTCCGTGGAGAGCACGCCCCGCGTATTCCCCGAGGGTGTTGTATTCCGCGAGCCGCCCGACATAGGCGACCGGAGTCTCAGCGCCCGAAGGCGCACCCCTCAGGTGTATGAAGACCCGAGCGGCGAGGCGGGGATTACCCCTCTTTGCGGCGGCGGTCTAGCGGCCTCGCGGCTAGCATGAGAGAGGGGACACACACCTATGTGTCCCCGTTCGCTCAAAGCTGGCGGCCGCTTTGGATCCGTGCCTGCCGGTCAAACCGGTGTGGGCGCCCAACCTAGGGCGCCTATTGAAAATGTTCTCCCTCTGTTCTATATTTGCGGATTTCCGGCAGAGACGGAGTCGCCGCATGTCGAGGGCCCATTCCCACCGTCCGCCTCCTCGGGGGGAGCGGCCTGCTCCCGCCGTGGCGCCGCGCGGGACCGCTGCCCGTCGGCGGCCCGTCAACTTCGTCAACTTCCGGCCGTCGGGCCTGCCTTCGCATCCTTCGCGCCTTTGCGTGAACAATATCCGTCCTGGAACGGCTCGGAACGCGACAGTCCGGACGCGATTTCCGCGATCCGTCGTCAACTTTGTCACGTTTCGCCGAAGCCGGGCCGGAAACGCATGGCATGTGTCAAGCATGTCAAGTTCATCAACTTCCGGACACCGCACCAAAACGAATGGCACCTGTCGGAGTTGTCGGCTTGTCCCGTCAACTTCCAGCCTTCGCAGCTGCGGTCCGCCGCCGGACGCTCTTAAGCCCGCCTTTACCCAATTCCGCTACTCCCGGCCTTCACGCCGAAACGAGGAGTGCCATGCGGGCCGACCCCAATCGTTGCCTGTTGCTGATCGACGACGAGCCGGCGCAGCGCCGGCTGGTCACCGCCATCGGCGCGCGCGCCGGCTGGTGGGTGCGCGGTGCGCCCGATTTCGAAGCGGCTCGCAAGATGCTCGAAGACCCGCAGGAGCCCAAGTTCGACGCGATCCTGCTCGATCACTGGCTGCCCGGCGAGGAGGGCACCGAGCTGATCCGCCAGATCCGCGCGTTCCGCCCCCAGCTTCCCCTGCTCGTCCTCACCGCCCAGAACGACGTGCCGGTCGCGGTCGATGCGATGCGCGCCGGCGCGAGCGACTTCATCGTCAAGCCGCTGGCGCCCGATCGGCTGCTCACCGCGCTGAACACCGCCACCGACCGCCGCAAGACGTCCGGCGAGCTGCGCCCGCTCTCCGAGAAGATCGCCAAGACATTGGGCTTCGAGGAGATCGTCGGTTCGGCGCCGCAGTTCCGCACCGCACTGGCGATCGCCGCCAAGGCCGCCCGCGCCCGAGTCTCCGTCCTGATCGAGGGCGAAAGCGGCTCGGGCAAGGAGATCGTCGCCCAGGCGATCCACGCCGCCTCGCCCCGCGGCAAGAAGCAGCTCCACACCGTCAATTGCGGCGCGATCCCTGAGAATCTCGTCGAATCGGTGCTGTTCGGCCATGAGAAGGGCGCCTTCACCGGCGCCTTCGACCGCCATATCGGCCGCTTCGAGGATGCCGACGGCGCGACGCTCTTCCTCGACGAGGTCGGCGAGCTGCCGCTCGACACCCAGGTCAAGCTGCTGCGCGCGCTCGAGACCGGCGAGATCCAGCGGGTCGGCAGCCGCATCACCCAGACCGTCGACGTCCGCATCATCGCCGCCACCAACCGCCGCCTCGCCGACGAGGTCGCCGCCGGCCGCTTCCGCGAGGACCTCTATTACCGGCTCAACGTCGTCCATGTGCCGATCCCGCCGCTGCGCGACCGGCAAAGCGACATTCCCGCCCTCGCCCGCCACCTGCTCGGGCGGATCGCCGAGCAGCCCGGCATGCGGCATGTCTCGATCACCGACGACGGTCTCGCGGTGCTGATGTCCTACGGCTGGCCCGGCAACGTCCGCCAGCTCCAGAACGCGCTCTTCCGCGCCGCCGTCCTGTGCGAAAGCGACGCGCTCACCGCGAGCGATTTCCCGCACATCGCCACCGAGGCCGCCTGCGGCAAGCGCGCCGACGATTATCACGCCAAGCCGCTGAACGGCGCTTCGGCGACCGCCGCCTACGCCCACGGCGCCGGCATCACCCTGTTCGAATCCGACGGCAATCTGCGCCCGCTCGACGCGATCGAGGCGGACGTCATCCGCCTCGCCATCGGCCATTATCGCGGCCGCATGACAGAAGTCGCCCGCCGCCTCGGCATCGGCCGCTCGACCCTCTACCGCAAGCTCGGCGAATTGGGCATCGGAGATATTGCCGCATAGGCCGAAGCCGGCCCCTCCCCTCGGCCGGCCCGCGCTGCTACAGCCGCCCGATGACAGATTTCACCGACGCCATCGTCCTGATCACCGGCGCCGCCTCGGGCATCGGCGCCGCGGTCGCGACCCGGCTCGCCGCGGGCGGCGCGAAAAAGCTGATCCTCGCCGACATCGACGAGGATCGCCTGCGCGATTTCGGCTTCTCGCTTCCCTGCGAGCGGCAGATGATGGTCGGCGACGTCACCGACCCGCAGCTCTGGGCGGAGGCCGACCTGACCGGCCTCACCCACGCCCTGGTCAATGCCGGCATCGGCGCCGGCGGGCCGATCGCGGATTTGAGCTTCGCCGATTGGCGCCGAGTCCTCTCGGTCAACCTCGACGGCGTCTTCCTCACCCTGCAGGCGGCGATGCGCGCGATCAAGGCCGGCGGCAACGGCGGCGCGATCGTCCTCACCGCCTCGGCGGCCGGGGTGAAGGCCGAGCCGGGCATCGCCGCCTACGGCGCGTCCAAGGCCGCCGTCATTCACCTCGGCCGAATCGCCGCCAGGGAAGGCGCGCCCGACAGGATCCGGGTCAATTCGATCGCGCCTGGCGGCGTCGAAACGCCGATCTGGGCCAATCTCGATTTCTTCCGCGACCTGATCGAATCGACCGGCAGCGAAGCGGCGGCCTACGAGGCGATGGCGGCGATGGCGACGCCGCTCGGCCGCTACGCCAAGCCGGAGGAAATCGCCGAGCAGATCGCCTTCCTGCTCTCCGACGAGGCCGCCTACATCACCGGCGCCTGCCTGGTCAGCGATGGCGGCTATTCGCTCTAGCCGAGGCCGTCCCGTCCGCAGCGCCGCGGACGCGAAGCGGCCCCGAAGCTGCGGCCGGAGTCGGCCCGGCCGGCCGGCGGGGCGGCGGACATCAGGTCCGCCGAGCCCGTCCGACGTCACGGCACAATGGTGCCGTGACGGAGGGAGAATGCCACGCCTCCCCAGCCTGCTCGTCGGTCTGCTTGCCCTCGCCTCCTGCGGGGCGGAGCCATCGGCACCGGCGGTTCCGGCGCATGCCGTCGCCGCCGCCTGCGAGCAGCGCCGCTTCGAAGGCTCGGCCTTCACCCTTTGCCGCTACGACCGGAGCCGCCACGACATCGCGCTCTTCCTCGACGGCCGTCGGGGCCGCCTGCGCAGCCTCGCCGCGCTCGAGACCGAGCTCGGCGCGCGCGCCGCCGCGCTCCGCTTCGCGATGAACGCCGGCATGTATGACGATACGGGCGGCCCGATCGGCCTCTATGTCGAGGACGGCCGCGAACGGCACGCGATCAACCGCAGCGCGGGACCCGGCAATTTCCACATGCTCCCCAACGGCGTCTTCACCGTGGCGCCGGACGGCCGCGTCGCGGTGACGAAAAGCGCCGATTACGATCCGGCCGCCCGCCCGCGCTGGGCGACGCAGTCGGGCCCGATGCTGGTCGTCGACGGCGCCCTCCATCCCGCCATTCAGCCCAACGGCCAGTCGCTCCACGTCCGCAACGGCGTCGGTATCGTCGATCCCGACACCGCCTGGTTCGCGATCAGCGACGAGCCGGTCTCGTTCGGCCGTTTCGCCCGGCTGTTCCGCGACGTGCTCGGCTGCCGCAACGCTTTGTTCCTCGATGGCGCCGTTTCGGCCCTGTGGGACCGGCCGGCGGGACGGATGGACACCTATTCGCGGCTTGGTCCGTTGGTGGCCGTGTTCGACCGCGTTGAAAGGGAGGAAGAGTGATGCCGTTCAAGGGAAGCTGCCATTGCGGGGCCATCGCCTACACCGTCGATGAAGACGCCCCCACGAAGGCGATGGCGTGCAATTGCTCGATCTGCCGCCGCCGCGGCGCGCTCCACCATTTCACCACGCCCGACAAATTCACGCTCGACACGTCGCGCGACGCGATCGAGACCTATCGCTGGAACAAGGGCGCGATCGGCTTCCATTTCTGCACGGCCTGCGGCTGCGCGCCCTTCGCGGAAGGGACGGGGCCCAACGGGCCGATGGTCGAGATCAACCTGCGCTGCGCCGAGGACGTGGATCTCGACGGCCTCGAGATCGCTCCTTTCGACGGCGCGCACAAGCTGCCCGGGCCTGAATGATGATGGAATTCGATGTTGCCCGTCATGTCGGCGCGATTGCCCGCCAGGTTGTCGCCGGCGAGCGCGACGACAAGCCGACTCGGATCGTGCTCGCCGGCCGCAGATTCGACACCGGCATCGCCGACGCCTGGGACGCGCTGACCAGCGCCGAGCGCATCCCGCGCTGGTTCGCGCCGGTCACCGGCGACCTGCGCCTCGGCGGCCGCTACCAGATCCAGGGCAATGCCGGCGGCACGATCACCGAATGCGAGCCGCCGCGCCGCCTCGCCTTGACCTGGGAGTTTGGCGGCGGCGTCAGCTGGGTTGCCGTCACTCTGACCGAAGAGGAAGGCGGCGCCACCCATCTGGAGCTCGATCATACCGCGGTCGTCGATGCGGAATTCGGGAAATTCTGGGACCAGTTCGGCCCGGGCGCGGTCGGCGTCGGCTGGGACCTCTCGCTCCTCGGGCTCGCCGAGCATCTCGAAAGCGGCTGGAACAAGCCGCCCGAGACCGACACCGAATGGGTCGCCAGCGACAATTACAAGGCCTTCGTCGCCGGCAGCAGCAGCGGCTGGCGTGACGCCGCACTCGCCTTCGGCGAGGAGGCGGAGGCCGCGCGCGGGGCGGCCGAGCGCACCGTTGCGGCCTATACCGCGGGCTGATGCACGCCTTCGACGTCCTCGGCGATCCCGTCCGCCGCCGCATCCTCGAGCTGCTGGCCGAAGAGGAGCGGGCCTCGGGCGAGGTCGTCTCGATCATCGGCCGCGAGTTCGGCATCAGCCAGCCCGCCGTCTCGCAGCATCTCAGGGTGCTGCGCGACTCGGGCTTCGCCACCGTCCGTGCCGAGGCGTAGCGCCGCCTCTATTCGGTCGATTCGGCCCCGCTGCGCGAAGTCGATCGGTGGCTCGACCGCTTCCGCACTTTTTGGGAGCCGAAGCTGGAAGCGCTGGCGACGGAGATCGCGCGCGACAAGCGCAGGCGGAAAATAGGCGCCTCGGATTCTTCTTGACTCCACCGTGTACTTCATTTTACCAAGTGCATGTCTGAGCTAAGGAGACAGGTCATGAAGGGACTATTTCTCACCGTCGTCGGCGCGCTCGCGGTTGCGGCCCCGGCCCATGCGAGCAACCTCACGGTTCATCTCGATGGGGTGCGCGGCACCGGCGGCACGCTGTTCGTCTCGGTCCAGACCCGCGCGGAGTTCATGCAGGAGCGGGGGACCGCCGGCAGCGTCCTGTCCTCGCCTCAATCCGGCGCGCACCAGTTCAGCTTCGCGGTTCCTGCCGGCGAATATGCGGTCTCGGTCTGGCACGACGACAATGGCAATGGCCGCTTCGACAAGGACGACCGCCACATGCCGCTCGACGGTTGGGCGCTGACCAACAGCGAGGGGCTGCGCGGCGAGCCCAATTTCGATCAGGTCCGGATGCAGATCGGCGAGGCGCCGTCGAGCGTCCGCCTCTCGATGGCCTACGGCCGCTGATCGCAAGGCTCCCCGCCTCAACTGGATGGAACTGACCATGGACATGTCGCACGAAGAGCTGGCCCGGCTCCGCGCAATCGCCGAGGAAGGGCGCGCTTCGCCTTTGCTCGGCGGCAGGCATCTCATCCTCTGGGGCGCGGCGATGACGATCGCGTTGCTGATCAACTGGGCGGTGGTCGAACGGATCCTGCCCTGGCCGGGCTATTCGCTTGCGATCAGCTGGTTCGGGATCGTGTTTGCCGGCTGGGTCGGCTCGCTCCTGCTCGGCCGCCGCGAGGCCGGCAAGCCGGGCGAGTTCACCATCGGCAACAGGATCGAGCGCGCGGTCTGGACGAGCGTCGGGATATTCATGACGCTGCTGGCGGTCGGGCTGTTCGCACGCGCGAGCCTCGCCGGGGAGCCCGCCGCCTGGGCGCTGTTCGGGATCATGGCGCCAGTCGGCTTCGGCGCCTACGCGATCGCGCTCGCGGCCACCGCGGCGGCGACGGGAAGTGGCCGCCTCCATGTCTGGCTGTCGCTTGGTTTCGCGATCGCGACGACTGTCCTGATCGGCGAGCCCGCGCAATATCTGGTTGCCGCCGCCGGGGTGGCGCTGGTCACCATCTCCAGCGGCGTCCGCGAGCTGCGCGCCGAGCGGCGTCCGGAGTGAGACGATGGCGCAATCGCCGGACAGTGATTTCGACTATCGCGGCATCGATGAGGTCATTCACGGCCGCGTCAGGCTGGCGATCATGGCCTATCTGTCGGGCGCCGGCAGCGCCAGCTTCGGCGAGCTCAAGGATCAGGCGCGGGTCAATGACGGCAACCTTTCCGTCCATCTGCAAAAGCTCGAGGAAGCCAGCTACATCCAGGTCGAAAAGCGCTTCGTCGGCCGCAAACCCCAGACCTTGTGCCGGCTCAGCGAGCCCGGGCGGGACGCCTGGATCGCCTATATCGACCATATTCAAAAGCTGATCGGCAGCGTCTAGCCCGGCGTCAGCGCGGCGTCCCTGAGTCCGCGCCAGACGCGCAGCGCCTGCAGCGTCTCGGGCACGTCGTGGACGCGCAGCAGCTGCGCCCCCTGCTCTGCGCCCTTCAGCGCCAGCGCCAGCGAGCCGGCCAGCCGCTGGTCCGCCGGCGCCTCGTTCGACAGCGCGCCGATCGTCCGCTTGCGGCTGGCGCCGAGCATGACCGGGCAGCCGAGGCCGTGCAGCATCGCCAGTCCGTTCATGATCTGAAGGTTGTGTTGTACGTTCTTGCCGAAGCCGAAGCCCGGATCGACGATGATCCTGTCACGCGCGATTCCGGCCGCGACCGCCGCCGCGATCCGCTTCTCCAGCCAGTCATAGACTTCGAGCAGGATGGGCCGCTCGTAGCCGGGATTGTCCTGCATCGTCTCAGGCGCCCCCTGATGGTGCATCAGCACGATCGGGCAACCGGCTTTGGCCACGATTTCGGCGGCGCGCGGGTCCCAGGTCAGCGCCGATACATCGTTGACCATCGTGGCGCCCAGCGCGAGCGCCTGCCCCATCACCGTCGCCTTGCGACTGTCGATCGACACCGCTGTGCCCGCTCCCGCGAGACGCTGCACCACCGGCATCACGCGCGCCGCTTCGTCGCCCTCCCAGACCGGCTTCGCGCCGGGCCGCGTCGATTCTCCGCCGACGTCGATCAGCGCCGCGCCCGCGGCTGTCATCGCATGGCCCTGGGCGATCGCAGCCTCGGCGTCCGCAAATTGGCCGCCGTCCGAAAAGCTGTCCGGAGTCACGTTGAGGATGCCGGCGACCTGGGGCTGATCGAGCCGGATCACCCGATTGCCGAGCGCGAGTGGCGGCCGCGGCGCGGTCAACCTCGCCCAGACCATCAGCTCCCCCTCGCTCAACCGTTCTTCGATCCCCGCCACCGGCGCCAATTCGGCACCATCCTCGCCGACGATCTCGACGGCGGAAAACCAGAGCAGGCCGCCGGCCAGCCGCGCGACCTTGCTGTCATGGCCGAACGGCGCGTCGACGAAGCCGGCCGGCCGCAAGTAGCGACGGTCAGCCATCAGTCGGCGGTGGGTTGCGGCAGCTCACCCAGATATCTTTGCCGGAGCGCGTCGAGCGGCGCCAGCCCGTCGCCGTCGGCGACGTGCCAGAAGGTCCAGCCGTTGCAGGCCGGCGCGCCCTGCACCGCCGCCCCGATCTTGTGGATCGAGCCCTGCCGCCCGTCATGCTCGACCGACGAGTCGGCGAGCACGCGGGCATTCCAGCGCCGCTTGGCATCGGTGAGGATCGTCCCCGGCGCGATCATCCCGCTTTCGACCAGCGCGCCGAACGGCACTTTGGGCTGGGTGGCGCGTGATGCCATCACCTTCATCGCGCTCTCATCGAGTTCCAGCGTCGAATCGATACGCTCGCGGGCGACCTGGATGTAGCGGCCCTCGCGTTCGATCCCGATCCAGCGCCGCCCCAGCCGCCGCGCCACCGCGCCGGTGGTGCCCGTGCCGAAAAAGGGATCGAGGACGACGTCGCCCTTGTTGGTGCAGGCGAGCAGCACCCGGTAGAGCAGCGACTCCGGTTTCTGGGTCGGATGCGCCTTGACCCCGTCGATCCTCGCCCGCTCGCCGCCGGCGCAGATCGGCAGCACCCAATCCGAACGCATCTGCAATTCGTCGTTCAGCGCCTTCATCGCGCGATAGTTGAAGGTATAGCGGCTGTCCTCGCTGCGGCTCGCCCAGATCAATGTCTCGTGCGCGTTGGTGAAGCGGGTGCCGCGAAAATTGGGCATCGGGTTGGTCTTGCGCCAGATGATGTCGTTGAGAATCCAATAGCCCGCATCCTGGAGCGCCGCCCCGACTCGATAGATATTGTGGTAGGAGCCGATCACCCAGAGCGTCCCGTTGGGCTTCAATATCCGCCGGGCTTCCGCCAGCCAGGCGCGGGTGAAATCGTCATAGGCCTGGAAGGTGTCGAACTTGTCCCACGCGTCGTCGACTGCGTCGACCAGCCCCCCTTCGGGCCGGAACAGGTCGCCGCCGAGCTGGAGATTGTAGGGCGGGTCGGCGAAAACCATGTCGATCGAGGCGTCGGGCAGCGCCGCCATGGCCGCGACGCAATCGCCCTGCAGGATCTGCCCGAGCGGCAGACCGGGTGCCGGCTCGTTCGTTCGTTTCGGCCGCAACACGGCGGCCACGCGGCCCATCACGCTCATTCGGTTCTGCCCCCCGGTCAAGGCGACCATGCTGAGTCAGCCGGACTCCCCGGTCAAGTCAGACACTTGCCGAACATGGTTAACAAAGGATGGAGGCCTTGTGCGAACGAAGCGGGCCCGTCGCTAGATGTTGTGGTCGGTCAGTGGACCGGGACTCAATCTGGTGTGGTGTGACGCGAAAGACTCAGAGATTGAGGGTAAGTTGGCGAACCGGGGCGAAGCTCCTCCGGTGCAGCGGCGTCGGGCCGAGCGCGGCCAAGGCGCGGCAATGTTCGGGCGTCGGATAGCCCTTGTTGGTCTCCCAGCCATAGCCGGGATGGTCGCGGGCATGCTCGGCCATGATCCGGTCGCGCGTCACCTTGGCGACGATCGAGGCGGCGGCGATCGAGCGGCACTTGGCGTCGCCGGCGATAATAGCGAGCGAGGGCCGCTCCCAGCGCGGGCAGCGATTGCCGTCGACCAGCACCATCGCTGGATCGAGCCCGAGCGCGTCCACCGCCCGGCACATCGCCAGCATCCGCGCCCAATAGATGTTGAGCCGGTCGATCTCCTCGACGCTGGCGATCCCCACGCCGATCACCGCCACCTTGTAGAGCTTAGCGCAGATCGCCTCGCGCGCCGGCGCCGGCAGCGCCTTGCTATCGTCGATCCCGCGCGGGAAGCGGCTGCGGTCGAGCACCACCGCCGCCGCCACCACCGGCCCCGCCAGCGGCGCGCAGCCCGCCTCGTCGACCCCCGCCACCGGATCGGGATGGATCTTCTCGAGCTTGAAGCAGGGCCGCGCCATCGCGCCAGCCTAGAAACCCCCGCCCCGTCATTCCAGCCCGCGCTGGAATCTCACTTATCTTTGTTGTGGATAGTTCGGCGGCGGCTTTCAGTCCTTGTCCCGCTCGCCCCACTGGAAGTCAGTCACATATTGCTGCCCGAGCGGCCCGTTGCCCTGGCCGAGGCCCGGTGCCTCCAGGATCGCGATCCGCACGAAGCTCACCGCCTGCTCGAACGCCTTCTCGATGTCGAAGCCCTTGCCCAGCCCGGTGGCGAGGGCGCTGGCCAGCGTGCAGCCGGTGCCGTGCGTATCTTGTGTTTCGAAGCGCTTGCCGCGCAGCTCGCGGACCGGGCCCGAAGGCGAGATCAGCCGGTCGATCACCTCATGGCCGTCCGCATGGCCGCCCTTTGCCAGGAGGTGGCAGCCATGGGCGAGCACCGCCGCCTCTCCGCCGAGCGCCTCCAGTTCCGGGATGTTCGGCGTCACCACCGAAGCGATGCGCATCAGCCGCTCGAACGCGGCAACGGTCGCTTGGTCGGCGAGCACTGAACCCGAGGTCGCGACCATCACCGGATCGAACACGATCGGCACCGCGAGCGCCTCCAGCCGATCCGCCACCGCATGGGCGATTTCGGCCGATCCGATCATCCCGATCTTCACGGCATCGACGCCGATGTCGCTGATCACCGCGTCGATCTGTGCAACGACCATCTCCGCCGGCACCGGCATCACCGCCTGCACCCCCAGCGTGTTCTGCGCGGTAATCGCGGTGATCGCGGTCATGGCGTGGCCGCCGAGCATGGTCACGGTCTTGATGTCGGCCTGAATACCGGCGCCGCCGCCCGAATCCGAGCCCGCGATGATCAGTACCCGGGGCGGCTTCATCGCGGTCCTTTGCGCTCCTTCGAGGCCGGATATTTCTCCAGCAAATGCGCCGGCCTGATCGGGCGGGGCTCGAAATTGCCCCCGCAATTGGGGCAGGCGCCGCCGAGCGGCCCCGCCACGCACGGGGCGCAGAAGGTGCATTCGAACGTGCAGATTCGCGCCTCGGGACTGTCAGGCGGCAGGTCCGTACCGCACCGCTCGCAGTCGGGCCGCAGGTCCAGCATCTATGCCGCCTTTACCGCCGCGCAGATCGTGTCGACGATCTCGGCGACCAGGGCCTCGTCCTCGCCTTCGGCCATCACCCGGATCACCGGCTCGGTGCCCGACTTGCGGATCACCAGCCGGCCGCGCGCGCCGAGCCTCGTCTCACCCTCGGCGATCGCCGCTTTGACGCCATCGCTGTCGAGCGGCGCGCCGCTGTCGAAGCGGACGCTCTTTAGACGCTGCGGCAGGGCCTCGAACAGGCGCAGCAATTCGCTTGCCGGCTTGTCCGTCGCGACCAGCTCGGCAAGGACCTGCAATCCCGCCACCAGCCCGTCGCCGGTCGTTCCATAGTCGCTCAGGATGATGTGGCCGGATTGCTCGCCGCCGACATTATAGCCCTTGGCGCGCATTACCTCGAGCACGTAGCGGTCGCCGACCCGGGTACGCTCGAGCTTCAGCCCTTCGCCGGCGAGGAAGCGTTCAAGGCCGAGATTGGACATCACGGTCGAAACGACGCCGCCGCCGCGCAGCCGCCCGCGTTTCTGCCAGGACGAGCCGATCAGCGCCATCAGCTGGTCGCCGTCCACCGTGTCGCCCTGCTCGTCGACGACGATCAGCCGGTCCGCGTCGCCGTCGAGCGCGAGGCCGATATCGGCGCCCGATTCGAGCACCATATTCTTGAGCAGGCTCGGATCGGTCGAACCGCAACCTTCGTTTATGTTGAGGCCGTTGGGCGAAACGCCGATCGCGACCACTTCCGCGCCCAGCTCCCAGAGCGCGGAGGGCGCGACCTCGTAGGCGGCGCCGTTGGCGCAGTCGACGACGATCTTGAGCCCGTCGAGCCGCAGATGCTTGGGAAAGGTGAGCTTGGCGGCGTGGATATAGCGCCCGCGCGCGTCCTCGATCTTCTTCGACCGGCCGATCTGCTCGGCCGGGACGAGCCGCGGCTCCTTCTCGAGCAGGATTTCGATCGCCGCCTCGTCCTTGTCGGAGAGCTTGTAGCCGTCGGGCCCGAACAATTTGAT
>Ga0190265_10000117_pt1 | contig 80744 bp, 87 predicted proteins | sample Popmic124T_FD_133135 | JGI IMG/M metagenome (GOLD analysis project Ga0190265, IMG submission 133135) | Populus adjacent soil microbial communities from riparian zone of Indian Creek, Utah, USA - 124 T | ecosystem: Environmental > Terrestrial > Soil > Riparian zone | place: USA: Utah | collected... | reverse complement strand
GCCGCGCGCGTAGGAGAGCGCGATCCGCGCCGACTCCTTCATCACGTCGCCGAGCTGGCCGGTCAGGACGAGGTCGCCCTTGCCCTTCATCCCGGTCGCCTCGACGAACAGCACGTCGCCGCCCGCGCCGGTCACGGCAAGCCCGGTCGCCACGCCCGGCACCGCGGTGCGCTCGGCGGCCTCCTGGAAGAAGCGCTGGCGTCCGAGCGCGTCGCGGACCCTGTCGAGGTCGACCGTCACCGGCGCCTCGACCTTGCCCGAGGCGATCTTCGTCGCCGTCTTGCGCAGGATCGTGCCGAGGTCGCGCTCCAACCCGCGCACGCCGGCCTCGCGCGTGTACTCGGCGATCACCGTGCGCAGCACGTCGTCGGCGATCTCGACCTCGTCCTCGCGCAGCCCGTTGCGCTCACGCTGGCGCGGCCACAGGTAGTCGCGGCCGATCGCCAGCTTCTCGTCGGTCGTGTAGCCGTCGAAGCGCACGACCTCCATCCGGTCGAGCAGCGGGCCGGGAATCGTGTCGGCGACGTTGGCGGTCGCGATGAACAGCACCTGCGACAGGTCGAGCTCGACGTCGAGGTAGTGGTCGCGGAACGAGTGGTTCTGCGCCGGGTCGAGCACCTCCAGCAGCGCCGCGGAGGGATCGCCGCGCCAGTCGGCGCCGACCTTGTCGACCTCGTCGAGCAGGATCACCGGGTTCATCGTGCCGGCGTCGCGCAGGGCGCGGACCAGCCGTCCCGGCAGCGCGCCGATGTAGGTGCGGCGATGGCCGCGGATCTCGGCCTCGTCGCGGACGCCGCCGAGCGACATGCGGACGAACTCGCGCCCGGTCGCGCGGGCGATCGACTCGCCGATCGAGGTCTTGCCGGTGCCGGGCGGGCCGATCAGCGTCAGGATCGCGCCCTCACCGCGCCTGCGGTTCGAGCCGTCGCCGTCGGCGTCGTCGAGGCCGCGCTCGCGGCGCAGCTTCATCACGCCGATGTGCTCCTCGATGCGGTCCTTGACGTCCTCGAGCCCGGCGTGGTCGGCGTCCAGCACCTCGCGCGCGTGGGTCGGGTCGAGCCGCTCCTCGGAGCGCTTGTCCCACGGCACCGCTACCAGCCAGTCGAGGTAGGTGCGGATCATCGAGCTCTCGCCCGACTGCTCGCCCATCCGCTCGAGCCGCGCCAGCTCCTTCTCGGCCTGCTCGCGGACGGCCTCGGGCATGCCGGACTCCTCGATCTTCGTCCGGTACTCGTCGGCGACCGAGGCGTCGTCCTCGCCGAGCTCCTTGCGGATCGACTCCATCTGCTTGCGCAGGAAGTACTCGCGCTGCTGCTTGTCGGCGCCCGACTGGACGTCGTCGCGGATCCGCTTGCGCACCTGCAGCTCGGTCAGCCGCTCGCGCTGCAGCTTCAGCGCCAGCTCGAGCCGCTCGGTGACGTCGAGGGTCTCCAGCAGGCGGACCTTCTGCTCGTAGGAGATGTCGGGCGCGTAGCCCGAGGTGTCGGCGAGCACGCCCGGCTCGGTGATCGAGCGCACGAACGCCGCGATGCGACCGTCGTCGCCGCGCAGCTCGAGCAGCTCCTCGACCACCGCGCGGTACTCGCGCTCGAGCTCGCGCGTGTGGCCGTCGACCGGCTCGTCGTCGGGATGGGTGGTCACGTCGACGCGCAGGTCGCCGGACGCGTCGGTGTGGGCCGCGCCGGCGATGCCCCGGTGCAGGCCGCTCAGCGCGACCGCGTGGCCGCCGCCCGGCAGCCGGACGTGCTCTGAGACCTCGGCCACCGTGCCGACCGAGGCGAACTCGCCGTCCTCGCGCGGTACGAGCAGCACGCGCTCCTCGTCGCCGACGTCGACGACGAGCGTGACCGTCATGTTCGGGAAGACGACCGAGTCGTCGACCGGGACCAACAGCAGCGTCTGCTTCTCCGTCTCCATGCGCTCAGCTCTCCAGGGTGGACTTACGATTGATAAGTAGTGTAGCGCACGCCTCCGGGCCATCAACGTGCGCCTAAGACAACTTGATACGTCCTGACTTAGATCATAGCTGGAGCATCGCGTCGGCGCCAGCGTTTCGTCCGCCGCGACGGCGATGCTGCGCCGCGATGCCCGCCGACGAGCGCTCACCCGCCCGCGATGCCGCCTCCGCGGCGGCGCTCGAGCTGATCGAGCCGGGGACGACGATCGGCCTCGGCTCCGGCCGCGCCGTCTGGCGCGTCGTCGACCGGATCGCCGAGCGCTGGCCCGATCGCCCGCCGTTGCGCGCCGTCGTCGCCTCCGAGCGCACGGATGCCCGGGCGCGCGACGCGGGCATCGAGGTCGTCGAGCTCGACGGGTCGTTCGAGCTCGACCTCGCGATCGACGGCGCCGACGAGCTCGACCGCGATCTGCGCCTGATCAAGGGCGGCGGCGGGGCGTTGCTGCGCGAGAAGATCGTCGTCGCCGCCGCGCGCCGGTTCGTCGTCGTCGCCGAGACGGGCAAGCTCGTCGACACGCTCGGCGAGCGCTTCCGGCTACCGGTCGAGGTCGCGCGCTTCGCCTGGCGCGACACCGCGCGCCGCCTCGCCGGGCTGCTGCCCGGCCCCGAGCTGCGCACCGCCGGCGACTCCGCCTTCCTGACCGACGAGGGTCACCACATCCTCGACTGCCGGATCCCCCACGGCAGCGACGTCGACGCCCTCGCCGACCAGCTTCGCCGCGTGCCCGGAGTCCTCGAGCACGGCCTCTTCGTCGGCATGGCCGAGCAGGCGCTGCTGGGGACGCCCGAGGGCGCCGTCGAGCGCCTCTTGGGCTGATATTGCGATCGATCCCGACGGTCGAGGTCGATCACGGTCGCGATCGGTGTGGGGCGGTCGATCCGACGCTCGGCCGCCGGGCATGGCTAGAGATCGCTCGCGCCGACGGTCGCGCGGCCGATGCGGCGGCGGTCGCCGGGTGGGCGCGGCAGCAGGCGGACCTCGCGCGCATAGGTCTGGGCCGCGGTGAGATAGACGGCCTGGCGCAGGGTCGTCCGCAGCGTCGCGACGGCCGAGGCCGCCGCGGCGGACGACGGGTCGCCGTCGAGCGGTAGGTCGGACCCGCCGCCGGGCGCCAGCGCAAGCAGCTCGACGTCCTCGAGCGCGACGAACGAGCTGCCCGGCCCGTCGCCGGGATCGGTCGAGACCAGGACGTCGACGCGCGATCCCGGGGCCGCGGTCTCGACGAGCGCCGCGCCGCCGGCGACCGCGACCTCGACCGCGCGCTCGCCGGTGCGCAGCGCCCCCGGCTCGTCGCGGCCGCCCACGGCTCCGACCACCCCCGCGGTGATCGGGCTGCCCGCCGCCACGGGGCCCGCGGCGACCAGGCCGACGGCCTGGTCGGGGCTCGTGGGCGCATCGGGCGGCGCGAAGCGCCGCGGCACCTGAGCCAGCCGCAAGTCGGCTCGCGCCAGCTCGGCGCCCGGCTCGATGTCGCGCGCCGCCACGACGACCGGGACCGGCACGCCGATGCGGCCCTCGATCTCGCTCACCCGGTCGCCCACCTCCGACGCCGTCAAGGCGCCGCAGGCCAGCGCCAGCACCAGCAGGAAGGCGCCGCGCCTCCGGCGCGCACGGCCGCTCATGAGGGCGCTTCCCGCGACGAAGCCGTCGTCGGGCGACGCCCGCGCGGAGCCCGCTGCATGCGGGGCGCGCCCGCCGCAGGCGCGGCGCCGACGGCGCCCGCCCACGTCGCGCTTCCGTCGACCGGCAGCTCGATCGCCGCGACCGTCCCACCGCGACCGGACTCGAGCCCAAGCGTCCCGCCCGCCTCGCGAATCGCCCGCGCGGCGATCCTCATTCCACGACCGCGGCCGGCGGCGGCCATGCTCCGGCGCCCCGGTCGTACCGCCGGTCCCGCGTCGCGAACCTCGACCCGCACCGTCCGGGGCCCCTTGCGCACGGCATGGACCTCGATCGGCCCCGAGCCGTGCTCCGCGGCGTTCGCCAGGACGTTGCCGAACGCCTGCGACAGCCGGCCGCGATCCGCCCGCACCCGCACGGGCCCGGCGGCCCAGCGGACATGCACCCGGCGACCGGTGCCGGCGACCGACGCCCGGCACCCCGAGGCGGCGCCGGCGACGACCCGCTCGAGGCCGATCGCTCGAGGCGTCGCGACCGACCGTCGCCCCGCGCGTGCGGCGTCGAGGTCGCCCAGACCGGTGCGCATCCGCTCGAGCTCCGCCTCGAAGCGCAGCGCCCGCCGCACTCCGCCCGGCTCGCGTCGCAGCCACGCCACCGCGTAGGAGAACGCGGTGACGGGTCCGCGCAGCTCGTGCGCCGCGTCCTCCACCAGCTCCAGCCGCCGTCGCAACCCGACCACGACGACGCCGAGGCCGAGCGCGACGAGCCACCCCGTCGCGCCGATCACAGCGGATCCGTCAACCGATAGCCGATCCCGCGCACGTTGACGATCCACCTGCGCTCGGAGACCGCGTCGAGCTTGCGCCGCAGGCGGCAGGCGTGTGCGTCGACGGTGCGCGTCTTGCCCATCGACAGGTAGCCCCATACGTCGCGCAGCAGCTCGCCCTTGGTGTAGACCTTCTCGGGCCGGTCGGCGAGGCGTTGGAGCAGCGCGAACTCCATCGCCGAGACGTGGACGGGAGTGCCGTCGACGCACACCAGCCTCGTCACGGGATCCAGCGACAGGCCGGCGTACCGAACGACCCCGCGCTGCGGCCGTCCCGCCGAGCGGCGCAGGACGGCCCGGATGCGACCCAGGACCTCCCCATATGCCAGTGGCTTCTGTATGTGGTCATCGGCGCCGCGGTCGAAGCTCCGAACCCGATCGGCGTCGCTGCCGCGGCCGCTGATCACGATCACCGGCAGCTCCGGATCGATCCGCGAGGTCAGTCCCTCGGCCGCGCGAACGCGGTCGAGCAGGACCAGTCCGCTGCCGTCGTCGAGCGTCAGATCGAGCAGCACGAGCGCCGGATGGCGCACCTCGATCTGCCGCAGGCCCTCCGCGGCGCCGCTGGCGACCGCGACGCGGAAGCCGTCGGCGACGAGGTTGTCGGTGAGGAACTCGGCGGTCGATTCGTCGTCCTCGACTATCAAGAGCGTTTGGTTCATGGCCGATGAAGTCACGGCCGTGAGAAGCTCGCCCCCCGAGTGAGCCATTCGGGTGCAATTAGCGTTGCAATCCGTCCGGGCGAGAAGGGAACGGGGCTAGGATGCCGACGCGCCGTGCGGCTGGCTCCGCCACCGCACCGCGTCTCTCATGGACAGCACCAAGCGAGGAAACTACGAGTCGGGCGCCGACTACGTGCTCGAGTACGGCGAGCTGAAGTTCACGTTCAACGAGCGCGACTTCACCGAGCGCGTCGAGCAAGCCGCGACCAAGCTCGGCTTCGTCGGCGGGCCGCTCGGCGACGAGGAGCGCGAAGACCTCGTCAACCTTGCCGTCAACGGCGAGGTGACCGACGCCCACTCGCTGCTCGGCGAGCACATCATGGAGTGCTGGGGCGACCTCCACGGACCGTCTGACCGCTCGCTGGTGCACTGGCTGCGCCGACTCGTCTTCCGCGGCGCCTGGCTCGACCAGCGCGTGCTCGAGGGCGAGCTCGAGATCGTCTTCGACGACGAGAGCCACTCGTTCGGCTATGCCCAGCCGGAGCGCGGCTGGGAGCTGATCGAGCTCTCGCCCGAGCCATCCTGGAAGCGCGTCGCGTACCGACGCTAGCTCGAAGGCCCGCAGAGCGAGCCTGGCAAGGAAGCAGGCCCCGTGGCGTGCTCCGCACGCGAGGGGCCGATGACGCCGCCAGGCGAAGCTATGCGGGCCTTCGCGGTCGGCGGTGGTCGACGGCGTGCATGACCTCCAGGACGCGGTCGGGGTCGTCGGTGACCTCGAGCATCGCGACGTCGCTCGGCGAGATCTTGCCTTCGGCTAGCGCGCTGTCGCGCAGCCAGTCGACCAGGCCGCTCCAGTAGGCGCTGCCGAACAGGACGATCGGGAAGTGGCGGATCTTCTCGGTCTGGCGCAGCGTCGCGGCCTCGAACAGCTCGTCGAGCGTTCCGAAGCCGCCGGGAAACACGACGAAGCCGCTCGAGTAGCGGACGAACATCACCTTTCGGACGAAGAAGTAGTGGAAGGTCAGCCCGATGTCGACGTGCGGGTTGGCCCCCTCCTCGTGCGGAAGCTCGATCGCCAGGCCGATCGACGTCGCGCCGGCGTCGCGGGCGCCGCGGTTGGCGGCCTCCATGACGCCGGGACCGCCGCCGGTGATGATCGAGAACCCCTCCTCCCCCATGCGCCGGGCCAGCGATCGCGCCGCGGCGTAGCCGGGATCGTCGGACGGCGTGCGGGCCGAGCCGAAGAACGACGCCGCCTTGCCGACGTGAGCGAGCGCCTCGAAGCCGTCACGCAGCTCGCCGTCGATGCGGGCGATCCGCGCCGCGTCGTCGAGCTCGGAGACGATCGCCAGCGACTCGGCCTCGAGCAGCTCCTCGTCGGTGGTGGTCGCCCTGCGCGGGTCGCGGGTCACCGAGACAGGTTAGGTGGCTCAGCTCAGGAGATCCGCGCGCTGTGCGCCCGAACGGGCCGTGTCGACGGTCGGCTCGCCGGCTCCATCGGTCAGCACGATCCGCGTGCTTGCGACGCGCAGCTGGTCGGCGCTCTCGCCGACGGCCGCGATGACGGTCAGCGATCCGCCCTCCTCGACCCTGCGACCGGCGCCGAACACGCGGCGCGCGACGTCGACCGGGACGGCCTCGAGGGTGTCGATCACGACGATCGCGTCACCGCCGCGCTCGACCACGCGCTTCGCGCGCTCGACGGCGAGCTGGACGGCCTGCACCTGTTCGTCGGGCGTGCAGTCGAACGAGCCGCCGAAGACCGCGGTCTCGGTCTCGCGCCGCCAGTCGGTGACCTCCTCGGGACGCGCGCCGGCGAGCACGACGACCAGCTCCGGCGCACCGGGCTGCCCCGCCAGCGCCGCCACGATCTCGCGCAGCAGACGGGTGGCGCCGGCGCCGGACGGACCGGCGATCGCGACGCGCGAGCCCTTGCCGAACGGAACCCCTGCGAGCGAAGCGGGGGTCGGAAGCGGCTCGTGGGGATGGACCGCCGTCAGGCCGCCGAACTCCGCCCGCACGGCCGGCGGTTCGGCGGGGCCGCCGTTGACGGTCTCGACCCGCACCAGCGACGGGTAGCGCTCGTTGCGCCGGGCCGGTCGCAGGGGACCGGCGAGCTCGTCGCCGGGACGCAGCTCGCAACGGCGGATCTGGGCCGGCGAGACGTACACGTCGGGTCCATCGGCGACGCGCAGGAAGCCGCTTCCGTTGGGCAGCACGTCGAGCATTCCGGCGACCGTCTCGAGCGGCTCCTCGATCTCCGACTCGGCGTGCTCGGCCTCGGGCTCGTCGTCGACCTCGCCCTCGGGCTGCTCGGCCTCCGGCTCGTCCTCGATCTCGCCGCGACTGCGGCCGCGACCGCGGCGTCCACGGCCACGGCTGCGCTTCGGCCGCTCGGCCTCGCTCTCCGCCGGCCTGTTGCTCGCGCTCGTGTCGGCGGCGCCCCCGCCCTGCACGTCGAGGACCGCCGCGACCAGGTCCTCACGGCGCAGCGCGCGGTAGCCCTCGATCCCCAGCTCCGAGGCGATGGCATGAAGGTCGGCGAGCGGGCTGTCTTCCAGCTCCTTGCGCTGCAGGACTGACACTGAGGCTGCTCCTCGGATCGTTTGGCGAACGCGGAGGGTAACCGTTGGGCGATGGACCGGTCCGCTTGCGCGCCCGCGCTAGGTCCTGGCCGTCTCGCGCCGCAGCGCGTCGTCGAGCGGCTCGGGCGGCGGGTCGGCGTCGCCGCGCAGCGCGGCGCGGACGGAGAGGAAGTCGGCGGCGGCGCGCACGTCGTGGATCCGCAGGACGCTGCCGGCCGCCAGCTCGAGCGCGGGCTCGATCGCTCCGAGCGTGCCCGCGTCGCGCTCGCGCGGCGGACGCCGGGTCAGCGCGCCGACGAAGTCCTTGCGCGAGATCGCCAGCAGCAGCGGGCGGGCGAGCGACTCAAGCTCCGGCAGGCGGCGCAGCAGCTCGACCGACTCCGCCGGCGTCTTCGCCAGATCGAGTCCGGGATCGAGCAGCAGCTGGTCGTCGGAGACACCGCGCCCGCGCGCCGCGGCGGCCCGCTCGGCGAGGAAGCCCGCCACGTCGGCCACGACGTCGGCGTAGCCCGGAAAGGCCTTCGTCTTGGGCGCCACGCGGGTGTGGGCGATGACCAGCCCCGCACCGCTGGCCGCGCACGCGCTCGCGATCTCCGGCTCGCTGAGCCCGCTGACGTCGTTGATCAGCGCGGCGCCGGCGTCGAGCGCCGCGCGCGCGACCGCCCCCCGCCATGTGTCGACCGAGACCGCGACGCCCTCGCGCGCGAGGCGCTCCACGAGCGGCACTACGCGCGTCGCCTCCTCGTCGGCCGACACCGCCGCGCGATCGGTGCGTCCGGACTCGCCGCCGACGTCGACGATCGCCGCGCCGGCCGCTACCTGCTCGAGCGCGTGCTCGACCAGCGCCTCGAGCGGCTTGGTGCCCTGGAGGTCGGAGAACGAGTCCGGCGTCGCGTTGACGATCCCCATCAGCACGGGCGCGCCCGTGGGCAGGTCGAGCTCGCGGTCGCGCAGCCGCAGCTTCACGCCCGCTCCGCCGCGCTGGCGGTCGGCGCCGCCGGCGCGAGCCCCTCGGCGGCGGCGACGGTGCGCCAGTCGCCGAGCTCGCGCTCGATCCGCGCGGCGTCCCAGTCGAGCTCGCTCGCCAGGGCGTCGGCGACCGCCCGCGGACCGACGGCGTCGGCAACGGTGAGGTTGCGCGCGTCGAGCAGGCCGAGCCGCGTGCGGCGCAGCAGCACGTCGGCGACCCCCCGAGCCTGCTCGTGGCGCGCCGCCCAGACCGCCTCGGCGACGAGGTCGGGCAGCTCCGGCGATATCCGCCGGGCGAGCGCGGGATCGGTGGCGGCGAGGTGCATCACCTCGACCGCGCCGTGGCCGTAGCGCCCGACGAGCGCCTCGCGGCTGTCGTCGTCGACTCCCTCGACGTCGGGCAGCGCCACGGGGTCGATCTCCATGCCGAGCGGGATGTCCGCCGTCCGGCAGGGCGCGTCGCGACCCTCGCGCTCGACGATCCGATCGACCGCCAGCTTTGCCATCCGTCGCCATGTGGTGAGCTTGCCGCCGGTGATCGTGACCAGGCCCGAGCTGGTCTCGTAGAGCTCCGCCTTGCGCGAGATGTCGACCGACTTCCTCGGATCGCCGGTCGCGATCAACGGTCGCACGCCCGCGTAGGCGCCGGTCAGGTCGGATGCCTCGATCGAGGTGGCGAAGAACTCGTTGACGGCGTCGAGCAGGTACTCGATGTCGTCGCCGGAGGGCGGCACGTGATCGAGGTCGGCGCTCTCGTAGTCGTTGTCTGTGGTCCCGATCAGTGTCCGGCCGAGCCACGGCAGGACGAAGATCGACCGGCCGCCGCCGGCCGGGACGATCGCCCCGGCGACCACGTCCAGCAGCTCGCGCGAGACGGTGACGTGGGTACCGCGGCTCGGGCGAATCGTCGGCACCTCGGCCTCGCGGTGCAGCTCCTCGGGACGGATGCGGTCCGCCCAGACGCCGGTCGCGTTGACGACGTTGGCGGCCCGAACCTCGAGGTCCCCGCCTCCGATCGCGTCGCGGCAGAGGACGCCCGCGGCGCGGCCGTCGCGCTCCACGAGGGCGGTCACCTCGACGGCGTTCGAGCAGACCGCGCCGTAGCGCTCGGCCTCGCCGAGGATCGTCAAGGTCAGGCGGACGTCGTCGGTCTGGCAGTCGTAGAAGAGATAGGCGGCTGTCGGCTCGCGTGCGGCCAGCGCCGGCAGCAGCCGCAGCGTCTCCTCGGCGTCGATCGTGCGGTGACGGTCCGGGCTCCACGACTCCTCGTCCACCCGCCGTCGACGCGGCTCGTCGCCGCCGCGCCGGCGACGGCGCTCGGTGGCCATGACGTCGTACATGTTCAGCCCGACGCCGAGCACGCGATCCGGTCGGCGGCCGTCGAAGGCGGGGATCAGCAGCGGCAGCGGACGAACCAGATGCGGCGCGAGGTTGACCATCAGCTGGCGCTCCAACAGCGCCTCGCGGACCAGGCCGAGGTCGAAGTTCTGCAGGTAGCGCAGGCCGCCGTGAATCAGCTTCGACGAGCGGCTCGAGGTCCCGCCGGCGTAGTCGTGGCGCTCGACCAGCGCGACGCTGTAGCCGCGCGAGGCGGCGTCGAGCGCCACCCCGGCGCCGGTGATGCCGCCGCCGATGACGACCACGTCGAACTCGTCGCGCTCGAGCGTCGCGAGGGCGTCGGCGCGGGCGATCACGGCAGGTAGCTCACGAAGTCGGCGGGCGGCAGGCGGTCCGGAGCGCTCTGCTCCTGTCGCGCGTGGCCGAGGTGGACGAGCGCGACGAACAGCTCGTCGCGCTCCATCCCGACCGCGGCGGCACCGTCCGGGGTGCGCAGCACGCCCGGCGTGCGCCAGTAGCCCGCGAGCCCGCGGTCGTGGGCGGCGAGCAGCACGATGAAGACGGCGCAGGCCGCCGCGCAGACGTCCTCCTCGTCCTGGACCGGATCGCCGGTCAGCTTGACCGAGGCGCAGACCAGCGTCGGCGCCCGGTCGAGCTTCGACGCCGCCTCCGGCGCGGCGGCCGCCTTCAGCCGCGCGATCGACTCGGGGCCGAGCACGCGGAAGCGCCACGGGTTGGTCAGATGGTGGTTCGGCGCCCAGCGGGCGAGGTCGAACAGCTCGTCGAGCACCGCGCGCTCGACGGGCTCCGGTCCGTATGCCTTGTGGGTGCGCCGTCCGCGGATCGCCTCTTCGAGCTCCACGGGGGCGACGCTATCGGATCGCATCGGCCGTGCAGCCGAGGCTCATGCGGTCGCACCGTGCTGGCGCCGGCGCCAGCCGACCGCCGCCGCAAGCGCCAGTGCGGCAGCGATCCCCGCGCCGATCAGCGCCGGATGGGGGCTGTCTCCGGCGCCGGCGTCGCCGTCGCCGGCCGCCGGCGCCGCGACGACGATCGTCCTGCCGTTGCCGCGCTTGACCGGCGCGAGCGGGAAGGGCTTGCGCTGGATCGCCGCCAGCACCTGGGCTGTGACCCAGACCGGCGTCTGCTCGCCGGCGCTGGAATAGGCGAAGTGGCCGTCGCGGCCCTGGAGACGACGCAGATAGGCGAGTGGATCGGCGGCCAGCGAGCCGAGCGGGGCGCGCGCGGCGACTAGCCCCTGAACCGCCCACGAGGTCGACTGCGCGTTCGACGTCCGGCCCGCGAGCTGGCCCCAGCCGCCGTCGGGCGCCTGCGCGCCGCGCAGGAAGCCGACGCCCGAGCGCGCGGCGGCCCCGCCGCCGCGCCCGGCGGCGGCCAGCGCCTGCAGCACCGCGCCGGTGTCGTCGACGTCGGCGACGGCGGTCGGCACGAAGCCCCAGCCGCCCCCGGGGGCGGCCGAGCGCTCGAGGAAGTCGGCGGCCCTGCGCACGCGCGTCGAGCCGACCGGCTCGCGCGCGGCGCGCAGGGCGAGCACGCCGAACGCCGTCCACGCCACGTTGCGCCTCCACGAGCCGTCGGCCGACTGCATCCGGCGCAGCCGGGCGAGCAGGTCGATCCCGGCGAAGTCGCGCGGCGACAGTCCCGCCGCGCGCACGACGAGGATCGTCCGCTGGAGCTCGCCGACGTCGCCGCGGCGACGGCTGTTGGCGCGCAGGTAGTCGATCGCGCTGCGGCCGCCGCGCCGCTCGACGTCACGCGGATTGAGGCCCGCGGCGCCGAGGCCGAGCGCGGCCCAGCCTGTCACCAGCTGGCTCGAGGACTGTCCCGCGACCCCGCCGAAGCCGCCGTCGCGGTTCTGGGCGCGGCGCAGGTAGGCGGCTGCCTTGGCGGCGGGAGCGGCGGCGGCTGTCGCGCGCTCGGGCGACGCGTCGGCCGTCGGCGCCGGCACGCTCGGCGCGGTGGCGACGGCCAGCCAGACGACCACCGCCGCGAGCACGCCTCCGGCCGCGCGGCGGCGGACCGTCGACGGCGCCCAGGTGACCTCGAAGCGGCGCCTGTAACGGCGCAGCGAGCGGACGAAGACCGGCCCGATCAGCAGGCAGAAGACGACGTTGCCGACCGCATGGGCGAGGTTGTACGGCAGCGAGCTCGCCGCGATGGCGAGATAGGTCGAGAAGTCCTGGCGGGCGGCCAGCGTCCACTGGTAGACGTCCATCATCGCGCCGAATGCGAAGCCTGCGAGGCCGCAGTAGATCGCCAGCTCGGCGCGTCCCAGCTCGCGGCCGCGGGTCGCCCGGGCAAGCAGCGCTCCGCCGATGCCGACGCCGCCCCAGGCGGCCATCTGCCAGACGGTCCACGGCCCCTGGCCGAGGAAGACGTTCGAGACGATCGCGCCGACGGCGCCTACCGCGAATCCCGGCGCGGCCCCGAGCGCATAGCCGGCGAACAGCACGATGTCGGTCGTCGGCTTGACGTTCGGGATCGCGGCGAAGGCGAGCCTTCCCACTACCGCCAGCGCCGCCAACACGGCCACCACGCCGATCACGCGCGCGGGTGGGCGCCGGCGCTCGTACCAGGCGAAGCCAGCCGTCAACGCGAGCGCCAGCAGGGCGAACGAGGACAGCTGCCAGGTCATCGCACCAGCTCCCTCTCGATCAGCTCCGCTCCATGCTCGGGCGCCAGCGCCCCGCCCGCGCCGTCGAGCGCGCGCGCGACCTCGGTGGAGAAGTGCCAGCCGCCGGCGAGCAGCTCGGCCGGCGCTCCGTCGGCGATCACGACGCCGTCGCCCATCAGCACGACCCGGTCCGCGAACGCGGCGGCGAACTCGGTGTCGTGCGTCGCGACGATCACGGCGGCGCCGCCGGCCGCCAACGCACCGATCCGTCCGACCAGCGCTTCCCTGTGGACACGGTCCATGCCGCGCGTCGGCTCGTCGAGGCAGACCGCGGCGCAGGGCCGCTCGCCCGACAGCACGACCTCGAGCGCGAGTCGCTGACGCTCGCCGCCGGAGAGGTCGCGCGGGTTGGCGTCAGGCCGCTCGGCCAGGCCGGCCGCGGCGAGGGCGCCGACGCCCGCCTCCTCGACGACGTGGTCGTGGATGAGGTAGTCGCCGGGATTCTGCAGCAGCAGCGCCACCTCGCCCGCGGCTTCGACGCGGCCGCGTGTCGGCGCGACCAGCCCCTTGAGGTGACGCAGCAGCGTTGACTTGCCGGCCCCGTTGCGACCCATCAAGGCGATGCGCTCGCCGGGCTCGGCGCGCAGGTCGACGTCGCGCAGGACCGTCGGTCCGTCGGCGATCTCGTGCCAGATCCCGTGCGCCGCGACGGCCACCGGCGCGTCGCTCGCCGCCGACCGTCGCCAGCGGTCGCGCCAAGAGCGCGCGCCCGGATTCCCGGCGCGGGCGTCGTCGTCGCCGGCTTGCGGCGCGACATGCTCGCCGATGCCGGCTCCGGGAGCCAGTCCGGCGGCGCGCAGGCCGTCGCGCGCCTCCTTCACCGACGTCGGCAACGGCCGCAGGCCGGCGAGCGAGAAGAGGCGCGCGACCGGCGTCGCCAGGTTGCCGCCCGTGGCCACCGCCCAATCGAGGAACTCCCGCGGCGCGGCGTCGAGGACGACCGCCCCGTCCTCGAGCGCGAGCACGCGGTCGGCCGCCGGCAGGCAGCGCTCGATCCGGTGCTCCGCGATCACGACGGCCGTGCCCCACTCCTCGTTGAGCCGCCGCAGCAGCCAGATCAGCTCGTCGCCGGCGACCGGATCGAGCTGCGACGTCGGCTCGTCGAGCACGAGCAGCGCCGGACGGTGGACGAGCGCCGCGGCGATCGCGACGCGCTGCAGCTCGCCACCGGAGAGCGTGTCGGTGCGGCGGTCGAGCAGGTCGGCGATCCCGAGCGCCAGCGCGACCTCCTCGACGGCGCGCGCGATCGCCGCCGGCGTCTCGCCGCGATGCTCGAGCGGCAGCGAGAGCTCGGCGCGCACGCCGCCCATCACGACCTGCGTCTCGGGATCCTGGAAGACCGTCCCGCAAGCCGCGGCCAGCTCGCCCGGGCCGTGGTCGCGGACGCTCATCCCGGCGACCGTGAGCTCCCCCGCCACCTCGCCGCCGTGGAAGTGCGGCACCAGGCCGCAGAGCGCGCGCAGCAGCGTCGACTTGCCCGAGCCCGACTCGCCCGCCAGCAGCGTGAAGCCGCCTCGGTCGAGTGCGAGCGTCACGTCGAGCAGCGCTGGAGCGTCGCGCTCCGGGTAGCGGTAGGAGAGGCCCTCGGCGACGACGATCGCGGTCTCAAGCACGAGCCACCCCCAGGCGCGCGCCACGGCCGCCGAACGGCAGCGCGACCGCCGCGATCAGCACCACCGCGCAGAGCAGCGCCTCCGGCGGCCCGACGCCCATCTCGATCCGCGGATAGACCTGGACCTGGCCGACGCCCATCAGCTTGCAGGCGACCGCCGCGCTCGCGACCGCGAGCGCCGCGGCGGCTACGCGCAGGTCGTGGCGCGACCATGGCTCCCTGCTGCGCGGGGGACGGCCGCCGACCGAGTAGCCGCGAACCTCGAGCGCCGCCGCCACCTCGACCGCGCGGTCGAGCGCCCCCGACAGCGCCGCGCGCGCCACCGCGACGCGCACGACCGCGGCGCTCGCGGGGCGCCGCCCCGGAGAGCTGCGCCAGCGCGCCCATCGACCGGTCCGGCCGCGCTCCTCCGCCGGCTCGGGCCGCGTGGGCCGGCAGCGGGCGGCGTCGCCCATCCGCAGCGCGTCGCGCGCCAGCACGGGGACGAGCCGCGTCGCGAGCGCCCCGGTCAGCGCCGAGCGGTAGGAGAAGCGGCGGAACAGCCTCAGCAGCTCGTCCGGATCGACGCAGGCCGAGAAGAGGCCGAACGCCATCACGATCGCCGCCACGCGTAGGCCGGCGAGCCCGCCGGCGACCAGCGCCTCGAGCGTGATGTCCATTCGCCGACCGAGGATTTCACCGCCGCGGACCAGCAGCGTGTCGCCTTCGCGATAGACGAGCGGGTTGACCACGGCGACCAGCAGCACCAGCGGCAGCGACAGCAGCGCGGCGCGCTTGATCTCGCGGCCGACGCCAGCCGCCACGCCCGCCGCGGACACGGCCGCGATCGCCGTCGCCAGCACGAGCGGATCGGCGAACAGCATGCAGACCAGCGCGAGCGCGAGGCACAGCGACGCCGTCACCCCGGCGCGCGCACGGTGCAGCGGGCTCGCGCCCGACCGGTAGGCCGGAATCGGCAGGTCGCGGCGCGGAGCGCGACGTGCGGGCTCGCTCATGACCCCGGCCTCAGCGGCAGCTTCTCGACGCGGCCCGCGACGATCGCGATCGCGAAGGCGTCGCGGAGGTCGCGCGGTCGCAGCGCGGCCGCCGCCGCCGCTAGGCCGGCCTCGTCGACGCCGGTCACGAGCCAGACGAGCTCCTTGTCGGTCGGGCGCAGCGCCGCGACCAGTCCGGCGCCGGCGCCCTCCTCGCGAACCGGATCGCCATCGGCGCCGAGCAGCTCGAGCGCGTCGCCACCGTCGCGGAAGCGCGCGAACACCCCGCTGCGCTGCGGGCCGAGCTCGACCAGCCTCACGGTCGGCAGTGCGCGCGCGCTCGCCCAATCGGCGACGACGACGCGTATGACGTTCTGGTTGCCCGGCGCGCCGAGCGACGACCCGCTGGCCGGTATGTCGGCGTCGCGCAGCGTCCGCTTGACGTCGCGGCAGGACGTCGAGTCCGCGTCCTGGCACTCGACTCGCACCGGGAAGCGCTTGCCCTCGAGGCCGTCGAGCAGCGGCTGCGGGAAGGCCCCGACGATCGCCCGCACGTCGGCGGTCTCGCCCCAGTCGCGGCGGTCCCACTGGATGACGTCGCCGGGAGACACCTCGTAGTCGGCCGCCCCCTCGCCGGCCTCGATGCCGTTGACGTAGTAGAACCAGTCGCTGGTTCCCGCGGCGCCCCTTCCGGCGAGCCCCTCGATCGACTGCACGAACCCGCCGCCGAAGCGCGTCTCGACCTCCGCGTTGCGCTTCAGCAGCCGCATCACCGTCTCGTCCTCGCGAATCCGCAGGCCGCTCTCGGCCAGCAGCAGGCGATGGCCGAAGTCCCGGGTCACGCGCAGGTCGGCACCGGCGCCGGAGCGCTCCGCGCCGGCTCCGAGCCCGCAGCCCGCAAGGGTGACGAGGAGCACCGCGGCGATCGCCGCGCTCAGCGAGCGGCAACGGCTCAACGGATCCGCACCCGCTTCGCGAAGGAGCGGATCATGCCCCGCTTGGCGGCGTAGACCTCGTGGGTGTCGGCCGGCAGCGTCAGCGTCGCCCTCCCATCCTCGTCGGTGGTCGCACGGCGACCGCCCGCGCGAACCGTGGCGCCCGCTACCGCACGACCCTCGCCGGCATCGTCGTAGCCGGTGACGGCGACCGAGAGCCGGTGTCCGTCGATCGCGGTGTCGATCTCCAACGAGCGCTGACACGTTCCCGTGGCGCGCTGGCGGCAGTAGAACCAGACGACGTCGTCGCCCGACCTCAGCCGCCCGTCGCCGAACGGACCGGCCGGGTCGGCGGCGCCCGCGGTGGCGAGCTTGCGACCGACCTTGTACACCCAGCCATCCTGGCGGCGATTGCGCTCGCCGCGGATCGCCTCGACGAACAGGCCCGCACTGTCGGCCGGCTTGCGCGAGCAGGAGCCGTAGTCGTGGAAGGCGATCGGCCCCGGCTCGGCGCGCAGCAGCGCGGCGAGGGCGGTCGCGGACGCGACGGCGCAGTCGCGGCGCCCGACCTCGGCCGTGGTGCGGATGGTGCGCACGCGCTGGCTGACGACCGCGCCGCTGCGGAAGACGATCATCTGGTCGATCCGCGGAGCGCCCTTCTGAGCCGTGCTCGCCAGCGGCGCGGCCGCGCCCGGCGCCGCGCTGGCCAGCAGCACCGCGCCCGCCAGCGCCGCCGCGGCTGTCGAAACCTGAGCCTTCATGGATCGCCCTTTCCTCGAGGGTTGCGCTTCGATCTCGGCCGGGGCGGGTCTCCTGGCTCCCGAGCTCCGATCGCCGCGCCTTCCCAGTCCGCCTTCGGGCTTCCCAGTGGCCGGCACGCGCGCGTGCCGTGCGACGTCATCCTCACTCGGTCACAGTGGCGGGACCGCGCCGGATTCGCACCGGACTTCCCCGGCCACCAGGCCGTTTGTCAGCTGGAGCCTACACCCGCGGCCCGCGCCTCCCGGCCCCGAGACACGCCGCCCGCGGGAGTTAGTACGGTTCCCGCCGACAAGGGTCGGTGGTCAAGGGAAGCCGGTGCAAGACCGGCGCGGACCCGCCACTGTGACCGGGGAAGGCTCTCGCAAGCGCGAGACGCAGCCACTGAGCGGCCGTCGGCCGTTCGGGAAGGCGCAAGGGCTCGATCCCGGAAGCCAGGAGACCTACCTCCGGCCCCCAAAGCCCAAAGCCCTCGGGAAAGGGGTGGCTCTTCCATGACCATCAGACGTTCTCCACTGCTCGCGAGCCTGCTCGCGCTCATCGTTCCGGCCGCGGCCTCCGCGGCCCCGACAGCCGTCGACGTGCGGATCGAGGGAAGGACCGCCACGATCTTCTCCGGCCCCGTGACCACAGACGGCAAGGTCGTGCATCCGGCCGGCGGCGAGCCGCACCTCTGTGACGGCACGACCAAGAGCCCGGACCCCGTCGGCCCCGGGCCGACGCCGACCTCGGCGCTCGACGACGCCGCCATCAAGGGGGGCTTCGACTGGGCCGGGACCTGGTTCGCCTTCGGCGACTACCAGATCGACCGGGTCGGCCCCGATCCGGCGACCGCGTCGCAGTTCTGGGGCGTCTTCGTCAACGGCAAGCTGACCGACTTCGGCGGCTGCCAGGTCATCGTCGAGGCGGGCGACGAGGTCCTCTGGACCTTCGACGCCTTCAGCAAGCCGGCGGGGGCCCTGCGACTGACCGCCCCCACGGCGATCCAGACCGGCCAGGCGGCGGTCGTGCGGGTGACCAACGTCGAGACCGGCGCGCCGGTCGCCGGCGCGTCGGTGGGATCCGCGACGACCGACGCCGACGGCTTCGCCACGCTCACGTTCGCCGACCCCGGCGTCTACGTGCTCAAGGCGGACAGGCCCGACGCGATCCGCTCGCGCGAGGCGCGCGTGTGCGTCGACCCGCCGCTGGTCGAGTCCTGCACGTCGGCCGACCGGACCGCTCCGCGAGTCGAGAACACGACACCCGCGATCTCGAGCTCGACGACGCGCTTCGACTACGTGCGCGTCAGCTGGCTGGGCGACGACGGGACGTCCGGCAGCGGCATTCGCCGCTATCGCGCCGAGCAGCGGCGCGTCGACGTTCCGGGCCAGCCGTGGCTGGCGCTGGTGACCGACGAGCCGATCACCGAGAAGCGCGCCCGCGGCCAGGAGGGCGAGACCTACGAGTTCCGCGTCCAGGCGATCGACCGCGCCGGCAACTCCAGCGGCTGGGTGTCGCGCACCACGACCGTGCCCTTCGACAACCTCAGCAGCAAGCTGCGGCTGTCGCGGCGAGGCTGGACGACCCTGCGCCGTCACGGCGCCTTCAAGCGCTCGGTCAGCCGGGCCAACCGCCGGGGCGCGAACGCGACGCTGCGCTTCACCGGCACCAAGGCCACCGTCGTCACGCGCGAGCTGCCGAAGGGCGGGCGGATAAGGGTGACCGTCGACGGCGACTCGAAGGTGGTCTCGCTGAAGGGCAAGAGCCGCTTTCGGCGCAAGCTGATCGCCACGCAGACGCTGGCTTCAGGCGAGCACACGCTGCGCGTCACGAGCCTCGACCGCGCTCCGGTGGAGATCGACGCCGTCGCCGTCAGGCCCTAGCGAACGGAGATCCGCGCGGGACGCCGCCGGCGTCCCGCGCGCCGATCCGGCTCATCGCCGCGCGGGCGACCGCACGACCGCCCATCGGCAGCCTTGTACAATGACCGGCCGCAGCACCCCTCCGAGCCGCCATCGTCTAGGGGACTAGGATACCGCCCTCTCACGGCGGAGACCGGGGTTCGAATCCCCGTGGCGGTACTGCGCGAACGGCCGGCTGCTAGTCGCCGGTGTCGACCAGCAGATCGCCGATCGGCGCGTCCAGCGCGTCTGCGAGCCTGGCGACGGTGCTGATGCGGGGGTCCCGGCTGCCGCTCTCGTAGCGCGAGATGTCGGCCATCTGGATGTTCGCGCGGGCGCCGAGCTGCTCCTGGCTGAGGCCGAGCTCCTTGCGGCGGCGGCGCAGATTGGCGGCAAAGGAAACGAGTACGTCTCTAGGCACGCCGGCGATGCTCGCCGTTCGCGACCGCTAATGCCATGTTGTCCAAAACAAGGCTGATCGGCACTTCAAGAGCCAATTGGCTCTGGCGCGACTGGCATTGGAGGCGAAGGATGCGATTGTGGACGATCCACTACCGCAGTTCGGATCGAACCTCCGCAAGGCGCGGCTCGCCCGTGGGCTGAGCCAGGAGCGGCTAGCGCACCTCTGTGGGCTGAACATGACCCACGTGGCCCGGATCGAGCGGGCCGAGCGCGAGCCCGGCATCCGCACGGTGTCCAAGCTGGCCCGCGGCCTCGACATCCGCGCCTCCGTCCTCTTCGACGGCCTCGAGGGTCGCGAGTCCTAGCCCGGCCGGGCCGAGCGCGTGAGCGCCGTGCCGCCGAGCGCCAGTAGCGCCCCGAGGGCCAGGAAGCCGAGGTCCCAGCCGAGCGGCCCCCCGAGATCGTCGCGAACGTGATGGATTCCGAGCAGTTGGTGGTCGACGACACCCTCGACGAGGTTGAAGACGCCCCAGCCGGCGAGCAGCATGCCGACGTGCGCGCGCCACGGCGGCGCCAGCTCGCCCCGCTGCCAGGCGCGGACCGTCAGCAGCGTCGCCGCCACGACCAGGAGCCAGGTGGCCAGATGGAAGAAGCCGTCGGCCAGCGTGTTCGCCTCCAGGCCGGCGACCGTGTCGCTCGGATGCTCTCCGGTGTCGGTGAGGATGTGATGCCACTGCAGCACCTGATGGAGCACGATGCCGTCGACGAAGCCTCCGAGGCCGAGCCCCATCACGAACGCCGGCGCCTTCGGCGGCCTGGCCACCTCCGGACCGACACGTGGCGCGGCGACGGCCATCGCCATCGGCTACCCGCGCGAACGGGGGTGAAACGACCGGCCTACAGAGCGCGGCTCGCCCCCGTGGCGTCCCGGCCCTGCAGCCACGCCAGCACCTCGAGGGCATTGCGGTCCGGCGGGAACACCGGGTAGAAGACCCTCGCCACCTGTCCGCGCTCCGCGACGAACGTGAGGCGCCGGTACAGCCGCACGCCGTCCGTCTCGAACGTCGGCAGCCCCATCGCCCGGGCAAGCGCCAATCCCCCATCGCTCAAGAGGGGATACGGGATGTGCTCCCGCTCGGCGAACTCAGCCTGCTGGGCCGGCGATTGAGCGCTGACCCCGACGACCTCCGCCCCCTCCGCCGCGAGCTCGGCGACGTGGTCCCGAAACGAGCAGCTCTGCGGCGTGCAGCCCCGCGCTCCCGGGATCGCATCCCAGCCGCTCGGCAGCGGCTCGCCGGGCACGCCTGTGCGCGGATAGGCGTAGACGACCACCAATCCCTCGGCCAGCTGGGCGAGATCGACGTCTCCTCCCAGGCTCGACGGCAAGCGCGCACTCGCCACCTCGGCACCGAGCAGATGATCGGCCGCGCCGTCGTCCACCGGCACGGGAAGATCCTCGGGGAAACGCGCGAAGTCGGTCACAGGGCGATCCTAGGCGCATCGCGCGGCGCCGAAGCGCCACGCCCATCGCTACTTCAGCTCAGCCGACGACTTGCCCAGCAGCTGTCGCGCGACGATCAGCAGCTGGATCTGCTGGGTGCCCTCGAAGATGTCGAGGATCTTGGCGTCGCGGGCCCACTTCTCGAGCAGGTCGTTCTCGCCATAGCCCAGCGAGCCGCAGAGCTCGACGCAGCCGAGCGAGACGTCGACGCAGGCGCGACCCGCCTTGGCCTTGGCCATCGACGCCTGCAGCGAGTTCGGCTTGCCGTTGTCGGCCATCCACGCCGCCTGCAGCGTGAGCAGCCGCGACGCCTCGTAGTCGGCCTCCATCTCGAGGAAGCGAGCGGCCGCCGCCGACTGCGAGAGCGCCGGGCGCGAGTAGTCGACCTCCACCCCGGCCTCGGCGAGCCGCAGCCGCGTCTCGTCGAGCGACGCGCGGGCGACGCCGACCGCCATCGCCGCGACCAGCGGCCGCGTGTTGTCGAAGGTCTGCATCGCGCCGCCGAAGCCCTGCTTGACGTCGACGTCGGGACTCCCCAGCAGCGCCTCCTTCGGCACGCGGCAGTCCTCGAGGATGAACGCGGCGGTGTCCGAGGCCCGGATTCCGAGCTTGTGCTCGAGCCGGTCGAGCTTCATCCCCGGATTCGAGCGCTCGACGATGAACGACTTGATCGCCGCGCGGCCCTTCGAGCGGTCCAGCGTCGCCCAGACGACGACGAGGTCGGCGCGCTCGCCGGAGGTGACGTAGATCTTCTCCCCGTTGAGCACGTACTCGTCGCCGTCGAGCTCGGCGGTCGTGCGGATCGAGGCGGAGTCCGAGCCGGCCTCCGGCTCGGTGATCGCCATCGCCGCCCACCTGCCGCCGTAGCGCTCGAGCTGCTCGTCGGTCGCCACCGAGGCGATCGCCGAGTTGCCGAGCCCCTGGCGCGGCATCGACAGCAGCAGCCCGACGTCGCCCCAGCAGAGCTCGATGATGCCCAGCACGGTCGAGAGGTTCGAGCCGTTGCGGTTCTTGGCGTCGCTGCCGCCGTTGTCCTCGCGGCGCACGCCGGCGGCGCCGGCCCCGCCGATGTCGCTGCCCTCGTTCATGCCATCGATCAGCGACGCGAGCATGTCGAGCTCCTTCGGATACTCGTGCTCGGCGACGTCGTACTTGCGCGAGATCGGCCGGAAGACCTCGGTCGCGACCTGATTGGCCTGGCTGACCAGCGGGCGGAACTTCTTCGGTATCTCCAGATCGATCATGTCAGTCGTCTCCATTGGCTGAGCGTGGCTGGCAAGGAAGCAGGCCTCGACGTGTGCGCCAGCACACGAGAGGGCGATGACGCCGCCAGGCGCGGTCAGACAAGGAGACCGCCCTCCATGACGCCCATGGCTCGAAGGTCGCGGTACCAGCGCTCGACCGGGTGCTCCTTGATGAAGCCGTGACCGCCGAGCAGCTGGACGCCGTCGGACCCGATCGCCATGCCCTTGTCGGCGCACAGCTTGCGGGCGACCGCCGCCTCGCGGGCGAAGTCGTCGCCGTGGTCGGCGCGGCTCGCGGCACGATAGGTGGCAAGGCGCATGCCATCGGTCTCGATCCCGATGTCGGAGACCGCGAAGGCGACCGCCTGGCGGTTGGAGATCGGCTCGCCGAACGCGGTCCGCTCGTTGACGTAGGGGATCACGTAGTCGAGCACCGCCTGGGCGGTGCCGACGGCGAGCGAGCACCAGGCGATCCGCGCCCGGTTGACGCACTCCGCGTAGACGCCCGTCTCGCCGTCGCCGAGCAGCGCGCCGGCGGGCAGCCGGACGCCCTCGAGCAGCAGCCGGCCGGTCGCCGCGGGGCGCAACCCCATCGCCGGCTCGGACTCGACGGACAGGCCGGAGGTCGAGGACTCGATGATGAACAGCGCCGGCCCGACTCCCTCGGCCTGCGCGCCGACGACGAACAGCTCGCACTCGGCGGCGCGCGCGACGAGCGACTTGACGCCGTCGAGCACCCAGTCCTCGCCGTCCTTGCGGGCGGTCGTCTCGAGCTTCAGCGGGTCGAACAGCGGCCGCGGCTCGAGCAGGGCGAGCGCCGCGGGCGGGACGTTCTCGCTCGCGAAGGCCGGCAGGTAGGTCGCCTCCTGCTCGGCGTCGCCCCAGTGCCCGATGGCCGTCGCCACGGCGCCCGGCGCGAGCGCCGCGTAGGCGACGCCCATGTCGCCGTGCGCGAGCGCCTCGCCGATCAGCACGCTGGTGACCGCGGACTGCTCGTGCATCACGCCGCCGAGCTCCTCGGGGATGCCGAGCATCGCCACGCCGAGCTCGGTCGACTGCGTCAGCAGCTCCGGCGGGGTCTCGCAGGCGGCGTCGGCGTCGAGCGCGATCGGCCGGACCTGCTCGGCGGCGAAGGCGCTGACCGCCTGCTTGAGCATCTGCTGCTCGTCGTCGGGCGTGAGGTCGAACAGCCCGCCGGCCCTGCTGTGCGGCTGGCGCGCCGGGCGGCCGAGCTTCTGCGCCGCCTTGAACGTCCGGCTGGCGGTCGTCGCCGAGCGGAAGCCCTGCTTGGTGCCCTGGAACAGCGCGCGCTCGACCTGCTTGCGCATGCGGATGCGGTCGAGCAGGTCGGAGCCGGCGAGGCGGTTCAGCGCGCGCAGGCCGAAGCCCATGCCGCGCTCCGCCATGTTCTTGTCGCTGGTGGCGTTCATGCGGCCTTCCTTCTCCGGGTGCTGGTCTTCTGCTTGGCGGTGAGCGGGTCTAGCTGTCCGTCGACGTGCGGCGTTCCGCGCTCGGCGTCGCGGACGGTGAAGCGGATGGCCTCGCCGTCCGACTCGCTCGCGAACGCGACGGCGCCGGGCAGCGGGATCGGCCGCCGGAAGCCGACGTCGACCGCGAACGCGCTCGGCAGCCGGCTCTCGAGCGCCGCGAGCGCGCGCGCCTTGGTCCACATCCCGTGCGCGATCGCACGTGGGAAGCCGAGCGGCTTGGCGGTCAGCGCGTGCATGTGGATCGGGTTGCGGTCGCCCGAGACGGCGGCGTAGCGGCGGCCGAGGTCGCCGCCGAGCTTCCACTCGGCGCTGGCGGTCGCGGAGGCCTCGGAGCCCTTCGGCGACGGCTTGGCGCCCTTGCCCGCAGCCGGTGCGTCGGAGCGGCCGCCGCCGCGGCGCAGCATCGTGCTGACGTCCTCCCACACCAGCTCGGCGCCGACGTGGGCCTCGGAGACGATCGAGAACGTGCGGCCCTTCGGATGCGGCTCGAGCTTCGTCGCGCGCACGCGCAGCGTCAGCTGCTCGCCAATGCCGATCGGCCGGTACTGGACGATGCGGTTCTCGACGTGGACGAGCCCGACGGCGCCGAAGGGGAAGCTGCCGTCGGCCATCACGGCCATGTGCAGCGGGAACGCCAGCACGTGCGGGTAGGTCGCGGGCAGCGTGTCGCGCAGCGTGAAGCCGCAGACCTTCGCGTAGTCGGCGACCGCGTCGCGGTCGGCGACGACGTCGGGCAGCGTCAGCTCGACGTCGGGGATCTCCTTGCCGCGTCCGGGCACGAACGGCAGCAGCGACGCGCCTGGGATCAGCGGCGCCGCCGCGCGCGCGTAGAGCGGCAGGATGCTCGGAGCGCTGGTCAGCGTGCGCTGCTCCATCACGCCCCCAGCAGGCTCTGCCCGCAGACGCGGACGACGTTGCCGTTGACGCCGGTCGAGGCGGGGCTGGCGAGCCAGGCGATCGTCTCGGCGACGTCGACCGGCAGCCCGCCCTGCGACATGCTGTTCATCCGCCTGCCGGCCTCGCGGATGGCGATCGGCATCGCGCCGGTCATCCGGGTCTCGATGAAGCCGGGCGCGACGGCGTTGATCGTCAGGCCCCGCTCGGCGAGCGTCGGCGCCAGCGCCTCGACCATCCCGATCACGCCGGCCTTCGAGGTCGCGTAGTTGGTCTGGCCGGAGTTGCCGGCGATGCCGCTCATCGACGACACGCAGACGATGCGGCCGTTGGGCCGGAGCAGCCCGGCGTCGAGCAGCGCGTCGTCGATCCGCTCCTCGCTCGAGAGGTTGATCTCCATCAACCCGCTCCAGCGCTCCTCGGGCATCTTGGCGATCGTCCGGTCGCGCGTGACGCCCGCGTTGTGGACGACGACGTCGACGCCGTCGGCGAGCTTCTCGGCGATCGCCGCCGGCGCGCCCTGCTCGGTGATGTCGAGCTCGATCGTGTCGGCGTCGAGCCGCGCGGCGACCTGCTCGAGGTCGGCCGACAGCGCCGGCACGTCGAGCAGGACGAGGTCCGCGCCGTCGCGGCGCAGCGTCTCGGCGATCGCGGCGCCGATGCCGCGCGAGGCGCCGGTGACGAGCGCGCGCTTGCCGGCGAGCGGCTCGTCCCAGTCGAGCTTCGGCGTCTTGACGACGCCGGGCCCGATCCACACGACCTGGCCGGAGACGTAGGCCGACTTCGGCGAGACCAGGAAGCGCAGCGTCGAGTCGAGCTCGTCCTCCGCGCCCGGCGACACGTACACGAGCTGGACCGTGCAACCGCCCCCGACCTCCTTGCCGAGCGAGCGCGTGAAGCCCTCGAGCGCCCGCTGGGCGGTCGACTCGCGCGCCGTGTCGCAGCCGAACGCCGGCGTGCCGAGCACGACGACGCGGCCCGAGCGCTCGAGCCACCGCATCGTCGGATGGAAGAACCGCTGCAGCTCGACCAGCTCGGTCGAGTCCTCGATCCCGGTCGCGTCGAAGACGAGCGCCTTGAAGCGCTGGTCGCCGCTCGTCTCGGGGTCGAACAGCGCCGCGTCGAGCCCGGCCGCCGCGGCGGCCTCGCGCAGCGAGGGCTCGGTGGTCGTCGACGCCTCGGCGCCGATCCCCGCGAGCACGCCGGCCAGCGCCTGGCCGAGCCGCCCGCCCGGCGCGGCGCCGAGCAGCACGCGGCCCGCGACGACCGGGTCACCCGTCGCGTGGCGGTCGAGCTCGACCGGCTGCGGCAACCCGACCCGCCCGGCGACCAGCTTGCCTGGAAGCGAGTTGACGATCTGCGAGTAGCGGTCGCTCACTTCCTCCTCCCTCCCGGGGCCTCGAGGATCGCGACGACGCCCTGCCCGCCGGCCGCGCAGATGGAGATCAGGCCGCGGCCGGAGCCGCGCTCGTGCAGCGCCTTGGCGAGGCCGGCGACGATCCGCCCGCCGGTCGCGGCGAACGGATGCCCGGCGGCCAGCGAGCCACCGTTGACGTTGAGCTTGTCGACGTCGATCGAGCCGAGCGGCTCGTCGCGGCCGAGCCGCTCCTTGCAGAAGACCGGGTCCTCCCAGGCGCGCAGGGTGCAGAGCACCTGCGCGGCGAACGCCTCGTGGATCTCGTAGTAGTCGAAGTCCTGCAGGGCCAATCCGGCGCGATCGAGCATCCGCGGCACCGCATACGCGGGCGCCATCAGCAGTCCCTCGCCCTTGTGGACGTAGTCGACGGCGGCGGTCTGGCCCTCGCTGACGTGGGCGAGGATCGGGAGGCCGCGCTCGCGCGCCCACTCCTCGCTCGCCAGCAGCAACGCCGAGGCGCCGTCACTGAGCGGCGTCGAGTTGGCGGCGGTCATCGTGCCGCTCTCGCCGCCGAAGACCGGCTTCAGCTTGCCGAGCTTCTCGACCGACGAGCCGGGGCGCAGGTTCTGGTCGCGCTCGAGCCCGAGGTAGGGCGTGATCAGGTCGTCCATGAAGCCGCGCTCGTAGGCGGCCGCGAGGTTGTCGTGGCTGCGCACCGTCAGCTCGTCCTGGTCGACGCGCGCGATCCCCCACTCGGTCGCCATCAGCGCGCAGTGCTCGCCCATCGACATGCCGGTGCGCGGCTCCTCGTTGCGCGGGATCGACGGCACGACGTGACCCGGCCGGACCTTCGCGAGCTGCTTGAGCTTGCCCGTCGTCGACTTCTGGCGGTTGGCCTCGAGCAGCACCTCGCGCAGGTCCTCGTTGAGGCCGATCGGCGCGTCGGAGGTCGTGTCGGCGCCGCACGCGATGCCGGCGTCGATCTGGCCGAGCGCGATCTTGTTCGCGACGAGGATCGCGGCCTCGAGGCCGGTGCCGCAGGCCTGCTGGACGTCGTAGGCCGGGGTCTCGGGCGCGAGGCGGGTGCCGAGCACGCTCTCGCGCGTCAGGTCGCGGTCGCGCGAGTGCTTGAGCACCGCGCCGCCGACGACCTCGCCGAGCGCGACGCCGTCGAGGCCGCAGCGGTCGACCAGGCCGTCGAGCGCGGCGGTCAGCATCGCCTGGTTGGACGCCTTCGAATAAGCGGAGTTCGAGCGTGCGAATGGAATCCGGTTGCCGCCTACGACGGCAACCGGGCGGGTCTTGCTGTTCATCGGGGGGAATCGCCTCCTGGGGAGCTCTTCTGGGAAGACCTGGACGGCGCGGAGCGGCGACGCAGGCCGGGCTCGACCGTCGAGATCAGCAGCTCGGCCGCCTCGGAGGCCGGCATCGCCTCGGTCCGCAGCCACCAGCGGACGAGCGCCTCGGCGGCGCCCATCACCGCCGTCGACAGCGCCTCGACCTCTGTGCGGGCGCGCTCACGGCTGCGCGCGGGAAGCTGCTCGAGCATCGAGGCCGAGATCAGGTCGCGCAGCCGCGTCCGATATCCGGCGACCCGCTCCGCGATCTCGCCGCCCGCGGGCAGCGTCTCGTCGAAGAGCACGGCCCAGGCGGCGCGGTCCTGGTCGACGAAGTCGAAGAACGCGTGCAGGCCGAGGCTGAGCGCCTCGGTCGGGTTGGTCGTGTCGCCGACCGCCTCGACGACGGTCGCCAGCAGCCCGTCCCCCGCACGCTCCAGGCACGCCAGGTAGAGCTGCTCCTTGTTGCCGAAGTAGTTGTAGAGCAGCGGCTTGGTCACGCCGACGGAGGCGGCGACGCCGTCCATCGTCACAGCCGCGTAGCCGCGCTCGGCGAACAGCGCGTGCGCGGCCGCGACGGTCTGCTCCATCCGCTCGGCACGCGGAAGACGCGTTCGTGTGGGACTCGCCGAAGCCATCTCCAGACCATGTTACCCAACTATAAATTTCTATGTCGGTAACCATGGCCGAAGTAGAATCGGTCAGGATGCTTGGCATGTCGAGTCGAACACGTCGAGCGCGCAGCTGGTCGTGGGACGACGCGCGTCTGCGCACGCTGGCGATCTATCGCTCGACCCGCGACGACCGCGAGCGAACGGCGGTGCTCATCTGGCAGGGCGAGGATCCGCGCGTCGCCGTCGGCGATGCCACCCCGGTCCTGCTGGTCGTCACCGTCGACGCGGAGCATGAGGCCGGGGCCGACAACGCGATCGCGATCGCCGGCTACGACTCGCTCGAGCGCGCGCGTGCGCATTGCACCGAGTGGGCGGGGACCGAGACCGAGACGAGCTGGGACGCGCTCGGCGAGGCTGCCCAGGTCGGAGTCTTCGCGGCAATCCGCGACCCGGCCTTCGCGGGCGGCTGAGTCCAGGGTCTCAGTCTCGACGTTCGGAGCCTCCGGACTCGATGCAGGATTCGCCCCTTTCAGCGACGTAAATCCTGCATCGGGCATCTCGCCGAGTCGTGGTTCGTCCCGGATGCAGGATTGGTGCCGCTTTGCGCTGCGGATCCTTCAACGGCCGCCGGGGCGGCGCGTGACGGCGCGCTCGAGCGCGGCGAGGCGCTCGCCGAGCTCCTCGAGCTTGGCCAGCACGGCGTCCTCACCAGCGGTCGCCGAAGCGTTGGAGGCGCCGCCCCGCCAGCGGCCGACGAAGCGCTGCGCGATCGCGCCGGTCAGGATCGCGAGGAAGGCCGCGCCGACGAGCATCACGAACACCGCGAGGGCCTTGCCCGCCGACGTCGTCGGGACGATGTCGCCGTAGCCGGTCGTGGTGACCGTCGTCACCGCCCAGTAGAGGCCGTCCCCGACCTTGATCCCCGGCTCCACCCGCGCGAACGCCAACCCCCCGAGCGCCACCGTCAGCAGCGCCAGCAGCGCCACGTTGCGCAGACCCTCCGCCGAGGTCACGCCGTCGGCGATGCGGCGCGCCCCGCGGCCGCGCAGCAGGCGGACGAGCCGGAACAGCTCCAAGCCCGCGAAGGCGGGCAGCGTGACCAGAACGACCGCCGGCGTCACCGGATGGCGGCGCAGCCAGCCGGCGCGGTCGCTCGAGACAGCCACCATCGTCGAGAGCTCGGCCGCGAAGACGCCCCACAGCCCCCAGTTGACGATCTCGAGCGCGGTCTCGACGCCGGCCGGAGGATCCAGCGCCAAGCCGACGACGACTGGCAGCGTCAGGATCGCGGCCGCCACGGTGGCGACGTCGAAGATCGACTGCAAGCGCGTTTCCAACGGCCTCACGCAATGGAGTTCGACGCCGCGCCGTCACGTCCTCACCCGAGCCCTTCACACGCCTTTCACACGACCGTCACCCGCCCGTCACAGCGTGACTCGCCGCCGCCCCCACGATCGAGCCATGAACGAGAAGACGATCGAGAAGATCGAGCGCCATGTCCGGTTGGCGTTCATGGTGACCGTCACCGCGACGATGCTCGCGCTGACGCTCGAGCATTCCAGCCGCGGCCTGTCGGCCTTGCCGACGGCCGCCGTCTATGCGCTCACGGTGGGCTTCGGACTCGAGTTCCTGCGCGCCGAGTGGTCGGGCGCGGGACGCGAGCGGCTGCGGCCCGACCGTCGTTAGGGCGCCCTAAGCAGCGGCTGGTCGACCGCCGCCGTCTCCGTTAGATTGGAGCGGTGGACAAGCGTCGCTCCGATGTCCTCAAGGCCTCGCCGCGGATGTTCGAGTCGAACCTGCTCGACAGGCTCTCGCGCGTCCATCCCGTCATCCCGCTGGTCATCTTCATCCCGGCGATCGCCGTCCTCTTCGCGCTCGGCCAGGAGGGCAGCCCGCCGCTCGAGGTGAGCGTCTGGATCGCCGGCGGCTGGCTCTTCTGGACGCTGACCGAGTACTGGCTGCACCGGCTCGTCTTCCACTTCGAGCCCGAGGACGGGATCGGCGCCCGGCTGCACTGGATCATCCACGGCGTCCACCACGACCATCCCAACGACCCGATGCGGCTCGTGATGCCGCCGTCGGTCAGCGTCCCGCTCGCGCTCGGGTTCTGGGCGCTCTTCCACTGGGTCATCGGCGGCCAGCACGCCGACCTCTTCGCCTGCGGCTTCCTCGTCGGCTACCTCGCCTACGACATGACCCACTACCACCTCCACCACCACAAGCCGCGGACCCGGATCGGCAGGCTCTTCTACGAGCTCCACATGCGCCACCACTTCCAGGACCACACCCGCGGCTTCGGCGTCGCCGCTCCCTGGTGGGACGCCGCCTTCGGCACGCGCCTGAAGCGGCGCAAGAACCGCGCCTGAGACGCACAGACACACACAGACTCCGCGCCTCCGGGGTCTCGGTTGCCGCCCAGCTCGGCCCGGCATCACCGAACAGGTTCGTACCAGGCAAGCGTCGCTGGCCTCAAGGACAAGGTCGGCGTGAAGCGCTAGGTTTTGAGGCCCTCACGCGGATGTGGCGGAACTGGAAGACGCGCGGCGTTCAGGTCGCCGTGTCCCTTGGGACGTGGAGGTTCGAATCCTCTCATCCGCATCGCCGTACCGGCTTTTCAGGAGTCGAACGACCGTCCTCAGCGCATCGGTACGCGACTTCTGCGACACCAGTGGCCCGCCGGCAGGCGCCGCCGGTCGCCGGCGGCGCCACGGCTAGACTGGCGCGACTCGCGATGGCCCTTTCGCCCGCCATATCCACCCCGCCGCGATGAGCGATCCGAGCAAGCCGGGCGAGTCCGCCTACGCCGCCGCGGGCGTCGACTACGCCACGCTCGACGCCGGCAAGCGGCTGGCGTTGACCGAGGCGCTCGCGACCTCGGGCGCGCTGGCGGCCCACGGCGGCCGGGCGCTCGACGTGTCGCGCGGCGAGCCTGCGTTCGTCTTCGAGCTGGGCGACCGCACGCTCGCGTTCGTGATGGAGGGGCTGGGCACCAAGGCCGTCGCCTCCCGCCAGGTCGCCGAGCAGCTCGGCCTCAACCGCTTCGACGCCGTCGCCTACGACACGGTGGCCGCGATCGTCAACGACCTGATCTGCGTCGGCGCGCTGCCGCTGGTCGTCAACGCCTACTTCGCTACCGGCTCGTCGGAGTGGTACCTCGACTCCGAGCGCCACGCCGCGCTCGTCAAGGGCTGGAGCCGGGCCTGCGCAGACGCGGGCGCGACCTGGGGCGGCGGCGAGTCGCCGTCGCTCCCCGGACTGGTCAACGGCGACGACATCGAGCTCGCCGGCAGCGCCGTCGGCGCGCTGCCGCAAGGGCAGGAGCCGGTTCTCGGCCAGCACCTCGCAGCGGGCGACGAGATCGTGATGGTCGCCAGCAGCGGCCTGCACGCCAACGGCGCCTCGCTGGCTCGGATGATCGCCGACCGCCTGCCCGACGGCTACACCACACCCCTCCCCAGCGGCCGCGCCTACGGCGACGCGCTGCTCGATCCGTCGATCCTCTACGCGCGGCTCGTCGGGGCCCTCGCGCGCGACGGCGTGCCGGTCAGCTACTACAGCCACGTCACCGGCCACGGCCTGCTCAAGCTGATGCGCCCGAGCCGCGACCTGACCTACCGGATCGCGGCGCTGCCGCCGGTGCCGGAGGTGCTCGCCTTCCTCGCGGAGCAGGCCGGGCTCGACGCCCACGCCGCCTACAGCACGCTCAACATGGGCAGCGGCTTCGCGGTCTACACGGCAACCGGCACCGGCGGCCAGGTCGTAGAGATCGCGCAAGGCCTCGGGCACCACGCGCTGGTCGCCGGTCGCGTCGAGGACGGCCCGCGCCAGGTGATCGTCGAGTCGATCGACGTCGTCTACGCCGACGCCGAGCTCGACCTCGGTCCCGACAGGGCCTGACGCCGGCTCGCGAATAGACTCGCCAGCGAGTCCAAGAAAGGAAACGTCAATGGCTTACGAGGTACCGGATCTTCCGTACGACTACGCGGCGCTCGAGCCGCACATCGACGAGGCGACGATGCGCGTCCACCACGACAAGCATCACCAGGCCTATGTCGACAAGGCGAACGCGGCGTTGGAGGGGACCGATTGGGCCGACAAGCCGATCGAGGACGTGATCGCCAACCTCGCGCAGCTGCCCGACGACATCCGCGGCCCCGTGCGCAACAACGGCGGCGGCCACTACAACCACAGCCTCTTCTGGGAGTCGATGTCGCCCAACGGGGGCGGCAAGCCCGACGGCGACCTCGCCGCGGCGATCGACTCCGCGTTCGGGTCGTTCGGAGACTTCCAGGACAAGGTCAAGGCGACCGGCGTCGGCCAGTTCGGCTCCGGCTGGGCCTGGCTCGTCCACGACGGCTCGGGTCTGGCGGTCGTCGGCACGCCGAACCAGGACAACCCGCTGACCGACGGCAAGACGCCGCTGCTCGGCGTCGACGTCTGGGAGCACGCCTACTACCTGAAGTACCAGAACAAGCGCCCCGACTACATCGACGCGTGGTGGAACGTCGTCGACTGGGCCAAGGTCGCCGAGCGCTTCAGCGCGGTCGGCTAGTCGCCGGGCAGCGACCGGCAAGGCGCCACAGGGCCCGGGCGCGCGAGTCCCCGGGGGCTATTCGATCCACTCCAGCATGGCCGCGGCGATCTCCTCGCCGCGGTCCTCCTGGAGGAAGTGCCCGCCGCCCTCGATCACGAGCTGCTCACCCGCGCCGGGCATCAGGTCGACGAACACCTGACCGGCCTTCGGCGACGGAAAGACCGGGTCGGAGTCCGAGAACGCGACGAGGGCCGGCTTGTCCCAGCGCGACAGCGCGTGCATCACCGCCGTCATCGCGGCAGCTCCGGGCGCGTCCTCGGAGATCGGCACGAGCAGCGGGAAGGTGGCGGCGCCCGCCTTGGACGCCGCGTCGGGGAACGGCGCCTCGTAGGCGGCGACGATCGCCGGATCCAGATCGGTCGTCGTCGCGCCCTGCAGCACCATCCCGACCGGCAGGTCGGGGTTGCGCTCGGCGAACTCGCGCCACCTCAGGAAGCCCTTGCTCACGCGCCCGGTGAAGAGGCCGGTGTTCATGATCACGAGCCGATCGACTCGCTCGGCGCGCTCGACCGCCCAGCGCAGCCCGATCGGGCCGCCCCAGTCCTGCACGACCACCGTCGCTCCGCGCAGGTCGAGCGCGTCGAGGACGCCGCTCACCTGCGCGACATGCCGGTCGTAGGAGTACCAGCTGCGATCGGTCGGCTTGTCCGAGCGGCCGAAGCCGGCGAGGTCGGGGCAGATCACGCGATGGCCGGCCGCGACCAGCGGCGGCAGCATCCTGCGGTAGAGGTACGACCACGACGGCTCGCCGTGGAAGCAGACGATCGGGCTGCCCTCGCCCTCGTCGAGGTAGTGCATTCGCAGCCCGCCTATCTCGGCGTAGTTGGGCTCGAACGGGTAGCCGGGCAGATCGGCGAAGCGCTCGTCGGGCGTGCGGTGGATCTCCATTGCCGCGACCCTATCCATTGGCTGGGGTAGGCTCGTCGGGATGCCCGCCTCCAAGACAGCGTCCGACGTCGTGGTGGTCTCCGACGACCGTGTCGTCGTCGAGATGGACGAGGGCGCGGCAACCGCTTCGGCGCCGCGACCGCACAAGGCGATCGAGACGCATCCCTGCGTCGAGCTGACCGCCGGCATGGCCCGCTATCTGCTGGCGATCCTCGATCTGTCCGAGGGCGGCGAGCGGCCCACGCAGAGCAGCCTCAGCCGACACCTCGAGGTGTCGGCGCCGACGACCTCCGAGGCGATCGGCCGGCTGCGCGGGCTCGGCCTGGTCGAGGCCGACACGGTCGCCCTGACGATCGCCGGAACGAGTGCGGCGCTCGTGCTGCGCTCGCGGCGGGTGGCGGCGCGCGAGCTCGTCCACGAGATCCTCGGCCTCGACGCCGAGGACTCCGAAGTCGAGGCCGAGCGGCTCGCGTTCAGCGCCTCGCCGCTGCTCGGGCGCAGCCTCGTCGGCTGGCGCGCGGCGCGCCACCACCACTAGCCGGTCTACCCCTCTGGCGCCGCCGTGGGCGAGGGCGGCTATGGCGAGCGCGCCAGGGCAGGGCGGCACGAACCCCGCGGGTACCCTTCGCGTGGATGACCACGACCGCCGCCAGCGACTGGACCGCCCACACGACCACGGCGCTCGCCGACGCGGGCTACCGCTCGAGCGCCGCGCGCGAGGAGGTGATCGGGGCGATCGCCGAGCTCGGCTGCAGCATCACCGCACGCGAGATCGCCGACCTGCTGCGCGAGCGTGGCAGCGGCGTCGGCCTGGCGAGCATCTACCGCGCGCTCGACCTGCTCGACCGCCTCGGCCTCGTGCAGCGATTCGACGTCGGCGAGGGAGTCGCGCGCTACGAGGCCGCGCTGCCGGGTGGCGATCACCACCACCATCTGGTCTGCGACAGCTGCGGGACGGTCGAGCCGTTCGAGGACGAGGCGCTCGAGGAGGCGATCCACGGACTGTCCGGCAAGACCGAGTTCGCCGTCGCCGCCCACGACGTGACGCTGCGCGGCGAGTGCCCTACCTGCCGGGCCGGCGGCGGCTAGCTCAGGCGCGCGGCCGGCACTGACGCTCGCCGCCGGTCAGCCCGTCGACGAGCGCGGCGGTGTTCGACTGGATCGACTCGACGTAGGTCGCTCCGCCGGAGCCCTCGGGCCCCAGCGTGTCGGCCCACAGGGCGCCGCCGACGGCCGCGCCCGTCTCGCGCGCGACGGCGCGCTCGAGCTTCGGGTCGATCGAGCTCTCGGGAAAGATCGCGCGGACGCCCTCGCTCTCGATCTGGTCGACCAGGTCCTCGGTGTCTCCGGCGGACGGCTGGGCGGCGGTCGACCGCGACGGGATCAGGGCGCCCACCACCTCGATGCCATAGCGGTCGGCGTAGTAGGTCAGCGCGTCGTGGGTGGTGACGAGCTTGCGCTGGGCCGGCGGGATCTCGTCGATGCATGCCGCCACGTTGCGATCCAGCCGCCGCAGCCGCTTCGCGTACGCGCGCGCGTTGGCGTCGTAGACGGCACGGCCGTCGGGGTCGGCGCCGACCAGGGCACCGCGGATCGCGGCCACCGCGGCGATCGCGTTGCGGGGGTCCTGCCACCAGTGCGGGTCGGCGTCCTCACCGTGATCGTGCTCGCGCTCGCCGGCGTGCGGCGCGCCTTCCCGGTGCTGCTCGCCCGCGTGCCCGTCGCCGTCGATCCGCTCCACCGCCTGGATCAGCTCGACGGTCGGCGAGTCGTTGCCCGAGCTGGCGATCACGTCGCCCAGCCACTCGTCGAGCTCGCCTCCCGACTGCACGATCACGTCCGCTCCTGCGATCGCCGCGACGTCGCTCGGGCGGGGCTCGTAACCGTGCGGGTCGGAGTTCGGCTGCAAGATCTGGTCGACGTCGACGCGATCCCCGCCGACCTCGCGGACGAAGTCGGCGACCTGGGTCGTGGTCGCGACGGCTGCCATCCGCCCGTCGCCGGTCGAGGGAGACGAGTCCTCGCCGCAGCCACCGGCCACGAGCGCGGTCACGCCGATCAGCAGGGCCGGGGTCGAGATCCTTCGCGCGGTTCGCATGGCCGAGGAGCCTAATGAGAATGATTCTCGTTTGTCGTCCGGTCGCCGCCGGCCGCCTGCTCCTCCCCGTAGCCTGAGCCGCAGGATGGACCACGACCATCACTCGCACGACCATCGCGCCGCCGCACGCGCGGGCGATGACCACCGCCTCTGGATAGCCCTCGGGCTGATCCTGGCGCTGATGGCCGGCGAGGTCGTCGCGGGCTTCGTCGCGGGCTCGCTCGCCCTGCTCTCCGACGCCGCGCACATGCTCACCGACGCCGCCGCGATCGCGCTCGCGCTGTTCGCCGGCCGGCTCGCCAAGCGCTCTCCGCGCGGCGGCTACACCTACGGCCTGCGCCGCGCAGAGATCCTCTCGGCGCAGGCAAACGGCGTCACCCTGCTCGCGCTCGCCGTAGTGATCGGCTTCGAGGCGGTCCGCCGCCTGATCGACCCGCCGTCGGTCGAGGGCGGCCTGGTGCTCGTCGTGGCGCTGGTCGGCGTCGCGGTCAACATCGCCGCCACGTGGATCCTCGCCGGGGCGAACCGCGACAGCCTCAACGTCGAGGGCGCCTTCCAGCACATCCTCACCGACCTCTTCGCGTTCATCGCCACGGCGATCGCCGGCGCGGTGATCCTGCTGACCGGCTTCGGCCAGGCCGACGGCATCGCGGCCCTGGTCGTCGCCGCGCTGATGCTCCGCGCCGGCTGGGGACTGCTGCGCGACTCCGGCCGCATCCTGCTCGAGGGCTCGCCGCGCGGGATCGACCCGAAGGAGGTTGCCGCCGCGCTCGCCGCCGAGCCCGACGTCGTCGAGGTCCACGACCTCCACGTCTGGGAGGTCACGTCGGGCTTCCCGGCGCTGACCGCCCACGTGCTGCTCGAGCCGGATTGCGACTGCCACCAGCGCCGGCGCGACTTCGAGGTGTTGCTGCACGACCGCTTCGGCATCGACCACACCACGATCCAGGTCGACCACGCCCACGCGGCGCAGGGACCGATCACATTGGAGAAGCGCGGCTAGCGGTCGTCGCGATCGCGGCGACCGCGACCGCCGCCGACACGCTCGACGGCCTTGCTGGCGTCGACGTAGGGCAGCAGGCCGAGCTCGCGGGCGCGCTTGACGGCACGCGCCATCTTCGACTGGTCGCGCCGGCTGAGGCCCGTCACGCGGCGCGAGCGGATCTTGCCGCGCTCGGTGATGAATCGCTGCAAAAGCGCGATGTTCTTGTAGTCGATCTTGTCGATCTCCTCGCGCGGGAGCTTCGAGTAGCGCCGGGCCTCCCCCTTCAAGGAGGGCTTGCCGCGCTTGCGATCCTTCGTGTTGCTCCGCGCCATCGGCCGATAAGGGTGACAGAGCCGGCGATTTCGCGTCGCCGGGGGTGGATCTCTCCACCGTCCGCTCGTCGCCGTCCGGCGCATTGGTCCGGTGCTGCTGCTTCCATTCGCGCATCGGCGCGAGCAGCATCACCCGCATGTTCGCGGCGACCGTCGCCGCGCTGGCCCTCGCCACCGTCGCGGGGATGGCGCTGCTCTGGCCGGGGGACGTCGACACCAGGGTCGGCGAGGCGATCGTCACCCAGTCGGACACCGCGACGGTCCTGTCGGTCAGCGAGTTCGCCTGCTCGGGCCTCGACACCGACACCTGTCGTGAGGTCAGGATCCGGCTCGAGAGCGGCGATGACAACGGCGCCACCAAGTCGCTCGTGCTCGACAACGGGACGATCGACCCAGACGTCGACGAGGGCGACGAGCTGCGCGTCGTCAAGAACGTCGTGCCGCCCGGCGCCGATCCGGTCCCCGGCCGCGAGTACTCGATCTCGGACTTCGACCGCCAGGGGCCGCTGCTGCTGCTGGTGCTGATCTTCGCCGGCGTCGTCGTGCTGTTCGGCCGCTGGCGCGGCGCGATGTCGCTGATCGGCCTCGGGCTCAGCCTCGCCGTCGTGCTCGGCTTCATGGTGCCGGCGATCCTCAACGGCGAGAGCACGTTGGCGGTCGCGATCGTCGGCTCGGTGGCGGTCATGCTGATGACGATCCTGCTGGCGCACGGGGCGGGTCCCAAGAGCCTGGCGGCGATCGTCGGGACCGCCGCCTCGCTGCTCGTGACCGTCGCGCTCGCGGTGCTGTTCACCGACCTCACCCACCTGACCGGCCTCGCCAGCGAGGAGGCGACGTTCTTGCAAGTCAACGACGCCGGCGTGTCGCTGAAGGGGCTGCTGCTCGCCGGAATGATCGTCGCAGCGCTCGGCGTGCTCGACGACGTCACGATCAGCCAGTCCTCGACCGTCCTCGCCCTGCGCGCCGCCGATCCGACCCAGAGCTTCCGCGCGCTGTTCACGCGCGCGATGGACGTCGGTCGCGACCATGTCAGCGCCACGGTCAACACGCTGGTGCTCGCCTATGTCGGCGCGTCGCTGCCGCTGCTGCTGATCTTCAGCTCGGGTCAGATCGAGTTCCTCGACGCGGTCAACCTCGAGATCATCAGCAAGGAGGTCGTCGCGACGCTGGTCGGCTCGATCGGGCTGATCGCGGCCGTCCCGATCACGACCGCGCTGGCATGCGTGCTCGCGCGACGGATGTCGGCCGACGAGCTGGCCGCGGTGGAGCCGCACGGCCACTCCCACTGAGCGAAGACGATGGAGTCCGATCCGATCCTGCTGGCCGCCGTCGGAGCGTGGTGCTTCGCGGTCGCGCTCGTCGGAGGGGCAGTCGGCCTGGTGCTCGGCAACATCCGGCTGCCGGCGATCGTCGCCGTCGCCTCGGGCCCGGCCGCGGGCGCGGGCGCCAACGTCGGCATCTCGGGCGTCGCTGCCACGGCCGCGGCGATCGTCCACATCCGCGCCGGCCGGATCGACTGGCGCGTCTTCGCGTGGATGGCGCCGCCGTCGATGGTCGGGGCGGTCGCCGGCGGCTACGCGTCGGGACTGCTGCCGGACACGGCGCTGCTGATCGCGATCGGCGCAATGCTGCTCTGGTTCGGCCTGCGGATGCTGCGTCCTGGCGAGCGGGTGCGCCGGACCGACCCCGAGCCGAGCGTCGTCGGGGTAGTGCTCAGCGGATTCGGGATCGGCGTCCTCGGTGGCCTGATCGGCCTGATTCTCGGCGCGCTGAGGATGCCCGCGCTGCTGCGCTGGGTCGGCGGCAGCGCCCACCAGGCGGTCGGGACGAACCTCGCCGTCGGGGTCTGCGTCGGCGTCGCCGGCGTGCTCGGACACTCGCCCGCGGGCGTCGACTGGAACCTGCTCGCGATCGGCGCGGCGGCCTCGGTCCCCGGCGCGCTGCTCGGCTCGCGGCTGACCGGCCGACTGTCCGAGCCCGCGTTGTTGAAGGGGATCGGCGCGATGCTGGTCGTCGCCGGCGGCGCGATGCTCGTTCAGGCGGCGGTCTGAGCGCTGTCCGAGCGCTCCGGCACCCAGCCGGCCGGGAACGCTCCGGCGGGAATGTCGGCTGGCCCGCGCTCGAACCAGGCGTCGACCAGCGACTCGGCCGGCCGGCCCTCGATCAAGGGTCGCACGTCGCCTATCTGCAGCAGCAGATGCAGCGAGGAGCCCAGCTGATAGTCGACGGCCGTCGGCTCGTCGCCGCCGGCGACCCCGCCCTCGATCAGCTCGTCGACGATGTCGAGCTGGTCCGGGAGCGCCGCGAGCTCCTTCGCCAAGCCCACCGCCGTGATGCCGATGTAGCGCCAGGCGCCACGTGCCAGCTTGATCGCGAAGTCCGTGCCCGCGGGATCGAGCGGACCCGTCCCGGCGAACGTCCCGAGAGCCTCGGGACGGAAGTGCAGCGCCCCGAAGATGAGATTGCGACCGGCGGTCTGGAGGTCCTCCGCGATCCCACGCTCGGCCTCGCGGATCGCCCCCGCTACCGCGCCCGGATAGAGATCGGCGTCGTCGACCAGCTCGTCGAGCTTCTCGAAGATCGCGATCGTCCCATGCACCGGCTCGTCGTCGACCAGCAGGCCCGGCACCGTCCGCCTGCCCTCGCCGTAGATGCTCTCGATCTTGTCGCCATGGGTGCCCGAGACCATCTCGACGGTCTCGTACTCGAGCCCGTGGCGATCCAGCACGGCCGTCACGGCGAGGCACGGATGGGAGAACGGGACGACGTGCAGGACGAGCTTCGGTCGATCGGACACGGCGCAGAACCTACCCCACGACTGGCGCCCCGCCTCCGACCCGTCTAACATCCGGCTTCTCGGGGCGTGGCGCAGTCTGGTAGCGCACTCGGCTGGGGGCCGAGCGGTCGCTGGTTCAAATCCAGTCGCCCCGATTCGAAGGAGGTGCGCTACGCGACGTCAGGCGACTCGTGGTAGCAGGTGAACCGAGACGACGGCAGCGATATCCCGCTACGGCCTTTCCACAGGGTTTCATCGCCTAGGAGCCAGTGGTAGAGGTTGCCGTACCTGTGATCGGGGTGGATCTTCAAGCCACATCCGCCCACTCGACCTGCCTCTTGACGCAGCATCGGAAGAATCCCCTCCTCGAAGATCTTCGGCGCATATCGACTCTCGCCCGCCACGAAGCTCGTCGTGCACGCTGTGACCACGTCGGCAAGTTGCACCAGGCGGGAGAGCTTCGAATCCGTGGAGACCGCCAAGGCGAGCCGATCGAGCGCGGCATAGGTCGTGCCAGACCGAAGCGTGGCGAGAGTCGTGGCGAGAAAGTCCGTCTCCGCGCGTCGATCGCCACCGGGACGGTCGAAGACGACGATGGCGAAATCTCCGGCCGTCATGTGGTTATGGGCTCGCTCGAGAAAGAGCATCGTCACGTCCTCCTCATGTGAGGAGGCTTGATCGGTGGCTCGCTGCTTGTTCGTGTCCTCGACGACCACGATGGCGACCGCGCCGGCATCCCTGGCAAGGCCCAGAGCAGCGAGGAAGAACTCATCCCGCTGCTCGTCGTGGAGCTCCTTGTACTGCCACGACTTCTTGGCGGGAGACCATTTGAACTCCTCCGCCTCCGGGAACCCGGTATCGACGCAGAGCTCGTCCAGGGAAAGCTCGAGTTCGCGAACCCCGCTCCCAGGCACGTGGATGCCGCCGACCGCGACTAGCGGTCCAACGCCGTCCCGAGACGGCTTCTTCTGCGCGGAGTCGTCGATCGCGAATAGGTCCACGCTCGCTACGCCAGATCCAATACGAGTTGCAAGCCCTCGTCGACCGCTCGGATGTCATCCAGGCTGAGGTGAGCCACCTGCTCACCGAGGTTCCGAGTGTCGACTGCTCCGACCATCTCGCAAAGAACCCGGGTGGGCTCGCCGATATCGATCTCCGGGTGGAAGCTCGCCGGCGGAGCGGATCGTGACGTCGGACAGATCACGGCAGTCGACAGCGCCAAGAGGTCGTCAGCTCGGACGACCACCGCGTAGCGCTTGCCATGCTGCACACGTCCACGCCCCCTCGGAAGGGCTATGGCGTGGACGTCACCACGGACCACGCATCTCCTCCATCATCGATGCAACCTCGCGAGCCTCGCTCACGTAGGCGGGGTCGTTCATCAAGGCACGCGCCTCGGCGGCTAACCCAGCCCGTCGCCGCTCACGCTCCGCGGTCTCCGCGATGGCGCGGCGAGCTGCCTCCGCGCGAGTGATACCGCGACGTCGAGCAATCTCGTCGAGCGCGCGAAACCCGTCCGCACCCAGACGCAACGACAGAGGATGAGACGCAGCCGCCACAAATCCAGTGTAGCGCGATTTGCACTACACGATCAAGGCCAAGAGGTCACTCCGATCCCCGTCGTCGGCCTCAGTCGAGCCGCACGCCACCGTCCGCCGTGATCGTCCAGTGCGGGTTGTGGGCGATCTCCCAGGGGTGGCCGTCGGGGTCGATCATGACGCCGGAATAGCCGCCCCAGAAAGTCTCGGCGGGCTCGCGGCCGATGGTGGCGCCGGCGGCACGGGCGTCCTCGATCGCGGCGTCGACCTCGGCGGGCGAGCCGAGGTTGAGGGCGAGCGTGACGCCGCCCCAGCCGCCGCCGTCCTGCACGCAGCTGTCCTCGGCGAGGCGGGCGCGATCCCAGAGCGCGAGAACCATGTCGCCGCACTGGAAGAAGACGACGTCGTCGCCGGGATCGGCGCCGGTCTGCCAGCCGAGCGCCTCGTAGAAGGCCCGGGAACGAGCGAGGTCGCGGACTCCGAGGGTGATCAGGCTTACTCGTTGTCTCATGTCGGCAAGTATGGTGGCCGCGGAGTCGAGCGAGGGAGCGGTAGATGGCAAGCGTGGACCAGGTGGCGGACGGCGGGCAGACGGCGACCGGCGACGGGGTGCTGTTCAACCCGCGCACCTACGACGGCGCCGGCCTCGACGCCGAATCGCGGCGGATCATGCTGGCGACGATCGAGTTCTTCGAGTCACGCGGCAAGCAAGCGCTCAAGGAGCACGACCACGAGCGGTGCTGGTACTCCGACTTCCTCGAGTTCGTCGCGCGCGAGCGCGTCTTCGCGACGTTGCTGACACCGGCCGCCGAGGCCGGCGACGACGCCGAGAGGCGCTGGGACACCGCGCGGATCTGCGCGTTCAACGAGATCACCGCCTTCTACGGCCTCCCCTACTGGTACACCTGGCAGGTCTCGATCCTCGGCCTCGGCCCGATCTGGCAAAGCGCCAACGGGGCCGCGAAGCAGCGCGCCGCCAAGCTGCTCGAGGACGGCTCGATCTTCGCCTTCGGCCTCTCCGAGCAGGAGCACGGCGCCGACATCTACTCGACTGACATGGTCCTCACCCCCGCGGGCGACGGCTTTCGCGCCAGCGGCGGCAAGTACTACATCGGCAACGGCAACCTCGCGGGGATGGTGTCGGTGTTCGGCCGCCGCGCCGACGTCGACGGGCCCGAGGGCTACGTCTTCTTCGCCGCCGACAGCCAGCACCCCGCCTACGAGCTGGTCAAGAACGTCGTCAACTCGCAGTCCTACGTCAGCCAGTTCGAGCTCGACGACTATCCGGTGCGCGCCGAGGACGTGCTGCACACCGGCCCGGCCGCCTTCGACGCGGCGCTGAACACCGTCAACGTCGGCAAGTTCAACCTCGGCTTCGCGTCGATCGGGATCTGCGAGCACGCCTTCTACGAGGCGATCGCGCACGCCGACGCGCGCGTCCTCTACGGAATGAAGGTCACCGACTTCCCGCACGTGCGCCAGGCGTTCACCGACGCCTACGCCCGACTCGTCGCGATGAAGCTGTTCGGCGACCGCGCGATCGACTACATGCGCTCCGCGAGCCCTGACGACCGCCGTTACCTGCTGTTCAACCCGATCACCAAGATGAAGGTGACCACCGAGGGCGAGCGGGTCGTCGACCTGATCTGGGACGTGATCGCCGCCAAGGGCTTCGAGAAGGACATGTACTTCGAGATGGCGGCGCGCGACATCCGCGCGCTGCCGAAGCTCGAGGGCACCGTCCACGTCAACATGGCGCTGGTCCTCAAGTTCATGGCCGCCTACCTGTTCGATCCGGCCGAGTACGAGCCGGTGCCGAAGCGCGACGACCCCGCCGACGACGAGTTCCTCTTCCGCCAGGGCCCGGCGCGCGGGCTGAGCAAGATCCGCTTCCACGACTGGCATTCGGCCTACGCCGCCTATGCCGACGTCCCGAACGTCGCCCGCTTCACCGAGCAGGCCGAGGGGCTGAAGGCGCTGCTCTCGACCGCTGCGCCGTCGGAGGACCAGATCCGCGACCTCGACTTCATGCTGACGCTCGGCGAGCTGTTCACGCTCGTCGTCTACGGCCAGCTGATCCTCGAGCAGGCCGCGCTCAGGGAGCTGCCGACGGACACGATCGACCAGGTCTTCGACGTGCTGGTGCGCGACTTCTCGGCCTATGCGGTCGCACTGCACGGCCGTTCCTCGTCGACCGACGCCCAGCAGCGGTGGGCGCTCGCCCACGTCCGCAAGCCGGTCGTCGACGGCGACCGCTTCGCGAGCGTGTGGGAGAAGGCCCGCGCGCTGGCCGGCGCCTACGAGATGCGCCCCTAGCCGGTCCGCGACGACCGGCGCGCCGCGATTCGGCGCGCGCCGAATCGCGGCGGAGGCGGGTCAGACGGCGGGAGCGGGACCCGGGTCGGTCGGGGCGGCTGGGGCGGCCGGGGCGCCACCGTCCTTGGCGCCCTTGAGCTGGAAGTAGATGACGGCGGCGACGAGCGCGCTGATCGGAGCCGTCAGCGACGACCCGATCCAGTCGAAGACGATTCGCGCGACGGTGCTGTCGTCGATTCCGACGGCGATCGCGCCGAGGATCGCCCGAACGACGAAGACGATGATCACGACGCTGACGATCACGCCGAACACGCGCCAGCCGTTGTCGCGGACCAGCTCGCGCGAGCGACCGAACGACCGCAGCACGCCGACCCGCTCGAGCACGATCACCGGTGCGATCACGGCCCAGATCGTCATCAGGATCAGGCCGGGCACGACGAGCAGGAGGAAGCCGATTCCGATGCCGATCCCTGCCAGCAGGCCGGCGCCGATCAGCGGCAGGATCACGTGCGACGCGGAGCTCGCGAGGTCGCCGACGGAGAAGTCCCGCTTCCCGTCCTGGACGTCGCCGACGAGCGTCACGACCATGCCGGCGTACAGCGTCCCGGCGATGATGCTGACGGCGAGGCCGATCGGCAACAGGACGAGCGACTCGGCGGCGATGCCGTTGACGATCGCCACGATCAGGAACAGCCCCAGCGCCACGGGTATCAAGACCCCAGCCTGCGAGCCGTAGATCGAGAACGCCTGGCTGAGGGTGCCACCCACGTCGAGCTTTCTATCCATGGCCTCTACTTCGGGACCGGAGACAGCAAACCTTCAGCCATCCGGCCTCAAGCGGGCGGAGGGAGTCGAACCCTCACTAAGAGCTTGGAAGGCTCTTGTGCAGCCATTACACCACGCCCGCGAGCGCAGACGCGGATTGTAAAGGCCCGCCGCACCGCCGTCATGCGAGCGCAAGCCGGCGGTCAGCGAGCGAGCCAACGGCGCGGGTTGTCCTCGAGCATCGTCGTCAGCTGCTCGTCGGTCATGCCGCCGGCGGCGAGCGTCGGGATGACCTGGTCGTGGATCAGGCGCGTGTTCCAGTCCTTGACGGCGCCCTGCTCGAGCAGCTGCTCCTCGATCTCCTCCGGGAACCAGTCGATCGTCGCGCAGGAGTCCGCGGAGAGGAACATCCGGTCGGCGTAGCCGCGCTCGAGCAGCGCGAGGACGGTTGCGTTGCGGCGCTCGGTCGGCAGGTACATCTCGATGCCGTAGCGGTCCATGCCGATCCAGGCGCCGGTGTCGAGCACGCGCTCGATGTAGTCGAGGTCGTCGCTGTCGCCGGTGTGGGCGAGCTGGACCTTCGCCGGATCGACGCCCTCCTCGATGAAGATCTCCATCTGCCGCGGGCCGGTGCTCGACGCGGGATGGGTGTGAGCCATGATCGGCGCTCCGGTGCGCAGGCTGGCGCGAGCGCAGGCGCGATGGACCTTCTCGACGTTCGCCGTCACGCCGGGGGCGTCGGCGGCGCACTTCAGGAACGCCGCCTTGATCGGCGTCCGCTGGATCCCGTTCTCGATGTCGTGGACGAACGCGTCCGCCATCGCGTCCTCGCTGCGCGTCTGCCAGTAGTGCGGCAGGAAGTCGTAGGTGTAGATGCCCGTGCAGGCGATCACCTGCAAGTCGGTCTCGCGCGCCACCCGTTCCATCAGCCGGATGTCCCGCCCGCCGTACATCGCGGTCGGCTCGACGATCGTCCGCACCCCCACGTCGAGCGCGCCCTTGGCCGCCTCCACCGCAGCCGCATGCAACACGTCCTCGTCGTACAGATGCGGCCACTGGATCGCAGTCGACTCGTCGCGGAAGCAGAGATGCTCGTGGATCAGCGTGACCCCGAGCTCGTCCACCTCCACCGGCCCCGTCACGCTCTCGACAGTCCCCACGCCTCTCCTCTCCCCTGCTCCGACCGGCCGCGGCCGATCTTACTTCCGTCAGTGCTTGGGACCTACGAACTCGTCGAGACGGGCGACGGAATCGCGGTCCGCGATCGAGACGTTGCGAGGATTCGAAAGCGTCCAGCGAACGCCGAGCAGGTCACAATGGTCGCAGAAGATCGTTCGAATATCTCCCGACAGATTGCTGAAGAAGTAGCGCGGATACTCGTAGGTCGCGACGCGTCCGCTGGGCAGCGTGACCTTGAAGCGGTTGAGCGAGCGACAGCCGTCCGAGTGGATCAGCCCTCGGATCAACGCTTCCTGGTTTGCTCGTGTGAAGCCGAGCTGCCAGTCGACGAGCCGAATCTTCCGTTCGTGCTTCTTGCCGGGCCCGCACTGGGGAAAGGCGTACGGCAGCGACGGCTCGGACAGCCGCAGCTCCAACTTCCGGACGGTCGGATGCCTGTAGAGAGCGATACGACGATCGGGGAACGTCGCCGCGAGAGCTCGTTCGGCTTCCGCGACCAGGCTGCCGTGTCGCGGGTCGAGCGAAATCGACATTCGAGCGCTCGAACCTCGGCGCACGATGTGCCCATCGCCGAGGTAGAGCCCGAGGAGATAGCTATAGCGGGCCGAGTGCGGGGGGCGCCAGTTGGGATCCCCCTGTCGGAGCCTCATCGCGCGTTGAGGGCTCCGTCGCCAACTGCCTACCGTCGCGCGCGGGACACCGGTGCGGCTGGAAACCTCGCGGTCAGACACTCCCGCGCCGCTGAGCTCCATCGCGAATTCCCGCTGAGCATCCGGCCACATGACAGCCTATGTTCAGGGTCGTGCCGGACGTGGAACTGCAGCGACACGTCGGTCGCCGGGCCCCTAGAATCGCTGCCCCCGGGGGAGTGAGTTAACGGCTATGCGCACGGTCTCCAAAACCGTGAATCCGGGTTCGAATCCCGGCTCCCCCGCTTTCGCGGCCTGCCTGCCGTCAGCCGCCGCGCTCGGACTCGCCGACGACCCGCTCGAGGTACGGGCCGAGGATCGTCGCGACGGAGGTCGCGGTCATCCCGGCGGGGCCGGTCGGGAGGGCGGCATAGCTGATCGCCAGGCGGACGACGCACTCGGCGAGCAGGCTGACGGCGTCTGGGTCGACGTGCGGCCAGCCCGCTGAGATGACGGCGGCGAGGCGCTCGGCGGCCCGACCGACGACGGGCTGGCCCTGGGTGGTGACGTAGGGCAGCAGGCTCTCGTTGCCGCCTGCCCCCGAGACGATCGAGCGGATCAGCGGGTGCTCGGCGGCGGCGGTCAGGAAGACGTCGAAGGCGGCGGCGAGCGCGGCGACGGGATCGTCGAGGTTCGAGTTGACGGCTCGCTCGACGTCGGCGAGGAAGCGGTCGGCCTCGCGCAGGAAGAGCGCCTGCGCGAACTCGGCGCGCGAGCCGAACTCGCTGTAGAGGGTTTGGCGACTGACTCCGGCGGCGGCGGCTATGTCCGCCATCGTGATGTCGACCCAGTCGCGCTCGCGCAGCAGCTCGGCGGCCCCGTCGAGCAGGGTGCCGCGCAGCAGCTCGCGCGCCGCGACCGCGTACGGGGTGCGCTCGCGCACGGCGGCGGGCGCCATCGGTCAGCTCTCCGGCTCGAAGTCGAGCTTGTCGCGCACGCCGCAGTCGGGGCAGACCCAGTCGTCGGGGACGTCGGTCCAGGCGGTTCCGGGCGGGAAGCCCTCGCGCGGGTGGCCGGCGGCCTCGTCGTAGACATAGCCGCAGCCCGGGCAGCGGAACTTGGTCGGGGGGCTCACGCCCCCCGTGCCCCCCATCGAGGCCTGGCTGGTCGCAGGTTCATGCGGTCGCACCGTGGCGCGCGAGTACCCGCTTGCGCGTGCGCGGATGGATGTTCGCCCGACTCACGTCGTTGCCGTAGTGGTCGAGCAGTCGCTGGTCCATCACCCGCCGCCAGAGCGGCGGGACGGTCGCCAGCACGATCATCCCCGCGTAGCCGGTCGGCAGCTGCGGCGCGTCGTCCTCGTGGCGCAAAGCCTGGTAGCGGCGCAGCGGGTTCGCATGGTGGTCGCTGTGGCGCTGCAGGTGGTAGAGCAGCACGTTGGAGGCGACGTTGTTGCTGTTCCAGCTGTGCTCGGGGCGCGTGATCTCGTAGCGGCCGTCGTCGCGCCTGCCGCGCTTGAGCCCGTAGTGCTCGAGGTAGTTGACGACCTCCAGCAGCGAGAAGCCGAGCACCGCCTGGATCAGCAGGTACGGCAGCACGACGAAACCGAACGCGAGCGTCAGCACGCCGAACAGCGCGACCGTCATAGCCCAGGCGTTGAGGATGTCGTTGTGAATCGACCAGACGCTCTTGCCCATCCGGTCCAGGCGCCTCGCCTCCAGCTCCCACGACGAGCTCAGGCTGCCGGCGACCGTGCGCGGCAGGAACTCCCAGAAGCTCTCGCCCAGCCGCGAGCTGGCGGGATCCTCGGGCGTCGCGACGCGGACGTGGTGGCCGCGGTTGTGCTCGATGAAGAAGTGGCCGTAGCCGGTCTGCGCGAGCGCGACCTTGCTCAGCCAGCGCTCGAGGCTCGCGCGCTTGTGACCGAGCTCGTGCGCGGTGTTGATCGCCACGCCGGCGACCACGCCGGTGGTCAGCGCCAGGCCGATGCTGCCGATCGTCGAGAGGTCGCCGCTCGACCACAGCCAGCAGGCGAGCACGAGCGAGACGTACTGAAGCGGGATGAAGAGGTAGGTCACCCAGCGGTAGTAGCGGTCCTGCTCGAGCCACGCGACGACGCTGTCGGGCGGATTCTCCTGGTCGGTGCCGATCAGCACGTCGAGCACCGGGAACAGCCCGAAGACGACCGCTGGGCCGACGAACCAGAAGGCCTCGAGGCCGGTCAGCTCGACCAGGCCCCACGCCATCAGCGGCAGGCTCGGCACGAGCAGGCCGAGCAGCCAGGCATAGCGCTTGCCGTCGCGCCAGCTCGCTTCGAGCGGCTCCGCAGGACGGTCGATCGCCGTGGAGGTCATGAGGCGTACTTTACACACGCACCGGTCGGTGTCAAGCACTCGGACAGAGAGCCAGATTCTGTCCGATGGCGTGCGCGGCGCGTCTGCTTCAATCGACGCTCGCCCGCGGATGTGGCGGAATTGGTAGACGCGCCGGCTTTAGGTGCCGGTGGCCTTGGCCGTGGGGGTTCGAGTCCCTCCATCCGCATCGGTACCCGTCGCACACGCGCCGGACAGGCGATAGGCTCAGCGCCGAGGAGCGATGGGCGAGCCGGAGATCTACCACCCGAACCGCGAGAAGGCGGAGTCGAAGACGATGAAGTCGATCGTCGTGCTGCTGCTGGTCGTCAGCGCGGCGATGGTTCTCGTCATCACGCTCGGAGGCTGGTCGGCGCTGCAGGGCGCCCAGCCGTTCGCGTTCGTCTACGTCTTCCTCAACCTGCTGTTCGCCTACTACGTGTCGCGCTGGAATCGCGGTCTGCTGCCGGTGGCGGCGGCCTTTGCGGTGCTCTTCGGCGTGCTCGCGCTGATCGCCGGCCCGTCGTGGTTCGCGCGTGACAAGGAGGGCTTTGCCGACCCGGCGCTCGACCCCGGCATGCTGGGCCTGCTGACCTTCGTGCTGGTGCCGATCCAGGCGCTGCTGGTCGCCTTCTGCGCCCGCGCCTTCAGCCAGCGCTGGAACGTCGAGATCGAGGTCGATCCCGACAATCCCCGCTATGGCCCGTCCGCGCACGGCGACGCGCCCGCGCCGCTCGGCGCCTAGCCTAGAATCGCCGCACCGCATGCGGCGGTGTCCAAATTGGTAAAGGAGGCGGTCTCAAAAGCCGCTGCTCGCAAGGGCTTGTGGGTTCGAGTCCCACCCGCCGCACTGACCGGCCTCTACGCGGCCGGCGGCGCCGCGCTCGACGACGTCGGCTCCGAGGTCTGCGCAGCCTCGTTCGTCGCGCGCCAGCCACCGTAGGCGATGGCGGCCGCGGCGATCAGGGCGAGGAAGATGCCGATCTCGCGACCGAGGTCGACGTCGATGTCGATGTCGCCGCTGTCGACACCGGGGGCGAAGACGAGCCGGAAGACGATCAGCACGAGCGCGACGATGCCCGCGATCATGATGATCTGGGCTGGGGGAGCCGGCATCTCGGGCGTCGTCTCGGCGAGCTGCGCGATCACGAGGCCGACGACCACTACGGAGACCAGGAAGAGCAGGATGTCGATGAACGAGAACGCCTCCCAGGCGCTCGCGTCGCCGCCGCTGATCCCGAAGCCGCCGACCGAGTCGACCCCGTACCAGGGCAGGAACATGAAGACGAACAGGGCCAGGCCGCCGATGCCGGCGACCATCTCCCCTACGCCGAGCTTGCTCGAGTCCACCGCTTCCCCTCTCGTGTAGTTCCGCACTTGTTGGCGGCGAGACGACTCTATCCTGGCTACCGGCGCGTTTTCGGAGATCGCGCTAGACCGGCGTGACCGCGTTGTGCTTCGCCGGCCAGTCGCGCACGCGCCCGGCGTATAGGCGGTAGCGCTGAATCAGCTCGTCGCGCAGGTCCTCGGGCTGGATCACCGCGTCGACGACCAGCTCGGAGGCCAGGTGAAGCGTGTCGATCTCCTCGGCGTACTCGGTGCGCAGCTTCTCGACGAAGGCCGCACGCTCATCCTCGTCCTCGATCGCCTGGACCTGGTTGTAGAAGACGGCGTTGATCGCCGCCTGCGGACCCATGACCGCGATCTTCGCGCTCGGCAGCGCGATGCAGGCGTCGGGGTCGAACGCCGGCCCGGCCATCGCGTAGAGGCCCGCGCCGTAGGCCTTGCGGACGATCACCGAGACCTTCGGCACGGTCGCCTCCGTTACGGCGGAGATCATCTTCGCGCCGGCGCGGATCATCCCCTGGCGCTCGACCTGGGTGCCGATCATGAAGCCGGGCACGTCGGCGAGGAACAGCAGCGGCACGTTGAAGGCGTTGCAGGTCCAGATGAAGCGCGCCGCCTTGTCGGAGGAGTCGACGAACAGCACTCCCCCCTTCTGCTTCGGCTGGTTGGCGACGATCCCGACGACCTGGCCGTCGAGGCGCGCGTAGCCGACGATCAGCTCCTTCGCCCAGCGCTTGTGGACCTCGAGGAACGAGCCGGCGTCGACGAGCGCGTCGAGCAGCTCGCGCATGTCGAACGGCTTGTTCTCGTCCGCGGGCACGATGTCGCGGATGACCGCGTCGCCCGCCGGCTCGGCGGGGGGCGCCAACGGCGGCGCGCCCTCCCAGTTGGTCGGGAAGTAGGACAGGTAGCGCCGCGCGAGCGCGATCCCCTCCTCGTCGGTCTTGACCAGGAAGTGGCCGCAGCCCGACACGCCGGTGTGCATGCGCGCGCCGCCCATCTCCTCGAGCGTCACCTTCTCGCCGATCACCATCTCGGCCATCCGCGGCGAGCCGAGGTACATCGAGGCGTTGCCGTCGCGCATGATCACCACGTCGCAGAACGCCGGGATGTAGGCGCCGCCGGCGGCGCTGGGGCCGAACAGCACGCAGACCTGCGGCACGACGCCGGACATCCGCACCTCGGTCGAGAAGATCCGCCCGGCGTGGCGGCGGCCGGGGAACATCGCGACCTGCTCGGTGATCCGCGCGCCGGCGGAGTCGACGAGGTAGATCATCGGCACGCGGTGCTCGAACGCCGCCTCCTGGGCGCGGATGATCTTCTCGACGGTCTTCGGGCCCCACGACCCCGCCTTGACGGTCGGATCGTTGGCCATCAGCGAGACCGGCCGCCCGTCGACGGTCGCCATCCCGGTCACGACGCCGTCGGCGCCGAACCCGTCCTGCTCCCACGCGGCGAGCGCCGCGTCCTCGACGAACGAGCCCTCGTCGACGAGCAGCGCGACGCGCTCGCGCACGGCCAGCTTGCCCTGCTGCGCCGCCTTCTCACGATGGCGCTCGGGCCCGCCGGCGCGGGCCCGCTCGAGTGCTGCGGCCAGATCGGTCACGCCCGCAAGTGTCTCACGAAGGCGCCGTCGTCCGGGACATGAGGAAGTCCTCATCGGCCGCTCATCGGCGGCTCATGCGACCGGGGCAGCTTCCTGTCAACCAACCAAGGAGGACCACGATGGCCTACCGATCGGCGTTCGCCAGCGCCGCCCCGGCGGCACGCGCCGCCAGCGACGACACCAACAGCAAGAGCGGCTGCAGCCGCTTCAAGCGCCGGGCGCGACGACGGCGCTGCAGGGCCCGCCGCCGGGCGCGCAACCGCAACACCGACACCTGAGCGGCTGAGTGGCCAAGGCTCCGACAGGGCACGACGGCCCGGCGCCGGCGCCGGGCCGTCGCCTTGCCCGCCTGCTGGCGCCGCGCGGCGAGGGCGGCGGGCTTGTCGAGGCGACCCCGACGGTCCCGATCCGCCGCCTGCTGCGCCGCTTCTGGCCGTACGCGCGCCCGTACAAGCGCGAGATCGCGGCCGGGCTGCTGTTCGTCGCGCTGGTGCCAGCGGTCCAGGCCGCCGAGATCTGGCTTTTCAAGGTCGCCGTCGACGATGTGGTCGTCGCGGCCGATCTGACCGCGCTCGGTTGGGTCGTGCCTGCGGTGATCGGCCTCACGCTGCTCGGCGCGGCGCTGTCGTTCGGCGAGGACTACGCCTGGACGTGGGCCGGCGAGCGCTTCCTGCTCGATCTGCGCGCGAGCTTCTTCGACCACCTCCAGCGGCTGTCGCTCGACGCGCTCGACCGACGGCGCGTCGGCGACCTGGTCAGCCGCTTCTCGGGCGACGTGCAGGCGATCGAGTCGTTCGTCCTCGGCGGCCTCGCCGACGTCGTGTCGGCCGCGGCGCGGATCGTCTTCTTCGCCGGCGCGCTGGCACTGCTCGACTGGCGGCTGGCGCTCGTGACGCTCGTCGTCGTGCCGCCGTTCGCGCTCGCGGCGCGCAAGTTCGCCAGCTACGCCAAGCGGGCGACGCGCGAGAAGCGACGCCGCAGCGGTTCGCTGAGCGCGGTCGCCGAGGAGAGCCTCTCGAACGCCGCGCTCGTCCAGTCGTGCAACCGCGAGCGCAGCGAGCGGCGGCGCTTCCGGCGCGAGGGCGAGGGGATCGTCCAGGCCGAGCTGGCGGCCGTCCGCGTCGGCGGGGCCTTCGGCCCCGTGATCGCGCTGATCGAGGTCGCGGGCGTGCTGGCGATCGTCGGCCTCGGAACGCTGTCGATCCAGCAGGGCCACCTGACGATCGGCGGCCTGATCGCCTTCCTCGCCTTCCTCTCACAGCTGCTGCGGCCGATCTCCGACCTCAGCCAGCTCGCGACCCAGCTCTTCGCGGCGACCGCCGGCGGCGAGCGGGTGATCGAGCTGCTCGACGAGCGGCCGGCGGTCGTCGACGGCCCGGCGGCGCGACCGCTCGGCCGAGCGCTCGGCGCGGTCGAGCTCGACGACGTCACCTACTCCTACCCCGGTGCGCGGCGACCGGCGCTGCGCGGCGCGACGCTGCGGATCGAGCCCGGCGAGATCGTCGCGGTCGCGGGCCCGAGCGGCGCCGGCAAGTCGACGCTCGCGCGGCTGTTGCTGCGCTTCGCCGACCCCGACCCCGACGCCGGCGTCGTGCGGCTAGACGGGCGGGACCTGCGCGAGCTGACGCTCGCCTCGCTGCGCGACAACGTCGGCCTGCTGCAGCAGGAGACGCTGCTCTTCGACGCCTCGGTCGCCGAGAACATCGCGTTCGGCCGCGAGGGCGCGACGAGCCCGCAGGTGGAGGCGGCGGCGCGCGCGGCGGGCGCACACGACTTCGTCACCGCGCTTCCCGCCGGCTACGCGACGCGTGTCGGCCCGCGCGGACGGGCGCTCTCCGGCGGCCAGCGGCGGCGGATCGAGGTCGCTCGCGCGCTCCTGCGCGACACGCCGGTGGTGGTCCTCGACGAGCCGACGACCGGGCTGGACGCGGTCGCCGCACGCGCGGTCGCCGCCCCGTTGCGCGATCTCCTGTGCGGCCGCACGGCATTAGTCGTGACCCACGACCCGGAGCTGCTCGCGGCAGCCGACCGGACGGTCTTCCTCGACGCCGGGGAGATCGTCGAGCGTCGCCGGGCGGAGGCGCTCGCGTGAGGCCGCGGCGCGCCGGCGCGCCGATCGCGCCCGGCTACGAGGTGGTCGGCCACCTGGCTCGCAGCCGCGCGCTCGACGTCTACGACGCCTGGAGCGAGCAGCGACGCTGCCGCTGCATCGTCAAGACCCCGCGTCCCGACCGCCGCGCCGACGCCTCCGTGCGCCGCGCCCTGCTGCGCGAGGGGCGCCTGCTCGTCCGCCTCTGCCATCCCTCGATCGTCCGCGGCTACGAGACACTGCACGAACCCCAGCCGCTGGTGGCGATGGAGACGCTCGGTGGCGAGACCGTCGCGCACCTGGTCGAGCGGCGCCGGCTGACCGCAGTCGAGCTGGCGTTCCTCGGCCTGCAGCTGTCCTCCGCGGTCGCGCACCTGCACGCCGCCGGCGTCGTCCACCTCGACCTCAAGCCGTCGAACGTGATCGCCGAGAGCGGCCGCGCGAAGCTGATCGACCTGAGCGTCGCGCGACGGCCGGGGCGGGCGAAGGCGGGCGTCGGGACCTGGTGCTTCATGGCGCCCGAGCAGGCACGCGGCGGGCACCTCGGAGCCGCCGCGGACATCTGGGGAATCGGGATCGTGCTCTACGCCGCCGCGACCGGCGACACGCCGTTCGCCCGCGGCGACGGCGAGTACCCCCAGCTCCACGCGGCGGCACCGCCCGTGCGCGGTGAGCGGCCCCGCCTGCCGCGGGACCTGGCGGCCGCCGTGGACGCCTGCCTCGATCCAGAGCCCACCGCGCGGCCCGAGCTCGACGAGCTGCGAGCGCTGCTCGAGCCGGTGGCCGGTGCGCGCGGCTGACCCCTCCGGCGACGCGACGCGTCCCGCCAGGGCCGGCCGCCTGAATCTTGCCCGAAGGTCGCTCGCGCCACACGCCGCGCGAGGCCTGATCGCGCTCGCGCTGCTCGTCGCGGTGGCGTCGCTGGCACTCGCCGCCGGCGGAGCGCTGCGCGAGTACGACCCGCGACCGGTGCCGCCGATCGAGATCGACGACGGCTCCGAGGAGCGCCGGACCGAGCGAGCGGCGAAGCGCTCGCGTGCGACGCGTGAGCGGCGCGCACGGAAGCGCTCGGGCGAGCGCGCGACCCGCCGCGAGGGAGGCACGCCGGCCGCCCCGGTCGGGCCGACGCCGCAGGTCGCCCCGCCCAGCGGCGGCGACGATGGCAGCGCGGGCAGCGAGACCGGTCGCTTCACGCCCCAGCGCCCGCGTCCGGCGCCAGCGCCCGTTCCAGCCCCCGCCCCCACGCCGGCACCGCCTCCGGCCCCCGCGCCCCTGCCGGCGCCGTCGCCCCCGCCCGCGGACGAGGACGAGGACGATGACGACGATGGGTACGACGACGGTGACGACGATGACGAAGACGGGGACGATTGAAGCCGCTGCATAGCGCCCGTGCGCGGATCCTGCGCTGGATGATCGTGCTGCTCGCGGCCTCGACGGTCACGTCGGTGGTGCTGATCACCGAGATCCAGCTCGTGCGCCTCAACGACGAGGTCGAGGAGGGCCTGACCCAGGAGGCAAGCGAGTTCCGCAAGCTGGTGGGCGGTCGCGATCCCCGCACGGGCGAGCCGTTCGGCGACGACCTGACGGCGATCTTCGACACCTACCTACGCCGCAACGTGCCAGGCGACGAGGAGGTGCTGCTGACCTTCGACGGCGACCGCGCCTACAAGTCCAGCGGCGAGCGCGACTACCCGATCGGCGAGCTGCGCCCGCTCTACCGGCGCTGGACCTCGCTGACGGAGTCCGAGCAGGGGGAGGCCGACACCTCGGCGGGCGGCGTGCGCTACCTCACGGTGCCGATCGTCCTGCGTGGCGAGACGCGCGGCGCCTTCGTGGTGCTCGAGTTCACCCGCGACGAGCGCGACGAGGTGATCGCCGGCATCCGCGTCGTGCTGTCGGTCAGCCTCGCGGTGCTGCTGCTCGCCTCGCTCGCCGCCTGGCTCGCCGCCGGGCGCGTGCTGGCGCCGCTGCGCGAGCTTCAGACGACCGCGCTGGCGATCACCGAGACCGACCTCACGCGCCGGATCGACGTCCAGGGCGACGACGAGCTCGCCGACCTCGGCCGCGCCTTCAACGCGATGCTCGATCGGCTCGAGGCGGCGTTCCGCAGCCAGCGAGCGTTCGTCAACGACGCGAGCCACGAGCTGCGCACGCCGATCACGATCGTCCGCGGCCATCTCGAGCTGATGGGCGACGACCCGGCCGAGCGGCGCGAGACGGTCGCGCTGGTGATGGACGAGCTCGACCGCATGAGCCGCTTCGTCGACGACCTGCTGCTGCTCGCGCGCGCCGAGCGCGGCGGCTTCCTCGCCCCCGAGCCCGTCGACCTCCGCGAGCTCGCCGGCGAGCTGGAGGTCAAGGCGCGCGGGCTCGCCGACCGCGACTGGCGGCTCGAGCGCCCCGCACATTCGATCGCAGCGGTCGCCGACCGCCAGCGGCTGACCCAGGCGGCGATGAACCTCGCACAGAACGCGGTTCAGCACACCGGCCGGGGCGACCGCATCACCATCGGCGTCGATGCGGGCGCGAGCGCGGCCCGCCTCTGGGTCGCCGACACCGGCCCCGGGATCTCGGACCGCGACCGCGAGCGCATCTTCGAGCGCTTCGCGCGCGGCGGCGACGGCCCGCGCCGCTCCGACGGCGCCGGACTCGGCCTGGCGATCGTGCGTGCGATCGCCGAGGCGCATGGCGGTCGCGTCGAGCTGGACTCGGCGCCCGGCCGCGGCTCTACCTTCACGTTGGTGCTCCCGTTCGACCCCCAGCCCGCCTCGCCGTCGTGAACCGGATCCTGATCGCCGAGGACGAGCCGCGGCTGTCGTCCTTCCTGGAGAAGGGACTGCGGGCCAACGGCTTCGTCACCACGGTCGTCGCCGACGGCGCCCTCGCCGCCAAGGTCGCCCGCGACGACGACTTCGACCTGCTGATCCTCGACATCGGGCTGCCGGGCAAGGACGGCTTCGCGGTCCTCGCGGAGCTGCGCGACCGCGGCCGGCGCCTGCCGGTGATCGTCCTCACAGCTCGCGACGAGCTCGGCGACAAGGTCGCGGGCCTCGACCGCGGCGCCGACGACTACGTCACGAAGCCATTCCGCTTCGAGGAGCTGCTGGCACGCGTGCGCGCGCGGCTGCGCGCGGGCGCCGGTGGCCAGGCGGTCGACAACGAGCTCGCCGCCGGCGGTCTCGTGCTAGACCTGCGGGCACGCCGCGCCCTCGCCGGCGACGCCGAGGTCGAGCTGACGGCGCGCGAGTTCACGCTGCTGGAGACCTTCATGCGCCACGCCGGCCAGGTGCTCGCTCGAGAGCAGCTGCTCTCACACGTCTGGGGCTACGACTACGACCCCGGCTCGAACGTCGTCGACGTCTACGTCGGCAACCTGCGTCGCAAGCTGGGCGGCGATGTCATCGAGACGGTCCGCGGGATGGGCTATAGGTTGCGCGACGGCTAGACGCGCGAGTTCTGGACCGGCTCGTCGCCGGAGTAATCGTAGAAGCCCATGCCCGACTTGCGGCCGTGCCAGCCGGCGGCGAGCATCTTGCGCAGCGTCGGCGGCTGGGCGAAGCGGCGCTCGCGGAACTCGTCGAACAGCACGTCGCAGATCGAGCCGAGCGTGTCGAGCCCGACGAAGTCCGACAGCAGCAGCGGACCCATCGGGTGGCCGGCGCCGGCCTTCATCGCGGCGTCGATCTCCGCGATCGAGCCGACGCCCTCCTCGTAGGCGCGGATGCCGTCGAGCAGGTAGGGCACCAGCAGGCGGTTGACGATGAAGCCGGCGGTGTCGCGCGTCGGGATGCCGAGCTTGCCGAGGCTCTTGGTGAACTCGACGCCCGCGGCGAAGGTCTCGTCGGACGTCGTGATGCCGCGCACCACCTCCACGAGCTTCATCACCTGGGCGGGGTTGAAGAAGTGCAGTCCGAGGAATCGCTCGGCGCGGGAGGTCGAGGCGGCCTGGTCGATCACCGACAGCGACGAGGTGTTGGTCGCGAACAGCGCGCCCTCCTTGACGATCCCGTCGACCTCCTTCCACATCGCGAGCTTCAGGCCGAGGTCCTCGGTGATCGCCTCGATCACGAGGTCGCAGTCGGCGAGGTCGGAGTAGGCGGTCGTGCCCTGGATGCGGGCCCGAACGGCGTCGGCGTCGGCCTGCTCGGCCTTGCCCTTCTCCACGGCGCGCGCGAGTTGGCGCTCGATCTTGCCGACGCCCTTCTCCAGCTTGGCGTCGTCGACCTCGCGCAGCACGACGTCGTAGCCGGCCTGGGCGACCACCTGGGCGATCCCGTGACCCATCAGGCCTGCACCGAGCACTCCAACCTTCTTGATCTCCACTACGTTCTCCCAGTCAGCTGTCAGCGAGCCCGGGGAGCCTATATGTCACTGATCGGAGTCGAGGACCGCGGTGGGGTGCGCCATCTCGTGCTGCAGCGCGCCGAGAAGCGCAACGCGTTCAACGGAGAGCTGATCGAGGCGCTCGGGCATGCGCTCGAGGCCGCCGCGGCCGACGAGTCGGCGCGCGTGGTCGTCGTGCGCGGCGACGGCGCGATGTTCTCGTCGGGGATGGACCTCCACGACCTGCGCGAGCTCGCCGACGACCCGTCGAGGCTGCGTCCGTTTCGGCGCGCGATCCTGCACTGGTGGAACCTGCTCGAGGAGATGCCGAAGCCGACGATCGTGCAGATCCACGGCGCCTGCCTCGGCGGCGCCTTCGAGCTGGCGCTCGCGGCCGACTTCCGCGTGATGGCCGAGGACGCGATGGCCGGCATCATGGAGGTCCGCGTCGGCCTGCTGCCCGATGTCGGCGGCTGCTCGCGGCTGCCGTCGATCGTCGGCCTCGGCAACGCCAAGGAGCTGATCATGACCGGCAAGGTGATCGATGGCCGCGAGGCGCACCGGATCGGCTTCGCCAACCGGATCGCGCCCGCGGACGAGCTCGACGCGCTGACCGAGGCGTTCGCCGGCGAGCCGTTGCAGTGCGCGCCGCGCGCCGTCGGGATGGCCAAGCGCGTGATCGACGCCTCCGCCAAGCCGGCGCTCGCCGCGACGCTCGAGCAGGAGGTCCAGGCTCAGGAGGCGCTCGTCGCCAGCGAGGACTTCGCCGAGGGAACGCGCGCCTTCTTCGAGAAGCGCCAACCCGACTTCGCCGGCCGCTAGCGGCGCCGGCGAAGCATCCTTGGGGCCATGGCCCCAAGGATCGTTCGCGCGCTCAGAGGCTGCGGGGGAATCCCTGCTTGCCCGCGGCCTTCGCCAGCTCGCCGCGGAACCTGCGCACGAGGTCGGGGCGGCGGCGGGCGAGGTCGCGATACTCGCCGGGGTCGCTGCGCGTGTCGTGCAGGCGCTCGGTGCGAATCCGGCCGCGGTCGTTCTCGGCCACGTAGAGCCAGCGGCCGTCGCCGGCGATCAGCGTGTCGCCCCAGGCGCCGGTCCAGACCGGCCGCGGCTTCGCCCGGCGCCCGTTGAACAGCGGCCGCAGGTCGGCGCCGTCCATCGCCTTCGGGACCGGCGCTCCCACGCCGCGCAGCAGCGTCGGTGCGATGTCGTGCGAGGAGGCGAAGTAGCCGCTCCGCCGCCCGGCGCCGAGGCGCTGCGGATGGCGGATCAGGAACGGCACTTCGATCAGCTCGCCGTGCAGCTGGTTGGAGCTCTTGCCGATCAGCCCGTGCTCGCCGAGCGAGACGCCGTGATCGGACACGACGGCGAGCCAGGTGTTCGACAGGCCGAGCTGGTCGAGCCGCGTCAGGAAGCGGCCCAGCCAGGCGTCGAGCAGGCTCACCTCGGCCGCGTACATCGCCTGGGCGAGCTTCAGCGTCCTGCCCGAGATGTCGCCCGTCGAGCCCGCCGGGGTCTGGAAGGGCATCAGAGGGCGATAGCCGCCACGCCTGACGCGCGCATAGCGGGCCAGGTAGCGGTCGGGTGGATCCCACGGCTCGTGGACGTCGAAGCAGTCGACGACGAGCGCGAAGGGCTGCCCGCGGAACGCCGCCTGCTCGAGGAAGTCGATCCCGCCCTGGAAGACGCGTGGCGCCAGGTAGTCCTTCTCGGCGCGCGTCGCCGAGTTGTAGGCGAGGTACTCGCGCACGCGGCCTCGGTCGCGACCGCGCAGCTCGGGCGCCAGGTGACGGCGCAGGCGGGCCGCCGAGACGGGCCGGCGGCGCTGGCGCCAGCCCGGGATCTGGCCCTTGACGACGGTCATCACGTCCGGCTGCGCGCGAAAGCGGGCGAAGGCGGGCCGCAGCAGGTGCGGGTTGTCGGTCACGTAGCCGGTCAGGTAGCCGCGCCTGCCGAGGACGTCGAGGAAGGTCGTCTCACCGCGGTGGATTCCCTCGAAGCCCGGCACCTCGGGCAGGGCGCCCTCGGGGCGCCAGCCACGGAACGGGAAGCCGTTGCGCCCGATCAGCAGCGACTTGCGGACCGGGACCGTGGGCAGGGCGGTGTGACGGGCGTGGGTGAAGACGAGGCTCTCGCCGGCGAGCGCGTCGAACGTCGGCGTGCGGGCACGGCGGCCGCCGTAGGCGCCGACGTGGTCGGTGCGCAGCGAGTCGACGACCACCACCACGACGTTGGCGCCGGCGGTCGGGCTGAGGGCGGAGATCAGGCCCTGGGCCTGGGCCCGCTCGGGGAGGGCGGCCGTCAGGCCCAGCGCGGCCGCGCCCCCGAGGAGCCGGCGGCGGGTCAGTTCCTCACTGTCGTGGTGGGAATTCATCTCCGTCGCCACAGTAGCGGGGAACACGGAGCGAGCTCGTTAGTTGCTGGCGCCCGTGGCCGGCCCGTCGCACCACGCTCTGGCGATGCCGTCGGCGAGCGTGAGGCAGGCGTCGACGCTGGTCCAGTCGACGCGATCGGGCGTGTCCGTCGGGAGGTGGTAGTCGGTGAAGGCGTTGCCGTGGAGCGAGAGCAGCGAGATCGTCGGCAGGTCGGAGAGCCGGGCCAGGACGGGATCCGTCCAGCCTCCCAGGCGGAAGCGACGTGGACGGGCGACGCCGGCACGGCTGGCTCCGGCGTTCGCGAGGTCGAGGTCCTCGTCTCGGTACGCGACGCGCCACAGCGGCCCCTCGGCGGTGGCGACCATCGGCTCGCCGGCGCCGAGGGTGTCGAGGCCGAGAACGAGGGTCGACGCGGGATCGAGGTGGCGGCCCTCGGCCTCCATCCACGCGGCCATGCCACCCATGCCGGACTCCTCGGCGCCGGTCAGGACCGCGACGACCTCGACGCCCGGGAGCGGGTCGACGGCGAGGCCCGCTACGAGGGCGAGCACCGCCGCGACGCCGGTCGCGTTGTCGCTCGCGCCGGGTACCGTGGCGCCGCGAGCCACCTGCAGCGAGAGGGCGGTGGCGAGCGCCAGCACGGCGCGGGCCGTCCACCGCAGCCGCCTCGGCCCGAGCGCCATGGTCGCCATCGCCAGCTCCGGGAGCAGCGAGAAGGGCGGGCGCCCGTCGGGTCGTCCGCCGCCCTCGGCGAGCCGTGGGTCCCACATCAGGCCGGTATGCGCGGCGTCGTGGTGAGCCACCAGGACCAGCGTCCGGGTCGCGGTTCCGGGCTGCTCCGCGATCGGGCGAGCCGGGATGCGGCCGACGACGTTCGCGCCCTCCCCCGCGGGCATCAGCCGGCGCACGGGCTGAGACCGCCCGGAGTAGTCGAGCTCGAAGCCGGCCAGGGCCAGGGCGGCGGGGACGCGGCCAAGGCTCGCGACGGCGAAGTGCAGCGCGTGAGCCGGACCGAAGCTGTGCTGGTAGCGGAACGGCTGGACCTCGACGGCGGTCGCACCGGCCTCGCGCAGCCGCTCGGCGCACCAGCGGGCGGAGGCGCGCTCGCCCGCGGACGCGGAGCGGCGGTCGAGGGCGGCGAGTGCCTCGACGTCGTCGCGGAGGCTCATCGCGTGGCGGTCTCGAGACGCCGTCGATATGGCGATCCGACGATCGCCGCCACCGCTAGCCGCGCTGCCAGTCGACCGGGCCGGCCGTCAGCAGGTGGCTGCCGAGCAGGCGGCCGAGGACGCGCTGGACCTCGCGCGAGCAGTCGAGCAGCCTGCCGAGGTCGATTCCGGTGTCGTGGCCCATCTCGTGAAGCATCGAGACCAGGTCCTCGGTGGCGACGTTGCCGGTTGCGCCCTTCGGCACCGGGCAGCCGCCGAGCTCGCCGAACGAGCTCTCGAACGAGCGGCAGCCCGACTCGAGCGCGGCGAGCGCGTTGGCGAGGCCCTGACCGCGCGTGTTGTGGAAGTGGGCGGTCAGCTCGACGCCGGGCAGGCGCTCGAGGGCAGCCGCGAAGAAGTCGCGCACCTGGGCCGGATTGGCCATCCCGGTCGTATCCGCGAAGCCGAGCTCGGCGCAGCCGGCGTCGCGCAGGCGCTCGGCGATCGCGAGGACGCGCTGGGGCGGGACCTCGCCCTCGTAGGGGCAGCCGAAGGCGACCGAGATCACGGCCTCGCAGCGCAGGCCCTCGGCGAGCGCGCGCGTCACGACCCGCTCCAGCCCGCTCAGCGAATCCTCGATCGAGCGGTTGACGTTCGCCCGGTTGTGGCTCTCCGACGCCGACAGGAAGAGGTTGACCTCCTGGAAGCGATCGCGCAGGGCCAGCGCGTTGTCGAGCCCGCGCTCGTTGGGGATCAGCACGGTCACCGCGACGTCGTCCGGGACGTCGGCGCGGGTCAGGACCTCGGGCCCGTCGGCGAGCTGCGGGATCACGTCGGCGCGGACGAAGCTCGTGACCTCGAGCCGTCGCAGGCCGGTGCGCGCCAGCATCTCGACGAGCCGGACCTTGTCGTCGGTCGCGATCGTCTCCGGCTCGTTCTGGAAGCCGTCGCGCGGACCGACCTCGCGGATGCGGACAGGATCGCCGGACATGCCTACATCATGCCGAGGCCGCCGCTGACCCCGACGGTCTCCCCGGTCACGTACGACGCCTCGTCGCTCGCGAGGTAGGCGATCGCCGCCGCCACCTCGTCGGGCTCGCCGAGCCGCTTCATCGCCGTCGAGTCGATCATGCCCTGGACCATCCGCTCGCCGAGCTCGCCGAGCAGCTCGGCCGCGCGCACCATCTGGGTGTCGATCGGGCCGGGCGCGACGGCGTTGACGCGTACGCCGAAGCGCGCCGACTCCTTCGCGAGCGCCTTCGTGAAGCCGATCACGCCGGCCTTCGTCGCCGAGTAGACGACCGACAGCTGCGAGCCGACGCGGCCCGCCTCCGAGGCCACGTTGACGATCGCCCCCGCCCCGCGCTCGTGCATGCCGGGCAGCACGGCATGGGTGACCGCCAGGACGCCGCGCAGGTTGACCGCGAGCATGTTCTCCCAGACCTCGGGCGGGGTCTGCGAGAAGAACAGCTCACCGACGACGCCGGCGTTGTTGACGAGCACGTCGATCCGGCCGAGCTGCCGCTCGATCGCCGCGCGCGCCGCCGCGATCGAGTCGTCGGAGGTCACGTCGAGCTCGATCCCCAGGCCACCGAGGTCGGCGGCCAGCTCGCGGCTGGCGTCGCCGTCGAGGTCGCCGATCGCGACGCGCGCGCCCTCGGCGGCAAGCCGCGACGCCGTCGCCGAGCCGATCCCGCCCGCGCCGCCGGTGACCAGCGCGACCTTGCCCTCGAATCTCATCGCGCGGGACCCTACCGCGCTGCTGTTAGCGTTCCGCGCCGCGTGACTGGCTCCCCAATTCCGATCGTCGGCGGTACCGGCGCGCTGGGCTTCGGCCTCGCCCTGCGGCTGGCGGTCGCCGGCCAGGAGGTCGTGATCGGCTCGCGCGACGCCGGGCGGGCCGAGGAAGCGGCCGCGCGGGTGCGCGAGCGCGTGTCGAACGCCCACGTCGCGGGAATGGAGAACGCGGCCGCGGCGGCGCTCGGCGAGGTGGTCTTCCTGACGGTCCCGTTCCGGGCCCAGTCGGAGAACCTGACGAACCTCAAGGGGGCCTTGCGCGAGGGGCAGATCCTCGTCGACGCGACCGTGCCGCTGGCCGCGGCGATATCCGGCAAGGCGACGCGGCTGCTCGGCGTCCCGCAGGGCTCGGCCGCCGAGCAGGCGCAGGAGATGGTTCCCGACGGTGTCACGGTGATCAGCGCGCTGCACACCGTCGACGCCGCCACGCTCGGCAAGCTCGACGAGCCGCTCGATCAGGACGTGCTCGTCTGCGGCGACCGCAAGGACCCGAAGCGCAAGGTCGCCGAGCTGATCGGCGCGATCCCCGGCCTGCGCCCGGTCAACGCGGGCGCGCTCGAGACCGCTCGCTTCGTCGAGGCGCTGACGCCGCTGCTGATCTCGGTCAACATCCGCAACGAGTCGCATGCGGGCGTGAAGCTGACCGGCCTGCCCGACGAGCTCTGGCGATGAAGTCGGTCGGCGCCCGCCGTAGCGCCGATCCGGCTGCGCCCCACCCGCGGCCGCCGTGCGCGTAGCGCTGCTCTCCGGCGGCACCGGCGGGGCGAAGCTGGCGCGCGGACTGCTCGATGTCGTCGGTCCCGACGACCTGACGGTGATCGCGAACACCGGCGACGACGCCTGGGTCCACGGCGTACACGTCTCCCCCGACCCCGACCTCGTCACCTACTGGCTCGCCGACGCGATCGACGAGCGCGGCTACGGGATCCGCGGCGACAGCTGGCAGGTGATGGACGCCCTCGCGGCGGCCGGTCGCCCGACGTGGTTCCGGCTCGGCGATCGCGATCTCGCGATGTGCCTGATCCGCAGCGAGCTGCTGGCCGCCGGCGAGTCGCTGACCGGCGCGCACGCCGCCGTCGTCGCCGCGATGGGCGTCGCGGCGCGCGTGCTGCCGATGTGCGACGCCCCGGCGCCGACGACGATCGCGGTGCACGGGCGGGCGCTGCCGTTCCAGGAGTTCATGATCGTGGAGCAGGCGCGCGGCCCGCTCGAGGGAGTCGGCCTGGCGGGCGCCGCGCCCGGAGGCGTCGGTGCGTCGGCGACGGAGCTAGCCGCCGACCGCGACGGCCCGCGACCGACCGCCGCCGTGCTCGCGGCGCTCGCCGACGCCGACGCGATCGTGATCGGGCCGTCGAACCCGATCGCCTCGATCGCTCCGATCCTCGCGCTGCCCGGCCTGGGCGCCGCGCTGGCCGAGGCGCGCGCGCCGGTCGTCGCGGTCAGCCCGTTCGTCGGCGGCGCGGTGCTGAAGGGCCCGACCGAGCTGTTCTGCGAGTTCGCCGCCATCGAGCCGTCGGCAGCCGGGGTCGCCGGCTTCTACTCGCGCCTGATCGACGGGCTCGTCGCCGACGAGCCGGTCGCGGGGCAGGCGCTGACGACTCCGACGCTGCTCGACAGCCCCGAGGCTCGGCGAGCGGTCGCCGCGCGCGTCCTCGAGTTCGCGGCAGCGCTCGCCGCGAACTAGAGTCGTGCTCCGACCCGGCCGTCCGATGCGAACGATCGCGATCCTCCCAATCAAGAGCTTCGGCGCCGCCAAGCAGCGACTCGCCGGCGAGCTTGGATCCGGCGCTCGCCAGGCGCTCGTCCAGGCGATGTTCCAGGACGTCCTGGCGGCGTTGCGCCGCGTCGAGAGCCTCGAGGCGATCGTCGTGGTGACCGCGAACACGACCGCCGCGCGCGCCGCCCACGGCGAGGGCGTCGCGGTGCTCGAGGACGCCGAGGAGGCGGGCCACAACGAGGCCGCCGGTGTCGGCATCGCCCACGCCGCCGCGCACGGCTTCGATCGCGTGCTGCTGGTTCCCGGCGACACGCCGCTGCTCGACGCCGACGAGCTCGAGGCGTTCCTGCGCGGCGCGCCGGCCGGCTCCCCCGCGCTGGCCGTCGTCCCCGACCGCCACGGAGCGGGGACGAACGCGCTGCTGATCTCCCCGCCGACCGCCGTCGCGCCGTCGTTCGGGCCCGGCAGCCGCGAGCGTCACGAGCAGCTGGCCGACGCGGCCGGGATCGCCTGGCGCATCGAGACGGTGCCGTCGCTGGAGACCGACGTCGACACACCCGAGGATCTCGAGCAGCTCGCCGCGCTGCTCGGCGAGCCGGCGAACCGCGCGCGAGCGCGGATGACCCGCGGCGCGCTGCGCCAGCTCGAGCGCTCGCGCGCCAGCGCGCCGCCGGTCGCCGCGACCTCGATCCCCGACCGATGACCGCGCGCGTCCGCCGTCGCCCGGCGACGATCCCGCCACGGCCGTGACCGCGACGCCCCCGCTGTCCGCCCTCGCGCTGGACGGCATCCCCGAGGTGCGCGCCGGCGACGATCTCGCCGCCGCGATCGCCGCCGCGCTGCCCGCCGATCTCGTCGGCGGCGACGTCGTCTCGATCGCCCACAAGGTCGTCTCGAAGGCCGAGGGCCGCACGCGCCGGCTCGCCGACATCGCCCCCGGCGAGCGCGCGCGCGAGCTGGCAGCCGAGCACGACAAGGACGCGCGCGTCGTCCAGGCGGTGCTCGACGAGTCGGCGACCGTCCTGCGCGCTCGCCACGGCGTGCTGATCTGCGAGACCCGTCACGGCCTGATCTGCGCCAACGCAGGCGTCGACCGCTCGAATGCCGCCGACCCCGGCGAGCTGATCCTGCTGCCGGCCGACCCCGACGGATCGGCGCGGGCGCTGCGGGCGGGCATCGCCGCCAGCCGCGGCGTCGCCCCCGCCGTCGTGATCTCCGACTCGTTCGGCCGCGCCTGGCGGCTCGGCCAGACCGACGTCGCGATCGGCGCGGCCGGCCTGGTCGCGCTCGACGACTGGCGCGGCCGCCGCGACAGCTATGGCCGCGAGCTCCGGTCGACCGCGATCGCCGTCGCCGACGCGATCGCCGCCGCGGCGGACCTGGCCCGCGCCAAGGACGCCAACCAGCCCGCCGTCCTGCTGCGCGGCCTGGGCCGCTTCGTCACCGCCTCCGACGGTCCCGGCGCGATGTCGTTGCGCCGCCCCGCGGCCGACGACCTCTTTCGCTGACCGCGGCGGAGGTCACCCGCCTATCGGCGCTCTGGGATTCGCTCCCCAGAAGACCATCGTCCCGATCATGCTGAGGAAGTGCACCGCGACGGTGTTGAGCACCATCGACTTTGCCGTCGCGGCGCCCACGCCCACGGGCCCGCCCGAAGCGGTGTATCCGTAGTAGAGGCCGACGAGGACGATCACGGTCGCCATCGACATTCCCTTGATGAGGCTGAATAAGAGGTCGGGAGGGTTCTGATACGCCCAGAAGATCAGGAAGTAGCCGCCGGACGAGACCTCGCTGACCTGCTGGACGACGGCGAGGTAGCTGCCGACGAAGCCGGCGCCGACGGCGGCGATGTACATGAACGGCAGCACGATCCAGGCGCCGAGCAGCCGCGTCGAGCAGAGGAACGCCAGCGAGCTGATGCCCATCACCTCGAGCGCGTCGATCTCGTCGGAGATCCGCATCGCGCCGATCTCCGCGACCAGGCCGGTCCCGACCTTCGCCGACATCATGTAGCCGAAGGCGAGCGGCAGGATCTCGCGCAGGTCGCAGATCGCCGAGAACGAGCCGCCGATCTGCGGCGAGCCGATCGAGCGGGCGAAGTAGGCGCCGTTGACGCCGCAGGTCAGGCCGAGGATGAACGCCATCCCCCAGATCACCAGCGCCGAGCCGATGATCAGGATCCCCGCCTGGCGCAGCGTCTCGCCGAAGAAGCGGACGGCGCTGCCCTCCGCGACCTCCTTGATGACGGCCCAGAAGAACTTCATGATGTCGCCGAACGAGGCGAGGATGTCGCGCGGGACGGCGAGCCAGCTCACTTGACCACCGAGATCTCGGGATGGGTCGCCAGCAGGGTCTGGATGAAGACGTAGTTGAAGGCGAAGACCCCGAGCATCGAGATCACGACCGCCTGGTTGACCGCGCGCCCGACGCCCTCGGCGCCGCCGGACGCCGTCATGCCCTTGTAGCAGCAGACGATCGCGATGATCGCGCCGAAGATCGCCGTCTCGAGCAGCGAGCCCCAGAGGTCGGTCGTCGTCGCGTTGCTGAGCAGCGTCGAGAAGAACGGCCCGAGCGGAGCGCCGAAGGTCAGCGTGGCGAGCACGCCGCCGAACAGCCCGGCGAGGATCGCGAAGCCGTTGAACAGCGCGGTGACGACCATCAGCGCGAGGAAGCGCGGCACGACGAGGTTCTTGATCGGATCGACGCCGAGCACTTGGAGCGCGTCGAGCTCCTCGCGGATCTTGCGCGCGCCGAGGTCGGCGCAGATCGCCGTCCCGCCGACGCCCGCGAGGATCACGGCCGTCACGAACGGCGCGAAGTTGCGGATCACCGCCAGCACGAAGAAGCCGCCGAGGCGATCGAGCGCGCCGAAGATCTCGAGGAAGTTGCCCGCCTGCAGGCCGGGCGCGCCGTAGGACAGGGTCACCATCGAGACGATCAACGGGAACCAGCAGAGCTTCAGCAGGAAGTAGAACTGCTGTACGAACTCGGTGCCGTAGGGAAACGGCGGCCGAACCGCCGAGATGAGCGTCTTCCCAGTGAGGATCATCAGATCCCCGACCTGCTCCAACGCGTTCTTTACGGGCAGGTACGCCCGGTCGACGGCTCCTCCCATCTGTGTGCTGTTCTAGCACACCTCGGGCCCCGATGAGACACATCTTTGTCTCAAACCCCGCATGCCGAGTGGCTTCCAGCCTGTTTGAACACAGCCGTACATAGCGGTTAGACTCGTGGCAGATGCGACTTCAGCTGGATCGCGACAGCGGCGTGCCGGTCGGCACCCAGCTCGCCTGGCAACTACGGTCGGCCATCGAGCGCGGTGAGCTCCATCCCGGCGACAAGCTGCCGAGCCTGCGCGACGCGGCCTCGGACGCGGGCGTCAACGTCAACACGGTACGCGCCGCCTACGCGAAGCTCGAGTCGGTCGGCGTCGTGACCACGAAGCAGGGCCGGGGCACATTCGTCGCGCGGGCCGCAGGCGCGGAGTCCGACCGCCGCCGCGGCCTGCGCGACGAGATCGCCCGCCTCGAGGGGGAGCTGGTCAGCCTGCCGCTGCTGCCTCGGACCGCGGAGCCGCAGGCGGGCGCCAACCTGTCCAGTGCACGCCTGCTGTCCGTCGAGGAGCTCGAGACGATCCGCAACGTGCTCGCCGCGCGCGTCGACGAGCTGCACACGGCCCGCGCGGCGATCGTCGAGCGGCTGCACCGGCGCACCGAGCCGAAGCCGTCCACGCCCCGCACCCCCGCCCGCCGCTCCTCGTCGAGCCTCGCTGGCGTCGAGGTCCGCTGGACGTGAACCGACGCCGTCGTAGGACCGGTCCGTCTGCGCTCCTCCGCTTAGGCCGCTAGCGGCAGCTCATAGCGCTGTCGCACGTCGTAGAGCGTCGTCCGCTCGGCCGCCGGCCGGCCGGCCGCATGCGCGGCGTCGATCAGCTGCTCGGGCGTCAGCATCACGCCGTGCCGGCTGCCCGCGAGGCGGCTGATGCTCTCCTCCATCAGCGTCCCGCCGAGGTCGTTGACGCCCCAGCGCAGCGACTCGGTCGCAGCGTCGAGCCCCATCTTCACCCACGATGCCTGCAGGCTCGGGATCGTCCGCCCGAGCGCGAGCCGGAAGACGGCGGTGTGCTTGAGGTTCTCCTCGCGCGACAGCTCCTCGATGCCGTGCGTGCGCCCGAGCAGCGTGTGGTACGGGATGAACGACAGCGGCACGAACTCGGTGAAGCCGCCCGTGCGCTGCTGCAGCTCGCGCACGACGCGCATGTGCTCGGCGAGCTCCCAAGGCTCCTCGATGTGACCGAACATGACCGTGACCGTCGAGCGCAGGCCGGCGGCGTGGGCGGCCTCGATGATCTCGACCCACCGCGCGACCGGCAGCTTGTTCGGCGAGATCCGCTCGCGAACGCCGTCGTGCAGCACCTCGGCTGCGGTGCCGGGCGTCGAGTCCAGGCCGGCGGCGCGCAGCCGCTCGAAGACCTCGCGCGGCGACAGTCCCGACGTCGCGCACATCGCGTCGACCTCCATCGCCGAGTACGCATGCAGGTGGATCTGCGGCGCTACCCGCTTCGCGAGCGTCAGCCACCCCTCGTAGTCCTCGAGGCCCCAGTCGGGATGGATCCCGGACTGCATGCAGATCTCGGTCGCGCCGAACTCCACCGCCTCCTCGACGCGCCGGACGAACTCCCCGCGGTCGTGCTCGTAGGCGTCGGGCGAGCGGCGGCCCTGGCCGAAGCCGCAGAAGGCACAGCCGACCGTGCAGACGTTCGAGACGTTGATGTTGCGGTTGACGACGAACGTCACGGTCTCCCCCGCCAGCTCGGCACGCAGCTCGTCGGCGGCCTGACGGATGTCCTCGATCGCCTCGGGGCGGCTCTCGGCGAACAGCGCGGTCAGCTCGTCCTCGCCCAGCATCTCGCCATGGCGGGCCCGCTCGATCGCGGCGGGAACGAGCTCGCGGCGGATCGCCCGCTCCTCGCGCCGTCCCGACCCGCGCCGCGGGATGAAGCTCCAGTAGGCGGCCTTGATCGTGTCGAGCACGCCCTGCTCCATCCACTCGGCGTCCATGTACTGCGGGTAGACGCAGAGCCGCTCGGCGAGCGCATAGCCACGCGGCTCCAGCTCCTTGCGCATCCGCTGGGGAGTCGGGAACGGATGCTCGGGCGAGATGTGGTCGCCGTTGGCCGACAGGCCGCCGAGGTCGGTCGCGCCCTCCTCGATCAGCGGCAGCCACCAGTCCGAGAGGTTGGGCGGGATCTGCACGCCGACGTCGGGCATCAGCTCGCGGCAGGCGCGCACCAGCGCGCGCATGTCGTCGAGCGTGACCGGGGTGGCCCAACCGGGCATCTCCGCGGCCGCTCCCCTCTCCCCGGCGCGCTGCGCCGCATCGGCGATCTCGGCCAGCTCGGCGCCGTGGTAGCGCGGGTGCGGCACGAAGTTCTGCAGGATCACCTCCTGCAGATGGCCATGCTCGGCGTGGACCGCGGCGAGCGCCTCGAGCGCCTCGACGCGCTGCGCGGGCGTCTCGCCGATTCCGACGAGGATCCCGCTGGTGAACGGGATCTTCAGCTCGCCGGCGGCGCGAATCGTCTCGAGGCGCCGCTGCGGGTGCTTGGTCGGCGAGCCCTGGTGGACGACGAGGTCGGGGTCGATCGACTCCAGCATCAGGCCCTGCGACGCGGTCACCTCGCGCAGCCGTCTGAGATCTCGTCTCGAAAGCACGCCGAGATTGGTGTGCGGGAGCAACCCGCGCTGGAGCGCGCGCTCGCAGGTCCAGGCGACGTAGGAGACGAAGTCGTCGTGCCCGAAGGAGCGCAGCCGCTCGCGCACCTCGGCGTTGACCTCCGGCCGCTCGCCCGTCAGCACCAGCAGCTCCTTCGCGCGCCGCTTGACCGCCTCGTCGATCAGCCCGTCGACCTCCTCGGGCGCGTAGAGGTGGGCGCGGTGGGTCGCGAAGGCGCAGTACTTGCAGTAGCAACGGCACGTCCGCGACAGCGAGATCGTGTAGTTACGCGAATAGGTGACGCGCCGCATCTCGGCTGCAGCCTAGTTGGATCGCCTAGATTGCCGGCTCCGTGCGCCTGCCCGCCCTTCTAGCCTGCGCCGTCCTGCTCGCCGTGCCGTTCGCCGGCTGCGGCGAGAAGGAGGAGCCGTCGGCCGACGCCCCGCGGCCCTTCGCCCTCGCGCTCGACTTCCAGCCGAACGCCGTCCATGCCGGCATCTACGCCGCAGTCGCCGGCGAGATCGACCGCCGTCACGGGATCGACCTCGACGTCCGGGTCCCGTCCTCGTCGACCGACTCGCTGAGACTGCTCGCCGCCGGCCGCGCGGATGCCTCGATCGTCGACATCCACGACCTCGGCCTCGCCGCCGAGCGCGGCGCCGACGTCGTCGGCATCGGCGCCCTCGTCCAGGCGCCGCTCGCGGCCGTCATCGCCCGATCCCGGGTCCGCCGGCCGCGCGACCTCGAGGGCAAGCGCGTCGGCGTCACGGGCCTGCCCTCCGACGAGGCCGTCCTGCGCGCCACCGTCGAGGCCGACGGCGGCGACTACGAGGCCGTCCGCCGCACGACCATCGGCTTCTCCGCCGTCCCCAGCCTCGCCGCCGGCAAGGTCGACGCGGTCGTCACCTTCTGGAACGCCGAGGGCGTCGCGCTCGACCGCGAGGGCGTCCCAACCCGGCAGTTCCGCGTCGACCGCTACGGCGCCCCGCGCTACCCCGAGCTGGTCGTCGCGACGACCCGCGAGCGTCTCGCCGCGGATCCCGACCTCTACGAGCGCCTGGTCGCCACGCTCGCCGCCGGCACCCGTGCCGCGCTAGGCGACCGCCGCGCCGCCGTCCGCGAGATCGCTGCCGCATCGGACTCCCCTCCAGAGCTCGTCGCCGCCCAGCTCACCGCCGTCGCCCCCGCCCTGCGCCCACCCCTCCGCCTCGACCCCACCGCCCTCCACGCCTGGGCCACCTTCGACGTCCGCTTCCGCATCCTCCACAGCAAGCCCAGCGTCGAGACCCTCTTCGACCTCAAGCGCTAGCGGTCGCCTCCGCGGGTGGCGACGATCTTGCGTTTGCGCGCGCAGCTTGCGAGCACGTGAACCAAAATCGGAGACAGGACCCGCGGGCAGCCACGCCAGGGCCCTAGTCCAGCAGCGCCTCGACCAGCGCGACTCCCTCGCGCGCCATCCGCGATCGCGGCACCACCCGCGTGAACCCGGCGTCGAGCGCCCGCACGCGGGTCTCGGTGTCGACGTGCGAGTAGTAACCGAGGGTGGGCGTCCCGTCCTCGAGCTCACCGTGCTCGCGCAGCGAGTGCAGCAGCCCCGGGCCGTCGATGCCCTCGGCGGTCAGGTCGAAGACCACGACGTCGTGGAATTGCGCGGCGACGCGCAGCCGCTCCGCGCTCGCGAAGCGCGCGACCGTGTGTCCGGCGATCTCCAGCGCGCCCTGGACCTTGGATCCGAAGAGCAGGTCGGGCGACAGCAGGGCGACGCGTGCCACGCGCGCTACTGGTGGCGACGGTCGCGGAACTCGCGCCGCACCGACTCCGGGCGGCCCCACATCTGGGTGACCTCGACGCGGCCCGAGCGCGCCTCGCGCGACACCAGCTCGCCGGCGATGCCCTCGCCGTCGAGCAGCGCGAGCGTGCCGCGCACCGACTCCGCCGCCGCCGCGTGTCCGAACTGGTTTGCGACGCGCAGCCGCCAGTGCCACTCCTGCTTGGAGTACGGCATCGCGTTGACCTGCGTCAGCAGCGTCGCCGCCTCGACGTAGCGCTGCGGGTCGTCGATCCGCAGGTCGACGTCCAGGCCCGTCCAGTCGGGCGGCAGCGAGTCGACGACCTGCTGGAAGTCGTCTGCCAACGGCATGGCCCGAACTCTAAGCCCTAGGGCGCCTCGACCCGCATCATCCGCACCAGCCCACCGCCGAGCGCGTGGTCGCCGGAGGCGAAGCGCACGAGCAGCGGACCGTCGAACGGCTGGCGCTCGAGCACCTCGAGGCGATCGCCGGGGGCGATCCCGCGATCCGACAGCCAGCGGAGCATCTCCGGATCGGAGTCGGAGACGCGCACGAAGATCCCGCGGTCGCCCACGTCGAGCTCGCCCAGCGGCCGCGAGCGGCCATTCTCGATCTCGCCGTCGGCGGTCGGGATCGGATCGCCGTGCGGGTCGTGGGTCGGATTGCCGAGCTTCGCCGCGATCAGCTCCGACAGCTCGGGCGAGATCGCGTGCTCGAGCACCTCGGCCTCCTCGTGGACGCGGTCCCACGACATCCCGAGCGCCTCGGCGAGGTAGAGCTCGAGCAGTCGGTGGTGGCGGATCACCTCGAGCGCGACACGCCGTCCGGCCGCCGTCAGCTCCACCCCGTGATAGGGCCTGCGGCTCACCAGGCCGAGCGCCTCGAGCCGCTTGACCATCGCCGACGCAGACGCCGGAGCGACGTCGAGCCGCTCCGAGAGCGCCGAGGTCGAGACCGGCTCGTGAGAGCGCTCCTGGAGCGAGTAGATCGCCTTGGCGTAGTCCTGAACCGCGTCGGAGATCGTGCCGGTGTCGGGAACGGTCGCCATGGTCAAAGTGAGATCAGCAGTCCTGTCACGTACATCAGCAGCAGCCCGGCGACCATGCCGCTCGCGACGAGCGGGCTCAGCAGGCGCCCCGCCGCGTCGCGCAGGCTCGGCGCGATCTGGACGATGACCTGCGCGATCGCACCGGCGCCGAAGCCGAACAACAGCGCCGCCACGCTCGGGTTGAAGGCGGAGGCGCCGATCCACGTGCCGAGGATCGCCGGCGCGCCGGCGAGCAGGCCGAGGGCCGCGAAGCGCGCCAGCGACGCCTTGGGCGCCGCCCCGCCCTTCGCGACCGGCGCCACGATCGCCAGCCCCTCGGTCGTGTTGTGCAGCGCGAAGCCGACGATCAGCGACGCTCCGAGCGCCAGCGAGCCGATCGCGTAGGCCGACCCGATCGCCAGTCCCTCGCCGAGGTTGTGCAGCCCGATCCCGAGCGCGACCAGCAGCGCGAGCCGCCACGGCCCGGCTCCACCCTCCCGCGCCCGCTCTCCACGTCCGCGCAGCCAGCCGTCGACGCCGGCCAGGCCGAGGTAGGCGATGCCCGCGCCGAGGAAGACCAGCGACCCTCCGCCGAGCGCCTGCGGACCCGTCCCCGCGACCTCGGTGCCCTCGAGCAGCGCGTCGACGCCCAGGAAGGCGAGCAGGCCGACCGTCAACGCCAGCACGAACCGCACCCAACGCGGATCGATCCGGCGAATCCAGGGCAACCAGAGCATCCCGATCGCCACCGGGATCAGACCGACGTAGAGGCCCACGAGCGCCATCAGCCCGTAGAAGCCGACATCGGCCTCGGGCGTCTCGGTCGCCACGTCGATCGCGTGATCGACGGTGCCGCCGGTCGCCGTCATCAGCGTCACTCCGTAGGCCTCGCCCTCGATCCACGGGTACTGGATCGCGATCGTGTCGCCGCCGAGCCGGTCGATGTCGTCGCTGGTCTGCTCGAAGGCGACGAACGCGTCGTTGACGATCACCTGGCTGATCGCCACCGCGTCCGGTCCGTCGTTGCGCACGACCAGCTCGATCTCGCCCGGCCGCAGCACGGTGCGCTCGACGGAGAGCTCCTCGACCGGGATCCCGTTGCGCTCCAGCCCCGGCGCACCGAGGCCCACGAACAGCCCGATCGCGATCCCGAGCAGCGCCAGCGGCAGCAGTCCGGCCAGCCACGCCGGCAGCCGCTGGCCGGCCTCCCGCTCCGCCGTCGCCTGGCCGGCCTCCATCAGTCGACCTCCCACCGAGCACGCCGGAATGCGACGGTCATTCGCGTCACCCGCTGACCTCGAAGAAGCCCATCCAGCCTAGGTCGGCGAACTCCGACACGTGGGCGTGGAACATGTACCTCCCCGTATAGGGGAAGCGCAGCTCGGCGATTCCGCGCTCGCCCTGGCCGAGGATCACCGTGTCGGTGAAGTCGCGCGCCTCGCGCTTGGTCCCGGTCGGGTACCAGTCGAAGAAGTTGGCGTGGACGTGGAACGAGTTGAGCAGGTCGAACTCGAGGATGTTGACGAGGTAGAGCCGCACCAGCTCCCCGCGCTTCACGCGGATCGGCTTGTCGTGGTAGGCGAAGGCGACGGTGTTGACCGCGTAGACCTCGTTCTCGCGGTCGTAGTTGGTGTCGAAGCCGTTCATCACCATCACCTGCTCGTCGGCCTTCGGGCGGCCGTCCTTCGGATCGACGACGAACGCGCCGTAGAGACCCTTCGCGATGTGGTCGGCGAGCGGGACCGAGTGGCAGTGGTAGAGGTGCAGGCCGAACGGCTCGGCGTCGAACTCGTAGGTGAAGGAGCCGCCGGGCTCGATGTTGCCGGGCGGCGTCTGCGGCACGCCGTCCATCCGCGCGACGTGGATGCCGTGGAAGTGCATCGTGTGCGGATGGCTGGAGGCGTTGACGAAGCCGATCCGGATGCGATCGCCCTCCGTCGCGCGCAGCGTCGGACCGGGGATGCGGCCGTTGTACGCCCAGGCGGCGAACTTGACGCCGGGCGCGATCTCGATCTCGCGGTCCTCGGCGACTATCTCGAACTCGCGCACCGTGCGACCGCCCTCGCGCCTGACCTTGCCGGTGTCGAAGTCGCGCAGGATCTCGTGGGGGTCGAAGCCGTTGACGGCCGGATCGATGCTGCCGATCCCACCGCTGTGGGCGGCGCCGGCGTGGGCGCCCGCGCCGTGGCCCGCCGCCTTGGCGCCGTGGTCTCCGTGCCCCCCGCCGGCGGCTCGCGCGAGCTGATCGTGGACCGGCTGGTGCGGCACCAGCTCGTGCAGCACCGGCACCGCCGCCGCCGCGCCGGCGGCGCCTCCGAGCAGCTTGCGGCGGGAGATCTTATGGTTGGTCAACTCTGCCATTCGAGGGTATTAAATCAAAAGTTAGGTATGACTCAAAATCCGCTCTCGTAAAATGGGTGGCGTGATCGCCACAGACGACTACGAGCTCCTTGACGAAGCGGCTGGGCTTGTGGAGCGCGCCAACCGCACGATCGTCGAGCTGAGCGGCGCCGAGGCCGCCGAGTTCCTCCAGGGGCAGGTGACCAACGACGTCGAGGCGCTGACGGCGGGCGCCGGCTGCTACGCCGCGCTGCTCGACCACAAGGGCAAGATCCGCACCGATCTGCGTGTGCTGCGACTCGCGCCCGACCGGCTGCTCGTCGATGCCGAGGGTGCGAGCCGGGCAGTGCTCAACCATGTCTTCGAGACCTACAGCCTCGGTCGCCAGGTAAGGCACGAAGACCTCTCCGACGACCACAGGGTCCTCTCGCTGATCGGCCCAGCCGCACGCTCGCTGCTCGAGCCGGCGCCGGGAGACACCGAGCACGACCACGTGCTGACCGCCTACGGGCTCGCGGTCGCCACTGACCTAGGCGTCGACCTGATCTGCGGCGAGCGTCAGGCCGCCGCGGCACGCGCCGAGCTCGATGTGCGCGAGGCCGCCGAGGAGGCCGCCGAGTGCCTGCGGATCGAGCGCGGTCGGCCGCGGCTCGGCTTCGAGCTCGACGGCGCGATCCCTCAGGAGGCGGGGCTCAACGAGCGCGCCGTCAGCTTCACCAAGGGCTGCTACGTCGGCCAGGAGACGGTCGCGCGCCTTCACTACAAGGGCAAGCCGAACCGCCACCTCCGTGGTCTGCGCCTATCGGCGCCGGCCGCACACGGGGATCCCGTCATGCTCGGCGAGCGCCAGGTGGGGACGATCGGGTCGGCCTGCGTGTCGCCAATCCATGGCCCGATAGCGCTCGCGCTGATTCGTCGCGAGGCGGCTCCGGGCCAGGAGGTCCTGGTCGGCTCGGGCGCCGATCCGGCGGTCGTGATCGAGCCGCCATTCGTCCTTTAGGCACATATGCTTATTGATACGAACGCGTCCTCGGCCTCGTGTCGACACGAGTACCGCATCGCATTCGTCCACCACTGTTGATTAGGGTTCGTGCGGGAGAGGATGAAGGCCCCAGGCAAGATGCGTGATCGCAGAGCGCTGCTCCTCGCAGGCGGGGCTGCGCTGATGCTCGCCGCGACAGGCTGCGGCGGCGAGGACTTCGCCAACGATCCGCGTCCCCCTACCGCGGTGGAGCTGAGCGCCGTGATCCGTGACGACGGAGTCGCGATCTCGCCGACGCGCGAGGGCGCCGGCCCGATTCGCATCACGTTCTCGAACCAGACCGACCGCGCGCACACGATCACCGTCGAGGGCGAGGACGTGATCGAGCGCACCGCGCCGATCCAGCCTCAGGACACCGCGACGATCCAGAAGACGCTTCGCCCCGGCAGCTACGAGGTGCGCGCCGGGTCGAGCCAGGCGGTCGACATCGAGGACCAGATCCGCCCCGCGACGTTGACGATCGGGCCCGATCGGCCCGATTCGAACAACGACCTGCTGCTGCCGTAATCCCGGCTGCGCCCTCGGCCTAAGCCGCGATACCGGCCGGCAGCCACTCCAGCGGGAACACCGGCGGGAATCTGCCCGGAAAGTCCGGCACGACGCGTAGCGCATGATCGGCCGCGGGCCGACCCTGGAGCAGCGGGCGCAGGTCGTCGTAGCACAGAAGCAGGCGCACGCTGGCGAAGACCTGGAAGTCGGCGGCGTTGCGCTCGGACCCGCCGATCACGTCGTTCGCGATCAGGTCGTCGACCTGATCGATCAGCGCCGGCAGCGCCATCAGGTCGGCGCGTACGGCATCGTCGGTCGCCTTGTTGACCCGTGCGCTGCCGTAGATCAGCGGTGCCGCGGTCGCAGCCGCGAGACCTGGAGGCAGCCCCATGATCGGGCCCTCGATGAAGCTGCGCAGGCCCGACCGGTCGCGGCGAAGCGCGTTCCAGGCCAGCCGCCGCGGCACGGGCTGCAGCACCTCGTCGCCCCACCTCTCCGCCGCCTCGACCGCGGCGCGGCGATCGGGATCGGCGGGGAACAGCGGTGGCTCGGGAACGAGCTCGTCGAGCGCGCGCGAGATCGCACGGGAGGTTTGGATCTTGCGCCCGTCGATCTTGATCGCGGGCACGGTTGGGCCGGGGAAGCCCATCGCGCGCAGCAGGGGACGGTCGATCACGTTCGCGAGGTCGCGCCGCTTCCACTCGATTCCCTTGTGGTCGAGCATCAGCAGGGCGGCCTTGACGGGATGCGACGCCGCGACGGCGTACACGGTGGCTTTCATGCCGCGATCCTATCTGGCTGGCCGACCAGGGCCGGTCGGGACGCCTCCAGCGGCGCCCTGTACCCTCCCCGACGCCGATACGACGACCCGACCGCGGAGGACCAGCGCCAAGATGTCTTCTCTCGACCTGACCGACCCGACCAAGCTCAGCGTCGAGCCCGGCGAGCTGCCGGAGACGATGACGGCCTGGGTGATCCGCGAGGAGCGCTTCGGCGAGCCCAAGGACGCCTTCCAGCTCGAGGAGATCGAGGTCCCCGAGCCGGGTCCCTTCGAGGTCGTCGTCCGCGTGATGGCTGCGGGCGTGAACTACAACAACGTCTGGGCGGCGCTCGGCCAGCCCGTCTCGGTGATGCGCTACGGCGACCACCCCGAGTTCGGCCACCACATCGGCGGCTCCGACGCCTCCGGCATCGTCTGGAAGGTCGGCGAGGGCGTCACGCGCTGGAAGGTCGGCGACGAGGTCGTCATCCACTGCAACATGGCCTCCTACGAGGACCCCGAGGTCCACGGCCTCGACCCGCTGGCCGCCCCCAGCCAGATGATCTGGGGCTATGAGACGACCTGGGGCTCGTTCGCGCAGTTCACCAAGGTCCAGGCCCAGCAGCTGCTGCCGAAGCCGAAGAACCTGACCTGGGAGGAGGCCGCCTCCTACGGCCTCGTCTACTTCACCGCCTACCGGATGCTGATGGACCAGTGCAACCTGCAGGCGGGCGACAAGGTGCTGATCTGGGGCGCCGCGGGCGGCCTCGGCGTCTTTGCCGTGCAGCTCTGCGCCGCCGCCGGCGCGCAGTGCGTCGGCGTCGTCTCCTCGCCCGAGAAGGGTGCGCTGGTCGAGCAGCTCGGCGCGACCGGCTGGATCGACCGCAACGAGTTCAAGGGCATGATGCGCACCGGCGACGAGACGCCGGAGGAGGAGAAGGCCCGCTTCGCCGAGTCGCGCCGCTTCTCCAAGGCGGTCAAGGAGATCCTCGGCGAGGCTCCCGACATCGTCTTCGAGCACGTCGGCAAGGCGACCTTCCCGACCTCGGTCTTCACCGTCAAGCCGTTCGGCAAGGTCGTCATCTGCGCCGGCACGACCGGCTTCAACCTCGACTTCGACGTCCGCTACCTGTGGATGAAGCAGAAGCAGATCATCGGCTCGCACTTCGCCAACGCCTGGGAGTGCAACAAGGCGAACGCGCTGATCGAATCCGGCCAGATCCGGCCGGTGCTGTGGAAGACCTACGGCTTCGACGGCGTCGGCGAGGCCCACCAGCAGATGCGCGACAACAAGCACCTCGGCAAGATCTCGATCCTCGTCGGCGCCGAGTCCGAGGGCCTGGGCAAGAGCGAGGACGGCCCCGGCGCCATCATGGCCGAGGTCGGTGCATGACCACCGGCTACCGCAAGGACGGCCTGCTGTGCGTCGTCCCGTGGGCGATCAACCCCTTCCGCGGCGATCGCTTCGAGGAGCTCTGGACCCCCGCCGCCGAGGCCGCGCTCGACTTCGGCGCCAGCGGCTGGGCCCTCTTCCGCTCCCAGGAGGGCCAGCTCGACTTCATCCAGCACGCCTACTTCCCCACCAAGGACGACTGGGAGCGCTACTGGTACTCCGAGGAGATCTCCGCCGCCCGCCTCTCGGTCCAGGGCTACTACCAGGTCCCCCTCCTCCCCACCTTCCACACCGTCGTCGGCATGGGCTTCCTCGATCCGGCGACCGTGGCCGCCGGCGCTCAATAGCGCAGGACGCGTCAGTCCCGCTCGAGCGGGGCCATTGTCAACCCCGCGTCGCGGAGCTGCTCCCAGTAGTGCTCGGCGGGCTCGCGGTGCCCGGTCCAGACGATGGCCTGGCCGGTGCGGTGGATCTGGTCGGCGATGGCGTGGCCCTTGTCGAGGGTCATGCCGGGGATGTAGCGGGCGAGGGCCGCGGCGACGCCGTCGAAGGTGTTGTGGTCGTCGTTGAGGACGATGACGCGCCAGTTGCCGCCCAGCCCGCTGCCGGGACCGGAGGTGCGGGGGAGCTCGACGGTGGTGCTCATGTGGCGGCGGCCTCCGCCTCGCGCTCGGCGCGCTTGTCCCAGTAGCGGCGCAGGCCGCCGCCCATCTGGTCGGGGACCGCGGCCTGGAAGAGCGACTCGACCGTCGACGCGTCGACCGCGGATCGCGCCTCGGCGACGCTCCACTCGTTGAACGCCTCGGCATCGAGGGTGCGGGCCTTCTCGGCGCGCAGCGTCAGCTCGTCGCGCAGCCGCGTGAGATGGGCGTCGACGTCCTCGAAGCGGCCGAAGTGGGTCAGGCAGAGAGCCCGCGGGCGGTGGCTGGCGACGACGTCGATCGAGCGCAGCCACAGCTCGACGTCGATGTCCGGCGGCGGCGTGGGCGGAATCACGTACTCGTGAGGCGGCAGGCGGACGCCACAGACGTCGCCGACGAACGCGTCGCCGGTGACCTCGTCGAAGTAGCTGACGTGGTGCGAGGCGTGGCCTGGCGTGTACTCGACTCGGAAGCCGCCCTCGATCCGCTCGCCGCCCTGGAGCGCGACGATCCGCTCCTCGGGCACCGGCGCGAACTCTCCCCAGAGATGGTCCATCCGATCGCCGTAGAGGCGCTCGGCGCTGGCCAGCAGCCGCCCCGGGTCGGCGAGGTGTCGGGCGCCGCGCTCGTGGACGTAGACCCTCAACGCCGGGAACCTGCGGCAGAGGACCCCGGCGGCGCCGGCGTGGTCGAGGTGGATGTGGGTCAGCAGCAGCGCCCGGGGCTCCTCCTCGAGGTTGTCGAGCAGGGTGTCGACGGAGGAGGTAGGCCCGGGATCGACGATCAGGCCGACGGTCTCGTAGGCGCAGATGACGCGGTCGCGCCCGAGGTGTTCGACGTCGATGGCTCTTGCCATGGCGAACGGGGGACGATAACAACGGCTCCACGATTGGCCCGGCCGCCCGAGCCACCGTAGATTCCCGGGGTAATGACCGCCCAGCCCGCACACCGCCTGCCGGAGCGCGACCGCCCGTGGGTGATGCGCACCTACGCCGGCCACTCGACGGCCAAGGATTCCAACGGCCTCTATCGACGTAACCTC
>Ga0190265_10000116_pt1 | contig 80945 bp, 69 predicted proteins | sample Popmic124T_FD_133135 | JGI IMG/M metagenome (GOLD analysis project Ga0190265, IMG submission 133135) | Populus adjacent soil microbial communities from riparian zone of Indian Creek, Utah, USA - 124 T | ecosystem: Environmental > Terrestrial > Soil > Riparian zone | place: USA: Utah | collected... | reverse complement strand
TTTGCGCCGCCCCCGCCGGAGCCAGGGGCGGGCAGCTCCCGGGCCGTAGGGCGGGGGAAAGGTCCGGAATGCCACGGCACGTTGCGGGGCCCGAGGGCGGGGGGAAATGGAAGAGGGCGGGCGGACGGGAGATGGGGTGGGCGCGACGGAGGAACGGAGGACGTTCACGGCCGCAGTCTCCGGCGCGTCCCACCCGGCCTTGTTGATAGAGAGCTACCGTCGGCGCGGAGGCTGAGCGAAGAGAGGGTGGAGCAGTTCGGCGCAGCTTGCGGAGCCGATCTGCGGGGGGAGGTTGCCGTCCACACGGTGGACGGGGTGACGGGCGAGCTCGTGACCGTCCCGCGGCGGCTGCGACGACGGAGGAGCTCCGGGTGGGTGTGTTGGGCGTGGAAGCTGCTCCGGCGCGGCCACAAAGGTCGCAGCAGGAGAGGGGCAGGCGCTCGGGTGGTAAGGAGGTGACCGTTCCCACCGCGGGCCGGATAGAGCGGTGGCGGGTGGGCACTGCCGTCCCCCGAAGATCTCGGAGAGGAGTGCCGGCCTATTGCCGGGAGGGAGTTCTTTGGTGGAACTCGGGGTGAGGCTGGCCAGCACTGATCTCACGGCTTCACATCTCCAACGACGCTGTCTCGTCCGCTCCTAAAGTTCCCCCCGCAAGCGGGCGTAGCGCCAAGCCGAAGTCAGGAAGAGATCGGGCTCACCCCCCGGTCTTACGGCTTCCTTGATGACTAGAGCTTCGCGATAGAAGTGGCGCAGAAGGAGATTCTCGCCTTGGACGAGTTCCAAGCCCTCCCGCCGACAGAAGCTCTCCCAGAGCGTCTGCGCCGCCCGCTCAAGTCCATAGCCGCAGTCGGCGAGGGAGGGCCGTAGCACGTAGGGGCGGACCAACACATCCAGAGCCATGCGCTCCCCCTCCCGATCGCGAGATTCGTCGTCCAGGAGATCGCGGCGCCGGAAGCCCGACAGGGGTTCCAGGAGGACTCTGTCCTCGACCAGCAGCGGCACATCCAGGACCTGGGCTGCCTCCTGGGCTTGATTCCACTGCAGAGGCGGCAAACGTTGGCTGAACTCCTGTTCCAGGCGCCTCTTTTCCCAGCGGAGCACTTCGGCCCAGCCATGGCGCGACGAATCGGAGTCGGGGATCGTCAGCACTTTGATCACTGAAGACGGCACACCGTCGCCGTCGCGGTCTTCGCTAATCGTCAGGAATGGGCTGGAGGAGTGAGGTCTCCCGAGCACCTTGAAACGGCCCTGATCCAAGGAGCGCCAAGCGGCGAGGCGCTGGAGAATCACCTCCACAAAATTGTCGCGAAACTTCAAGGTCATGGCGCATTCTCCGTTCACTGCCGCGCGATGCAGGCACGGCCGGAATAGTAGACGCCGTCGCGGGCCACGAAAAAGAAGGGGCAGTCGAGACGTACGATCGTGTAGGGCTCCAGGTCGACAACAAAGCCGACGCGCTCGGCCAGGTCGATGGCTCCGATTAACCGCCCAATGAAGTCGAATCGGCTGTCGTCTACCCGGCTCCGGTAATAGGGTACGGGGCGATAGCGAAAGCCAACCCCCTCGGCTGCCGAGGCGATCAGAGCGTGGAGATCGGTCGGCAGACTGGCGGAAGTCAGGATAGTCCGGAGGCCCTGCTCGAACGCACCGCGGCGCGCTTTCTCCGCGATGTGCTCCCGGGGGAACGCTTCGATCAGGTACTGCAAGGCGAGACCAACCTCGCCGAGCCGGCCCGGCTCTCCCCGGCAGATCAGATAGGTCTGCAGGCGGCTCAACACCGGGTCGGCTGTGCCGGAAATCCCGCAGGATCTGAGGAACGACAGCTCCGCCTCGGTGACGCTCTCCTCGTTCCTGATGCCACGCGCAAGCCGGCGGAAGGTCGGCGCATCCACAAGTTCGAAGGAGCGCAAGCAGCGGAATGCACCGAGCCACTCCTGTCGCGCGACCTCGGGCAGAGGGTCGACAATATCGCGCAGGGTTCCGAGGGGCCGGAGCGCCGACCAGATGGATCGGATCCAGAAGCCTAGTTGGCCAAGACTTTCAACTCCCTTTTGGAAGCTCTCTTTTGTTTCGCGCGGCTCCAACCGTTCGATCTCCTGCCGGATCTGCCCATACTCGGCGCGGCCGTGCTCGTCGGCCAATCGCCGAGAGTCTTCCAGGAGGTTCAGGTGATCCGGCGCTACCGCGGAGAGAAGTCCTTCGAAGGGCAGTTGCCTGGAGAGTTCCGCTATGGCTGTCGCCAGTTGGGGAACCTTCTCGAAGATAAGCAAGGCTTCCAACAGCTGCTCCAGGCGAGCCTTGTCCTCGAACATCGGCGCGGTCTGCTCGAAGAAACCGGCGTAGCGCTTCCAGCGCTCGTCGACCGCTTGCGAGATCTCGTTCTGGGTCTCCTTACGGAGGTCTTCGAGGATCGTATCTCTCGCCTCGTTGATGGCAGTCACTGCAAGGCCCGATAGCTCAGCTTGGAGGGTTTCTCGGACCGACGAGAGCAACTCGTCCTTCTGCGTGGCCACCGTAGCCAGGACCGTTTCCTGGAATTCCGTAGTTCTTCTGACGGTTGTATCTTGAAGTGTAGCGAGCGCAGAAGCGGTGTTGTTGAACGCATCCCGGGCAGTCTGAGCACTCTTCGTTCCTGTGTCGCGGATTTTTCCCAGCGCCTCTTCGAGGTTGAGGTCCTGGCGCAGGTCTTCGAGGATCGAACCTCTCGCCTCGTTGACGGCAGTCACTGCAAGGCCCGATAGCTCAGCTTGGAGGGTTTCTCGGATCGACGAGAGCAACTCGTCCTTCTGCGTAGCCACCGTAGCCAGGACCGTCTCCTGGAATTCCGTAGTTCTTCTGACGGTTGTATCTTGAAGTGTAGCGAGCGCAGAAGCGGTGTTGTTGAATGCATCCCGGGCAGTTTGAGCACTCTTCGTTCCTGCGTCGCGGATTCCTCCCAGCGCCTCTTGGATGTTGAGGTCCTGACGCAGGTCTTCGAGGATCGAACCTCTCGCCTCGTTGACAGCAGTCACTGCAAGGCCCGATAGCTCAGCTTGGAGGGTTTCTAGGACCGACGAGAGCAACTCGTCCTTATGCGTAGCCACCGTAGCCAGGACCGTCTCCTGGAATTCCATAGTTCTTCTGACGGTTGTATCTTGGAGTGTAGCGAGCGCAGAAGCGGTGTTGTTGAACGCATCCCGGGCAGTCTGAGCACTCTTCGTTCCTGCGTCGCGGATTTTTCCCAGCGCCTCCTCGAGGTTGAAGTCCTGGCGATGCTCATCTTTCAGGCTTACAAGCCATTGCTCAAGCTCCGGACTTTTCGTGAACTCAGTGAAGAGCTGCGACCGCAGCATTACCAGCTTGGCATCCAGCATCTCACTTGCTTGCCTAAGCAGGGTATCTTGAGTCTCCAGATCTCGCTGCGGCTGCTTGATCTTATCAAGAGCCTGCCGGGCAGCCGAGCTCATGTACTTCCAAAAGGTGGTCTCCTGGAGGCCCTCCGCGGCTATGACGTCCCGGGCTTTACCCTCCCCGCCGGGAAGCGGCCTTCGATCTGAGAGGATTTGTCCATGCGCACTCATCTGGGCCTGCAGCCCACCTGCTTCCTCTTCCCCCTCCACGGAAGCGATCTCCACAGACGTTTCTACCGTCGGAGACTGCGCCGAAACGACATCTGTAGGCGCTTGGTCATCCATCAACGCAGGCTGATTGTTTGATTTAGAAACCTCCTCGGAGGTCGCCCTCGGCTTTGCGTCCAACGCTTCGAGACCGTCCTCGTCAGGCTTTGGCGGCTGCGGCGGCAGAGCCTCTAGATCCACCTGGTGGGCCTCGTCAAGAATCTGCTGGGCGCACCCAGACGCGGTCTTGGTCTCCGACCCTTCGTCTGGCGACGCCTGCGCCGGCTTAACAAACGCAGCTGCTTGGTTGTCGCCCACATTGGGATCGACATTCCCGGAATCTCTCCGCGTTCGCGACCTCTTTTTCCTATGCACCAGAAGCCCTACCCCTCCTAGCGTCAAAGCCACAAGTGCCCATGCCCAAGGCCTTTTCCAGAGGGGTGTAGAAATTACGAGGAGAGGAATGGGCTTGTTCTCGATCCGGAGGAGTTGGGCTTCTCCAACCTTCACCTCGGCGCCGGAAGGGATGCTCCAGCGGATCTTGCCCTTTACCATCTCGCTCTGAATGGATGGTTCCGAGGATATCATCCACGGACCTTCATAGGTCCGGCGATAGGGTCCCAGGTCTGTACTTTCGGCGAATCGACCCCCTTGGCAATCCCTATTCAGAGCGTCTCTGCAAGCCTGAAGAAGATTAGTTCGCGGGGGGCTGGGAACATCGACTTCTTGGCGGAAGATATAAAGCCTCTGTCGGACCTCCTGCTCATCCTCGCAAAATTTAGCGAGCTTATCGTTTTGGCACAAATTGTCGGACAGCTCACCTAGATCGACCTCTTGCGGCACCTGCGCAGAAGGAAGATTCGGGAGGCTTGCTTTCGTCCGAATACCGGAGGTCCAGCCAGTCGGGTCGATTTCGCGCCAGCCGAGGGATTCGGCGGTGACCTTTCTAATCTCAAGGAAATACTTGTCAGGTTGATTGAAGATGGGAAAGAGTTGGAGGTCTATCTCTTTGCGACTCTTTTCCATCTTTTCAATGCTGCAGCCCTCTAGCCAGCGCAGGAATCTGCGAACTTTTACGGACTTTGCCGCTCCGGAGACTCCTTCGTATGAATCATCATCCACAGCCTCCGGAGCCGCTTGATTAAGCTGGTGCGGCTGCCACTCCCCGAGGGAGCCCGTTTCAGGGAGGGGGGCAGACCAGATATCGCACAACCCCAGTTTTCCGATGGATCGGTAAGCATGAGGGGAAGCACCAGCCGACCCAGGAGCCACAACTTGCCGGTAGGCTGATTCCACCGTGTCGAGGAGTCGCTCCCAATCGCGCGCTCGACCAAGCTCCTCTCTTTGTCCCACCAGAAGCCAGAGCTCGTCTCCCGGGCCCACGCCCAAGGCAGGAAATCCGAGATCCTTGGCCTCCGCCCGCTTGCTAACCACTTTCCTGGCGTTGTCGGACAGAGTATCCAGGAGATTGAATGCCTTCGTTCCCGGATAGAGCTCGGGCCAGTCCTTCTCGTCTGCCCCCTCGCTCCAGACCCAACCGAACCAAGCCTTCTTGGGATGGCTCTCTCCGGCGCGCTCGGTGGCATCGGTGACAGAAAAATGGACTGGATAACTGTCGCTGAGGGCATTGACGAACCAAGCCTCCGGGACCGGCCTCGGCTGGGCGTGCGCTGACGCGGCAAGACACAGCAATGCGACCGCCTGGAGGCCCTGGAGCCCCTTGAATCGTTTCATGCAGAATCTCCCAGAAAGCGCTCGAACCAGTTCTCCTGAGCATAATGGACTGGATGCTGGGAAGGGAGGGGCTCCCCGCCCGCCTGCTCGACCCTCTTCTTGCGACGGCTCAGAGCCTTCTGCGTCAGGAAATCGAAAGCACAGCAGTCGGTGAACGGCGGATTCCCACGAATCATCAGCACCGGGCGGGACGACCAGCCGACGAGGAGCTCTCGATCGGATTCGTTGAAAAATCCATTCTCGATCAGATCACCGATCACTTTGTGCGGCAAGGTGCGGACGTGGATCGGCCACTCTCCCGGTTCCAACAAGGGATTCATGCTCCAACTGGCAACTCCCCAACCGTGGATCAACTGTGCGCCGATCGGCAGCAGGCGGGTCTCACGGCCGATAGCCCGTCGCAGAACCAACTCGTAGCCGGCCCGCAGCGGCTGGCGGTTGGTGGTGCTCTGGGCTACACCGGCATAGGCGGCGACCCCCCGCAACACCGCCAGCTTGCGATCGTCACCACTACCGGCGCCTTCGACCTTCTTCTGCGCGTCCTGCACGCCACGCGCCGCCAATGCACTCTGGACCTCTTCCTCGAATCCGAGGAGGAGGCTGGCCCGGCCGCTCAGGACGACGCGATCCACCTGCCGAAGCTCCTCGAGGCGGAAGCAGTCGAGCAGGGCATGAATCGCCAACCCCAGGTAGCGGCGGTACCCTGCCGTGAGATCGTCGATGAGCTTCTTTTTGTCGGTGTTGAGTTCCTTCGGCAGAGCCTCGGCGATCTGTTCCGTTCCCAGGGCGAATCGGTCGGCGAGGCTCCCGGCTCCTCCGTTGGACCCATTCCAGTGCATCAGCTTCAGCTCCCGTGCGGTGCGCAGATTTCCTTCGATTTTCTTCGGCTCCATGCTCTCGAAACCCTCTCCCTGTTGCGCGATCAAAGCGTCCAAATCGAGTCCTCCGACGGGGAGCCCGGTGTGTGCAATCACCCGCAGCCCGTTCTCCTCGCTCCGTACGATCGAGGCGTCGGTGGTCCCGGCCCCGGCGTCGATCACCAGGAGCATGCGGGGCTTCGCGCTCTGGCCATACCGCGACAGGACGCTGTGGGCCACGGCCTCGGCCTCCAGCAGGGTCTTCACTGCGGGCAGCCGATCGAGCCGCAGCATCGCCGCCACGCCACAGGCCACTCCCTGTTCGATCGCTTCGGCCCCATCACGGGGAAAGGTATTGGGAATGCTAACGTAGATGGGACCCTGGATCTGCCTGCGCAGGGTTTCCCGATCCTGCCCTTCCCAGGCGCGATGCAGAATGTGGGAGGTCACGGCGGCGACGTCCAAGACGGCATTGTCCTTCCAACTCCCTCCGACCCACGTCCGCGCCAGCCATTCGATGCGGCGCTTGAGACAGACGTCGTAGACCCAACCCGACCGCATGGAGGGGACGTAGATCGGCGCGAGCGAGTAATTGTCCACGAGCGAGGAATGGCCCCGGTCCCGCTTACGGCCCACGGCGGCTTCGAAGAAGGAGCGGGTCTGGTCGTGGACCCGGAAGCTGAAAAGCTGCGGAAAGGGTTGGCTCCCCACCAGGGCCACGGCGACGGCGCTGGTCCCGAAATCGATCGCCAGGCTGACCGGAGGTGTCTCGCCTTCGGACGAGGGTATATAAGGAGGTGGCGGGAACTCCACCTCGGGTTCTGCCAGCTCGCGACGCAACCGGTTCAGGAAGATGCGATCGTACCAGGGCCGCCGCGGCTTCAATTGCGCCAGTTCGATCGGGGTCTCGTTGTCCATTGTTCTCCTCCTCGTTCTAGAAGGTCGCTTCTAGCCGACCACCCGGGAAGACGCGAATCTCAAGATGCGGGCTCGCGCGGGTCGGATCGATCTCCCGGACCACCACGACCTGGAGGCCGCTGGGGACCCCGTCCTCCGAGTAGGAAGGGAGAGTCGCTGCCCGCCAGAGGTCGGCAGCGGGGCGGGCCCTGTCCGGCGACGCTCCGGAGGTCTCGATCGGCGGGTGGGAGGAAAAGACCAGGAGGGCAGAGATCCAGTCCCCCAGAGCAATCTGTGCCTCGAGCCCCTCGCCGGGCAGAGCCTCCCCAGCCGAGAGGAGTCGCCAAGCCTCATAGTGGCTCGTCCGCGTCTGGGCCACCAGCACCACGTGATCCCTCAGGATCTCCCGGCTCGTCACAATGCGCGCCTGGTGAGCGCTGATCAGGGCCAGAGCGCCACGGGCTACCGCCACCTTGAGGCGGTCGGCGCGCTCCGCCCGCGTCACTTTCCCCTTGGACAGCCAGCGGAGCCAGATCCTTTCCTCTCCCTCGACCAGCCCGAACTCGCGGAGCTTCACCACGAGGCGGGTCTTCCAGCCGAGGGCGAGGGAGCCGCGCCCGCTCAGGACTACCTGGTCGAACCGGAGCGGCTGGCGGTCGGGCAGGAGACAGAGGCGCCCTAGTAGGGCTTCAAGGGGGTCATCGATGGCTCGATCGAGGTGCTCATGGAGCTCCTGGGAGTTGAGGAATCTCTCCATGTCTGTCGTCTCTTTCTCCCCGCTCGCCTCCGGATCGCCATACGCCTTCTCCTTGACCTCGCGGACGTTGCGGCGGATCTCCGGGGAGTCCCCGGGGATCTTCAGGAACTCCTGTAGCGCGCGGTCGTAGGCGTTTCCCGCCTGCCGTGACACTGACAACCCGAGGATCTGCATCTTTTCGAGATCGCCGACCGCGGTGAAGTCCGACCGGACCACAGCATAGTCCACCGTCCCTGCACCGACGTCGACCACCAGGGTCGTCCGCGGACGGCTGCCGTCCCCTGCGATCAGAGCCCCGAAGACCACGGCCTCGGCCTCGCGCAAAGGAAGGACGCCGACGCTCCCCTGCCACCCTCTGAAGTACCCCAGGAATCGCTCCTGCTCGGCGGAGCCGAAGGTATCGGGGATGGTCACTAGAAGGAGATAGCGCAGGCCGGGGGAGACAGATTTCTGCGTGAAACGCCAGCCGTCGCCGATGAAGCGGCCCCGCGCGAGGGACCGGGACGGGTCCTGCCGCGGCCCTTCGATGCAGCCGGCCAGCAGGGCGATAACCTGCTCCGCGGCCTGCCAGCCGCGGTCCCCGGATCGTGCGAGCAGCTCTTCTTTGAGGGAAGGGAGCAACGCGGCCTGCTTCTGCGCGGCAATGCGGAACGCCTCGCTCCCGGCAGCGATCACTCGACCCTGGGCGTCGATGGCGACCTCGCTGACCAGCTCGCCAGTCAGCTCGGGCTTCTCGACCAGGTCTGCCGGGACCGCGATGAACTGTGTGGCCTCCGGCATCTCCCCCTCGGTGAGGGACGCGAGACGGGTGGCGCTGGTGCCGAAATCCACGGCGATGCCGTGCAGGGTGGTGTCGATCGGATAGAAGGCCAAGCTCTCCTGGCAGGCTGCGAGAGGCTGGGGCGGCCCCTCTACTCCGTCCTGGATCTCCTGCCAGGTGCCCAGGGTCTCGATCTTAACCGTCCCGGGACCGGCCGCCACGACTGCGGGAGCGAGCGGTTCGAGAGAGAGCTGGAGGTCCTCCTCGGGACGATCGATAACTCGCGAGAGCACGGCCCCCACTCTCCCGTCCGCGAAGGTGATCGGGAGCTTCACCTGGGCCCCTCCCCGGGCGACCAGAGAGGCGGAGACCTGGAGATTGAGCCGCACCGGCCAGGGGCGCGCACCGCTCGCGGGCTCGGCCCGATGGTGCACGACCAGCCCTCCCAGGCGGATGGGCTCCCGCTCGAACAGCGGCCTCAGGCCCCGGAACAGGAACCCCTGCCGGATCACCAGACGCAGGGCCGGCGGGCGGGCCGACGCCCGCCGGACGGTGATGACACAGGGGATGTAGAACCGGCGCTGCAGCGGGAGAAAGCCGGGATGGCGGGTCTGCACGGCGGCGGAGATCTCGATTCCCGCGCGCCGGGGCTCGCCCACCGGCAGGCGGTCGACATCGAGGACTTCGGGGGGTACGAAGAGCTGCAGAGGCTCGCTGGGAAGACCCAACCCGTCCCGCCCGGGGATGCCCTGAAGGCTCAACGGCAGGGCCAGAGAGTTGCTCCTGCGCGCCGGATTCCCGGTTGTGCGCAGCACGACGAGATCCGTGGAGGACGCCCCAGCGGCCAGAGGGATCTCCGACTGAAGCCCTCGCGCCTCCAGCTCCAGGGCGAACGACCCGGAGCGCGGGCGGCCCTGCCGCCGCACCAGGATCGCACGGAGTTCGGGAAGGGCCGCTGCATCTCCCGGATCGAATGCGAGCGGCGTGTCCGGCGTCAACGCATGTCCGGACGCGTCAACCAGGACGAGGTCGAGCTCGGTGGGGCGCCTACAGTAGGACAGCAGCTGCCAGCCACCGATGGACGTGGAGAGGGTCAGGCCCAGAAACAGGCTGTACGCGAGGAGATCCACGGCCCGCAGGGGCTCGTGGCGCCAGCTCCGCACGGCGGAGGTGGCGACCTGGATCAGGGGGGGCCGAAACGAGCTGGCGGGGGGGGCGAGCTTCGCCTGGATCCCGATCTCGATCTCCGCGCGGTCGATCCCATCTCCCAGCTCCCGGCGCAATCGGTCCCAGATTCCTTGCGGCGGCAGGCAGGCGGCCTGCAGCTCCTCCAGACGGCGCTCGGAATCGCCTGAGAGAAGAGCGAGCTCCCCCTGGGGACGGAGGGAAAGCTCCAGAGCCTCCCGGCGCGACGGCACGCCCCCCTGCCGGCAGACTGCGTACCCGGTGACCGCGACCAGCCGGGCCCTCATGGCGACAGCCTCAGGCTGCAGGGAGACCCGGAAAGGGCCGGGCTCGAGGAGCCGATCGAGAGCTTGGCGGACGGTCGTCACCATCGTGGGATCGCTTGGGAGGTCGCGCCACGCCTCCCCGTCGCGCCTCTGCAGGACCAGAGGCTCGCGCTGATCGCTCGCCGCGAACGGATCCAGCCGCGAGGCCGTCAGGCGCCACAGGGTGACTCCGCCCCCCTCGACAGGCTGGTCGACCCCGGTCTCCAGGAGATCGATATCCAGATTGGCCAGCACGCCCCGGCGGAAGCGCTCGAGGATCAGCGCCCGGTCCGGGCCGAAGTCCCGTACCAGCTCGGCGGCCAGGGAGTTGATCTCGTTGACCCTGTGCCCCACCTGCACCCAGACCCACAGGACTTCGGTGGGCGCGGGCCAGTCCCGAGCTTCGACGCTGCGCAAGGCCAAGTCGAGCTGGAGGGGCAGAGTGAGGAGCGGACGCGAGTACTCCGCGGTCCCCAACGGCTTTTGGGGCTGTTTCTCGTCCGCGCACAGGCCCGCCAGCCCGGTCAGGGGGCAGGTCACGTGGCGGCGCAGGGCCTCATCGGTGGCCGCCGCGAACGGCGCACCCTCCGAGCGTCCCAGCCACAAGACCCCGGCCGCGGAGGAGGGAGCCGGGCCGGGCGCCTGCAGCATGGGAGCCAGGGCTGCCATGACTTCGGCGTCCGTGGCGCGCGCGGGCAACTGGAGAGCACCTGGAAACCCGGCGGGCGCACCATCGCTGAACAGGGCGACCATGTCGCCGGCGTGGATCCGTGGCTCCTCTCCTGCAAAAAGCAGGGAGAGGACCTCGTCGCGGCGCTCCGCCAGGAACCGCCCATAGGCAGGGCTGTCGGCGGCGAAAAGAGCTGGGGCGCGCCGCTCGAACGTCACGAGTACGAGGCGGCGTGCGCCGGAATCTTCCGCCACGGCTCCGCTGGCGAGGGCGAGACCACACCATCCCAGGAGAAAAGCACGGCGAGGGAGCCGCGAGGATCGCCGGGTCACCGCTCACTCCTCGGAGCTTCTCGGCTCTGCCCCACTCAGCTCCTCCAGCTCTTCGGGCGAGAGGTTGCGTTTCTCCCCTCCGGCTCCGGTGGGGGCACTCCGCACCTCCTCTGCCGCGGGGACCTCGGGGGGCGAACTCGCCGGCGACCACCAGACGCGAACGCTCAGGGCCTGTGAAGACCGGACCTCAGTGAGCTTGACCGGAAAGAAGCTGATCAAGGTCGAGCCGGGTTGGCGGGTCCTTTTCATGTCGAGCGCCTGCAGCGGTCCGGGGGCGTATCCGGAGCTGAGCCCCTTGGCGTACCACGCGGCGAGCTCCTCATCGGAGACCTGCGAGCGGATGTCGACCGGCGCGTCCTGCCAACTGAAGCGCGGTCCGCCTGCCTGGTCGAACACGCTGAGGGAGAAACGGCCGGGCCGGAAGCTCGCAAAAGCCAGCAGAGCTTCGCCTCCCTCTGGGAGATCCACGCTTCCCAGGCGGGTCTCGGCCTGGCGCAAGACGTAGAACCCCCGGAACCGCCAGCCTCGATCGTCCCAGCAGAGGAGGACCCGCGGCAGCGGCTCGGCCCCCTCGAGAGGCTCCAGGGTCAGCCAAGCCGCCTGGCCCGGGCTGCGCCGGGGCAGGGAAAGGCGGTCACCCGAGGGTGCCTGGATCCAGCCCTCCCGTGGGAGCTCGGCGCCGATCGCCAGACGGAGGAGCGTCCCATCCTCCACCCGGAGCCGGGAATGAGCCGGCGCCTGGCAGAGAAGCTCTCCCAGGCGCAGGAGCGGACGGCTCGCGCGAGCGGACTCGGGAATCTCCAGTGCGATGGTATCGCGGTCCTCCTTTTCGACCCGGGCGAACAGGGGAGCCATCGAGCGCAGCAGCGATGTCGGCGGTGCCGGCCGCGGAGCCTCATCTGGCCCTCCCGCGGAGCTCGTCCCGGGCACCGGGAGGTGATCGCTCCCATGCGGGAACAGAGGGAGCCCGACGCGGCCGACCCAGGCGACGGCAACCTCTCCCGTCGGGAGCAGGATCTCGCGACGGTCGTAACGGTCGATAAATCCCCGGAAGGAGATCCAGAGGCTCGCGGAGGTCTCCTGGGGGGGAGCGACGACGAACCGGCCCTGGTCCTCGAGAAGCACGGGAACGATCTCCTCGCTGTCCTCGGGCAGGTTCTCGACGACCCAGAGCCCTCCCCAGGCGCGCGGCGCCTCCCCCTTCTGTATCACAAGGACGGGAGAGCTGCCGGCTCCCCAGTCGGCCGGCCGCCCCGACCGCCGGCCGCCCCCGTCCGAGCCGGGCAGGCGCCACCAGACGGCTCCACCCACGTGCCCCAGAGCTTCCGGATCGGAGATCCGTTCACCCGCCGCGCCAAACGCGACCCACTGCTCGGGATCCATCGCCAGCAGTTTCTCGGGGAGCTCCGATTCGCCATCGATCTGAAACACTTCCGAGATGCCGGCGATCTCGACCGCGACCTCGTTGAGGAGCCCGGCTCCTTCTTCTCCATTCAGACTCCCTCCCGAAACCGGCAGGTCGGGAGTGCGCCACACGGGCCGGACTAGGCAGAGAGCCGAGCCGAGGCCGTCGATCTCGGCGATCTCCCAGCCGAGCCGCGCGTTGCGGGCGGTGGTCTGCCAGAGAGTCACCTCGTCGCCGCCATCCCCGTCCAGGAACCACGAAAGCCTCCGGCCGGTCCAGGGGACGTGCAGCCAAGTGCCCGCGGGAGAGCCCTCTCCGGCGGGCACAGCCGTGATCCGCCAGAGGCGCACCTCCTGCCCCTCTTCCCGATGTGTGCCGCAGTCTTCGACCCGGAGATCCCACAGCCAGCCTTCGGCCGGGCGGGCAGGAATCGAACTCGGCAACAGGATCCGCTGCTGGGTGGCGACTACGGTCTCGAAGGGCTCGTCCAGATCGTCATCAGCGATGAACCGTGTGGCCCGGCCGTGAACGGAAGCGGTCCATCGCAGGATGGGGCTCGAAGGCCGGTGGACCACTTTTTCCCGGACCGGATCGGCTCCGCCGGGCTGCCGGACCACCAAGGGCTCGCTGGCGAGCGCAACCTTGCGCACCAGCGGACGGGGATCTGCCGGGGTCAGGGGCAGGCTGCCGCGGAATCTCAGCTCTCCGGAGGCAATGTCGGCGTGCAGGATGCATTCCCCGACCCCCTCGACCTGGCACTTCGCGCTCTGCTTGACCGCCTGGACGACGCGCTCCTGCCAGTCCGCGGGAACCCCCTGGAGCGACCAGGTGACCTCGATCCGGGTCCGGCCGTCGTCTTCCTGGACATAGGACCAGGAGAAATGAGAGGCCGGATCGATCCAGCCGGCCCGGCAATCCTGTATCCCTCCGGGGACGCCCCCCTCGGAGAAGGAGAACCAGGGCCAGATCCGGAGGTCACCGTGCAGATCCCACGGAGGCTCGCGTAGCCTCTGCCCTTCGTGGGGATGTAAATAGACCCCGGCAGCACCGCCGTCCTCATCAAACATGAGGAGAGAGCTCCCGAAGTAGAGTTCTTCGAAGCGGATCTCGGGAGGCTTCCCTTCGTCCAAGGTCAGCCTCATCCAATGGAGATGCCATCTGATGTTCTCCGGGTCCTTCCGGGTCATCCTGCGGAGCCGGTCCCAGGCCAGCTCCATCTTGTCGCAGACCGCTTCGGCAGTGGCCTCATCGGTGCGCCGTATGGTGCCCTCCGGAAAATCCACGCAGCCGCTCGAAGAGTGCGTCATCCGGAGCGGCGGAAAACCGCGAATGCGCGCCACGAATTTCCACCTCACTTCGGGTTCTCCCCAGGGGTCCGCCGCTGCCGGCCGCCGGTCGCCGCCCAGCGCTCGACGGCCCGAGCGATCTCGGCAGCCACGGGGACTGCGATGTTCCGTTCATCGTCTACCAAGACCGCCACGACGATTCCCGTCGCCGGGTTGGCCGGGTCGGGCCAGCCCCCGCGACGGGGAGGTGCTACGGCCACGAAAGCGTGATAATCCGGCCGCTGCAGACCGCCGGGCTTCGGGAGGGAGTCGAGCAGCCGGTCCAGAGCAGGGGGCAGCGAGGGATCGAGCGTGTAGTGCTGGATCCCTGCCGGATTGAGCGGCCGGCTCTCGTTTTCACAGGCCTTGGCTCCGGCGGCCGCTCCCGGAGGAGCTCCGGCAAGCTGGCGAACCAAGCGCCCGCGATCGTCGGATGGATTGGTCCGGCGGATCAGGGAGGCGAGCCGTTGCGGGTCGACTCCTTCGACTCCGCAGGCATGCTCCACCAGGGCGCGCCAGTCCGCATCGTCTTCGGCGGGGGGCCGGCGCTCGATCTGGTAGGTCCCGGTCTTTGCCCCCCAGCGGTCGGCTAGACTGCTGCGGATCTGGCCGGTCCCTTCCTGCAGCACCTTCCGCAAGGCCCGATTGAGGCTCGCCATCAGTTCGGTCCGGGAGATGTCCAAGACGCGCGGTCCCGCGCGGTCCTCCGCGCACTGCTTGCGGAACAGGCAGGGGCGCACCGCCCGGCCATCCCGGCGGGCCGCCGGGGCATAGAGGGCCGCAAGGGCGAGGGCGGACATCCCGATGTCGTCCTGGCCGATGACGAACCGCGCGTATTGGAGATCGGGCAAGGTGCCATCTTCGTCCAGACGCTTCACGTCCGGGAGGGCGGTCCCATACTCCTCCTGGGCGACGCCGGGGCCCATGCGGCCAGGGCTCGGGATGGTGGGGTACACGAAATCCTGCCCCGGGCAGAACTCCGGAGCCTCCCCTCCGCGAAACCAGTCGTCCGCCAGGGCCACCTCGACCCGGCGGCCCGCCTGATCGAACGCCCAGGTGTCCGGCGCCCCACACGCCTGGCGCCATACCCCGACCTCGCGCCGGCCCCCGAGGCCCGGATGGAAACCCACGCGGTGGAGAATGCCGTACAGGCTCCGCGGCAGCGGCTCGTCCGGTGCGAAATCCGCCGCTAGACCGCCGCGCAGCGCCTCTGCCAGACGCGGGCGGTCCGGGAGGCTCACCACGAACTGGCCGCCGCTCGAGTCGACCCGGGCACCGGCCGCTCTCCCGAACGCGAGCGGCGCCGAACCGGCGAAGCGCAGGCCGGCCAGGATGAAGAACCCGTTGCAGGAGCGGGCGAATCGCTCCTCGGCCAGCTCGCTGGTGAAGGCCCGGTCGGTCACCGGCAGGTCGTGCGGGCCGGTGCTGCAGACGCGGTGCAACCGATCGGCGCGAGGGTTGGGATCGCCGTCCCGGGACAGATAGATCCACCCTTCGCCCGGATGCACTTCCTCGCGGCGCAATTCCGGCCATCGGATGCCGCCGCGAGCCATCCCGTTGTTGACCAGGGCGTAATATCCCGCGATCTTCAGCACCGAGCCGGCCGGGCGCAGGCGCAGGAAGGCGCGATTGAGGGCTGGGCTGGTTTGCCGGGAGCCCAGGTCCCAAGCCGTCGGCCGGTCCCCGTCCCCTCCCCCCTGAGCCGCGGCCGGGTGGTTCACCACCGCGAGGATCTCCCCCGATTCCGCGTCGAGGACCACGGCGGTGACGTCCGCATCCTCGGCCTGCGCCCGGACGATGGAAGCCGCGGCGAGTTGGAGGTCGCCGTCGATGGAGAGTTCCACCGGCTCCTCGCCCTCAATGTCCCGCGCTCGCCGGCGGACCGCGGCTTCGACACCCGAGAGGCCTGCCGCATCTCCCATTACAGGAGCGAGGCCCGCCCGGTCCTGGAACTCCTCCGAGAATTCCCTCTGTCCGCTCCGCGGGTCGGAAATGGCGACCCAGGCCGGGGTCTCGCGACGGACGTAGCGCACCTCGAACGGCGAGGTCCCGCCCCACGATAGGAGGTCGCCGGAACGCAGGGGAAAGACCTCCGGGGGGGCCTCTCCGCGCACCTGCAGGTTCTCGCAGAGCCCGGTCCGGGAGATCCGGAGTGGGCCTGGTCCGGGCGCGACCTCCAGCCGGCAGCCCCCGCACCCGCCGGAGGTATCGGGAGACCACACGAGATCCCCAGTGGCCGACCGGACGGCCACCGCTCCCAGTGGCTGGTGATCCCCCGCCAGCCGCGACAACCGGGCTCCACCCTGCAACCGGTCGCTCCCGAGGCAAAGGACGCCGCCCGCGGGAGCGTTCCCCGGAGCTGCCGGGGGCTCCGCCAGCACGAGGGTCGCCATCAGCCGGTCACCGTCCAGAATCTGGAAGAGATGCGGGTCTGTGCTCCTCCGCAGCACGACCTCGGGGAGCCCTGCGGCCTCGGGGCGCCGCGTCCAGGCGATCCGCAACTCGCCGAAACGGACCCCCCAGAGGCGGACCGGGACCGGCTGCGGAGGCTCCCTCCGCACCGCGCCACTCGTTTCATGGCGCAGAACCCAGTCGAAGGTCAGAGGAAGCGCCGTTGGGTCGTCCAGATAGGAGCGGCTCGCCAGCAGGGCGTTGGCCCGGGCCACCAGCCGGTCCGCTTCGTGAGCCAGCTCTCCTGAGCGGACCAAGCGATAGTCACGGATCGCGTTCCGCGGCACTCCGCCTCCGGAGAGGGTTCCGGACGAGCCGCATCCCGGGCGATCGAGAGGGCGCCAAGTCACGCGGTCCGACCTCCCCCGCTCAAGGCAGAGCCACTCGCCGTCGATCAGGCGTTGGAGAACGTCCTCGGCCTCCAGGTTGGTCCGCCACCGCGAGAGGTGATGCGGCTCGTACTTCACCTGGAGCGGAAAGATCTCGAATAGATCGGGGGGCGCGACTCTGTCCGGCTGCAGGTTCGGCTGCGGGTCCGGCTGCTCCACCGGCCAGAGGCGGCCCAGCCAGCGCCGCTCCCCGCCCGTCCAGAAGCCCTCGGGGTCCCGGCCGGAGATGGCACGCGCGAGTTCCAGGCCGCCGGTCGTGACGCGGACGTCGAAGCGGACCAGCCCCAGCCACAACTGATCCCCCGTGGCCAGCGGGTAGGTTTCTCCATTCCGTAGCGGGTTGTGCCGCGGGGGGGTCCTCCCGCCCCCAGGTGCGATGGCGACCCTCCCCAGGCGGTCGTGCGTTTCGAGGCAGAGGGCTCCGTCTCCCGGGGCTCTGCATGCCACGACACGGGCGGCCCGCGAGGGGATGCCATAGCCGCGCAGCGGCGGTCCGCCGTCCGGTTCGAGGCCACTGCCGATCCAGTCTCCGATCCCGAAACGGCCGCCGGCGACGCTGGCATGGGGTATCCCCGAGGCAACCAGAGAGATCTCCAGAAGGTTGTCCTCCACCGGGATCCGCAGACTGTGCCCGGGGCAGATCTCGCGGCTGGCCGCGCCGAGGGGGCCGTCCGGAGCGTAGCAGCCCGGCTTGCCCGTGCTCTTCAGACGCACCAGGGGACCCTCGGTCGCATAGGAGCCCGGCACGTAGAGCCGGCCCGCCGGAGGATCTCCCTCCCCGCCGCTCCAGCGGAACAGGAAGAACATCCCCGCTGAGACCAGGAGGACCACCGCGAGGGTCAGCCAGACGAAGCCACGCAGGCTCACCAGGGGAGCGCTCATCGATCCGGGTCGTCCGTGAGAACCGGCCCGAGCTCCACGAGGCTGCAGAGGAGGGCGAGCGGCACGGTCAAAGCGGTGGTGTAGAGGAGATGGGTCGTGTTCCCATGGCTGATCCACGGCAGGACCAGCCCCGTAATGGGAAACTGGAGAGCCACGCCGGTCGACAGGTGGACGAGCCACTGGGTCACCAGAAGCACCGCGAGAGCCCCCAGGAAGAGCCCGAGCGCGCGCAACCAGACCACTGGGGCCTCGGTGAGCTTCCGAGCGGAGGCCCGCGCGGCGCGAAACGCCTGATCGCTCGCCAGAACCGCCGTCCCTGCGAGGAGCAGGATCGTGAGGCTGATCACCGCGATGGCCACGAACCTGCCGAGGTTGGCGGCCACGCCGAAGATCGCCACGTCCGAATTCATGTTGGGGACCCAGCGATAGGCCGCCTCCTGGCCGCTGGCGAGCCAGCGCACCTTGGCGATCCACTCTCCCGGAATCAGGTAGGAGATGTCCTGGGAGAGCAGAAATCTCTGCCGCGCCCGCTCCAGGTCGTCGAGATGGATGTCTTGCAGGCTCATCCGGGCCAGGTCGAGGACGCAGAGGAGGAGACAGGCGGCCCCTGCTGCCAGCAGGAGGTGCCCTTTCGACCGTCGCGCTTCACCACTGGAAGGAGCCGTCCCCTCCGAGCGCACGATCCAGAGGCAGAGGAGGGCGAACACCGACGGAGCCCAGGCGCAGAGGCTCCCCACGTCCTTGAACACGCCGATCGCCGTGACCAGGCCGACCAGTAGCGCCGACGCGAGCAGGAGGACCATCCGCCGCGAGCTGCGAATCTGCCTCCACAGCACCGCGGTGCCCCAAATGAACAGGGCGCAGGAGATCGCAAAGAGGGAGCCGACCAGGAGGTTGTGCCACCAGAGGCCGTGGAGCAAGAAGATGGAGCCGGCTCCGAGGGTGAAGATCGCCATCGCCCACGTGTGCAGCTCCTGCCGGCGTGCGAAGGAGGGGTCCTGTTGCCTCTCTCCCGGTGCGGACGTCCATTGGACGGCTCCATACCAGGCGAGGACCGCCAGGAGGCCGAGCTGAAAGGCCAATGCGGACTTCTTGAGGTAGGCGGCGATGAAAATGAGCCCGAGGAGCGCCAGGGCCTCCAGCAAGGGATAGCGCAAGCTCACGTGGCGGCGGCCGCGCTGCAGCCGCGCTCCGGGCCGATGGGGCTGGGTGGCACGCCGCCGGGTCCGATGGAGCACCGCAACCAGGAGAGCGAGGGTGAGGAGCCCGAGCCCGGCGACCGCCAACCCTCCCAGCATCGGCTTTGCCGTCGATGGCCGGAGCCACAGGCCTGCCGGCACCGAGGCCGCATCCCAGAGCATCCAGAGGGCCCCCAGCAGGCCCACGACCGAGGTCCCGGCCAAGGCCCAGCCGAGCCGGAGAAGCCAGGGCAGCCCGCCCACGGCAAACCAGGACGCGCAGCTCAGGACTAGGCTCACAATCAGAACGCCGAGCAGGAAGCTCTGGATGAAATCGGTCCGGCCCGCCAGCGACGAGTGAGCCGCCAGCCAGAGGTGATAGCGGCCGCCGATTAGGAGCAGACAGGCGATGCCGATCCCCGCGATTTGAAGCAGGAGAGGAGGGCCGAGCCAAGCCGGCCAGGCAAACTCCTGGGCCCAGATCGGATGGCGGTCTAGAGCCGAGGTGAGAGACCGCCGGGCCCAGGTCAGCGGAATCGCCTGCAGGGCGACGACCGCGGCGAGGAACAGCCAAAGGCGCAAGAACGACCCCTGTTGGACGCGCCGGCCGGCCGCCGGAGAGGCGCGCAGGAGCGTGCTTCCGGCCCAGACCAGCACCTCCCTCGGGTCGTCCGGCGGCCCCAGTTCCAGGCGCTCGGCACTGCGCGCGGGGCGGCATCCCGCCGGATCACAAATCTCGTAGGGATCTCCGGCGCGATCGGCACGGAGGCGGAGCTGCCAGGGGCCTTCGCGCGGGATCTCCGCACAAGCGGCAAGCTCCCCGGCCGAGGGCGGTCCCTCCGGATCGCCCGGCAGCTCGGAAGAGCGGTCGAGAGAGCCGGAGACGCCGACGAGCTTGCGGTGCAGAGCCGCGTCCCCCACCGGCTGCTCTGCCGCGCCAGCCGATCCCGCCCAGCCCTGGTCCGGAGTCTGCCGCGGCCCATGCTGCACCAACAGAGTCAGCCAGTCGCCGCAGCGCGGGACGTTCCACAGCCGGTTGGGATGATAGAGCTCGGCACCCGCGCTCGCCGAGAAAAAACCCGCGGCGCGCTTCCCTGGAGCGTGCAGGAGAAGAAGATCGGGAGACGCGTTCCCTCGGCGGGAGACGGGCAGCACCCGGAAACGCTGGCTCCCGAGCTCGAGCAGATCTCCTGCTCCCAGCGCAGCGGGTCCGAGCGTCGCGAACGTCCGTCCCGACGACTCCTCGATTACCTCATAGGGCCCGCCTGGACCGATCCGAGTGATCGTCACCCCCGAGGGTTCGACCTTTTGGGCCAGGATTGTCAGGTCTCCCCAGGTCCGGGCTCCGGCGTCGAGAGAGCGGATTTCTCGCGCTCCCGTCGACCGGTCCTCGATCCTCAGACCCCAGCGATCCGCCAACGCGGGTCTGCAGACACCGGCCCGGCCCCACCAGCACGGGTCGATCCTGTCGTGGTCCGCCGGCGGGGCCCTGCACAAGTCTGCAGGAGAACGGGCGGCCAGTGCCTCGCGCGTCCACCAGAGCACGCGGCCTTGGATGCACGAGAGGACCGAGAGGCCAGCCGAGGAGAAGGTGACCCGGTCGTCGCTCGCCGGATCGAGCCAAGACACGGTCTCCGGACCGCCAGGGGCGATGCGGAAAGCGACCATCTGCATCTCTTCCAAACGCAGGACAACATCCACTCCTCCGCCACGAATCCCCACGGCTCCATCCGGATCCAAGGCGCTCTCCCCCTCTTCTTCCTTGTCCCAGGGTTGGATCTCAGGCCTGAACCCCTGAGGTGCACTAGGGCTTGCGCCGATCACCTTGATCCGGCCCTCCTCCGACGCCGGCGCCACCTGCCAAGGGCCGCCACCCGCGGGAGGGAGCAGGAGTACCGCGCGGTTCGCCACCTGCGCTCCATGAAGGAGGAGATCGGCTTCATCCCCTGTGCCCGCCAGGATCGGCTCGCTGGACCTTGCGGAAGCAGCAAACCCAACGACCTCGAGGACAACCGGCGGGGGCTCCGTGCTCTCTCCGCTCCGTGTTCCCTCAATATTCGGTGGGTGGAAACAGAGCAGCAGCGCCAAGAGGCCAAGCGCTAGAGGCCCTGCTAGGCAGGCAAGGACGAAATCCCGGTGCCATACGGAGTCCGTGCGTGCCCTACCGTTTCCCTGTCGTCCTGAGAGTCCGCCCACTATTCAGGCCTCCTTGCGGAGCGCTGCGATAAACGGTGAAAAGCTGCATTAGTCTTCAAAAGGGACCAGAGGTCAAGCTCGTCCACTTAATAGCCATATGCGCCTATGTGGCAGAACGAGCTCATGTAACGAGACCGGATTCCTGTGAGACACATCTCTCAGGTTTTTGTTGAGTTATACCCTCACCGAAAATGACTGCCGCAGTTACTGTACTGAGTTGAGGTTAAATTTCCTGCCGAGGGCCTCGGTCGAGGTGTGATGGCTTCTCAGGCGTTCGTCGAGTAGGGTGGGCCGAGAGCGGGATGGAATGCCCAACCCTGCATTCCCTACTTCCTCAGATCTTCAAGCCGCAACCTTTTGCCGCCTGAAGGAGTCCAGGCGCCGCAGGAATTTCTCCAAGCGCGCGAAGGTAGAGAGGTCGGAATGTGTGCCGATGTTCGAACTCGCCCCCGATGGGGCTACCAAACGTTCTTTTCCGGTCATTTCCTGGTCTAAACCACTGAAATAAAGTCGGTTAGGGTTCCAAGCGCCTCTTCGTGTGCCTCTCCGTCGAAGCTGACGCCCTCGGGGAAGATCAGCTTCTGGATGCGCCGCTTCTGGTCTGGATTTGCCGCTTCCCAACGTCCCCATGATCGATGAGCTGAGCGCAGCGACGTTTGCGTCAGCAGGAATAAGGGGAAGTTGCCGTCCTTGCGAAGGGTGAGCGTGGATGGGCGGTTGGGTGGTCGTCCGCACGAGCGACTGCGAGCAGGTTGAGTGGCGAGCCGAGCGCCTGGGGGAACTCGGTGACTGCAGTTCGGCGGGGATCAAGGCGTCGGCTGTGACCGCCTCCGTAAAGGCCTCCTCGGCGTTTCCAGCTGCTGCATTGCACCCACCCTTCCGGGGCGATCCTGCACGGCTCAGAGGACCTGCCAGACAGCTTGGTCGGGTTGCTGGAGAGAAGCACGATCGCGAAGCAGCAGTGAGTCGAAGTCGAACGTGGTGGCGACGCTGGCCGCCGGCCAGGAAGCCTGGGCGCAATGCGAACGCCATTCAGAGGCGCGTCCACGAGGGCATCGGGGGGCAAAGGCAGGCCGCCGAGCGGCTCAACGGCCGGCGCAGCGCTCTTCGGCGGGCTGCCTTGGTACCCCTAAGTGACCCTGGCGCGCTAGCCCTGAAGTAAACTGCTGAAACCAAAGGATTTTTTCGCACAGCCGCGAGGCTCGCCAAGCACCGACACGGCGAGACAGGCACCGTCGAACTGACCTGGACTGGCGCGACCACCTCCTTCCGCAACCGTTCTAACCCGGAGCCTGTGGGAGCGGAGCCCTTCTGATGCGTGTCCGCGTTGAGCCCATGCACGAGATCCTCTCGCGCGTCGATCCCGCCCGGATGCGGGCGGGCTGGCCCGTGGGCCTGCGCGACGGCGCGCTCTTGGCGCTCCTCGCAGCCGGTTTGACGCCCGAGGAGATCTGCCGCCTGCGTGCCTCGGCGGTCACCATGAATCGAGGGAAGCTCCTGGTCGAAGTCCATCGCCGGGGCGTGATCTGGTACGCCGCACTGCCCGCGGACCTCGCAGGCCGGGTGCTCGTCTGGCTCACGGAGTGCCGCCTGTGGGCCGAAGCGGTGCCGGTCTTCACCGGGCCGCGGGGGCCGCTCTCCCCAAAGAGCATCTACACGATTCTCAAACGCTACCAGCGACGGAAGAAGGCTTGCCGGTGCGAGTAGCCCTCTACGCGCGCACCTCGGCCGCCGACCGAGAGCCCATCGAGCAGATCCTCGCCGGCCTGGCTGCCCACGCGGCCAGCAGGGGCTGGGAAGTCGCCCTGGAGTGCTCCGACCAAGACCCCTGGCCGGAAGGCCCGAGAAAGGGGCTCAGGAGCCTTCTGGAGGCCGTTCGAGCGCAAGCTGTCCAAGGCATCCTCGTCCGCACCTTGAGCCACTTGGCGCACTCCCTGCGCCACCTGACCGACCTGGGCCACCTCCTCGCGGGCCAAGGTGTTGCCCTGATCGCCATTGAGGAACGCCTCGACACGACCGACCCGGGCGGAGCGATCCGCTGGCGAGACTGGCTTGAAATCTCCGGCTGTCTGGACCGTTCGCTTCGCTCCGAAGCCGCGAAGCTCGCCCGCCTGCGCACGCCTGGAAAGAGCTGGGGCCGCCCCACGTCGATCGTCAACCCGATGGAGCTGCTGACCTGGTGGGAAGGCCGGGGAGGCCGCCGTCCACTCTCCCTGCGGGAGCTCGCCCGGAAGCTCGACATTTCGGAAGCCACCGCGCGCAAGCGCCTCCGCGCCCTCCAGACTGCCGGCGAAGTCAATGAAAGAGCTCGCGCCCGTGCGCTTGCCGCCAGGGGAGGCCTCCAAAAGGGAGGCCGGTCCGCGAACCCTCTCGACGACGCCGTCCTCGCCGTCGCATGGCGCAAGGCGCAGAGCATTGCCGCCATCGCCCGCCATCTGCACGTGAGCCGCAGCCGCGTGCGCTCAAGGCTTCAAGAACTCGGATTGCTCCCACAAAGCCCCGGGAGCGCCGGATAGATGCTGTCCCTGGAAAGATGCCGGGAGATCCTCGGCGAGGACGCGCCGGCCGACGAGCGCCAGCTCGAAAAGGCACGCGACGACGCCTACCGCCTCGCTCGTCTGCTGCTCGAAATCTACCGTGAGGAAAAAGCCAAAAGGCGAGAGGCCGAGCTGGCAGAAGATCCCGAATTATGATATAAAAAGCGTGCATAGAAGTCACGCGCCGAAAAAGGTTGTCGAAGGCGGGGAGAACAATCCATGAAAGCCATGATCTACACCCGTGTCTCCTCCGAGGAGCAGGTGTCAAACCTGTCCCTCGACGTCCAGGAAAAGACCTGCCGGGAGTACTGCATCCGGAACGGTTGGACCGTGGAGGCCGTCTACCGCGAGGAAGGGGAGAGCGCGAAGACGGCGAACCGGACGCAGCTCCGCCTCATGCTGACCGACTTGCGGAGCCGCCCCGTTGACTACGTCGTCGTCTACGACACCAGCCGCTTCGCCCGGGATGTCTACGTCCACACCTCGCTCAAGCAGCTCTTGATGAAGGCAGGAGCCCAGCTCCGCGCTGCCACGCAGCCGCTCGAGGACACGGCGGCCGGGCGGGCCATCGAGGGCGTCTTCGCGGTCTTCAACCAGCTCGACAACGAGCTGAGGGCGGAGAAGATCACGGCCGGCATGAAGGAGAGCGTGTCGCGGGGGCACTGGCCCTGGCCGGCGCCTCTGGGCTACCGCAACGACCGCTCGGCCGAGGGCAGGAAGATCGTGGTCCCGGATGGCGAGCGGGCCGCGCTCATGCGCCAGGGCTTCGAGGCCGTGGCTGCGGGCGAGGCCCTGGCCGATGTCTTGAAGCGACTTACTTCCGTGGGCTTGATCTCGAAGAAGAGCCGCCCGGTCCGCTACCAGGAATTCAGCAAGCTACTGCGGAACCCTTTCTACAAGGGTGTGGCGCGCTCGGGCAGGTGGGGAATCGAGACCAAGGGCCACCACGAGGCCCTCGTCGATCCTGTTACCTGGGCGCGTGTCCAGCAGCGCCTCAACGGGCGCTCCGGCCTCGTTGTCCAGCCGCCCCGGCTCAAAGCCAACCCCGAATTTCCGCTGCGGGGATTCGTGCGCTGCGCCACCTGCGGCCGGACGATGACCGCCTCCAACAGCCGCGGCAAGATGGGGAGGACCTACCCCTACTACCGCTGCTGGATCAAGGGCTGTGGCGCGGCCCAGGTGCGCGCCGAGAGGCTTGAGGAAGCCTTCAGCGACTTCCTCCGGCGTATCGAGATCAGCCCTGGCATGGTGCGCCTGGTCGAGGAGTCCCTCCTCGAAATCTGGAATGAGCTCCGCGCGGAATCCGGCCAGCAGGCCACCACGGCCAAGAAGCGCATCGCCGAGCTGGAGCGCCGGAAGCAAAGGCTCGTTCAGGCCTACGTCTACGACCAGGCGATCGACCGCCCCACCTACGACCGGGAGCTCACCACGCTGGACGAAGCCCTGACCTTTGCGAACTTGGAACTCCGCGACGCCCAGCCAGAAGACATCGACCTCGAAGCCTCCCTGGGCTTCGCAAGGCCTTTACTTACAAGCACTTCCAAGATATGGACAATTGCCAGCGCCCCGAGGAAGCGCAGCCTTCAGCCCCTCATCTTCCCCGAAGGCGTCACTTTCGACGGAAAGGGGCTTGGAACCCCCGCAACTGCCTTTGTTTTCAGTATTTTAGGTGCAGAAACGTGTAATCTGGTGGAAATGGTGGAGCAGAAGGGATTCGAACCCTCGACCCCCACGTTGCGAACGTGGTGCTCTCCCAACTGAGCTACTGCCCCATCGCGGGAGCGCGTATTGTACTCGGGAGGCCGCGGCGCGGCAAGAGGTTACGCCGAGGCCGTCGGGGATGTTGGAGAGGCCAGCCCGGCCACCGTCAGATCCCCCAGCCTCTCCGCCCTGGCCCGGGCAAAATCCCCGATCAGCTCTTCCAAACGCTTCTGGAGGTCGCCCCCGGCCAGCTCGGCGCTGCGGCAGGCACGGTGGTCGTAGGCCTGGAGGACCTTCTCGGCTGGCATGCGGTGGGGGTCCGAGGCCAGGAAGTAGCCCTGGTCGCTGTAGGCCCTCAGGATGCCGTGGGTGAGCAGCGGGCGAAGGATCACTTCCATCTCGCGGCTCGGCAGGCTCAAACGGTCCGCCAGGGCGTTCAGCGACAGCACCGGCTCCCCGCGCTCGAACCTCCTCGCGATCAGCGCCACCGCGGCCAGGCCCACCCAGGCCGCCTGGACCGGCGGGTGCCGGTGCAGGCCGTGCGACAGCACCCGGAAGTGCTGCGCCGTGTAGGCCGCCTCACTCCCCAGCAGGATGATCGTCCAGGTCAGCTCGATCGAGATCATGAAGAGCAGCGCGAAGGCGAAGCTGCCGTAGACCACGTTCATCCCCTGGAAGAGGCGGACGTAGGAGCCGAAGCCGACCCGCAGCATCTCCAGCAGGATGGCCGCGAGCAACCCCCCGGCCAGGGCGTTGCGGAACCGCACCTGGGTGTAAGGGACCAGCCAATAGAGTGTGGTCAGCCCCACGATCGTCGCCGCGAGGGGGAGGAGGTTCAGCAGCAGCGACTGCGCGAAGGCCTGGCGCAGGGCTTGGCTCTGGCGCAGCGCGATCAGGCTGGAGAAGGTCACGCCGATCAGCACCGGACCCCAGAACAGGAGCAGCAGGAAGGAGAGGAGCCGCACCCGGAACGGCCGCCGCCGCGACACGTTCCAGATCCGGTTCAGGCTCTCCTCGACCGTGGAGAACGCGAGGAGGGTCGTGGTCAGGAACACGGCGAGCCCGAAGCCGTGGAGCGTCTCGGCCTGGTCGAGGAACTCCTCGACTTTCTCCACCACCGACTCTTCGGAGTAGGGGAGGATCTGGACGAAGACCTCCAGAGTGCGCTGCGGGTACTGCTGGAACACCCGCGCGCCGATGAAGGAGAAGGCCGTGAGCAGCGGCACCAGGGAGAGGACCGTGACGAAAGCCAGGGCCGAGGCGGTCAGCACGACCGAGTCCTCGTTGGCCTGGCGCAGGGTGAGGGCGAAGTAGCGCGCGAGCTGCCGGAGGAAGGACGGGCGCTCCATCGCCGCGGCTACCAGGGGACGGTTTCGCCCGTGAGCGGCAGCTTCGGGCGGGGCAGGCCTGCTTCAGCAATGGCCACGGACAGGGCCTTGCGCGCCGGGTCCTCGCCGTGGTTCAGGAAGATCCGCTCCGGCACGGCCGGCAGGGCCTGGCACCAGCGCAGGAGTTCGTTCCGGTCGGCATGGGCGGACAGGCCGTAGAGCTGGTGGACCCGGGCGCGGACCCTCACGGTCTGGCCATGGATGGCCACGAGGCCGGCCCCGTCGACCAGGGCGCGACCGCGGGTCCCCGCGGCCTGGTAGCCCACGAACACGGCCGAATTCCGCGGGTCGCTCAGACGGTGGAGCAGGTGGTGCACGACCCGGCCGCCGTTGGCCATGCCGCTCCCGGCCACGATTACCAGGGGGCCGCGGTTGGCGTTGAGCGCCTTGGACTGGTCTGCGGTGCGGCAGCGTTCGAAGCGGCCGGTGCCGAGGGGGTCGTCGCCGGCATCGATCAGCGCCTCCAGCTCCTCGTCGTGCTCGGCCTCGGCGCGGCTGTAGATCTCGGTGGCCTGGATGGCCATGGGGCTGTCCAGGAAGACGGTGCCCGGGTCGATCTTCCCCTGGTCCGCCAGCGCGGAGAGGTGGTAGAGGACCTCCTGGGTCCGCCCCAGGGCGAAGGCCGGGATCACGACCGCGCCGCCGCGGCCGAAGGTCTCCGCGATGATGGCGCCCAGGGCGGCGGCCGCATCCTCCATGACGTGCTCGCGGTCGCCGTAGGTGGACTCGAGGAGCAGCGCGGCGGGAGCGTCGAGCGGCGGCTCGGGGTCCTTGAGGATGGGCACGCCGTAGCGGCCGACGTCGCCCGAGAAGCACCAGCTCCGGCGCTCGCCGTCCGACCCCTTGGCGGAGATCTCCACGGTCGCCGCACCCAGGAGATGGCCGGCGCGGCGGTAGCGGAAGCGCACGCCCGGGAACAGCTCGTGCTCCTTGTCGAACGGCACCGGGCGCAGCAGCTTGAGCACCCGCTTCGCGTCGTCGCTCGTGTAGAGCGGCTTGGGTGCGGCGTGGCGGCTGTAGCCCTTCCGGAGGGCGTAGCGGACCTCCTCTTCCTGGATCCGGCCGGAGTCCTGGAGCACGAGGGAGATCAGGCCGCGGCTGGCCTGGGTGCAGTAGACCGGCCCGGAGAAGCCCTCCGCCGCCAGCTTGGGGAGGAGACCGGTATGGTCGAGGTGGGCGTGGGTGAGGAGGACGGCGCCGAGGGCCTGCGGCGGGAACGGGAACGGGGCACGGTTGCGCTCCTCCAGCTCCTCGCCCCCTTGATAGAGGCCACAGTCGACCAGGGCGGAATGTCCGCCCCACTTCAGGTAGGTGGAGCTCCCCGTCACCACACCACAGGCGCCATAAAATGTCACGCTCGCCATCGTCCCCCCTTTCGAGTGCGTCGCAAGTCTATCCCGGTCCATCCCCAGTTCATCCCCGCCAGGGCGTCTCCCGAAAGGCACGAATCGTGCTAAAACTCGAAGTGCCAGTCCACCGGCCCGGGCCGTTACGCCGGCCGATGATCTCTTCATTCACGATGTCATGAGCGCAATAAGGAGGCAGCGATGGCTGACAACGTTCCAAGCGGGGCGAGTGGGAATGCCGAAACGGCGCGCGACGGCGACTCCGAGGGCGTGGTCTCGGCACGGGACCGCTTTCAGAAGCTGAGCGAGGACGTGCAGGGCCGCTACCGCCAGGTGTCTGACGACGTCCGGCGGGGCGCCGAGCGCGCCTCGTCTGAAATCCGCCGCGGCGCCGAGCGCGCTTCGTCCGAGATCCGCCGCGGCGCGGAGCGGGCGCGGGAAGGCTATGGAGACGTGGCCGAGACCGCCCGCGAGACCTATGACAAGGTGCGCGGCGACGCCGGCAATCTCACCCGCGAGGTGGGCTTCTACGTGCGCGACAACCCGGGCAAGGCAATGCTGCTCGCGGCCGGGGTCGGGTTCCTGCTCGGCCTTCTGGTGCGCGGCCGCGACGACGACGACGTCTGAGACCCAGTGAGAGAGGAGGACGGCCATGGAAGACTTCGTGAACGACGAGGAGGCACAGGGGGGGAACAGCGTGGAGGCGATCCTCGACGAGCTGTTGCCGGAGGAGTTGGAATGGGAGCGGCTGGTGCGGGCCTATCCGGTGCCGGCCCTGGCCCTCGCCGCGGTCGGAGGCTTCGTCGTCGCCCTGCGGCATGGACCGGAGATCCTGTCGGCGGTCTCCGGCTTCCTGGCCGCCGAGGTGTCCCGCAACGTAGGCGAGCTTCTCGGGCAGTAGACTCCGGCGCGGCGTGAGGACGATCCTCCACATCTCCGACGTCCACTTCGGGCCTCCCCATCTGCCCCGGGTGTCGCAGGGGGTGCTTGAGTTCGTCGAGCGCCATCGCCCGAGCCTGGTCGTGCTCTCGGGCGACCTGACCCAGCGCGCTAAGCCGGAGCAGTTCCGGGAGGCCCGCGCCTTCGTGGACAGCATCCCGGTGCCCACGATCGTGGTGCCGGGCAACCACGACGTGCCCCTCTACCGCGTCTGGGAGCGGGCCTTCAACCCCTTCGGCTGCTACCGCGAGCACTTCAGCGAGGAGTTGGAGCCGATCTTCCGTGACGACGAGCTGCTGGTCGTGGGCATCAACACGGCCTTCGGCTGGACGGTCAAGGAGGGGCGGATCAAGCTCCGCCGCCTGCTGGAGGTTGCCAGGATCTTCGAGGAGGCGCCGAAGGGCCTGTTCAAGGTCGTGATTGCCCATCACCACCTGATCCCGCCGCCCAACTTCGGCAGCCAGCGGGTGGCGGGCAACGCCTACGAGGCCATCGACCTGTTCTCGGGCCTGGGCGTCGACCTCATCCTCTCCGGGCACCAGCACCAGACGTACATCGGGAACTCCGAGGAGTTCTATCCCAAGAAGGGACGGCCTCCCATGGTCATCCTCCACTCCGGCACGACGACCTCGCGCCGGGGCCGCGGGGCCGAGCGCGACAAGAACTCCTGCAACTGGATCCGCATCGACGAGCGGTCGATGATCGTCTCCCACTACCGCTGGCACGATGGCCTGAACCGCTTCGCCGAGCACAGCCGCCACTGGTATCCGCGCCAGGAGGTCGTGCCGTATACGCTGGAGGGGCTCGACGAGGACCATCCCGCTCCCGTGCCCGAGCCGGGTCCGGAAGCACCCGCGGTATGATCGAACGCTGACTAGGAGGACTGAATGGCTGAGGACTGGGCGATCGTCAAGGTGGTGGGCTCCAACGAGGAGGCCGCCGTGGTCGTGGGTTTCCTGGACAACAGCGGCATCCCCGCCGAGGTGGACTCGCTGCACTCGAGCGAGATCCCGCTCGGGGACAACGTGGAGGAGGTGCGGATCCGGGTGCCCGCGGAGCGCGCGGCGGAGGCGGCGGCGCTGTTGAACACGCGCGAGGACGTGGTCACGGGCGAGGACGGAGCCCTCGCGGGCGCTCCCCTGGATGAACCTTCCGGCGGGGCTTCCGGCGGGGAGGGCCCTGTCGGGTCGTGACTCCCGAAGGGAGCCGAAGCGTCGGCCGCTACCGCATCCTCGGCTTCCTGGGCGCGGGGGCGATGGGCGAGGTCTACCTCGCCGAAGACCCCCACATCGAGCGCAAGCTCGCCATCAAGACGGTGCGCCTGGTAGGCCGTCCCGCCGAGGTCGAGGACCGCACCAAGCGTCTCCTGCGCGAGGCCCGCGCCGCGGGACGGTTGCTCCATCCCCATGTGGTCACGCTGTTCGACGCGGGGGAGGCGGACGGCCAACTCTATCTGGCCTTTGAGCTCGTCGAGGGGACCGACCTCGCCGGCCGCATCGAGGCCGGGCCGCCGCTGACCCTGCGCGAGGTGCTGCGCATCGTCCGCGAGGTCGCCGAGGCCCTCGACTACGCCCACCGGCAGGGGATCGTCCACCGCGACATCAAGCCCAGCAACATCCTCCTCGATACGGCCGGCCGCGTGAAGGTGGCCGACTTCGGCATTGCCAAGGTGACGGGGCAGAGCACGGAGCTGACAATGGCCGGGTCGGTCATGGGGAGCCCGCAGTACCTCTCCCCCGAGCAGATTCGCGGGGACGACCTGGACGGCCGCTCGGACATCTTTTCCCTGGGCGTGGTGCTCTACGAGCTGCTGTCGAAGAAGCGCCCGTTCGAGGGCGAGACGATCACCACGCTCGTCTACCAGATCCTGCACAAGGAGCCGCCGCCGGTGTCGTCCCTGCGCGAGATCCCGCCGCGGCTGGAGCAGCTCCTACGGAGCATGCTCGCCAAGGACCGGGAGCAGCGCGTCGCGGTCGCCGGCAAGGTCGCCGAGGAGCTTGCCGCCATTGAGCGCGACCTCGATGACGAGACGCTGTCGGCCCCCGCAGCCCGGGGGGCCGAGATGGCGGCCACGCACGTCCTGCCGCGCAAGACGACCGGCAGCACCGCGCCCTCTGCGCCTGGTATCCCGCCTGCTATCCCACCACCGCCTCCTCCGCCGGCGATGACAACCTATCAATCGGCTGCTCCTCCTCCGGTGCGGCCGGCCACGGGCCGGACCATGGTGGCTACGGAGGGGATCTCGCCTCGGCTCTGGATCCCCCTGGTCGCGGGCGTGGTGCTGATCGCCGCGCTGGCCGGGGGCTGGCTGCTTCTGCGCAAGCCGGAGCCCGGGCCGGCGAACCAGGTCGCGACCGCCCCGGCGCAGCCGTCTTCCACCCCTCTGGCCGGGGCGCCGACACCTGCTCCTACGCCCGCGCTTTCTTCTCCGATTACCCCCGTGGAGACTCCGGAGCTCAGGCCGCAGGAGCGTCAAGAGACCCGTCCGGAGCCCGCTCTCCCGGAGCCCACGCCCCGGCGCGATGCGGCCCAGCCTCCTGTCACGGAGACGCGCAGGCAGGAGCCGCTGCTTCCCGTGCCGACACCGGAGCCGCAGCGGCCCAGGGTTGAGACAGAACCGACGCCCGCTCCCGAGCCTGAACCGGCGGAGGAGACCCGTCCCGACCCGGGACCCGCGGACCAGGTGCTCCGCACCGGGCTCGACCTGACCTTCCGCGTCACTCCGCCGGAGGCCCGCGTTCTGGTGGACCGCACCCTCATAGGCCAGGCCAAGGACTACAGCGGCCAGAAGGGAACGCGGGCCTACACCCTGCCGGGACCGGGGCAGTACCGGATCCGCATCCGGGCGCCCGGCATGAAGGAGTTCCGGATCGCGGTGGAGGCGAGCGAGACCGCTGGCGTTACCCCGATCTTCGCGCGGCTGTCGCCCCTGCCCGCGGCGGAGATGGATGCCGGGGACCTGCCGGTCATCCGCGTAAGCGAGGCCGTGGCCTTCCGGGTCAAGCCGGCGGCGGCGGCCATCCTGGTCAACGGCCAGCCGGTGGGCGCGGCGGCCAAATACGGCGGCGGCCTGGGGCCGCGGGGCTGGCTCAAGCTCCCGGTTGGCCGCCACCGGGTAACCGTGGCCGCTCCGGGGCACCACCGGTACGAGGTGACCGTGGAGGTCTTCCCCGGTGCCCCCAAAGAGCGGGAGCGGATCGAGGTGGACCTGCGCCCCGGAGGTGACGAATGAGGTGGCGGGAAGATTCGGCCGCGGAGGCCCTCTCCGCCCTGCGGGGCACGCCCCGGCTGGAGCGGCTGGCGAACGGTCTGACGGTCTGCCTGGTCGAGAACCGTCAGGCGCCGATCGTCACCTCGGCCCTGTTCTACCGCGCCGGCACCCGCGACGAGCCCGCGGGGCACGGCGGCGTCGCCCACTTCCTAGAGCACATGATGTTCAAGGGCTCGGCCCTCTACGGCCCGGGCGAGATCGACCGCCGCACCCAGGCCCTGGGGGGCGTCAACAACGCCTTCACCAGCCACGACGCCACCGGCTATTACTTCAACTTCGCCGCGGACCGCTGGACCGAGGCGCTGGCGATCGAGGCCGACCGCATGACGGCGCTGACGCTCGATCCCGAGCAGGTGGCGAGCGAGCGGCAGGTCATCCTGGAAGAGATCGCGATGTACGAGAGCGAGCCCTGGGACGCCCTGGAGACGGAGGTGCAGGCGCGCCTGTTCCCGTCTCACGCCTATGGGCGCCCGGTGCTCGGAACCCGCGAGGAGCTGCTGGCTACGGGACCGGAGGACCTCGCCGGCTTCCACGGCCGCTTCTACCGTCCGGCCAACGCCATCCTGGTCCTGGCCGGGGATCTCGGGCCGGACGCGCTCGACGAGGTGGAGCGGGTGCTCGGTGGTTTGCCGGCGGGTGCCGAGCGGCGGCTGGGCTCGGAGGCGCCGGTCCCCCCGTCCTCCCTGGTGCGGGTCGAGCGCCGCAAGGGCGAGGTGGCCCGGCTGATGCTCTCCCTGCCCGCGCCGTCCGGCTCACACCCGGACCATCCGGCTTTGAAGCTGCTGGTGACCCTGCTCGCCGGAGGCCGGGCCAGCCGTCTCCACCGCGCCCTGGTGGACGAGGGGCAGCTCTGCGCCTGGGCCGCGGCCGACGTCACCGAGAGCCTGGACGCGAGCCAGATCACGGTGGCCGCCGAGGTGGTCCCCGGCATCGAGCCCGGCCGGGTCGAGGCCGAGGTCCTGCGTCTGCTGGAGGAGGCCGCGTCCGCGCCTCCGACGGCCGAAGAGCTCGAGCGCGCCCGGCAGATCGCCACGGCGGACTGGGTCTTCGGCCACGAGAAGGTGCACCAGCAGGCCCTGTCCGCGGGGCTCGCCCTCGCGGTGTTCGACCTGGAGCACCTCGACCGCCATCTGAAGCTGCTGCTGGAGACGGACGCCGGGCGGGTACAAGAGGTGGCCGCGCGCTACCTGCGGCCCGAGCGCGGAGGCGTGCTGGGCTGGTCGCTGCCCAGAGAAGAAGACTAGAAGGCCGTTCCCACTCCCACGAACGTCGAGCTGTGCCGCTGGCTGAGGTCGGGGGGGAGATACCCGTTCTCATACCGCAGGAAGACCCGGAATTCGTCGCTCACGTTGTAGAACAGTTCGGAATCGAGGAAGCCGCGGAAGCGGACGTCCCCCTCTCCGGTCTCGTCATCGGCCCAGTCCGCCCAGCCCCGCCCACGGACGAAGAAGCGCAGCCCGGCTCCCAGGTCGCGGTTGATGGGGCCGAGCCTGGGACCCCATTCGAGCACGGCCCCGACCCGGGCCACCGTATCTCCCCGGTCCGGCGCAGGCTGCGTGAGGCTCGTCCACTCGGCGTCTCCCCGGCGGTAGCCTGCCTCGATCTCTGCTGCGCCGAACATCCGATTGTCGTTGAAAAGACGCGCGAGCTGATAGGTCGCGACGGCTTCCAATCCCTCGAACTGGGCGGTACTCCGTGCGACCAGGCCATAGGACTTGAGGAGCCCCTTGCCGCCGAAACCGGTGCGCAGGAGAGAGAGCTTGAAGAAGTCCGCCACGTCCTCCGAAGCATCGGGGTCTGCGTCGGGCTCCTCCTCCACATCCTGGGGCGTGCCCAAGGGGGCCGACCCCTCCAGCGTAGCGGAGAACCGGTAGGGTTCTCCTTCATCCTTGGGCGTCCAGTGGAAGCCTGCGTAGGTGAAGGAGAAGTCGGCGACCGCGGTCTTGCTCTGGAAGCGGAGCGACTGGTCATGTGTGAAGGTCGGAGGGGTGTCGTAGATCTGTCCGATCTCCCAGATCTCGGACTTGCCCTCGATGGTGACCCCCTCCGCGGTCATCTCGGGGATCTCGATCGTGCCCGTGCCATACGTGATTCCCGAGAAGTGGAGGAAAACCACGGAGTTGTTGCGCCCGAAAGTCGCTCCCGAGACCTCGAGCGTGGTTTCCTCCGTGGCTGGAACGATATCGGTGGCGCGGGTCGGCACTGGAACAGTCACGGTGTAGGTGTCCGGATTGAGGACTTGAGCCTCCAGGGCTGCCGGGATCTCTCCAGAAAAGGTGATGACGATCTTCGGCTCTCCGCGGACCAGGTTCCCGCGCGCGCTCCGGACCTCAATCGGCTGTCCCGCAGCCTGGGTCGCGGCAAAGAGAGCAGTGAAGGCAAGAAGGGTCGCTTTCATCGGGGCTCCTCAGGCGGACCGAAGTCGCAGGAAGAGGCCTTCGAACACGTCTCCCACGACGGCGGAGCTGTCGGGCCTCAGGTCAGTTGGAGTGACGGCGAGCACTCCGTCCGCTGCGAACGTGGGCTCCAGCCGCGGGCGCAACTGCTGGTCAAGGGAGGCCGTCACTGCATTGCAGTAGCGCCGCTTCGTCAGGTCATCGGCATCCTCGGGGACGAGCGAATGAAGCGGGGTGAGGAACCGGATCGCCGCCGCGGCGAAGATGTGGGGCCGGTCCATCGCTCCGGTCGGCACGAGAGGGCCACCGAACGTGGCGAGTTGGGCCATGTAGAAGGCTTGGCGGACCTCGCGCCAGAGCGCCAGCTCCGCAGGTTTCTCGAGCCCGGAGTCGGCATCCTCTCCCTCGGCGAAGAGGCCGCGGGCTCCCGAGGCGATGTCCACGATGGCGTCCGCGACCGTGCCGGCCTCATCCAGGCCGGCCTTTTCGAGGAGCTCCGTCAGCTTGCTCACAGCCCTGCCCCGGAGCTCGCCGCCGAGGAGCCGCCGCAGCAGCGAGCCGCCGACGCCGGCCTCCAGGCTGCCGAGCATGGCAGAGAGCACCCCGAGCCAGTCTTCATCCAGCGTCTTCCGCAGCAAGGCCTCGGCGCCTTTCGGCAGGCCGGCCTGCAGAACGGCCTCTGCCTTGGCGAGGGGCGATCCGGCGCCAGCGAGGCTCGCGGTGCCACCCGCTGCCGCGGCCAGCGCGGTGAGCAGGAAGACGATCTCGGAGGCGTCGAGCCGCCCATCCCGCACCGCCCCGAGCACGCGCCCGGCTATGGCCGGGTCGATCGTGCTGGCCCGCAGCACCCGGTCGAGGATCTCCTCGGCGTTCAAGCCCGAGCCTGAGCCGACGATCCCGGCGAGCTCACCGAAGAGAGAGCGCAGGGCCTCGTCCTGGATCCGGCTTTGTCCCCAGGCGACGATCACCCGGATTGCCGTCTGCCGGTTCAGCGGGCCGGCTTCCAGAGCTTCGCGCAGCAGCGCGGCCACCTCCGTGCCGCCTGCCCGCTCCGCCGCGGCAGTGAGCAGAGCACCCTTGATCTCGTCCCTCTCCAGCCTGCCGTCCGCGAGGGCATCCAGGAGGGCGGAGGATACCGTGCCGTTGTCCACCTCCATGAGCCGCTCGGCCACCTTGGCATAGATAAGGTCCCGGACCGCTCCGGAGAGCCCCGACCACCTGCCGGCGGGCATGCCACCGGGGACGGCATTCCCGGCGGCGTCGACGATCGCGTCTTTCACATCGGATGCGAGCGGGCTCACGCTGGTACCCTCCTCCCTCTAAGGGGAACCTCTCTGGCCGTGTCGCTCAGTTAGACGTCTCCATTTTACCTTTTCCTCACTCCTCTGCGTGGCGCAGTCCGGAAGCGAATGAGGTATCGTCTCGCCTGCCTATGGTGACCGAAGACCTCATCGAGCGCTGGCGCAGAGACACCCCCGGATGCGAAGGGCGGATCCATCTGAACAACGCGGGGGCGGCGCTGATGCCGGCCCCGGTGCTGAAGGCGATCCAGGGGCATCTCGACCTGGAGGCGGAGATCGGCGGCTACGAGGCCGCGGACGAGGCGGCCGGCCGCATCCGGGAGGTCTACGGGCTCCTGGGCCGGCTGATCGGCTCGGCGCCGGAGAACGTGGCCATCGTCGAGAACGCCACGGTGGCCGTGTCCCAGGCGCTCTCCGCGTTCGACCTCCACCCCGGCGACGTGCTGGTCACGACCCGCCACGACTACACGTCCAACCAGCTCATGTACCTCTCCCTGTCCCGGCGCCTGGGGATCGAGGTGCTGCGCGCCGAGGAGCTTCCCGAGGGCGGCGCGGACCCCGAATCGGTGCGGCGGCTGGTCGCGCACCCGCGCTGCCGGCTCGTCTGCCTGACCTGGATTCCAACCAACTCCGGCCTGATCCAGGCGGCGGAGGAGGTGGGGGAGATCTGCGAGGCCGCGGGGGTCCCCTACCTGGTGGACGCCTGCCAGGCCCTGGGGCAGCTCCCCATCGATGTCGCACGCCTGCGCTGCGACTACCTGGCGGCGACGGCCCGCAAGTTCCTCCGCGGGCCGCGGGGCATCGGCTTCCTCTACGTCTCCGAGCGGGCAATCGCCCGGGGCGACTTCCCCCTCTACGTGGACATGCAGGGAGCCGCGCTGCTGGACGAGGAACGCTTCGTGCTCGCGAAAGGCGCCCAGCGGTTCGAGAACTGGGAGTTCCCCTACGCCCTCGTCCTGGGACTGGGGGAGGCGGCGCGCTACGCCCTCGAGGGGGGGATCGCGGGGATCGAGGAGACCGGGGCGAGAGCGGTGGAGCTGGCGGCCGAGGTCCGGGAAACCGTGGGCGCCCTTCCCGGCGTCCGGGTCGCGGACCGGGGCGCGCGCCTCGGCGCCATCGCCACGGTGGTGGTTCCCGGCCAGGACCCCAAGGACCTCGTCCGCCGGCTGCATGGGGCCGGGGTCAACGTCTACTGGTCCCTCCATGGCGAAGGTCCGCGCAACGCGCCGGAGGCGGGGGCCACCCCGATGCTCCGGATCTCTCCCCACTACTACAACACCCGCGAGGAGATCGGCCGGGCCGTGGCCGCCCTCGGCGACCTCCTCGGCTCCGGAGCATGAGGGACCGCCCGGCGATCACCGTGCGGACGCGGCGGGTCGAAGGGGCTCCCGTCGTGGCGGTCCGCGTCGGAGCCTGGGCGGGTGCGCGGGTGGAGTCGGTCCCGGGCCAGGCGCTCATCACCGGGCGGATGCTCGGCGAAGGGACCCGGCAGCGGGACTGGCGGCGGATCGCGGACGACGCCGAGGGCAAGGGCATGGTCCTCGCCAGCTTCGGCACCTTCGAGTGCCACGGCGTGGCCATCGACGCCCTGGCCCGCGACTGGGAGCTGGCCCTGGAGTGGGCCGCGGAGCTGATGCTCACCCCCTCGTTCCCCGAGGACCGCTGCACCTGGCTGGCCAAGCAGGCCGCGGCGGAGCTGGAGAGCCTCGCCGACCAGCCGGAGGTCAAGACCGTCTGGGGCTTCCTGGACCAGCTCTACGCGCCCCACCCCCGCAGCCGGCCGCTCCTCGGCGACATGGACAGCCTGCTGCGGCTGACGCCCCCGGATTGCACCGGGTTCCACGCCCGCGCCCTGGGGCATGGCCTCCTGGCCTGCGTGGCCGGGGTGGTGGACGAGGACGCGGTCCGCCGCAAGCTGGACTCCCTCTTCTCCGACCTGCCGCCGGAGACCGAGCCGCTGCCGGAGCCGTCGCCGCCCGTGGGTACCCCCGAGCCGCGCCGGGTGGAGACCGAGGCCGAGGACCAGGCCCACCTCTACGTGGGGCAGCTCACCGTGACGCGCCGCGATCCCGACTACACGGCGCTCGAGCTGCTGGCGGTGATCCTGGGCTCAGGCGCGGGCCTGACCGGCCGCATCCCGAACCGCATCCGGGAGAGCGAGGGGCTCGCCTACAGCGCCCACGCCCAGACCGTGGCCGGAGCCGGGCTCGACCCCGGCCGTCTGGTGGCCTACGTGGGCACCTCGCCCGCCACGGTCGAGCGCGCCCAGGCCGGTGTGATCGAGGAGATCACCAGGCTGGTGGAGCAGGGGATCGAGGACTCGGAGCTGGAGGAGGCCCGCGCCTACCTGCTCGGCCGCGAGCCGTTCCGGCGCGAGACCGCCCGCCAGTGGGCCGACATCCTCACCGAGGCCGAGCACTACGGCCTGCCGCTGGACGACCCCGATCACCGCAAGGCGGAGCTGAGCGCGCTCGACAAGACCACGGTCGAAGCCGCGGCCCGCCGCCACATCTTCCCCGACAGGCTGCGCGTGACCGTAGGCCTGCCGCGCCAGGACGCCCAGGACCTCTAGTCCTCTGTCACGAGGTGGATGTAGGGGAGGGGCAAGCCCCTCCCCTACAGGAAAGGCTGCCCGCCATCTGGCGCGTCCCGCCCGCGAATCGGAGCGTCTCGCCCGCGGAATTTTGCCTCTCGCCCTCGGGGGCTTGTGGCTCGCCCTCGGGGGCTTGTGGCTCGCCCTCGGGGACTTGTGGCTCGCCCTCGGGGGTAGTGTCCTAACTCAGTGTAGGTGGTGCAGGGGAACGGCGGGATCGGGCCGGGCGGCGGGGTGAGAGAGGCCCGGGAGACCCCTCTGGACGGCTCCATTCTACCACCCGTCAGGCTGGCAACCGGGAGTGTTCTCGAAGTTGCCCCTTCACTCTTGACAGCGCTCCCCTAGAAGCCCTACCTTCACCATAGAGGCGGACGTAACGCGCCGCAGACGAGGAGCCTGGAGCCGGGAGAGTGCGGTCTCCCCCAGGTTGCGGCGCGTGGGGTGGTGGGGTCCCCCTCCGGAGACGACGAGCCCGGGCACAAAGGGCTTGGCGGAAAGCGGCGAGAAGAGAAGCCCGCGGCGGTGGCGCCATCTCTGGAGGAGGACTTGTATGGTTTCTATGTCCGCTGAACTCCCACATCAAAGCCAGCGCGTTCTGTTGTCCGTCCGCCAGCTCGCGGAGCGGCATCCTGCCTTCACGGAGCCGGCCCTCCGGTCCCTCATCTTCAAGGTCTCTAGACGTAGGTCTGCCGTACCTCACGGCGACGCCCTAGAAGCGGCTCTGCGCCGCGTAGGCCGTCGTGTGCTTATCGACGAAGGGAGATTTCTGGAATGGGTTGACGTGTGCAGCGGAACCGGGAGAAACCGTATCAACTCTGAGACAAATCGAGACGGATGAGAGGAAATCGATGGTGAAGTAGAAGGGTAGATAAACGAAACCCCGGCTCACGCCGGGGTCCACCGATCCGGGAGCGTTGCGGCTCCAAGATGGGCGTCTAGACAACTCCATCCTAAGCCGTGACGCCCCCCGGGTCAACCGGAGGTGTCGCTATGGCTCACTTCAGAGGACCCCGTCCGCCCTATCGCTGGCAACGCGGGCTGCTACTCCTGAACCTTCCCCGCCGCCTCATACCGGGCAGCTTCGGCGATCTCCCGTCGAGCCGTGCGGACAAGCCTGTCCCGTATCCAGTCGGACAGGCTTGTCCCCGCCACCTCGGAAGCTTGCCGGATCAACTCCTCGTGCTCGGGAACCAGGCGGATGTGTAGCGCCGCAGAATGCCGACGTTTCGGAGGTTTCTTTTCCATGCCCGAATCGTACTCCCAAAGGATACACAAGTCTAGGGGAAGAATCTCGCCCAAACCCCTTTACATTTGTGTAGCCATTGGATACACTATTCTCACTGGACGACGCGGACATGGACGCCACTACCCCCACCCCGACTGCTCCCGCCTGCCGCGCCTGCGGCGGTCGGACGATTGGATGGGGGAAGGACCGCCTGAGCAACCCCCGGCGGCACTGCAAAGTGTGCAAGCTAACGTTCTCTATCGTCCCGGCCCGCCCCCTGGGCGCTATGCGCCTCTCCATGGAGAAGGCTACCCTCTGCGTCCACCTCCTGACGGAAGGATCTTCGATCCGGTCCACCGAGCGGGTAACGGGCGTCCACCGGGACACGATTTGCCGTCTTCTCCGGGTCGTCGGCGGTAAGTGCGCTGATCTCCTCGGACGGCTGGTCCAGGCCGTACCGGTCCAGGACGTTCAGTGTGACGAGCTGTGGTCCGTGGTCAGGATGAAGGAGAAGACGAAGGTCCGGAAGGGAATCACGGACCCGGAGATCGGAGACGCCTATACCTACCTCGCGGTCGAGCGCGGATCGAAGCTTTTACTTGCTCACCACGTTGGACGGCGCACTTCCGAGGACGCGAACATCTTCGCCGCCAAGCTTTCGACGGCGGTCAACGGCGACCGCTTCCAGATCTCGACCGATGGTTTCGACGGATATCCGGGAGCCCTGGAACGGCACCTTGGCGGACAGATCGACTACGCCCAGCTCATCAAGAGCTACTCGGGCGAGGGACTGGACAGCGAGCGGCGGTACTCTCCGCCGCAGATAATAGCGACCGAGAAGCGCGTGGTCTCCGGTACCCCGGAGGAGTCCCGGATTTGCACAAGTCACGTTGAACGGCTCAACCTCCACGTCCGCATGATGTCGCGGCGGTTCACCCGGCTTACCACGGGCTTCTCCAAGAAGCGGGAGAACCTGAGAGCGGCGGTTGCCCTGTTCGTGGCGAGCTACAACTTCACGTGGTCTCACCGGACGCTGAAGGGTTGCACGCCCGCGATGGCGGCCGGGATCGTTCGGAAGCCTTGGACGGTAGCGGATCTACTGACGGCCTAGAAATTCAGAAAGCCAGGGGTGTACGCGGCGCATCGCCTCGCGCAATAAGATCAGCAAATTGTCTTATTTTTCGGTGGATGACATCCTGGGTTAAATGGCCCAAAGAAAATGACTCATTCTCTATTTCTGAGATATTCGAGGAGCAAATGACTAACCGCTTCTCCTTATCGGAGCGTAACGTTAGGGAGTAGCGGAATCGATCGTTTCTGTTGTCATAAACGGCGCTCAGCACAATAGACCCATTGATTAGCTCCGTATGCGCCGCGATTTGCTCCGCTTTGAACGCCCGCATCGCTTCATGAAAAATGCCCCATACAGCTTTCTCCCGCATCGCTAACCAGGAAGATTCGAAGTCAACCCCTTCCTGCTCATGCTGCACTCTAGCTGCTCGCGCTTTTTGGATAGTCTCTCTCACCTCATCCTCGAAGGACATCCCTAACTCCTCCCTTTGTGAACCAATTATAGCCGAGATGAGAGGGGCGGCTCCCTCTTGAAGCCGCCCCTCGGTCCTACAGGTCTTCCCGGCGGTGCCGCTCCAGGAGCGGCGCGGGATCTTCGACGGGCTCACTCCCTCCCCAACGCACCCAGAGGCGCGCCAGCTCGGAAGCGAGGGCTTTGCAGTGGCGGGCCGTGCGGAACGTCGCGACGATCCGCCGTCCGGGCAGATAGACGAGCGAGTAGTGGTGAGTCGAGCCGTGCGGGATCGGCCCGTCCGGTGTGCCGTGGAAGAGCCCGAAGGGGCGGGCGATCCAGCCCCGCAACTCGGGTTCCGAGCCGTCCTCCAGGCTCACGCGGAAGCGTCCCAGGCTCCACGCCAGGGGGAGAGGCTTCCCGGCCCGCTGGAACGCGTCCAGGAGCCGGTCTGCCGCTTCCGCGAGCCACGTACCTACCGAGACATGCCCTTCCGCTTCCGCCGCCCGCTTCCATCGAAGGGACTGCTTCTCTGTGGCCCGGACGGTGAACGAAGCGACCTTCACCGCTTCTCCCCGGTGATGTCCTCGTGCAGCTCCCGGCTCGCCCACCGGGCGAACTGCTCGAAGGCTTTCTCTCTGGCCCACCTCCGTTCTGACTCTTGCTCTGGAGAGCCCCCCGGCACCGCGTCAACCACGGCCTGGATGTCCCGCTTCCCCTTGCGGTAGATCCTCCGGAGGCGCGTCAAGCTACGGTGCCGGGTGAGGACGTAGTTTGCGCAGAACAGGAGGAACTCCGGAACGTCCGAGCCGTTGCGGATGACCAGGGCCGCGTTGCAGAGCATGCTCTGGATGAACGTGTCGTAGACCACTACCCGGTACGCTTCGGGCTTGTCCTGGCCTACGGGCGGATGCCGCCGTTGCTGGCCTCTCATAGTCAGCGCTTGCCTTTCCGCTGGCGTTGCTGCCAGTCGCGGACAAGGCTCTCCGGGGTTTCGGCCACGGCATCCCGGAGCAAGTTATGGAGCGGGTCAACGTGGTCCGTCCGGGCGCACTCGATGGAGCCCCGGAGGGAGAAGGTCAGGCTCTCCGGGATTTCCCCGGTCCCCATGGCTTCAGCGTCCGGGGGATCGGGGAGGCGGGAGTAGGCCAGCTCCAGGAAGTGCTCCAGGAACCAGAGCAGCTCCAGGACGCGCCGGAGGTCGCTTTGGGCGTCTTCCTCTCCGGGGGTGACAGGTGGGACGGGTGGCGGGGTAGACTTCGGGCGGTCGGGCATAGGACGTAGCTCCTTGCTCGGCTAGGTCCGGCGGGGTGTTCGCTGCACTCCGTCGGGCCGTCTCTGGGTCGTGGGGGAAGTGCTTCCTCCCCCCTACGGGGAGGAAGCTACCTCACCTTGATACCCCCTCCCCCTACCCTGGCACCACCTACACTCTATTAGGACACGACCCCCTCGGGGGCTTGTGACTCGCCCTCGGGGGCGAGAGGCAAGTCCCCGAGGGCGAGACGCTCCGATTCGATGTAGGGGAGCCCCCTCCCGGGTGGGCGGAAGCTTCGATGCGGTTCCTGTCTCGGCGGGGGCTCCCTCTCCCGCGCAGCGGGGGAGGGCCGGGGAGGGGGTTTTCGGCTCTACGCACGAGGCACGGGCATCGGTCCCCCGGGTAGAGGGCTCTACCCGTTGGGTAGCTGCCTCCACGGACAAGGTAGACAGGTCTATCCACGGGGTAGAAGGGTCTCCCCGCTGGGTAGAGGGCCGTACCCATCAGGGAGAGGCCTCTCCCCATTGGGTGGTACTGGCTCATTTTGACCCGGCCGCGAAAGCCCCTCCCGTGCTTCTCGGTTCAAACCGGCGGATAATCTTCTAAACTCCTTACCGGTCCTAGCGTTTTTACCTATTCTCGGAGACCGTATTTCGCGGTCTCTCTTATTCGAGAGAGGAGCAAAACCCATGAAGAACCCCTCGACCCTGCTGGCCATCTGCCTGATCTTCCTCCTGCCGGCCGTTGTGGGCGCTCAGTCAAACGCCGAGCCGTCCCTTCATGTCGGCACCGCCCCCTGTCAGGTCTTCAGCGGGAATCTAGCCGCGAATACGACCACCCACCTTGACGTTCGAGGAGTATGCGGCGTTTACGATGAGGCGACGGCGGTCGTTTTCGCCGTTCACGTCACCGCGACCGGTACGGGAACCCTCAAGCTTTGGGAGTATGACGGCAATCAACCCTCAGCCAACGCGATGAGTTACAACTCTGGAACCAGTAGCTCCTTCGCCGATGTGCGGATCTGCGCTCCTCTCGGGGATTGCTTCAATGACTTTTCCGTGCGCTCGACGACTGCGATTACCCTAACGCTCGTCCTTGAGGGCTTCTACGTCCCGCCGGTCTAGTTTCTCCCGCCAACAGGTCGCCGCCCGGGTTCCCTGCCCGGGCGCCGCTCTGCTTCATATCCGGCTCCAGAACAAAGAGCGGTACCACGTAGCAGGATTGCGTGGAATCACCTTACCCGCGGGTACGGCCGTCATTCCCACCGGTCGTACCCGAAGCGGTGATCATGACCGTATTGCCTTCCGGATCTTCGACGTAGGCCAGCCGCTCGCCCCAGGGCTGGTCGACCGGCTCCACCAGCACCCGCACGCCTTCGGCCCGCAGGCGGGAGAGGACCGCGTCCACATCGGCCACGTAGACGCACAGCTCGAACCCCCGGCCTCCCCTGGGCAGGTGCAGCGGCCTGCCCTCCAGGCCCGGTGTCGGGTCGTAGGTGCCGATGCCGAGCTCGGCGCTGCCCCACTTGAGGGTCACGAACACCGCCTCGCCCTCCTCCGGAAAGCGGAACGATTCCTTCATGCCCAGGAGGTCCCGATAGAAGCGGATGGTGCGGGCGAGGTCCCGCGCGTAGAGGATGGGGAAGAGGTGCTCGGTCATAGGAGGCCGCCCGGCGTCCTCATTCTACCAACAGAGGACCTTTGCCGGCGGGAGGTTCAACCTGCCGGTGGCGGCATGGCAGCCGCGGGTGAAATGGGGCGATCCGCGGGTCCAACCGCGTGGTCGGCCATCTCTTCCTCCACGGCCATCAGGTCCGTGATCACCAGGGGGCAGACGGCGCAGGCCGCGTCTCCGGCCTGCTGGTGCCAGCGGCACTGCGGCCGGATGGCGCAGCTCGGCGCGGCGGTCTCGGCGAAGGGGGCGAGGTGAGCGCGGACCTCGTCGAGCGCGGCGCAGTGCTGCCCCTGCCAGTGGAGGCAGGCGGACTCCGCGCACGGGGAGCTGTAGCGGAAGCGGACGTTCGAGGAGGGGGCGGAGAGAAGGGCGAGCTGCGAGAACTCTTCGTCCACCCGGACGCCCGCAGGGAGAAAGGCTATCCGTCCGCTCGGCTGGACAACACCGAGCAGATCGGCACCCGGCTCGCACCGGGCGGCAGGACACAGGGGTATTTCCCTATTCAGCATCAGACACGAAAACAGATGAAAAGCAGCAGCCCTCCGAGGCTCTCTATCTATAAGTTGCCGCTAGGGGGGTCTTCTTTGACAACTATCCTGAAATTCGTCTCGCGGCGAGGAGGACGTTGGCGTAGGGGGTGCCCATGCCCATGGGCTCGACGTCCACGGCGAAGCCCGCGGATTCCAGCAGCCGGCGCCATTCCGCGGCGCTGCGGTAGTGGAAACGCTGCCGCCAGTGCCGGCGGGCCAGGGCGCAGGCCCGCTCCTGGACGCGGGTGGCCGTGAACCGCCAGCCGGCCGCGGCGTCGGCGTCGCGGATGAGGAGGAGGCCCCCGGGCTCGAGCGCTCCGGCCACGCGGGCAATCAGCTCTTCCTGGGCCGGCGCCGGCAGGTAGTGGAGGACGTCCAGGAGGAGGACGGCGCGGGCGGGAGGCAGTTGGGCGTCTTGGAGATCGCCGACCACGATGGTGGCTTCTGGGCCGAGGGCCTGCCGGGCGGCTGTGGCTGCCTTCAGGCCGGTCTCGATCCCGTACAGCTCCATGGCGGTCGGAGGAGCCCAGCCTTCGGGATAAACCCCGCGGGCGAGGCGCTCCCGGGCGGTGACCAGGAGCGCGAGCAGGATGCCCCGGCCGCAGCCCAGGTCGAGGAGCCTCCCCTCCGGGGGCAGGAGGCCGCGCCGGAGGAGCTGGAGGTAGACCGGGTCGTGGCGCAGCTTGCCGCGGGCGAACTCCCAATGGAACATGCCGCTCTCCAGGTAGCGGTACGCGGTCTCCTCGATCAGGTCGTGGATGGCGGGCTCCCTGCGGCGGGCGCGGGCCGCGCGCCAGGTGAGCAGAGCCAGGGGGATGGCCAGGGCCACGCCCACGACGAGGCTGCCAACCAGGAGGTCGACTCCGAACTGCCAGGGATCGAGCTGGCGCAGCTCCGCGGGGCGGATCGGCAGCCGGCCGCCGCCGCGCAGCCAGCGGCCGACCTGGATCTCCCCGAAGACCAAGAGCGGCCAGAGCCCGGGCAGGCTGACGTGGGCGGCCAGGTAGGTGAGGCCGCGGTTGAGGCGCAGGAGGCGGGCCAGCACCACGCAGAGGGCCAGGTGGAGGCCGTAGAACGGGGAGCAGCCGATGAGCACGCCCAGCGCGACCGCCCCGGCCTGGCGCCCGGGCGTGTCCCCCTCGGTGCGCAGGCGGTAGAGCAGCTCCCGAAGACGGCGGGCGTGGGTCATCTACTCAAGAGGGACCGCCTTCAGGCCCCGGGAGGACAGCTCTTCCAGCAGGCGGGGGAGGACCTCCAGGACGACCGGGTTGCCCCCGCCCGTGACCGCGGAGCCGTCGTGGAGGAGGAGGACGTCCCCCGCGGCCACGCCGTCGAGGAGGCGGCGGAGGATCTGCCGGGGCTCTCTCTCGACCGTGTCGTAGCCGCGCCGGGTCCAGGAGGCGAGGGTCAGGCCGGCGTGGAAGAGCTCCCGCTCCGTGAGCGGGTTGCGGAAGCCGGCCGGTGCCCTGAAGAGAGCCGGGGCGTGGCCGGCCGCGTTTCCGATCGCCTCCTGGGTGCGGAGAATCTCCCGCCTCTGGGCCGCCGGCAGGTAGCAGGCGAAGCCGTTGGGGTGGGACCAGGTGTGGTTCTCGATCCGGTGGCCCCGGCGGACGATCTCGGCGGCGAGGTCGGGGCGGGCCTCCACCCTGCGGCCGATGCAGAAGAAGGTGGAATGAACCCCGGCGGCATCCAGAAGGTCGAGCACCCGGGGGGTGACCTCGGGGTCCGGCCCGTCGTCGAAGGTGAGGGCGACCTCCCCGCGGCGGGCCGCGGCCTCGGACAGGCGGCTCCGGTTGGGGCCGAAGAGCCGGCTCTGCGGCCAGAGGCTGACCGAGGCCAGCACCACGTGGTTGGCGAACAAGATCCCGGCCGCGGCCAGCCAGTGGCGGGGGGCCAGGGCGAGCGCCGCGGCCCCGGCGGCGTGGAGCGCGGCCGAGCTGAGCAGGAGCGGGGTCGGACGGTACGGTCTCACTCCGGTCCCCGGATCGCCATCAGCTCCCGCCGGTCCAGCTTGCCGCGGGAGGTGCGGGGGAGCTCGGGCACCAGCACTACGCTGCGCGGCACCTTGTGCGCCGACAGCCGCGGGCGGCACCAGGCCACGACCTCCTCGGCCGTCAGGATGCCCGGCGGGCAGGCGACCACGGCGCGCAGCACCTCGCCGGAGCGGTCGGGCAGGGGAATGCCGAGCACGGCGACCTCTTGTACGCCCGGGAGCTGGGCGAGGACCGCCTCGACCTCCCGCGGGTTGACCTTCTTCCCCTTGATGTTGACCAGGTCGTCCACCCGGCCGCGGAGGACAAGCTCGCCTCCTTCCCAAACCGCAAGATCGCCGGCCATGAAATGGCCTGCCGCGAGTCTGCAGTCCCCCTCGGGCACGTATCCGGCGGCCACGGCCGGCGAATGGACCGTGATGATCCCCCCTTCCTCTTCCTCCTTGCCCGGAGAAGGCTCCAGGACGATCCGGACCCCCTCGACCGGGGTGCCGACCGTGCCCCGCTCTCCAGCGGTGCCCTCGCGGTCGTAGCAGATCCCGCCGCACTCGCTGGCGCCGTAGAAGACGTGGACCGGCAGGCCGAAGGTCTCCCGGAAGCGGCAGGCCGTGGCCGGGCTCAGGGGGGCGCCGGCGGTCAGCACCAGGCGGAGCGGCTCGGGCCAGGAGGGCCGGTCGCCGAGCCGGAGCAGCGCGTCGAGCACGGCGGGCACGGTGGGGAAGACCGTGGCGCCGGTCCGCGCCGCCGCTACCAGGGGGTCGAAGACGCCGCCCTCCTCGGGGAGGACGAGCAGGGTGCCGCGCATCAGGGCCGGCATGGCGAGGCTGGACAGGCCGTAGGAGTGGGAGAGCGGAATGGTGGCGAGGAGCCGGTCGTCGTCCCGCAGGCCCATGGTGACGGCCAGGGCGGCGTCGTCGGCCACCAGGGCCTCGGCCGGGGTGGCGATCCCCCGGGGCGTGCCGGTCGAGCCCGAGGTGAGCTTGACCACGGCGATCCCCGGAAGAGGACGGCCTTCGGATTCGGAGAGGGTGAGGCTCCAGTCCCCAGGACCTTGAGGCCAGCCCGCGCGGCAGCGGAGCAGGGCCGAGGCTTCCAGGGCCTGGACGATGCGCAGGCCCTCGGCTTCGGGGGTCTGCGCATCCAGGAGCAGGGCGGCCAGCCCGGCGCGGCGCAGGGCCAGGAGGGAGGCGAGCAGGCCCGGCCCGTTCGGCGCCGCCAGGCCCACGACGGACTCTGGCGGCAGATCTCCCAGGACCCGCCCCGCGGCGCGGGCGAGGGCGTCCACGTCTCCACGGGTGGCGCGCCGGTCCGGCGAGGCCACCAGGGGCGCGAGGGGGTCGCGCCGGACGAGGGCCTCGAACGAGCGGAGGATGGGGTCGTGAGTCATGCTCTGTGGAATCGCGCCGGGCCGCCGGATGTTGAGGCGGAAGGGGATGATAGTATCGTCGGATAACGGAAGACAGGGTAGGGTGCCCGCTCAGCTCCGTGGCGCCCGCCCGGTCCGGAGAGATCGAGGGCAGAGAGGTCAGAGGTTCTTGCAACTATGTCTGAAGCACCCGCGGTCCCGAGCAGGATCAAGCGTCTGATCGTCGAGAGCCTCCACCTCGAGGGCATGAAGCCCGAGATGATCGAGGACGAGGCGCCTCTTTTCGGAGAGGGCCTCGGGCTCGATTCCGTGGACGCTCTCGAGCTGGTCGTGGCCCTCGAGAAGGAGTTCGGGATCAAGATCAAGAGCCAGGAGCTCGGGCGCGAGGTCTTCTCCTCGGTCTCGACTCTGTCCGAGTTCATCGAAACGCGGACCTGAAGGCGGAGCGATCGCCCCCGCAATGAATCACGAGACTGTGAGCCGGCGCGTCGCCGTGAGCGGCGTCGGGGCCGTCAGCGGTCTGGGCTGGGGAGTGGCCCCTCTCTGGGAGGGGCTGCGCGCCGGCCGCACCGCCATCCGTCCGATCCAGCGCTTCGACCACACGGCCCACCGCACCCATCTCGCCGCCGAGGCCGCCGGGCCCGAAGACGCAGGTCTTGCCGCCGACCCGCGCTGGGAGCGGCTGAGCCTCGCCGACCGTTTCGCCGTGGCCGCGGCAGCCGAGGCCCTGGCCATGGCCGGCCTGGCTCCCCCACTGGCATCGCTGGATGACTTGTGGGCGGGCGTCTGGTTCGGCAGCAGCACGGGCGGGATGTTCGAGAGCGAGCGCTTCTTCAACGAGTTCCTGCACGGCCGGTGGCGCTCCGCCCGCCTGCGCGACCTCGCCACCCAGCAGGTGAACGTCCCGGGCGACGCCGTGGCCCGCTGGTTCGGTGTGACCGGGCCGGTGCGGACGGTGTCGTCCGCCTGCTCGTCGGGCGCCCTGGCCCTGGGCGCGGCCCTGGACGCGGTCCGCTCCGGCGAGGTGGACGTGGCCCTCGCCGGCGGCTCGGACTCCCTCTGCCAGCTCACCTACGCCGGCTTCAACGCCCTGCGCTCCGTGGACGAAGGCCCCTGCCGCCCGTTCCGCGCCTGCCGGGAGGGGATGTCGTTCGGAGAGGGCGCGGCCGTGCTGGTCCTGGAGCCGCTGGAGCGGGTCCAGGAGAGGGGAGGGGAGCCCCTGGCCGTGCTCGCCGGGGCCGGCTCCGCCTGCGATGCCCACCACATGACCGCGCCCGACCCGAGCGGCGCCGGTGCCGCCGCGGCCATGGAGGCGGCCCTCCGGGACGCCGGCCTCTCCGCTGCCCAGATCGACTTCGTGAACGCCCACGGCACCGGCACCCCCTTGAACGACGCGGCCGAGTGGCGCGCTCTGCAGCGGGTCTTCGGCGAGCGCGCGGGCGAGATCCCGCTGACCGCGACCAAGGCCCTGCTCGGGCACCTGCTCGGCTCGTCCGGCGCCATCGAGGCGGTGACGACCGTGCTCTGCCTGCGCCACGGCGAGCTGCATCCGGTGCCGGCTTGTGCGGGAGGCCCGGCCGTGGACCCCGAGCTGCCGGTCGCGCTGGTGCTCGACCGGCCGTTGCCGCTGCCCGACGCGCGGGCCGCGATCTCCACCAGCCTGGCATTCGGTGGTTCCAACGCCGCCCTCGTCTTCTCGCGCTGGATGGGCACTTGATCCCATCCTCCCTCTCCCCGACCCTCTCCCCCGTACCGGGGGAGAGGGAGATCCTGATCACCGGCCTGGGGACGATCGGCGCCTACGGTAGCGGTGCCGAGAGCCTTCGGGGGGTCCTGGTCTCGCCGGAGCCTCCCTGGGCGGGGCTGTCCGAGGTCAGCCGCTCGTCCGGCTACCACCTGACCCAGGCGGCACGGAAGGCCTTTCTCGTGGATGCCTCGCTGCTGAAGGAGTGGATCTCCCCGGGAGAGGCGCGCCGGATGAGCCCGCCCTCCAAGCTCGCCGTGGCCGCCGCCCGCATGGCGCTCCGCTGCGCCGGGTGGAGCGAGGGGCTGCCGGACGAGCGGACCGGCGTGGTCGTCTCCACCGCCTTCGGCCCGTCCTCCTACTCCGAGGGGCTGCTCAAGCAGATCCTCCTCGAGGGGCCGGAGTCGGCCTCTCCCACCCTCTTCACCGAGAGCGTGGCCAACGCCGCCGCCGCCCAGATCGCCATCGCCTCCCGCGCCCGCGGTCCGAGCGTGACGATCTGCCAGCGGGAGGCCGGAGCGCTCCTGGCCGTGGGCCAGGCCGCGGCCGACGTGGCGTCCGGCCGGGTGCCGCGCGCCATCGCCGGAACCGTGGACGAGATGACGCCGCTGCTCCACTCCCTGCTCGACCGCTTCGGGACCGTGTCCCGCAACGGCGGCCCTCAGGGTCTGGAGGTGGCGCGGCCCCTGGATCGCCGCCGCGCCGGGTACCTCGCCGCCGAAGGGGCTACGATGCTCCTGCTGGAGAGCGCCGGGGAGGCGCGGGAGCGCGGCGCCGTCCCCCTGGCCCGCGTAGCGGCCTGGGGGAGCGCGTTCGATCCGACCGCCCCGGCCGTGGGCTGGGGGACCGGGTACGCCGGGCTCGCCCGCGCCCTGCGCCGGTCGCTGGAGCGAGCCGGGATATCCTTGGAGAGGATCGACCGGATCGTGACCGGCGCCTCGGGCTCGCGCCCCGGCGACCGGGTGGAGGCGCTGATGCTGAAAGCGGCTTGGGGAGATATCGTTGTCCTCCCTCCGGTGCTCGCTCCCAAGGCGGTCACCGGCGAGTACGGCGGCGGCTTCCTGGGTGCCGCGGTGCTGGCCGCGAACGGAGTGTCCTTCGGCCCTACGGCCGGTTTCGAGGAGCCCGACCCCGAGCTGGGGATCGTGCCGCACGACGGCTCGCCCCTGGCGCCGCCGTCCGCCGTCCTCGTCACCAGCACGGCCGCCGGAGGCGCGGTCTCGTGGGTGGTCCTGGAAGCGCCATGACGCACACCACCGTCGCGGTCACCGCGATCGCCGCGGTCATCCCTGCCTACCAGGCGGCGCCCACGCTGGGGGCCGTGGTGCGCGGCACGCTCGCGCACCTGCCCGAGGTCCTCGTCATTGACGACGGCTCCACGGACGGCACGGCCGAGGAGGCCCGCCGGGCCGGGGCGCGGGTGATCTCCCATCCGGTCAATCTGGGCAAGGGCGCGGCCCTGGCGACGGCCTTCCGCGACCTCTTCCCCCGCGGTTTCGACGGCGTGGTCACCCTCGATGCCGACGGCCAGCACCTGCCCGAGGAGATCCCCAAGCTGCTTGCCGCCGCCGAAGAGGGCGCCCTCGTGCTGGGCGTGCGCGACCACCTGTTCTGCGAGATGAGCGCCGTCCGCCGGTTCAGCAACCGCGTCTCCTCCAAGGCGATCTCCCTCGCCGCCGGCCAGCGGCTGACCGACATCCAGACCGGCTTCCGCTTCTACTCCCGGCGGCTGATCGACACCGTCGGCTTCCCCGAGGCGCGCTTCGAGGCCGAGAGCGCCGTGGTGGTGCGGGCCGCCCGCCGCGGGTTCAAGGTGATCACGGTGCCGGTCCGGCTCGGCTTCGCGGATGGCCGCACGACCAGCCACTACCGGCCGCTGCTGGACAGCTTCCGGATCGCCGGCGCCGTGACCCGCGCCCGCTTGGAGATGCGCAAGTGGGCACGGTCCTCGTAACCGGCGGCAGCCGCGGCATCGGCCGGGCCGTGGTCGAGGCGCTCGTGGCGGGGACCGCCGATCCCGTGGCCTTCACCTGGAGCTCCTCCGAGGAGGAGGCGCGCGCGGTCGAGGAAGCCTCCGGGGGGCGCGCCCGCGCCTTCCATCTCGACCTGCTCGACCGCGCCCGGCCGGACGACCTGGTGTCCGAGGTCGAGGAGGCCCTGGGGCCGGTCGGGGGGCTGGTCAACAACGCGGGTATTCGCCGCGAATCGCTGCTGGCCCTGACCCCGGACGAGGACTGGGACGCGGTCCTCGACGTCAACCTCGGCGGGCTCTTCCGCTGCTGCCGGGCCGTGCTGCGGGGCATGATGGTCCGGCGCCGCGGCTCGATCGTGAACCTCTCGTCGCTCTCCGCGCTCCACGGCGTGGCCGGCCAGGCCGCTTATGCCGCGTCCAAGGCAGGCATCCTGGGGCTCACCCGCTCCCTGGCCCGGGAGGTGGGGAAGCGGGGGGTGCGGGTCAACGCGGTCGTGCCCGGGTTCGTGCCCACGGACCTCACGGCCGGGCTCCCCGAGCCCGCGGTCCAGATGCTGCGGGCCGGCGAGTGCCTGCCCGGCGGCGTCTCCGCGCAAGGCGTGGCCGCCGCCGTCCTGTTCCTGCTCTCCGAAGGCGCCTCGGCCATCACCGGCCAGGCCCTGGTCGTCGACGCCGGCGCTTCGGCCTAGACGGTCGCCATGCGCGGTCGCCTTGCCTCCCGCCTCACCGAGCCCGTGATCCGGCGCCCCGGCCTGGTGCTCCTGGCGACGCTCGCCCTCACCCTCGCCGCGGCCGTCCCGGCCCTGCGCTTCCGCGTGGACACCGACCTTGCCGCCCTGCTGCCGGATGGCGCGCCGGGGGCGGACGACTACCGTCTCTTCCTCAACACCTTCGGCGGCTTCGAGAAGGTCTTCGTGCTGGTGCGCTCCGAGGAGCCGCTCGAGGACCCTGGGCCGCTGGTTGAGGCCGCGGAGGTGCTGGCCGGCGAGATGAGCCGCAGCCCCGAGGTGGCGGAGGCGCGCTCCGGGATCACCGAGGAGGACGAGAGGTTCTTCCTCACCCACATCGCTCCGCGCATGCCCCTGCTGATGGAGGGCGATGTCAGAAAGGAGCTGGCCCCGCGCCTGGAGCCGCAGGCGATCCGGGACAGGGTTGCGCTGATGCGCCAGACCCTGCGCGGCCCCGCCGGGTCCGCCCTGGCGCCGCTCTTCGCTGCCGACCCTCTTGGTCTCTCCGAGGGCCTGATCGGTGCGGCCTCGGCTGCCCTGCCGGTCGATCCGTTGACCGGCGCCTTCCTCTCCCGCCGGGGGGACGCGGCGCTGGTCGTCCTCACCCCGGCGCGGGCGGAGATCGACCCGGAAGGCGGGCGGGCGCTTCTGGCCGACCTGGAGAAGGCCTACGCCCGGGCGCGGGAGACCGTCGAGGTTCCTCTGGACATCGTGGCGGTGGGCGGCCCCATCTACGCGGCCCAGGATGAGACCATCCTGCGGGCCGACCTCACTCGCACGGCGGCCGGGTCCGCGGCGGGTGTGGCCGCGCTCCTCCTGATCGGCTTCGGCGGCGGGTTCATCCCCCTGGTCATCCTGGCCTGCGTCCTGGCCGGCCTGATTTGGACGGCCGCGATCACCGCGCTCTGGCTGGGCCGGATCACCGTCGTCGGCGTGGGCTTCGCCGCCGCCCTGATTGGAATGGGGGTCGAGTACGGCATCCACGGCGGCGCGCGCTTCCGCCAACTCATTCACGATGGGCTCTCCGGGGCGGACGCGCTCAGGGAGACCTTCCGCGATCCGGGTCCGGGGATCGTCTCCTCGGCCCTGACCACCGCGGCCGGGCTCGGCGCGCTGGCCCTCGCCCACTTCCGCCCCCTGCGCGAGGTGGGGCAGGTGCTGACCGTCGGGGTGCTGGTCACCCTGGTGACCACGGTCACCCTGGGGGCTGCCCTGCTCCTGGTGTTCCCGCAAGGGGTCCGGCTGCGGCGGCAGGCCCTCCTCTGGCGGCGCTGGGGCTACCCGGCCCTCCGCGGGACGGTCGGCTTTGCGGCTTCGCGGCCGGCCGTCGTTCTGACCGTGGCGGCGCTGCTGACGGCCGTGTCCGTATGGGGAGCCACGCGGCTCGACCTGAGCACGGACCTGCGCTCGCTGCGGCCCGCGGACCACCCCTCGGCGCGGGCGGAGCGGCTCCTGGTTGAAACGTTTTCCGTCGGGCTCGACACCTTCAGTGTGGTGGCGCAGGGGAAGACTACGGGAGAGGCCCTGGACCGGGCGGCCGCGGCGCGCCGGATTCTCGAAGAGCGCCTCGGACCCTCGGCGGAGATCACGTCGCCATCCGACTGGCTCGTCGAGGGCGAGCGGCTCCGGAGACGGCTGGGCGAGCTGCAAACCCTGCCTCTGGAGCGGGCCGTGGCCGACTTCGAACGCGAGCTGGCCGCGGCCGGGTTCCGGGTGGAGCCCTTCGCCCCGGCGCTTGCAGCTCTCCGGTCCATGGGACGCGGAGAGGACCTGGGCGCGCCGCCTCCTTCGGAATGGCCGCGCTGGGTGCGCGAGCTGATCCGGCCGACTCCCGAGGGGACGGCGGTGGCCGTCCACGTCCGCGTTCCCCTCGGTGCTGCCGGCCCCGAGTCCGCGGAAGCCCTGGCCCAGGCACTTGAGCAGGCTTCTCCCGGCCTCGCGCTGGCATCGATTCCGCGGGTCGGCGCCGAGCTGCGGGGGTTGGCCATCGGGGACCTGCGCCGGTCGAGCGCGGTGGCGTTCGCCCTGGTGGCCCTGGTCGTCATCGTCTCGGTGGGCGGCCGGATCGGCGACGCGCTCCTCTCGGGGCTTCCCCTGGCACTGGGCTGCCTCTGGGGCTTCGGGCTCTGGGGGGCGTTCGGAGGGCACGTGGACGTGCTCGCGATCTCGACCCTGCCGGTCCTGTTCGGCACGGGAATCGACCTCGGCGTGCACGCGGTTCATGGAGGGAGGCTGCGGCCCGGCGAGGGCATCCGGGGCACGGTCGAGCGCTCCGGCCTCGCCATGATCCTGATCGCGCTGACGACCGGCATCGGCTTCGGGAGCCTGGGCTCGTCGCGCGTTCCCGGCCTGCAGAACGCCGGGATGCTGGTGGCGGTGGGCGTCACGGCCTGCCTGGTCGCGACCTTCCTGGTGCTGCCGGCGCTGGAAGCCTTGTCTCGGGGGCGCCGGATGAGAGAAGATCAGGGTAGTCATTCCGGAGGAAGCACCTAGCAGCATGAGCCTGGCAGCGACTCGCGAGACGCCCCATATCCCTCCCCATGCCCCGCAGGCGGGCCGGATCCGGCGGATCCTCGGCCCGTTCTACGTCACGGGCGTGTTCTGGTTCCGCTTCCACCGTTTCGGGGCCAAGGTGATCCCTTCGTGGGCCTTACCCCCGATGACGTTCCTGTTCGTGGCCTTCTTCTCGACCGTCCTGCGCAATATCCGCGCGGCGGTCGCCTCCAACCTGGAGGCGGTGCTCGGCCCCTGCGGCTGGCTGGAGCGCCAGTTCCGGATTTTCCGGACGATCTGGACCTTCGCCTGGTGCCTGACCGAGCGCTACGAGCGGCTGGCCACGGACCGCCGCTTCCTGGTCGGAGTCGAGGGGCTGGACCACTGGCGCGAGCTGAACGCATCGGGCGAGGGATTCATCGTGCTGACGGCACACATTGGCGCCTGGGAGGTGGGCTCGTCGATGCTACCCTCCTTCCAGGAGGCGCGGCAGGTCCACGTGGTGCGGGAGGCCGAGACCGATCCGCGGGCGCAGCGGTTCATCGCCGATCTGATCCGCAACCGGTCCGACGACCGCTACACGACCCACTTCGCCGAGGACCCGCAGCTCGGTGTGGACCTCCTGGACGTCCTGCGCCAGGGCGAGATCGTGGCCTTGCAGGGGGACCGGCCGCGCAGTGGCGGGAGGACGGCGGCGATCTCCCTCTTTGGCCAGCCCTTCCCGTTGCCGGTGGGTCCCGCGGCGCTGGCCCGGGCGGCCGGCGTGCCGATCCTGCCGGTCTTCGTCTTCCGCGAGGGCCGCAAGCGCTACCGCTGCTCCCTGCGCGCGCCGATCCGCGTCGTGAGCTCCGGTGACCGCCAGGCGGACATGGAACAGGCCCTCCAGCGCTTCGCGGCCGAGCTCGAGTCGGCCATCTCCCACCGCCCGCACCAGTGGTTCTGCTTCAGGAAGCTGTGGGGGTAGGGTCGATGTACGTGCTGACCAGCCCCGTCACCAGCTCTCCGACCTTGACCTCGTAGATCGACAGCGGCGGCGCGCTGCCAACGGGCCTTACGGTGACCGGCAGGGGCTGGCCCGCGGGGAGCCAGGGCGTGCGGAAGCGGGCGTTGCGGATCGCCACCACGTAGCCGATCCTCGGGCCGCCTTCTTCCCGGCCCAGCGCTTCCAGGGCCGCCGCCGTCTGCGCGCCGGCTTCCAGGCCGACGAAGGCGGGGGCGCGGCCAGCCTCGACGAACGGGTTGTCCTCGGGGATCACCGCGATCGAGGAGGCTCCTTCGGATGAGGTTTCCAGGAGGGTCTGGATGAGGAGAGCCGGAGGGGCATGAGGGATCAGCAAAGGGAGGGAGGTGGAAGCCGAAGCAGTTTCGATGACGGCTTCCTCGCCCTTCCCGATCCTGACCGTTCCGTTGCTCACGACCTCCTCGCCCCTACGAAGCTCGAACCTGACGAGACCGTCCGCCTCCTCCAGGCTCAGGTCCAGGACAGTCCCGGGGGTGACCGGCTTTCGCAGCTTCAGAGTGCGAACCTCCAGCAGAGGCCGGTTGCCCAGGGCCAGGGCGAGATGGGCGATGCCGGGGAGGATGGGATGGCCGGGGAAGTGGCCCGCGAAGAAGGGGCTCCCCTCGGGGACCTCGATCCTCATTCACCGGCCAGCAGGGAGTAGCGCTCGCGGCGGCGCGCCAGGGGCACGAAGCGGTTGATGAAGGCAATGACGTCCAGCAGCTTCACGCGCCAGCGCACCGCGAACGGCGGCCGTGGAAACACGTACCCGGCCAGGAGCGCGAGCGTCGCCTCGTACACCCCCAAGGGTCCATCGTTGCTCAGGAAGAGCTCGCGGAAGGAGTGCCGGTAGTAGCGGTCGATCAGCGCGAAGAAGGCCGACGAGCTCCCGTGCACGAAGCGGATGTAGCGCCGCCGGACCTTTTTCGGGGAGGAGGTCCCCCGCAGCAGGGCGGAGATGCCCCGGGCCGCCTCGACGGCGCTCATCATCCCCATGCAGACGCCGGTCGAGAAGATCGGGTCGACGAAGACCGCCGCGTCCCCCACGAGGAAATAGCCCGGGCCGGCATAGGGCGAGCACCGGTAGCTGAAGTCCGCGAGCACGTGGTACCCGGAGGGGCTGTCCGGGTAGACCGCGGCGGTCATCCGCTCCTTGACCGCCGGGCAGCGCTCGATGGCCCAGGGGAGCATCTGCTCGGGTGGGAGGCCCACCTTCTTCGCCTCGTCGGCGTGCAGGACCACCCCGATGCTGGTCCGCGTCTCGTCCAGGGGAATCAGCCAGAACCAGCCCTCTTCCGTCATGACGATGACGATGAAGCCGCCTTCGACACCCGGCCTCCGGGCCACGTTTTCGAAGTGGCCGAAGTAGGCGACCTTCCGGCGGTGAGGCAGCACTTTCCGGATACCCAGGTGCTTGCCGATCAGCGTCGACTGGCCGCTGGCATCCACCAGATAGCGGGCGGTGACCTCGCCGGCGTCCGTCACCGCCTCGACGCGCCCGTCCTCCATCCGGAGGATCTTCTTCACGGCGCACTGCTCGCGCACCTCCACGCCGGCCTGGCGGGCGGAATCGAGGAGCATGGCGTCGAACGGGGCGCGCTCGATGTTGAAGGAGACGGTCTCCCCGCCCGTCAGGATGTCGGTGAACCAGTAGAGCGTCCCCTCGTCCCGGCCGTGCCCGAGGAGGAACTCCGCGCCGCGCTTCTCGACCTGCGGGACCGTCCGCAGCGCCGGCTCCAGCCCCAGCTCCTTGATCAGGGCCAGGTTGCGCGGCAGGAACGACTCGCCGATGTGGAACCGGGGGAAGCTCGAGCGCTCCAGGAGCAGGACGCGCCAGCCTTCCCGGGCAAGGACCAGCCCCGCGGTGGCTCCGGCGGGACCTCCGCCGATGATCAGGGCGTCGTATTGCGTGTCGGTAGGGGTCATGAACTGCCTGGGCAGGAGCTTACCGTAGAATAAGGCCATGCAGCGAGCCTTTCCCCTCCTGCTCGTCGCGCTCGTCCCGGCCTCTGTCCTGGCCGGGCAGCCCCGGTCGGTCTCGCGCCCGCCGGTGGTCGAGTACACGGGCTCGCTGCAAGGCGAGCCGGTAGTCGAGACCCGCCAGGGCTTGCCGCTCAGGCTCGCCGCCGCTGAGGAGGCGTCCGGAAAGCTGCCATCCCCGCCGGCCCCGGGAGCCCGGGTCTTCGCGGGCAGCTTCCAACTGCCCCGCAAGCCCCCGGCCGAGGTCCAGGTGGTGATGGTCGAGCCAGCCGGGGAAGCTCCCTTCCTCTATGCCGACCTCGACCTGGACGGCCGCCTGTCCGCGGGCGAGCGGGCCGTTTTCCGGACGGAGCCGGACGGACGGTGGGAGGCGGCCCTCTTCCGCTTCCCCCTGGCCGCCGGCGGCTGGTTCCCCGTGTCCCTGGGCCGGTTCACGTCCGGCCGCCAGGACCCGGAGGGCACCCGCAGCCTGATTCGCACCCGGGTTGCGTACGTGCCGGGCAAGGTCAGGGTGGAGGACCGAGAGGTGCTCGTCCGGTATCCCATGAACCCCGACACCGGCCGGGCCGAGATCCACAAGGGAGCCTTGGGGATGGACCTGGATGGCAGCGGCACCATCGACCGGGGCCTCTCCCCAGGCGAGGTGGAGACGGTGAACGAAGCCGGCGCGATCTTCCAGCTCGGGAAACTCTACCTCTCGACCCGGAGCGTCGATCCCGGGGGCCGGATCGTGCTCCGGACCCATTCCCCGTCGGAGTACCACCGCTTCGACCTTCGGCCCGGCGCCAGCCTCCCCGACTTCGCCTTCACCGACCTGGAGGGGCGGCAGCGCCGGCTGTCGGAGCTGCGCGGCAAGGTGGTGCTGCTCGACTTCTGGGGTACCTGGTGCGGGGCCTGCATCGACGAGCTGCCGCGCCTCCGCGAGGCTTACAAGACCTGGCGCGGAAAGGGCTTCGAGATCCTCGGCATGGACTTCGCCGACGAGCTGGACGTCCAGAAGGCGTTCCTGGCCGAGAACGAGCTCCCCTGGCTCCATGCCACGGCGGCGAGCGTCGCGGACCTCGTCGATCGGAGCTTCCGGGTCCGGGCCTTCCCGACCAAGATCCTCCTCGACCGGGAGGGGCGGATCGTCTCGGTGGGCGATCCGGGCCAGCCGCCCCTCCGGGAGGAAGAGCTCCTGAAGACCGTTGAGGCCGCCGTCTCCGCGAAGAAAAAAGCCGCGCCGGCCCGCTAGTCCTCGCCTACATCCAGCCGGTAGCTCCAGCGATCCGGCCTGCGGCGCTCTCTGCGGAGGTGGACCAATCCGAGCAGGGGAGAGCGGACCCAGCCATCCGCGTCCGGCGCGAGCAGCCGGTAGCCCTCCGGCCCCAGGACATGGACCTCGAAACGGAGCCCCCGCCGTACGTCCGCGAGCCAGAGCTCCGGCACGCCTGCCGCCGCGTACTTGGGTGGGAGGCGGGTCCGGTCCTTGCCGACCGAGCTGTCGCTAATCACCTCTACGACCAGGTCCGCGGCACCCTCCAACTCGACGCTGCGCTCCGGCCTGTTCCTTTTCGTCGGCACTTCCCGGACGCGTCCCTTGTCGAGAGAATCCCAGAGGACCACGATGAGGTCAGGCTCCGTGGAAAGCTGCGCCTCAGGGAAGGTGATCCGGGTGCTGGCGATGTGGACCATCCCGAGATCCGGCTCGACGATCCTGGAAAGGAGCTTGAGCGCGATCTCCGCCTTGACCGCTGAGTGGGTATGGATCTCCTCGGGGCTCATGTCGACCTCGAGGTCGCCGTCCACATAGTCGATCCGGCCATACTGAGGAAACTGCTTGGACCTCGCCCAGCGGCGGAAGCCTTCGAAGTCACGAGCGGTCGCCGGGATGCGGAATGGCTGTTCCACGTGATATCCCATGACGGGACCAAGGTACCACACGCTTTTGCTCTCATCCCCGGAACACCTCCTCCAGGGAGCGGGCGCCGACCAGGCGCTCTCCCCAGCAGAGGAGCCGGTCCGCGTCGGCCAGCTCGATCCTCGCCCGGTCCCGGCCGGGGAGGGGGCCGAACTTCCGCTCCGCCTGCCGGAGAAGGAGCTCCACCTTTCCCTGGCGCCGGCCTTGCTCCTGCCACTGATGCGACCACTCGAACAGGGTGTCTCCACTCATCTCTTGTCTCCTTGTGAAGATTTACCCTGCATAAAGACGGAAAACGGTCCGCGAATGTCATTTCAGGGAAACGTGGAGAACGGCTGGGATACGATTCGGGGGATGAAAAAGCTCCTCATCCTCCTCGCCCTGCTTCCCCTGCTCGGATCGAACGGCCGGGCTCAACCGCAGGGCCGGCCGCTGCTCGTTACGGTCGACGACCTCCCGATCTCCGCCACCCGGCTCCATCCCGACCCGGCCGAACGCGAGCGGATCACCCGCGGGATGCTGGACGTCCTGCGCAAGCACAAGGTCCCGGCCGTGGCGTTCGTCACCTGGGACCGGGTGCTCGGTCCGGCCGACCGCGACCTCCTCCGCCTCTGGCTCGAAGCCGGCCACGAGCTGGGGAACCACACGTTCCACCACCTCAACTACACGCGGACCGCTCCCCGGGAGTACATCGACGACGCCGAGAGCGCCCGCAAGGAGATCGCCAATCTGACCGGCGGCAAGCTCCGTTTCTTCCGCTTCCCCTTCCTGCGCGAGGGGGACACCGAGGGCAAGCTCGACGCCATGCGCGCGTATCTCTCCCAGTCCGGGCAGAGGAACATCCCGGTCACCCTGGACAACCAGGACTGGTCTTTCGAGGAGCCCTGGGTGGAGGCGCGGCGGAAGGGGGACGAGGCCGGGATGGCGCGGGTCGCGGAGGAGTACCACGAGTCGCTCCACGTGGACATCCGCCACCACGAAGAGATGGGGGACGAGCTCTTCGGCCGCCCGGTGGCGCAGGTGCTCCTCCTCCACGGCACGGAGGTGGGGGCGGCGCAGTGGGACCGGCTCTTCACCTGGCTGGAGCAGCGCGGTTACCGCTTTGCGGCCGCGGACGAGGTGCTCTCCGATCCGGCGTTCTCCGAGCCCCACCGCTACGTGGGCACGTTCGGACCGGGGCTCTGGGACCGGATCGGCGATCAGAAGAAGACGGACAAGGCCCTGGGGGAGGTCCGGAAGACCATCGAGACCCAGGTGGAGGCATGGAACCGGGGGGATCTGGACGCCTTCACCGCGGTCTACGCGGAGGACGCGGCCTTCCTCTCACCCAGCGGGTTCACCCGCGGGCGCAACGAGGTTCTGGGGCACTACCGCCGCCGCTATCCCGACCGCAAGGCCATGGGCAGGCTCCGATTGGAGCCGATCGAGATGCGGCCGGCAGCGGGAACCGAGTTCACGCTGGTGGGAGGAGCCCGGCCGAGCCGCGTCCATGGCGTCTCGGTCGCGGCGAGGTGGGAGCTCTCCTATGAGGACAAGGAGCCGGCCAGCGGATTGACGTTGATCGTGTTCCGCAGGAGCCGGGATGGGTGGGAGATCGTCCAGGACGCCTCGATGTAAGAGGCTATCCCGCTTGGCGCGGGATCGATCCCGACCGCGCCACGACCGCCAGCACCTCCATGGCGGACAGCGACGGGTTGCTCTTCAGCGAGCGCTCGATCTCCTGGATGCCGGCCCTCAGGTCCCCGCTCTTCGCGTCGTACATCTTGTCGAATTCGTCCAGGCCGGTGAGGTAGATCCGCTTCGCGATCACCCGGGCGTTGTCGATGGGGCTCCGGGCGAGGCGGGAGCCGTCGTAGACCTCGAGGCCCAGATTGCGCAGCGCGGCCCGGGCGCGGGCGAAGATGCCCGCCCGCCGCCGCTCGATCTCGGGACGGGGGAGCCCCGATCCGTACAGGCCCAGCAGGTCGTCCTCCAGGTCCGTGTAGAACGCCCCCAGCCGCTTCTCGTCCCGCCACATGGCCGCGCAGCGCCGGGCGGCCTCCTGGTCCCCGCGGCTGGCGAAGAACATCTGCGCTCCGCGGAAGCCCACGAAATTGGCGTAGCTCTCGTTGAACCGCACGTCGCCGGGGACCCACAGCGTGTTGTGCGCGATCTCGTGGATCACGGTCACGACCAGATCCACCGGATCGTCGTCCAAGGCGGTGGAGAGCAGCGGGTCGTTGAACCAGCCCAGGGTCGAGAAGGCCCCCGCGGGCCGCAGGTAGGTGTCGTACCCGAGGCGCTCCAGCCGGCGCATCTCGGTCCGGGCGGCCTCCTCGTCGAAGAAGCCCTTGTACGGGACCGCTCCCACGATCGGGTACGACCACTTATACCCGGCGAGGCGGTCCTTGGGGCTGGCGGACAGCACGTGGACCAGCGTGGTGCCCTTGCCGATGTCCGAGAAGGTGGTGTAGGTGTCCCCGGCCGACAGGCCCAGGCGCTCGGCGGCGAAGGCCCGGGCGGCCAGGACCAGCTCGAACTGGGACCGCCGGTCCGCGGGCGTGGCGGAGTCGGCGATCAGCTCCTGCAGTGGCCGGCGGCCCAGGAGGATGCGCGCCTCCTCCCAGGCGGAGCGGACGAGGAAGCGGGCCTCGCCGCTGACCAGGGGCAGGATCACCAGCGCGGTCAGCAGCAGGAGCAGAGAGGTCCGGAGGACACGGCGGAGAAGGCTAGTAGAGCGCAACGGTTGTTCCATCCTTCAAACGGCAGACGGGTTGCGGTTTGCGGAGCGGGATGCCACAGAGGCGCAGCTCCGCGGAGCCGAAGGGGGGCAGCCAGCCGCCGCCCGCCAGCTCCCCCTCGCGAGGCAGCAGCGGGTGGTGAAGGATCTGGTTCCAGGCCTGGCGTCTCATGCTCCGGCGCACGTGAATCGGGTCGATCCCATACCAGGACGGAGAAGGCGCGACCAGCCGGGCCTCGTGCTCCAGGCCCAATCGGCGCAGCCTCTCGTTCAGCTCCCGGGCGCTATCCAGCACTGCGCTCCAGGGCGCTGCCCTCCGTCCAGGGAAAAGGATTTGTCGGATGAGATGATAGCGGAACGCGGATGTTTTCTCAAGGCTTTGGAGCGGGAGCAGGCCCAGGATGATCTCCGCCCGGTGCCGCGCCAAGCGGTCGAGACAGGTCTCGACCCAGCCCGCGATCCGCGGCACCGGGGCGCCGTAGAGGAGGTCGTTGCCCACATCGGTGACCAGGGCGATGGTGGGCAGGGGAGGGCGCCGGTCCAGCTCTTCCCAGAGACCGCAGTCGACGATCCCGGGGAGCTGGCGGACCCAGGCGAGTCGGCTCCACGTGCCGTACGACCGGCCGTGCCCCAGGGCGGCCAGGATCTCGACCGGCCCCGAGGCCGCGCCCCGCAGGCGCGCCAGGAGCGAGGAGAACCCGATCTTCAGGTTGCTCGCCCCCAGGAGCACCACCCGCAGGACCGGCACGTCTCAATCCCCCTGATCGTCGTAGCGGGATCGCCGGACGTGCTGGCGCAGGCCGTTGAAGATCCAGACCAGGGACTTGCCAGTCGCCCGGTCCATGGCCCAGCCCGGGGCCGAGCCGCCGGGGTCGGTGTAGAGGCGCAGGGTCGCGCGCGTCTTCCCCGGGCCGGCCTCCTCGAGGGTCCACGCCCCCCGTTGCGCCTTGATGTTGCCGGAGCCGGGGACATAGTCCCACTCCACCTTCCAGGTTCGGCCCTCGGTCCGGCTGCGCACCCGGATTCGGAGATGCCGCTCGCCGATCAGAGGAGGAAGCTCGAGACGCTGGAAGCTGACGACCGAGCCGTCGGGTTCGCGCCTGGCGTCGGACTCCACGACGAAAGGCATGAACTCGTCCCAGTGATCGAGGTCCATTACGGCGCGGAAGACCCGCTTGGGAGGGGCTTCGATCAATCCGCTGCCGATTCCCTCCTTGGGGCCACCGCTTACGGGCCGCAGCGTCACGTCGACCTCGCCGAACCGGCCGGAAGCCGAGATCAGCAAGAGGGAGAGGAGAGCGAGGGCTGTGCGCGGCATGCTCAGCGAGGATACCAGGAGACAGCGACCGTGCGAGGCGCGTAGGCCGCGTATCCATATACCTTCAGAGTCTATCTATATAGAAGCGCCTGGAATTATATGGACAGACCCAGCATCTATATGGGGGAGCCGCTCCCTATCGAGATCCGACGCAGATTTATATAGACAGCCGGTCTACCCATATAAACTCGGCTCCTTCTATATAGCTAGGGAGCAGCCCTATATAATTTTTACTCCTCTTATATAGATATGGATCGAGTCTATATGGGTAGACTGCCTCCCATATAGATTGGGAGAAAGTCTATATAGATGGAGGATCTGTCTGTCTCCGGTGTCGGTGAGAGACTTCCTCCACGGGCGGGGTACGGCCGTTGCATCGTCCCGGGGCATGCCGGTCTTGATCGGGACCTCAGGGTGGCAGTACAGGCACTGGGACGGCTCGTTCTACCCGTCCGACGTGGCGAAGGGGGCGCAGCTCCGCTGGTATGCCGACCGGTTCAAGGTGGTGGAGGTCAACTTCACCTTCTACCGGCTGCCGGAGGCGTCGGCCTTCCGGAACTGGGCCGAGCAGTCTCCCGACGACTTCGTCTTCGTGGTCAAGGCGAGCCGGTTCCTCACCCACATGAAGAAGCTGAAGGACCCCGAGGAGCCGGTGGAACGGCTCATGAGCCGCGCCCGGGAGCTGGGACCCAAGCTCGGCGCCGTCCTGCTCCAGCTCCCGCCCAACATGCACCGCAACGAGGAGCGGCTCGACGCCGTCCTCGCCTTGCTGGGAGAGAGCACGAAGGTCGCGGTCGAGTTCCGCCACGACTCCTGGTACACCGACAGCGTGCGCGAGGTGCTGGAGCGCCATGGCGCTGCCCTCTGCCTGGCCGACCGCGGCAATCGGAGGCTCACCCCGGAGTGGCGGACCGCCCCCTGGGGCTACCTCCGTTTTCACGGCGGGCTCTCGTCCCCGCCGGGCTGCTACGACCGCGCCACCCTACAGAGCTGGGCCGAGCTGACCGCCTCGCTCTGGGGCCGGGAGGGCGAGGTCTACGTCTTCTTCAACAACGACTTCCACCGCTGCGCCCTGCGCGACGCCGGCTGGTTCGCCGAGGCTGTGGCGCGTCTCGGTCTCTCACCCACCCGCGTGCCGCCACCCGAGAGCATCCCGGTAGGATAGGGACATGGTTGTCCACACGGTCATCGAATGGCAGAGGGTCAGGGTGAGACCGGAGCTCCGGGACAGCTACGTGGAGAAGGACGCCGAGATCTGGACTCCGGAGCTGGAGAGGGCGGAGGGATTCCTGGGCAAGGAGGTCTGGCTGGGGGAGGACGGCTCCGAGGTCGTGCTCCTGATCCGCTGGCGCAGCCGGGAGGACTGGGAGGGGATGCCGAAGGACCGGCTCGCGGAGCTGGAGGAGCGCTTCCGGCGCGAGGTGCCGGACTGGGAGGTCGTGGAGTGCCGCGCGTACGTGCCCTCCTCCGCTGGCTGATCGTCCTCGCGATCCTCGCGGCGCTCGCCTGGTGGTTGTTCCCCTATTGGGGCCCCTACCTGGAGAACGCGGTGCGCTTCGTCCGCCTGCTGCGCGAGCCCTTGCCTGTGGTGCTCCCCGTGCCGGTGGAAGGCGTGCAACCCGAGGACCTGCGGGACACCTGGGGCGCCTCCCGCAGCGAAGGACGGTCGCACCAGGGCATCGACATCTTCGCTCCGCGCAACACCCAGGTGCTCTCCGCGACCCACGGCTTCGTGGCGCGCCGCGGCTGGAACCGCCTGGGCGGCCGGATCATCACGGTCACCGGACCGGGCGGCCACCACCACTACTACGCCCACCTGGAAGCCTGGGACCTGCCGGACGTGGGGGACTGGGTCGAGGCCGGGCAGGTGCTGGGCTACGTGGGAAACACCGGCAACGCCGCCGGCACCCCGCCGCACCTGCACTACGGGATCTATCCGATGTCGGGTGAGGCCATCAATCCCTACCCGCTGCTCTCGGCCGAGACGTCGAGGCGCTGACGCACCCCCTCCACCTCTTCCTTGACCGCGGGCCGCCACATCCCGTTCTGCCTGCGCTTCTCGATGACCGCGGGGTTGTAGCGGATCGAGGTCACCAGCTTGCCCTCGCGGTTGAAGACGTGGGCGCGGCCCCGGTCGCCCACTACCACCAGGGTGTCTCGACGGGTGTCGAAGAGCAGGTCCTCGGGAGTGGCGCGGGCGAAGTCGGCGAGGGCCATGCGGGTCGGCCGGTCCCCCCCGCGGTGGCGGACCTTGGCGTGCTGGGTGCGGCGCTCTTCGCCGCGCCAGCCCTTCTCCAGGCGGCGGGACAGGGCGGCGACCAGCCCCTCGATGCGCTGGTCCACGACTTTCGGAGGAGTGCGCGGCGCGCGCTCGAGCTGGTGCTCGATGCTGCCCAGGACCGTCTGCGCCCAGCGCACCGAGCCCGACCAAGGCGGTCCCTCCCCAAACCGGGCCATCCGGTCGTAGAGATGCTCCAGCGGCTCCCCGGCGGGGCCGATGCCGATCACGTTGAGGCCGAAGCGGCGCCGGCCGCCCCGTGCCCGGGACGAGATCACCTGGAACGACACGGCCAGGGGCTGGCGGCCCGCGCCGCTGGGGTCCGGGGCGGGGTACCAGCCGACCGCCACCTGTCCGTGCAGCCGGTAGCCGGACTCCTGCTGGAGGAAGGTGGGCAGCAGCTCGCTCGTCATCTCTTCGCCGGAGCTCATCGTCGCCACGAGCTGCGGCGGATCGCGGTAGAGGAGGTCCACCCGGGGATCGCGGCGCTCCAGGAGCCACTGGCCCAGGTCGCGGAAGCGGGGCGCGCCGGTGCCGCCGTAGCCGGTGAACACCTGCCGGTTGCCCGTGGGGGCCGAATGCTCGCACAAGGCGCTCTGGCAGCGCAGGCAGAACACGCGGCCGGGCTGGAAGCGGGCGCTGTGGGCGACCAGCGCCTGGATGGCGCCCTGGACCGACTCCTCGGCCGCCTGGCCGGCCCGCTCCAGAGTCCCCTCGCGCAGGGCCGTGGGCACGGCCAGGCTGACGTCCAGCCGGTCGCCCCGGCCGGCCACGAGATGGCCCATCGGATGGCGCTCCAGCCGCTCCCGCACCTCGTCGGCCAGGAGCTTCATGATCTGTTGCAGGCGTTCGTTGGAGTCGGGCATGCGTCCTCCCCGGCGGGCGAAAAGCATAAGCGCTCCGAGGCGGCGGGTATTCCTCGTAGACTACGGGCATGAGCGGTGAGGAGACCCGCCGGCTGCGCATTGGAATCTCGGCCTGCCTCCTGGGCGAGCAGGTCCGCTATGACGGCGGCCACAAAAGGGACTCCTTCCTGCTCGACCTGTTCGGTCCATTCGTGGAGTGGGTGCCCGTCTGCCCGGAGGTGGAGATCGGCCTCGGCACGCCTCGGCCAGCCATGCGACTGGTCCGGATCGGCGCAGATACGCGGATGGTGACCCCCGAAACCGGGGCCGATCATACGGAGGCCATGCGGGAATATGCGGAGCGGCGCGTCAGGGAGCTGATGGGAGAGCGGCTCTCTGGCTACATTTTCAAGAAAGACTCCCCGAGCTGCGGCATGGAAGGGGTGAAGCTCTACCCGGCTGAAGGGGGCGAGCCGGCCCGGGAGGGTCGCGGCCTGTTCGCGGAGACCCTGCTGCGCCTCTGGCCTGACCTCCCGGTGGAGGAGGAGGGCAGGCTCCACGATCCGCTCTTGCGGGAGAGCTTCATCGCCCGCATCTTGGGCCGTGAGGTATCATCTCCCCCGCCAAGGAGGTACTCCGATGAGACAGCGCAAGCATTTGATCCTTTTCCTGATCCTCGCCCTGACGGCCCTGCCGGCGTTCGCGGGCATCCACTACAAGGCGGTCACGAAGACCGATGACGCGAAGAACCCCACCAACATCGAGGTGGAGGGCTGGGTCTCCGGCGACAAGGCCAAGGTGGAGTTCGAGGAGAGCGCCAACCCCATGGCCAAGGCCGGGGCCTACCTGATCACCAAGGACGGCGGCAAGACCATCTACCTGGTCGATCCCGAAGAGAAGACCTACGCCGAGTGGGACCTCCAGGCCATGCTCGGCATGGTGGGGTCCGTGATGCAGGGCATGGGGCCGCTGCTCAAGATGGAGTTCTCCGAGCCCAAGGTCGAGAAGCTCCTGGAGGAGGACGGCGGCACCGTCTCGGGCCTGCCCACCCGCCACTACAAGTACCGCACCAGCTACACCATGAAGGTCAAGGTGCTCGGCATGGGCAACGAGGCCAACGTCGTGACCGAGCAGGACATCTGGGCCACCGACCGGCTCCAGGACATCGCCCTCGGCGTCTGGCTGCGGTCCGATCCGCCCCGCACGGGCAACGAGCAGTTCGACAAGCTCATCGCCGCCGAGGTGGACAAGGCCGTGGGCTTCCCCCTGAAGACCGTGACGGTCAGCACCACGACTCAGAAGAAGGGCAAGGCGACCACGACCCGCAGCACCATGGAGGTCACGCAGCTCAACACGAGCGCCGACGTGGCGGCGTCCGCGTTCGAGATCCCCGCCGGATTCCAGGAGACCCAGCTCCTCCCCGCGAGCGGACAGGAGGGCGGATCCGAGGAGCAGCCGGCTGGATTGGGCGGCCTGCTGCGGGGCCGGAAGAAGAAGTCGGACGACGGCGGCGATGGGAACTAGGAGGAAGATGATGATTCGACGCATTCTGAGCCTGGGGCTGTTGCTCATCCTGCCGGCGGTCTGCGGCGCCGAAGTCTACGGCGGGGGCGTGAAGGTACCCGAGCCCACGCCGATCGGGAAGATCCTGGCGGACCCCGACGCCTACGTGGGCAAGACGGTCCGCATCGAGGGCAAGGTCCTCGACGTCTGTCCCATGAAGGGCTGCTGGATGGAGCTGGCCGGCGAGGACGGCAAGGAGTCGCTCAAGGTCAAGGTGGACGACGGCGTGATCGTCTTCCCGGTCACCTCCAAGGGCAAGCTGGCCGTGGCCGAGGGCACGGTCGAGGCGATCCCGATGACGAAGGAGCAGTACGTCGGCTGGCTGGAGCATCTGGCCGAGGAGCGGGGGGAGACCTTCGACGCCGCCGATATCGCGGCGTTGGGCGACGGCCCCTTCCGCATCCTCCAGCTCAAGGGAACGGGCGCGAGGATCGATTGAAGCGTAAGGGCGGGGAGCGCCTCGAGACCCGCGAGATCTACCCGGGGCGGACGATCCACGTGGCCGTGGACACCGTCCGCCTGCCCAACGGCAAGGTGATGGACATGGAGCTTGTTCATCACCAGGGAGCCGTAGCGGTGGTTCCGGTGATCGGGGATGAGGTGCTGATGGTCCGGCAGTACCGCTACGCCACGGGCGGCTGGCTCCTGGAGATCCCCGCGGGCAAGCTGGAGAAGGACGAGGAGCCGGAAGCCTGCGCGGTCCGCGAGACCGAGGAGGAGACCGGCTTCCGCCCGTCCAGCTTGGAGCCCCTGGGCTGGATCTGGACCACCCCCGGCTTCTGCGACGAAAGGATCTGGCTCTTCCTCGCCACCGGCCTCGAAGAGACCCGCCAGGGCCTGGATGAGGACGAGGTGCTGGAGCTGGAGCGCGTCCCCCTGCGGGAGGCCGTGGACAAGGCGGTCCGGGGAGAGATCCACGACGGCAAGACCGTCTGCGCGCTCCTCCGGGCCGCCCGCCACCTCGGAGTTTGATCCCGTCCCCCCTCTCCCCATCCCTACTCGAAGTACCCGTTCACATCCAGGATCAGGTGGACGTTGCCGGCACCGGCAACGGACGCAAAGCCCTCGACCGTTCCGGAGCCGTCCGGCGCCAGGGCCAGGATCGCGTTGTTCGCCCGGTTCTTGCCCGCGACGAAGCTGATCGAGGTCGTCTCAGGGAGGTCCAAACCGCCCGCGAAGAGGGTGATGAAACCCAGGCCCGTGGGCGACACGCTGGTGATGTTGACCGAGACCGCCGTGGCCGTGGAGGGGATCCCGCAGGAGCCCGCGACGTTGAAGACGCGAGTCTCGCCCGAGGTCAGGGGCGTGGTGGTGCGGGTGTCGAAGATCCGGCAGGGCGTCACGGTGTAGTAGTCCGTTCCTCCCTGGTTGATCGTGATCGTGTGCCCCCCGATCGTCAGGGTGGTGCTGCGCGGGCCTCCGGTCGTGTTCCGCGCCACGGTGTAGCCGACCTTGCCGCTGCCGGTTGCGCCGGGCGTCACCGTGACCCAGGAGGCGCCGGACGAGGTCGCCCAGGAGCATTCCGCCTGGGTGCTGAGATCCAGGCTCCTGGTGCCGCCGGAATCCGTGAAATGGATCTCGGTGGTGGCGGGCAGCAGCGAGTACGTGCAGCTCTGGCAGGTGTAGACGCGGACGTCGTCCACGTCCCAGCCCCACCAGCCGATGGAGTCGTCCGTGCCGATCCGGAACCGGAACTTCACATTGTTCTGGCCGGCCAGGGTCGCCAGGTTGAGCTGGGTGCCAGTGTACCCGCGGCTGGTATCCACGTAGGCGGTCCGGCCGGACAGCGGGTTGCCATAGCCGGTGAAGACCTCGCCCGAGTAGTCGGACCCGGCCGAGAAGAGGGCCAGGGCGTCGGTCCAGTTCGTGCCGCCGTTGAGGCTGTACTCCACCACGCCGCCGTCGAAGGTGCCGGGCTCGAAGTCCCAGAAGTGCTCGAACTGCATCCTGGCGCTGCCGGGAATGGCGATGCTGTTGGCCATGAAGACCCGGGAGTCGTTGACGAAGTCGAAGTTGAATCCTGTCATGTGCCAGATCCCGCTGGTGCTGAACGGAGTATCGTCGAGGAACCAGGCGGTCTCGACGGTCGACTGCACCTGCCAGTTCGTGTTGGCGATGCCGCTCTCGAAGTTGTCGAAGAAGACGTTGGTCGGCCCCTGGCCGGCCGGGCAGAGCGCCGGGTACTGCCCTGCGGTGCCGCACGCCGTGGCCTGGGCCATCTCCACCGCGGCCAGGGCGTCGGCCACTTCCTTGCAGTCGTCCGCCGTGATCCCGGCCGGGCCGGCCACCAGGTCGGCGCAGCTCCGCGTGAACGCGTTCGCGGCATCGCCGAAGGACGAGCCGGAGAGCAGATAGACGGTGAGCGCCCGGTAGGCGATCTTCCCCGCCTTCGTCAGCCCCATCCCGGTGACCGTCTGGCCGTTGTAGGTGCCGCCGTCGGCCATGAGGGCGTAGAGGTGGTTGGGAACGCCGCTGTTGAAGTGAACGCCGCCGCCGTCGAAATAGTCGCAGAAGTAGTTGGGGTCGCCCACCCGCCCCGGGTCGAAGAAGGCCCCGGGGTTCATCATGTCGCGGAGGGCGCCGCCGGGGATGTCCTCGCCCAGCTCCCAGCGCACGGCGGGGGTGTCGGTCCCGCCCGTGTTGGTCAGGTCGACGGTCTCGCCGAACATGTCGGAGAAGGACTCGTTCAGCGAGCCGGACTGCATGTAATAGAGGAGGTTGGCGGTACGCTCGGTCACGGCGTGGGTGAGCTCGTGGGCGTCCACGTCGTCGGCCCCCGCGTAGCCCTCACCGTAGACCAGTTGGGTGCCGTCCCAGAAGGCGTTCTCGAACGGGCACTCGCCCGGCGTCGGGCAGTGCTCGACCGTGGAGATGATGGCCGCGCCGGCGCCGTCGTAGCTGTCCCGGCCGTGTTGAGTGAAGAAGTAGTCGTAGGCATCGCCCGAGTAGGTGTAGGCGGCATCGGCGTCGGGGTCGCCCGTCGGGGCCTGGCCTTCGCTGCGCACCAGGGTGCCGGGGAGCGCCGCGGTGCTGTTGCCGTCATGGACCTGGCGGTTGCGCGCGTCCGTGAGCTGGTTGAAGTGGAGCAGCGTGACCCCTCTCTTCGCGTCGATCCAGATGTACTCGCGCAGCCCGAAGGCCCGGGCCTCGATGAACCAGGCGAGCCGGGTGCGGAACCGGCCGGGCTCGAGGAGGCTGCGGTTGAGGATCTCGAGCCGGGGCGCGGAGAGCTCGGCATCCTCCCGGGAGCCCAGGCGCGGCGAGGTCACCAGCTTCCAGGCCACGTCGAGGGCCTGGTTGGCGAAGAAGGTGGGCCGGACGTCGATGCTGTCCAGGTCGGGCAGGGTCTCGGCGTTGACGGCCACCACATCGGAGCCCTGCAGGTGGACCGAGACCTCTCCGGCAGTGACCGGAATGCCCCGGACGACCTGCCGGAAGCGGACGTGATCCTGTCCGATCTCGTCGCGCCAGGCCGGCCCCGAGAGCTCCACCTCGGTCGCGATATCGCCGATATCGCCGGCATTGCGGAACCCGAACGCGCCGGCATAATCCCGCAGGAAGGCCAGGGCGATCGCCTCCGGGCTGGTGGCCGCGGCGCCGACCACCGGCACCGGGTTGCGCGCGTCCACGGTCAGGAAGGTGACCAGGCCGGTTTCCGGAGACAGGGTGACTTCGACCCTGCCTCCCGCGGCCTCCTCCATGCGACCCAAGGCGTCACGGACTGCGCTGACGGATTGGGCTGCCACGGGGAGTGTGGCGGACAGGCACAGCAGCGAGAAAACGAGGACCGGGGACAGCCTTCGGCTCATGACCTTCTCCTTGTCGGACCGCGAATGGAGGAGGTACTTTAGTCTTGCCTCCGTGGCAAGATCAACAGCCACTTGTGTATATCTCCAGGCATGGTTCTCGCTTGGAGGGAGTAATCCATGCGTTCCGCCATCCTGACCGGGCTACGTCAGTTCCAGATCCAATCCATCGATCTGCCCGAGCCGGGCGAGGGGGAGGTCCGCATCCGCGTGCGCGGCTGCGGCGTCTGCGGCTCCGACATGGGGCCGTGGAAGGGGCTTCCCGGCCTTTCCTATCCCCTGCAGCCGGGCGCTCCCGGCCACGAGGTGTTCGGCACCGTCGAGGCGGTCGGCCCCGGAGTCCAGGGGCTCGCCGCGGGCCAGCCCGTCACCGCCCTCACCTATCGGGCCTACTCGGAGTACGACCTCGCCCGCGCCGACTCCGTCATCCCCCTGCCCGATTCGCTCGTGGACCGGCCGGTCCTGGGGGAGCCGCTGGCCTGCGCCGTCAACGTGATGCGCCGTTCCGGCGTCCGGGAGGGGGACACGGTGGTCCTTCTGGGCACGGGCTTTCTGGGGACTCTGCTGCTGCAGCTCCTCAGAAGATACCGGCCGTCCCGCGTCATCGCCGTCTCCCGCCGGCGGATGGACCCAGTCCTCGCCGAGCGCCTGGGGGTGGAGGTGCTCACCTACGAGGACCAGGGTATCGGCGGGGTGGGCGGCGCCGACGTGGTGATCGAGGCCACGGGCAAGCAGGCGCCGCTCGATCTCGCCACCAACCTCGTGCGGGTGCGCGGCCGGCTGATCGTGGCCGGGTATCACCAGGACGGCCCGCGCACGGTCAACATGCAGCTCTGGAACTGGAACGGGATCGACGTGATCAACGCCCACGAGCGCGACCCCGCGGTCTACCGGAGCGGCATGGAGGAAGGCGTGCGCCTCCTTGCCGCGGGGGAGATCGACCTGGAGCCGCTCATCACCCACACCTTCCCGCTGGCTGACATCAACCACGCCTTCCGGATGACGGAGGAGCGGCCCGAGGGCTTCCGCAAGTCGGTGGTACTGGCATGAGGTTTGGGGCATGAGACTGGGATTCGTCGGCCTCGGCTGGATCGGCACGATGCGGTTGGAAGCCGTCTCCGCGGTCGCCGAGGTGGCTGCCCTCTGCGAAGCCGCGCCCCAGTGTCTGGAGGAGACCGCCCGCGCCCATCCCGGGGCCGCGCCGTTCTCGGACTTCGGCGAGCTGCTCGCCCGCTCGGGGGACCTCCGCCTCGACGGCATCGTCATCGCCACCCCGAACTCCCTGCACGCCCCCCAGACCCTGGCCGCGCTCGACCGGGGCCTCGCCGTCTTCTGCCAGAAGCCGCTGGCGCTGAACGCCTGCGAGGCCCGGGAGATGGTCGAGGCCGCGCAGAGGGCCGACCGCCTGCTCGGAGTGGACTACTCCTACCGCTTCACCGAGGGAGCGCGGACCCTGCGCCGGGCCGTGGAGGCGGGCGAGCTCGGCCGGGTGTTCAGCGTGGACACGGTCTTCCACAACGCCTACGGCCCGGACAAACCCTGGTGCTTCGACCCGCGTCTTTCAGGAGGAGGCGCGCTCATGGACCTGGGCGTCCACCTGATCGACCTCACCCTCTGGCTCCTCGGTGACCCTGGAGTGAAAGAGGTCCACGGCGGCGCCTGGAAGGGCGGACAGCCTCTGGACGCGGGAGAGGTGGACGACTTCGCCAGCGCCCGGATCGAGCTGGACGGCGGCGCCTCCGTGACTGTGGCCGTGAGCTGGAACGCCCATGCCGGGCAGGACTGCGTGATCCGTCTCTCCACCTTCGGGGCCGGGGGCGGGGCTGAATTCCGGAACGTGGACGGCAGCTTCTACGACTTCGAGCTGGCGCGCTTCTCCGGCCGCTCGGGCGAGGTCGTGGCGCGGGAATCCCGCGGCTGGATGGGCGGGGCGATCCTCGACTGGGCCGAGCGCCTGGGGAAGGGGAGCCGCTTCGATCCGGAGATCGGTCGCAGCGTGCGGGTGAGCGAGGTGGTGGACGCGGTTTACGGAAGGGAGTGAGGAGGGCGCCGGAGGGCGCCCTCCCGCTCACATCACTCGGGTTTCTTCCTCCTCGTCCTCGCGGATGAGGAGGTACTCCTGGATACCGTGGCGCAGCAGGAACGAGCGGTCCACCTGGAAACCCTTGAGGAAGTTGGTGATCTCCGCCGGGGCGTAGCGCGGTCCGGGACGCTCCAGGCCGCTCCGCCGCTCGTACGCGAGCTGTCCGCCCTCCAGCATCCGAAAGCGGATCGGCTGGGCCGGGATCTGCTTCTGGATCGACATCAGGGCGAAGACCAGGGCTCCCGGCCGGCAGTGCCGGCGGATCAGCGAGCCCAGGCGGACCATCTCCTTGCGCTGGAGATAGTTGAAGAGATCCCAGGCGAGCACCACGTCGAAGCGGGCGTCGTTCGGGAAGAGCTGCTCGAAGAACTCCTGTCCCAGCTCCTCCCCCTCGACGGCCGTGGAGCGGGAGGCGTAGAGGTCGCCGATGTGGAGCTTGCAGCCGAGCTGGGAGAGGAACTCCACGTTGGAGCCCACGGCCGGGCCGAGGTCGAGGATCCTCAAACCCTGGCCTTTGCGGCGCATGGACTCCAGCAGGGCGTTGAGGCCCAGGGAGCGATGGACGTCCGGGCCGGGCTCCACCTGGGTGGCGACCGGGGCCGTCTCTTTGCGGGAGCGAAGGAACCAGCTCATCCGGCCTGCGCTGCCCGGCTCGCGCCGGCGGGCTCACCCGCCTGCGATCTGCCGGCCTCCACCGGTTGCGGCCTCTCTCTCTCCGGGCGGCTCGACTCGTGCTTGGATGACCCCGCCTCGCGGATCTCCATGTCGATGCTCCCCTTGAAGCGCGACCCGTCCTCCAGCACCACGCGCGGCGCCGTTATGTTGCCGCGGATCGCGCCGGCCTGGCGCAGGATCGCCTGCTCCTGGGCGAACACGTTGCCGTCCACCTCGCCCTCGATCGTGATGACCTTGCCGAAGATGTCGGCCTTCACCCGTCCGCTGGGTCCCACGGTCACGTTGTGCTGCTTGAGGTCCACCTTCCCATCGACGCGCCCCTCGATCACGAGGTCCTCGCCGCCGCTCAGGTCGCCCTTGATGATGATCGACGCACCGATGGTCGCGCGCTCCGAAGAACGCCGGGGCTCGGGCTGCGTGCTGCTGGTCGTCGTAGGGGTAGAGGACATGGGGCGGGGAGCGGCTGGCGCCGGCTCTGGATAGCTGTTGGGTTGGTCGTCGCTCTTCTTCCAGACCATGGGAGGACCTCCTTGAACTAGCGGCTGCACATTGGTGTGAGCAATAGCAGGGTAAGAGGCCGGGAAGGCGAAGTCAAGGATGAAATAGCAATTCGACGATGAATTGGCCCGAGGGGGGAGACTGACTTTAGAAAGAAAGGGAGAGGAGGCTCCCTCTCCCCCGGCACGGGAGAGAGGGCTGGGGTGAGGGGAAACGGGATCAAACCAGCTTCGCGTTCAGCGTGATCTCGGTGCCCGCGAGCGCCCTGGAGACCGGGCAGCCCTCCTTGGCCTTGTTGGCGAAGTCCTGGAAGGTAGCGTCGTCGATCCCGGGCACCTCGGCCTCGGTGTCGAGCTCGATGCGGGTGATCGAAAAGCCCTCGCCCACCTTCTCGATGTGGACCTTGGCGCTGGTGGCGATGCGCTTGGGCGTGTGGCCGCCGCGGCCGAGCCCGCCGCTGAGCGCCATGGAGAAGCAGCCGGCGTGAGCGGCGCCGATCAGTTCCTCGGGGTTGGTTCCCCCCGCCTCCTCGAAGCGCGAGCCGAACGAGTAGCGGCCCTCGAACGCGCCGCTGCCCAGAGCGACCTTGCCGCTGCCTCCCTTGATATCCCCTTCCCAGACCGCGTTGGCCTTGCGTACCGGCATGATTCCCTCCTCCTATTCTTAGTTATTCGGTTCTTTCTTCGGTGGCTTGGCGGCGCGGTAGACGAGCTTCGTGTCGGGCGGGAGCTCGCGGAGCTCCACGATCTCCACTTGCCCGGTCTCGGCCTCCCAGTCGACGCGCAGCTTGAGCTCGACATAGTCCCCGGCCTGGATACCCTCGAGCGGGACCTTCTCGTCCACGAGGAACGACATGGTCATGGGGTCCATGCCCACCAGCTCGCCGCTGCGGTTGACGTAATCGTCGATGGCCTCGTGGTTCAGGTAGAGGCCGGTGCCCGGGTTGTTCGGATCGGGGAGCTGGGTCACCTGTCCGCGGACGGTGTAGGTCCGTCCCGCGCCGGTATCCTCCTTGCGCTCCTTGCCGGAGCAGCTCAGAAGGGTGGTCGCGGCCAGCAGGATCAGGAGGGTCCGACGGAAAGCTCTCTCACGCTCGCCCATGACGGGGGCATCCTAGCATGGGCTCCCTCTCCCCCGAGGCCGCCATTTTGCATAGAGTTTCCCGGGAACGGAGGGAATCCTATGATTGAGAGGGAGCTTATGGAGAGCCGTGCCACCCTGGGACCGGAGATGCGGCTGGGCCGGTACGAGACATCGGTCCTGGCGCGGCTGGAGCGTTGGCAGGCCGAGGGCTTCGGCCGCAGGCTGTGGGGCAAGGACCACACCGTCTGGTCGCCGCAGCCGGTCCGCGAGCTGACCGACCGCCTGGGCTGGCTCAAGCTGCCCGAGTCCATGCGGACCGAGGCCGAGGACCTCGCCCGCTTTGGCATGGAGGCCCGCTCCGGCGGCTTCCGCGACGCCGTCGTCCTCGGCATGGGGGGATCGAGCCTCGCTCCCGAGGTCTTCGCCCGCACCTTCGGCTTCAGCACCTCCGGGAACGGCTACCCGGCGCTCACCGTGCTGGACAGCACCCATCCCGCCGCGGTGCGGGCCGTGGCCGACCGGCTCGACCCCACGCGCACCCTGTTCGTGGTCTCCAGCAAGTCGGGCACGACCACCGAGACCCTCTCCCTGTTCCACGCCTTCTGGCAGTGGGCCGCCGAGTCCCTGGCCTCCACGATCGAGGCCGGCCGCCGCTTCGTGGCCATCACCGATCCCGGCACGCCGCTGGAGAAGCTGGCCCGGGAGCGCGGCTTCCGCGCCGTCTTCAACGCCCCGGAGGACGTGGGCGGCCGCTACAGCGCCCTCACCAACTTCGGCCTCGTGCCCGCGGCTCTCATCGGGGTAGACATCCGCGAGCTGCTGACCCGGGGAAGGGTCATGGCCGAGGCCTGCACGGAGCCGGGCGCATCGAACCCCGGGCTGCACCTGGGCGCGGCCCTGGGCGAGCTTGCCCTCGCGGGTCGCGACAAGCTGACCTTCCTGGCCTCGCGGGGGATCGAGTCCTTCCCCGACTGGATCGAGCAGCTCGTGGCCGAGAGCACCGGCAAGACCGGCCGCGGCATCGTGCCCGTCGTGGGCGAGCGTCCGGCGGACCCGGGCCTTTACGGAAGCGACCGCTTCTTCGTGGGCCTGCTCCTGGGAGACGACCGTCCGCTAGAGCAGCGCCTCGCCGCGCTGGAAGCCGCCGGGCACCCGGTGGCGCGCTTCCGCCTGGCCGACCCCTTCGACCTCGGGCGCGAGATGTTCCGCTGGGAGATGGCCACGGCCGCGGCCGGCGCGGTCCTCGGGGTCAACCCCTTCGACCAGCCGGACGTGCAGCTCGCCAAGGAGCTGGCGACCCGAGCCATGAAGGAGCGCTCCTCGGGCGCTCCGCCCCCTCCTGCGGATGAGATCCGCGTTTCAGACGCCGGCCCCCTGGGCAGCGCCCTGGAGCACTGGCTGGCCGGAGCGGGCGCCGGGAGTTACCTGGGTGTGCACGCCTATCTGCCGGCCACGTCCGAGACCACCGAAGCCCTGCACGAGATCCAGGCGCGGCTGCGCGACCGCACGCGCCTGGCCACGACGCTCGGTTACGGCCCGCGCTTCCTCCATTCCACCGGCCAGCTCCACAAGGGGGGGCCGGACACCGGCCGCTTCCTGCAGATCGTGGACGAGCCGCAGCACGACCTGCCCGTGCCCGAGGCCGATTTCACCTTCGGCACCCTGATCCGCGCCCAGGCCGACGGCGACCGCAGCGCGCTGGAGCAGCGGGGGAGGAGGGTGATGAGGGTGAACCTCGGGGGTGACATATCAGGAGGCCTCGCCCGGCTGCGGGAGGCGCTGGGGTCCTGACATGGCCGCCCGGGCCGTGGTCCTGGCCGGTGACGTCGGCGGGACCAAGTGCAACCTCGGTCTGTTCGAAGTCTTCGGCGGCGTACCGCGCCCCCTGCGCAGCGCGCAGTACCCGAGCGCCGACTATCCCGGCCTGTATCCGATGATGGAGGAGTTCCTGGCGGGAGACGCCGGGGCGGTGCGGGCGGCCTGCATCGGGGTCGCCGGCCCGGTCCTGGAGAACCGCGTCGACACCACGAACCTGGCGTGGACCCTGGACGGCGGCGCGCTCTCTCCCCTGATCGGGGGGCATGCCGTGGTCCTGATCAACGACCTGGTGGCCACAGCCGAGGGCATCTCGCTCCTGCTCGAAGACGAGCTGGCTACACTCCATCCCGGAGGCCCGGAAGCGGCGGGCTCGGGCAACCTGGCGCTGATCGCGGCGGGCACGGGCCTGGGCATGGCCCTGCTGCCGCGGATCGCCGGTGCCTGGGTGCCGGTCCCCTCGGAAGGGGGGCACATGGACTTTGCCCCGAGGAACGAGGACGAGGTCGGCCTCCTCTTCTATCTGAGGGATCTTCTGAAAGGCCGCGTCAGCGTCGAGCGTGTGGTCTCCGGGCCGGGCCTCTTCCATATCTACCAGTACCTTCGGGACCGGGAAGGCCTGCCGGAAAACCCCCCGGTGAGGGAGTCGCTGGAGACTGAGGAAGACCCCTCCCGGATCATCGGCGAGGCGGCCCTGGCGGACGAGTGCGGCCTCTGCTCGCGGGCGGTGGGGATGTTCGTGGCCGCCTACGGCGCCGCGGCCGGCAACCTGGCCTTGGCAGGCACGGCCACGGGCGGTGTCTATCTGGGAGGAGGGATCGCCCCGAAGCTCCTCCCGCGCCTCCAGGACGGCGCCTTCCTAGACGCCTTCCTCGACAAGGGTCGCTTCCGCGCCTTTGTGGAGGCGGTGCCTGTCCGCGTGATCCTCAACGACCGTGCCGCGCTGCTCGGCGCGGCACGGCACGCCGCGGCGTTGTTGGCCTAAGCACCTTGTCAAGCTCCGGTTGACGGCGGCCTTTCCGGGGGAGGGAAGGGGGAGAGGTCCCCTGCGCGCCACCGAGGGAAAGACCCCTCCCCGACCCTCCCCTGCTTTGCAGATTGCGGTGGTGCCGGAGTAGGAGCTACTCGCGGCGGTCGAGCTCGTCGAGGAGCCGCAGCCCCTCTTCGCGTGAGCCCAGCGCGGCCCGAGCCCGGAATCGCGTCTCCGCGTCGAACTCGGTGAGGGCGACCGTCGACAGCTCATCGATGAGCTTGTTCATGCTGACGTGGCGCCGCTCCGCCAACTGGCGGAGCCGCTCGTGCTTCTCGTCGGACAGGCGGATGGTCAGGGTTGCCATGGTCAGATCTCCCGCAAGATTTCTTCCGGCAAAAGGATCCTCAGGCCGGGAAAGTGAAGCTCTGCCGACCTGAAGTCCCGCGTGTTCTTCGTAACGACCGCCGAAGCACTTCCGGCGACCGCCAGCTCGATCAGGTGATTGTCTCCCTCGTCTCTCAGATTTGGACGCCACCCATAGTAGATCGTCGTCCATCGACAGACGCTCAGAAATGCATTGAGCAACGCCTCCCGCTGCCCGGGGTTGAGCCGGCATTTGGCAAAGACAGCCTCCCGTCCCAACAGCGATTCGTACTCAGTGAACAGGGCTGCCCCCATCAAGGGCTGTAGCCGGCCTTCCAGGCAAGCGCGAAGCACAACTCGGCTGGCTCCCTTCGGTCCAAGGAGCGCGGACACGAAAACGTTGGTGTCCAGGACAATGATCATCCCGCAAGATGATAGCGTATATGCTGTCAGGTCGCTCTCCCGTCGGGAAGAGAACGTGTTTTCCCGGGTATGCCGCGTCCGCGGAGCCGGGTGGAGCGTCACCGGTACTGACCGGTGCCGACGCAGCACGCCGGAAGCCCTTCCTATGGGGGGAAGGGTGAGGGCCGATGCTCCGAATGCGGCCCGATGCGGAGCATCCGTCCCTCCAGCTCACCCTCCAGCCCCTGGATTTGCAGCAAAACCCCTGGGGCGAGACGCTCGCCCCGAAGTATTCGGAGCATATTCGAGAGGGGCAGGAGCTTCTGCGACCCCTTTCGGAGCATATCCGGACTCTTTTGCAGCATCTCAGGGCTGTTTGGAGAGCGGAGGGAGGGGGACAGGGGGCATACGCGCTAACTTTGCCGCGTGAGAGGGCGGGGGGCTCCCTCTCCCGCGTAGCGGGGGAGGGCTGGGGAGGGGGTCTTCCTTGAGCCCGAGCCCCGCGGGCAGCATCCCTGGCGACTCGGGCAAGAACCCGAGGGCCTCGGGCAGCATCCTTAGCCCCTCGGGCAGGCGCCTGAGCGACTCGGGCAAGAACCCGAATGCTTCGGGCAGCATCCTTAACCCCTCGGGCAGGCGCCTGAGCGGTTCGGGCAAGAACCCGAATGCCTCGGGCAGACGTCCGAGAGCCTCGGGAGCGTGCCCGAGCGACTCGGGAAACCGCCCGAATGGCTCGGGATGGCACCCAAGGGC